>ERZ1673749.593-NODE-593-length-36570-cov-5.800329_pt1 | contig 36570 bp, 38 predicted proteins | sample MGYA00580204_ERZ1673749 | MGnify/ENA primary metagenome ERZ1673749 (study PRJEB41218, sample SAMN15661745) | gut metagenome | host: Homo sapiens | place: Canada: London | collected 2015-08-20/2019-03-30 | study: EMG produced TPA metagenomics assembly of...
CCCTCTTGTTCTCTGAGCGTGGCACTCTCTTTTAAAAACACTTTAGCGCTGTAGATGAGACATAATTTCTTTCTTCCGCGGACGGCATCCTGGGGTTGGCCATAACGAAAAGAAGAACGCGCCTTTACTTCGACAAAATGGATGGTGTCCCCCTTGCTTACCACGAGGTCCAGTTCGCCATGGCGCGTTCTGTAATTTCTTTTCCGTATCTGATAATTATGGGCTTTATAATACCAAGCCGCCAGATTCTCCCCCAGCCTTCCCTTCTTTTGAGACAGATTGTTCTGCATGCTCCAGGTCCTTTCCGTGAATAAAACTTCTTCGGTGGATGGGAAGGAGGCCGTGCTGACGAATCGCCGCATAATGCGCCTTGGTGCCGTAGCCCTTGTGCTTGGCAAATCCATACTCGGGATGGTCGGCCCCATAGCGGATCATGAGATGGTCCCGGTAGACCTTGGCGACAATGGATGCACAGCTCACGGCGTAAATCCGATCATCGCCTTTAATCACACTGATCTGTTCACAACGGGTATCGATCCGCTCCGCATCAATCACCACGAAATCCGGCGTCAAGACCCGGCCCTGTTTGGTTTTCAGACAGAGCAGGGCTTCCTTCATGGCGAGCAGTGTGGCCTGCCGGATATTGATTTCATCAATCACCTGTGGGGACTTGCTGCCGATGCCAACGGCGACACAGGAGGAAAGAATCGCTTGATTCAGCAGCTCTCTTCTTTTCTCGCTTAATTTTTTGGAATCGCGAACCCCCGCAATCTTTTCTCCTCGGGGCATCACAATGGCACAGGCAACCACCGGTCCCGCAATGGGCCCTCTGCCCACCTCGTCGATCCCGCAAACATACTTGGTATCGGCAATCCGCTCCCTCAGTCGATTTAGGTCTTCTTCTGTCCACAAATCTCTTTTCATTCTATTCCTCAGTCCGCGCCCTTCTGTCTCATTCCTGAGACCTTCCGTCTCAATTTTCAGAATTTTGTGTCAACTCGTTCCAGGCTCACCCGGCCCAGCCGTAATTTTCGAAAATCATCTAAAATGCGCCGGGACACCCGGTCGTAGTCCGCCTCTCCCCCTTTATATAAGGCACCAATCGACTGTGCGATGTGCTCCATGATCCGAACCGGATCCTCCTGGGGAGAGATTCCATAACGGTCCTGAATCACGTCGGGATTTCTGCTCTGAAGAAGCCGGAGAAAGGCATACCCAATGTCCTGAACCGGCAGAATTTCGTCCCGTATTGCACCCGTGAATGCCAGATGAAGCGCCTGATCGCCCTCAAATTTATGCCAGAGCACCCCCGGAGTGTCCATTAAGACCAGAGAGGATTTTGTTTTGATCCACTGCTGTCCCGTCGTGATTCCCGGCCGATTCCCAACCTTTGCACTTCGTCTGCCCGCCAAAAGATTAATCACCGTCGATTTTCCCGAATTGGGGATGCCAAAAACCAGGCAACGTAGCTCATGTTCAAAACGGTCTGCTTGTCGTTGATTTTTTTCGCTGGCTTTCATCAACGCCTGACAAGCCGCAAGAATTCGGTTGGCTTCTCCCTGATCCAAGGCATCGATCGCCAGGGCTTGGTGACCCTGGGCACGATACGCTTGCACCCACTTTTCGGTCTCCCGGGGATCCGCCATGTCTTTTTTGTTTAACAATAAAAGACGAGGCTTCCGCTCCGTTATTTTCTCCAGCAAGGCATTGGAGGAAGAAGCGGGAATGCGGGCATCCAAGATCTCGATGCATAGGTCAATGAGAGGCAGCACCTTCTTTACACCATCCAGGGCCTTTTTCATGTGGCCTGGAAACCATTGAATGGCCATAACAGCTCCCTTCTAAAAAAGAGGACCCTCCTGGGCCCTCTTTCCACGGATCTTTAGTAGTTTTTTTTCTCCCGAACCTTAGCCGCCTTACCAACGCGATTTCTTAAGTAGAAGAGGCGAGCCCGGCGAGCTTTTCCGTGACGGGTTACGACAAGCTTCTCTACTCGGGGAGAATGGAGAAGGAAGGTTCTCTCCACACCGACTCCATAGCTTAAACGACGAACGGTAAAGCTTTCATTCACCCCACCGTGTTGACGCTTGATGCAGGTTCCTTCAAAAAGCTGAATACGCTCTCTGGATCCTTCTTTGATCCGGTAGTGTACCTGAAGGGTATCTCCTACGCGAAATTCCGGAACCTCTTTCTTCAGTTGTTCCGCTTCAATGTTCTTAATAAAATCCATGTTTTCCTCCTCAATCTTGATCGATTGTATTATTCCGGATTGCTGACAAAATATCTGGCCTTTTTCGCCTGGTATTTTCTATGCTGTTTTCTTCTCGCCAGCGTTCAATTTCTCCATGATTTCCCGACAGCAGAACCTCGGGAACCTCATATCCGCGAAATGACCGTGGCTTTGTATATTCATCGTACTGTAAAAGTCCCTGGGCAAAGGAATCTGTGCCGGCGCTCTCCGCGTTTCCCAGAACGCCATCGATCCAGCGGGAAACCGTATCGATAAGGACCATAGCGGGCAGTTCTCCTCCCGTTAGCACATAGTCCCCAATGGAGATCTCCTCATCAATGAAGTGATTCGTCACACGAGCATCAATCCCCTCATAGTGTCCACAGAGCAGGATAAGATGATCATAGGATGCCAGTTCAATGGCCTTTTTCTGCGTAAGCACTTGCCCCTGGGGACTTAGGAAAATTCGCCGTCCCGGACCGGATTCTTCTGTTACCGCATCCATGGCGTCCACAATGGGACCGGGCATCATCAACATCCCGCTGGCCCCACCAAAGACGGTGTCGTCCACAGACTTATGCTTCCCGGTTGCAAAGTCTCGAATGTTGGTCGTTTGAACTTCTAGGAGTCCTTTGCGAATGCTGCGACCTATGACCCCATAATCGTTGAGAAAGCCAAAAAATTCGGGAAAAAGAGTGAGAATATCAATCTTCATCAAATAGGCCCTCCATCGGTTCAATGAATATGGTTTTTTGGTCAATATCAATTTTTTGAACGATGCTTTGAATCGCCGGTACATAAACCAGCCGCCCCCGGGGGGTCTCGACTTCATAAACATCATTGACCGGATAGGTCAGCACCTGCTTCAAAAGCCCATAATCCCGTCCGGCTTGATCCACCAGATGGCAACCAACGAGATCTTTGATATAGAATTGCCCCTCTTCCGGTGCTTGCAGCTGATCCTCTTCAATAAACAAATCCTTATGCAGGAGACTTTGGGCTTGCTCCAGGCTTTCGATTTCCTCAAAAGTCAAAATGCTCATCAATCCCCGGCCGCTCACACGGCGAACCGTTAAAGGGATCTCCCCGGGATTTGCCAGAAGCTTCATGCCCGGTTGGAAGCGGCCTTCCCGCTCATCCTCCGTGTGCACCTTAAGGTCTCCCCGTAAGCCGTGCGCTTTCGTGATTGTTCCCAGATAGATCAACTCACTCATTATTGGCACTGATCTCCAAGTTCACCTTAACATTTTCCTTAATGGCGGATGCCTTGAGGATCTGCCGCATGGAATTCGCAATGCGTCCTTGTTTGCCAATGACTTTTCCCATATCATCCGGATGAACACGCAGGGTCAAATTGACAACACCTTGATCACTCTCTTCTTCGATACCGATCTCATCCGTATGGTCCACCAATCCTTCCGCCATCGATAACAGAAGTTCCTTCATTACCGGTCCTCTTCTACTTTCTCTTCTTTCTCATCTGCCGCTTCTTCCTGTGCCGGCGCTTCCTCTTCCTTCGTTACGGGAGCTTCCGTTTTCTCTGCGGGAGCGGGCTGAGAAACAACCTTTTTCACCTGGTCTTCTCCCACCTTAACAAGGCCTTCCGACTCCAGCACGGAATAAAGTTTGAAAAGACGAGCAACCGTGTCCGACGGCTTTGCGCCATTCTTGATCCATTGCTTTACTTTATCCGCATCCACGCTGAATTTGCGAGGGTCAGAAATTGGGTTATAGTATCCAATCTCTTCGATAAAACGGCCGTTTCTTGGGGCACGAGAATCTGCAACCACAATCCGGTAGAAGGGTTTCTTTTTCGCGCCTAATCTTTTCATTCTGATTTTTACTGACATACTTTCCTCCATTTTTTACTTGAAAAAGGGATTCTTAAATAACCCCTTTTTCCGTTTTTTTCGATTCTTCTGAAGAGCGGTCATCTGTTTCATCATCTTCTTCGAATCCTTGAACTGTTTTAACAGGCGGTTCACCTGTACCGGACTCTGACCCGAGCCCTTTGCGATGCGCTCACGTCGGGAGCTATTTATTAAATCGGGATTTTGACGCTCCTCATCGGTCATAGACGTGAGAATCGCTTCAATTCGACCGATCTGTCGATCGTCGATATTTAATCCCGCAATCGCCTTCTGGTTAATCCCCGGAATCATCTTAATCAAGTCTTCCAGCGGTCCCATATGCTTCATCTGTTGAATCTGTTGATAAAAGTCGTTCAGATCATACTGTTGCGACCGAATCTTTTGTTCCAGCGCTTTCGCCTGTTCCTGGTCAAAGCTCTGTTCCGCTCGTTCGATGAGAGAAAGAACATCCCCCATTCCCAGAATGCGACTGACCAAACGGTCCGGATGAAATTCCTCCAAATCGTCCGGCTTCTCGCCAACACCCACGAGCTTAATCGGTTTCTTTGTGACGGCACGAACCGAAAGAGCGGCGCCTCCTCGGGCATCCCCATCCAGCTTGGAGAGAACCACACCGGTTAAATCAATCTCCCGGTTAAAGGTCTCAGCCACATTAACGGCCTCCTGACCGGTCATGGCATCCACAACAAGAAGGGTTTCATCCACAGGTACGCCCGCTTTAATGTCTCTCAGCTCCTGCATCAAGTCCTGATCAATCTGGAGCCGCCCCGCCGTATCGATAATCACGACATCCCGGCCCGACTTTTTCGCATAGGCCAATGCATCTTTGGAAATATCCACGGGCCTGCGATCGGTCCCCTCTTCGAAGACGGGGGTGTCCACCTGTTTTCCCACGACCTGTAGCTGCTTGATTGCCGCGGGTCGATAGATATCACAGGCAACGAGGAGGGGGCGTTTCCCCTTTTTTATATAATAGCGAGCCAGTTTTCCGGCGTGCGTGGTCTTACCGGCACCCTGTAGGCCGCACATCATGATCACGGTTGGCGGAGTGGATGCATAGTTCAATGCCTGGTGGTCATCCGCCATCAGCTCGGTGAGCTGGTCACGAACGATCTTGATCACCATTTGCCCCGGAGACAGGGATTTCATGACATCCTCTCCAATGGCTCTTTCCTTGGTTTCCTTTACGAATTGTTTTACCACCTTAAAGTTAACATCCGCTTCAAGAAGAGCCAGACGAATTTCCCGCATGGCGGCGTCTACATCCTTTTCGGAAAGCTTGCCCTTCCCCGTTAACTTTCCCAAGGCATTTTGTAAGCGTTCTGCTAAATTTTCAAGCACGATGCCTCCTTTAGGAGTCTTCGATCTCCATAAAAAGTACGGTTTTTCTAAGTTTTTGAAGAATGCGTTCAAGCTCCCGCTTTTTATCTTCGGGAAGAGAAGCGATTCCCGTCTCTAAGTGCTGAAAGAGAGCGAGTGCTTCTTTCTGCCGCTGAAGAAGCCCCAAACTGTGTTCAAAATCCTCCATCTTCTTTCCCGCTCGATTGAGCTGGTCGGAGACCGCCTGTTTTGAAATCTTCAGGTTCTCCGCAATCTCCGAAAGAGACAGATCCTCATAATAGTAGGCTTCCGTCAAACGCCGTTGTTGCTTGGTTAGGAAGGCTCCATAGAGCTCGTAGAGCAGGCCCATTCTTACCAAATCGTTCATCTCATCCCTCAAAAAAATACCACTGCAAATTTACTACAGTGGTATTTTACGCACTTATCGGTATGCTGTCAAGTATTTTTTCTTGACCCTCTAGCGGTCCAATCCAAAAATGGCATCGACAAAGGAATCCGAATCAAAGGGCCGCAAATCATCTACCTGTTCCCCCAGACCGATGAATTTCACCGGGACATGGCATTCAATCTGCAGGGGAAAAACGACTCCTCCCTTTGCGGTACCGTCCAACTTGGTGAGGATGAGCCCGGTGATCTCGGTGACCTTGCTGAATTCCTTCGCCTGCAAGATTGCATTTTGACCGGTGGTTGCGTCCAAAACGAGAAGCACTTCTCGCTCCGCATCCGGATATTCCCGCTCGATGATCCGGGAGATCTTTTCCAACTCATTCATCAAATTTTTCTTGTTGTGAAGTCGACCCGCCGTATCGCAGATGAGAACATCCGTGTTTCTTGCCTTTGCGGCCTGAATGCCATCGTAGACCACCGAGGCGGGATCCGCTCCCTCTTCCCTTTTTATGATATCGACCTGAGCCCGCGTTGCCCATTCGTCCAGTTGCTCAATGGCCGCGGCTCGAAAGGTGTCCGCCGCCGTTAAAATCACCGATTTTCCCTGTCTTTTCAGGTAGGAGGCAAGCTTTCCGATGGTGGTGGTCTTCCCTACACCATTGACCCCAATGACAAGAATCACGGAGGCTTTCCCGGGGTGAACCTTAAGCTCATTATGCAAATTCGTCACATCCAATTTTTCCTTCATCAGGGACCGAAGGGACTCCTTGATTCCCTGGGTGTCTCGAATGTGCCCGTCTGCCACGCGTTGCCGCAGCTCGTCAATAATCTCCATGGTCGTCTCCACGCCGATATCCGCCATGATTAAAGTGGATTCGATATCGTCGAACATCTCATCATCGATATCCGCTTTTCCATGAAACAGATTATCCATGGCATCGGAAAATTGCTGCCTTGTCTTGGATAGTCCCTTCTTAAGGGACTCAAACAAACCCATCTGTTACTCCTCTCTATTGCTCCATGATTTCTTGATTGACCTCTTCAAAAGCCAAGCGAAGAACCTTCGTTAATCCCTTCTCCATGGTGATTCCATACAGCATCTCCGCCAATTCCATGGTGGTCTTTCGGTGGGTGATCACGATGAATTGGGTGTTCTCCATCAGGGCCTTTAAATAATGAACATAGCGCCCAATATTCGCCTCATCCAAGGAGGCATCGATCTCATCCAAAACGCAGAAGGGCGTCGGATGGATGGAAAAAATCGCAAACAGGAGGGCCAGGGCTGTCATCGACCGCTCCCCACCCGATAAAAGATCCAAGGATTGAAGATTTTTTCCCGGCGGTTGCGCCACGATCTCAATGCCCGCGGTCAACACATCGGATTGGTCTAACCGCAGGTCGGCCTTACCACCCCCAAACAGGATTTGAAAGATCTCATTGTAGGATTTTTTGATTTTTGCAAAGCTGTCCTTAAAGAGGCGCTCCATTTTCTCATTTAGGTCCCTGGTCAGCTGATGGATATCCTGTTCGGACTGCTGTAAATCCTGAATCTGTTGCGTAAGAAAATCCAGCTCCTCCTTGAGTTCCTCATATTCCTCGATGGCGTCAAAGTTAAAATACCCGATTTTCGAGAGTGCCTGTTTCAGCTCCTGAATATGGGCAGCGGTCGTCTCAACAGGAACCAGCTGGCTGAGTCGATCCTGAAGGACCTGCTCCTCCACATCATATTGGCTTCGATAGTTATCCATCACAAGCGCTCGACGGTCCCGATTCTGCTCCTGCTTCATTTTCTCCTGAAAAATCTGACGATCGAGCTGTTCCAGCCGGGCTTCCAGGGAGTTCTTGCGGTCCAAACTGTCCTTCACTTTTTCGTGCAAGACGGTCTCTTCTTTTTCCCATTGTCCCTTTTGAACCGTCCAATCATGGAGGGCATCCTTCGCCGCCGTCATCGCTTTCTCGTTCTCTTCCAGGAAGGCCCGACCCTGGATCAGCATCTCTTTTCCTTCCTCTTCCTGTTGAAGCGCCTGCCTACTTTCTTCTCGCAAGAGCTGCAACCGGTCCGACCAATCGGCCTCCTGATTCTGGGCAAGTTCGATTTCCCTCTGGAGATACTCCAATTGGCTTTCTGTGAGGGCCTTTGCCTTCTCCTGCTCTTGACGACCCTGCTGCAGGTCTTTCAGCTTCTCGGTAAGGTCCTCCAGTCGCCGGTCCAAAACGCCCAACTGTTCCTGAAGCTGCTGTTTTTTACCCTCGTACGCCTCCGAAGAAAAGATCTGCTCCCGGGAAAGGAGCTGTTGCATGCCCTGCAGTTGTTCTTGGGCCAAGGAGAGGGACAAGGTCCTCTGGTTTTTTCGCTCTCGGACCTGATCTAAGCGCTTCCGAAAGGCGGTAAAGTCCCCTTCCTGTTTTTGACGACGCTGTCGACTTTGCTCCCTCTTTTCCATCGCTTTGCGAAGCGATTGATCGAGGGTTGCCACTTCCTTTCTCAGCTCCTTTTGCTCTCTTTCCAGGTCCTCAAGTTGCTTTTCCCGGTTGAGCAAAGAGCCCGCGTTCTTGTGGAAGATCTGGCCTCCGACCATCGATCCCCAACTATTCACAACCTCGCCTTCCAGCGTGATAAACCTGTGCCCCGACCTCAGCTTTCGGAGGGCAATCGCATCGTCAATCTGCTTTACAAAAATGGTGTTTGCCAGGAAATGGGAAAGGACATTTTCCAATCTCGGATCATAGCGCAGTGCTTTCATGGCCGGCAAAAGAGCCTTGGGATCATGAAGGTCCCTTGCCCTTTGTCCCTGAATGGAGTCCAAGGGAAGGAAGGTGATTCTTCCGATATGGTGATCTTTCAGCAGGGTAATCAAGATTTTTGCATCCTCTTGGGTGGGAACCACCACATTCTGCAGCGCTCCCCCCAGGGCCACGTCCATTGCCGTTTCATAGGGGGACTTCACCTGAACGAGCTCCGCTACCGTTCCCAAGAGATGCTTTTTCAAGTCCTGTCTTTTCTGGACCAGGGTGAAAAGAGCCTGAACAGATCTTTGGTAACCCTCATAGCGATCCATGACGGATTGGAGAAATCGGATGCGATGCAGGAGTTCGCCGGTTCGACTCTCCCTGTTGCTTTTCGTGCGTCGAAGGTTCTCGATCTCCCCTTCCAGGTCTTCTTGGTGCTTTTCTTCTTGGAGTCGTTCCCGGTCCCCCTGTGCCAGTTTTTGAAGAAGGCTTTGCTCTTCCTCCTCACAATTTTCTTTTTCCCGCGACCATTGTGTTACGTTTTCCTGCAGGTTCCGGAGCTCTTCCCGCTTCTCCTCCTGTTCCTCTCGAAGCTTGGCATCCTGCTCCTCCTGACTTTTTTTCTGAAAATCAAGGGCAAACAGATCTTGGGATAGCTCATCTCGTTTCTTTGCTGCTACCTGAAGCATGTCCTGCCACTGCTTTTCAAGGGGATTGGAAACGGCACGGAGCGTTTCCAGCTTGCTCTTCAGCTGATTCTTCTCGCCTTGCAGGGTCGCAATCTCCCGCCGTTTTTTTTCGAGACGACTCTGGTAATCCTGTTCTTCCGTGGACCGTTTTTCCCGGTCCCTGCCGCCCTGATCCAAGTCTCTTTGATAGAAGCGCAATTGTTCCAGACGAACCGATTGCTTTTGCTCTCGTTGACGAAGCTCCCTCTCCAAGGAGGAAATTCGGTCCTTGGCTTCTTCGAGATGGTGCGAATGGGCATCGAGCTTTCCCTGATAGGGAAGCAATTGCTGCCGGATGGCCTCCAGCTCCTCCTGATCGCTGGCCTGGTCGGAAAGAAGCCGATCGAGTTCCGCCTGATGCTTGAGGTCGGCTTGGTCGAACTCTTCCAAATTTTTCTTTAAGAAAGAGAGCTCATGCCGATCCAGCTCACGACTCAAGCGAACTCCTTCCCGAGCACTTGCGGCCTGCTTTTTCAGGAGCCGGGCCTCGGATTTTTTGATCTTTAGATCGGAGGAAATTTCTTCCAAACCGGCCTGGGTCTTCTCCAGCCGGCGAAGAGCTTCTTCCTTTTTATACTTATACTTGGAAATTCCCGCCGCTTCCTCGAAAATCTGTCTTCGATCCTCGCTGCGGGAACTGAGAATGTCCTCAATTCTTCCCTGACCGATGATGGAATAGCCTTCCTTGCCGATTCCGGTGTCTAAAAATAATTCCCGGACATCCTTACGACGCACCGGGTTCTTATTGATCAGATATTGACTTTCTCCCGAACGGTAAACTTTTCGAGAAACCGTGACTTCCTCATAGGGCAGAGGAATCTCCCCCTCCCGATTATCGAAGGCAATGGTGACCTGGGCCATGTTCATGGCCTTTTTCCCCGTTGTCCCGGAAAAAATCACGTCTTCCATCTTCGATCCCCGAAGGGCCTTTACCGATTGTTCCCCAAGCACCCAACGAATGGCATCGGAAGTGTTGGACTTTCCTGATCCATTCGGTCCGACAATGGCGACAAAATTATCCTCAAAGTCCAGCCGGGTCTTTTCTGCAAAAGATTTAAAACCGTATAATTCTAAATACTTTAACCTCATAAAGACTCCTGTAATCCTTGCTGCCAAGCGATTCTTGCTGCTTCCTGCTCCGCTTGTTTTTTGCGGGATGCCGTCGCCTGGGTCGCCTTCTTCCCACCAATCCAAAGCTGCACGGTAAATTCTCTCTGGTGAGAGGGGCCGCTTTGCTTGACTAATTTATAGGAAAACTCCACATTTTTTGCCTGCAGAGCCTCCTGCAGGCGCGACTTATAGTCAATGAAGAGGCGTTCCTTCCCAAACTCGCCCTGAATGATCTCGGAAAGATTCTCCGAAAAATACGAATAGAGAAAGGAACCGCCGCCATCCAGATAGATTGCTCCACAAAGGGCTTCAAAACAATCGGAGAGCAGGGAAGCCTTCTTCCGTCCCCCTGACTGTTCCTCTCCGTGACCCAAAAGGAGAAAGCGACCCAAGTCAAACCGCTCTGCCAAAAAGGCAAAGGAAGACTCACAGACCAACTGAATTCTTGTCTTGGTGAGCAGACCCTCCGGATCCTTAGGGCGTGTTCGATAGATGATCTCACTGACCACCAGCTCCAGAACCGCATCTCCCAGAAACTCGAGACGTTCATTGCTCTCCGCACCCTTTTCTGCCATCTCGTTCAAAACCGATCGATGATAAAAGGCCCGCTCGAGAAGCCGGACATCGTGGAAGTGATAGCCGAGTCGATCCTGAAAAGCTTCCAGTTCTTCTTTTCGATTGTCGAGTAGGTTAGCCATAGGGTCCCCCGACTAATTCAACAATTGCTCCAAGTGTTCGATCACATCTTCCGGCGTCTTCATCTTTTCCAAGTCCCCGTCATCAAACTGCACCCCGAACTCTTCCTCAACGGTCATGATGAAGTCCATCACACCGATGGAATCAATTTCGTAATCCTTTTGCAAATCCGCAGACAATTCCACTTGGTCAACGCCCAAGCCTTCCTGAATCATCTCTTTAATTTTGTCCGTGATTTCTGCTCGATTCATCTTCCATCTCCTTTTTCAGCTTATCCAGCATGTTACTGTCTGCATAATGAAGCGCTTCTCGAATTGCGAGCGAGAAGGTCTCCGCATTGGAATTTCCGTGTGCCTTATACAGGGCCTTGCGTGCCCCCAAAAGGGGCGCCCCTCCATGGGCCCGGTAATCATACGTCTTCAACAGGTCCTTGAGTGCCCCCTTCATCAGAAAGGCACCGATCTTGGAGGATAGGGAGGAATAGGCCGCTTCCTTGATTTTGTGAAAGAGGAAAGAGGCCGTCCCCTCAATTCCTTTTACCGCAACGTTCCCGGCAAAGCCGTCGGTGATGATGATATCGCAAGGCCCCTCAAGGATCGAACGTGCCTCCACATTTCCTGTGAAATTCAGGGAAGATTGGGCAAGCAGTTGATAGGCTTCCTTACTTCGTTTGTCACCCTTCTCCTCTTCCGTTCCCACATTGAGCAAGGCGACGGAAGGATTCTCCTTCTTTAGTGCAAAGCGGGCATAGGCGGATGTCATTTTCGCAAATTGCAGGAGAACCTCGGGGCTCGCATCCACGGTTGCTCCCGTATCCGCGATGAGAACTTCGCCCCCTTGCGCAGGAAGACTCACACATAAACAGCAGCGATCAATGCCTTCCAGCCGTTTGGTAATAAAATAAGCCCCCGCTAAAAGAGCCCCCGTGCTTCCCGCCGTCACAAAGACGTCGCCATCCTGATTCAAACGATGTAACCCTAAAACAAGACTGGAATCCTTCTTCCTTCGAATGGCAATCACCGGGGCTTCGGTGTTCTCGATAAACGTGTCCGTTTCCAGAAGTTCCACCCGGGAGGAACAGGAAGAGAGTTTGCCCTCATAAACGGACCTCGGTCCCACAAAAACGGCCGAAAAGGACTCTTTTCCCAGTGCATCCGCCAAAGCATCCGCAACCATCTCAGGACCTGCATCAGACCCCAGCGCATCAACGATTACTTTACTCATCTTGCCTCCTGCTCGGAATGAAATGAAACCTACATATAACAAAAGTGTAGATTCCGGTAAGGGACTCTACACTTTAATCGACGCTCTTCTTACTTTTCAACCGACACAACTTCTTTTCCCTTATAGTAACCGCAATTTCCACATACACGATGCGGAAGTTTGGGTTCTCCGCAATTTGGGCAGATTGTTGTATCATAGGTCTTTAAACGATAGGAAGAAGCTCTTCTTTTGTCTCTTCTCGCCTTCGACGTTTTTCTCTTTGGTACTGCCATGGTGAACACCTCCTCCTTCGAGTAGTTTAGTATAACAAAGGAATTATACAGGTGATGTTCTGCTTTGTCAACTAGGCAACGGATTATTTTCCCTCTTCTTTGTCCTCAGAAAACGCCAGTCGATTGAGTCCCAATTCCGAATCGTGAAAGCGGTCTAAGCTTCCCTCCAAGCCATGAATGAAAATCTCTGCAGTCGCACTGATTCTTCCGGAATTTAAGTGGCCGCCAACGACAGACCCGTCCTCCCTGCCAAAATTCGCATGCAGATGAAGATAGGGTTTCCCCTCCATCTCGGAGATGTTTCCGATTAAAGAGGTCATCTCCATTTCTCCTTCAAAGCGATTGGGATAATACTTTTGCTCGGCCACTTTGAAAATCCCCAGTTCCACGAGATCACAGGCTCCCAATCCCGAGATAGCACCCAGGCGCAGCTTGCTCTCCCGTACAAACTTCAGGATGGTTTCCACAATCTCCTCGCCCCGGTCCAAGCGAAGCACATAATCCGGTCCAAATTTTTTGTAATTCATAGTCGCTCCTTTCTCTCAGACAAATAATACCCATAAAAAAGCTAATGCCCAGACCTCCCCACCCCCTGCCATGGTAAAATAGGAAGGAAAGGAGTGCCCATGAAGACCGTAGGAATTATTTGCGAATTAAATCCGATGCACAAGGGTCATGAACATCTCGTTCGCGAGGTTCGATCCCTGGGCTACGATACGGTTGTTGCCGTCATGGCCGGCCCCTTTGTCCAGCGGGGTACCCCAGCGCTCTGTGATAAATATCTTCGGGCAAAAATCGCCTGCGAAAGGGGCTTTGATCTTTGCTTCGAATTACCCCAGTGCACGGTCCTTCAGGGTGCCCACTATTACGCCCGAGGCGCTGTGTTTGAGCTTTCGAAGATAAAGGGCCTACAGGCAATCGCCTTTGGCGTGGAAGGGGAAGGCGGACCTCAAAAGCTTCTCCGCTTGCAGGAGAAAAAAAATCGTACTGATTGGAGGGTTCGACTGGGGCAGGCATGGAAAGAGGGAAGTTCCTATCGGCGGAGCATGGAAGCCGCCCTTCAAGAATCCCTGACCCCCAACCTGATATTGGGATTGGAATACCTGGAAGCGATGCGAGAGTTTTCCCTCTCCTATCAGCCGTTACCCATTCCCCGTACCTATCTCCGGGGAGAAAAAGGGGAGGCTTACTCCCCCTCTGCCGGCATTCTTCGCTCTATGCTGGTCAAGGTCCCTCGAGAAGCCCTCCCCTCCCTCTTCCCGGAAGAGGTGAGTGGCTGGGAGACCCTGCGGCAAACGGCCTTTACGACCTATCAAAAGAATCCTCCCTTCCGGGAGGATTTCGAACCCCTGTTTTCCTTTCTGAAATATGGTCTTCTGAGAGAGCAATTCCAGTGGGAGCGCTGCCCCGGATATGAACCGGGTCTTCGGGAGCGGATGGACCGAGCGATTGCGGAGGGAAATTCCGTCCGTGAAATCATCGAAAAGGCCTCCAACAAAAGGCACTCGAAAAGTCGGATCCGTCGTCTCCTGCTCACGGAATTTCTGAACATTCATCGGCAAATCCTGCCCTCCTATCTTCGAGTATTAGCCTTCAATGAGAGGGGACGACAGCTTCTCCGCCTACAGGACTGCCCCCTTGTGCAAAAACCAGCCCGTGCCCGGCTGGAGGGTGAGGACGCCCACTGTTTCGCCATGGATTGCCGGGCCCAGAGGCTCCAGGAAGCCCTCAATGGCCTACCCGAGGGATTGGACTACGCACAGCGTTATTTCACCCCTTCTTCATAGGCTGCCATCCAATGCTTGGCCAGCTCATGATCCGAGGAAATGGGAAGGCTCTTCCCTCTGACCTTTTGCGCAGATTCGATGCCCTTTCCCAGAAGCAGGACCATGGCGCTTTCGCCTTGTCGGATTGCCTCATAGGCCTTTTGAAAGGCTTCTTTCACCGCCTCCTCCCGAATCGGATAGGACCAGGTGGGAATGCCATGCCCCTTCGCAATCGCAATCATGGGTTCCGTGATGGCCTCATAGGTCTCATAACCCGGATCATCCGCCGTAAAGAAAATCCCATCCGCATAACGGCTGGCAACCTCGGGCAGATCCTGCCTCCGGTTGACCGCCTTGTCTCCCGGACTTCCAAACACAACATAGAGCCGGGACTGCGGAAAATGCTGCTTGGAAAAGGCAAAAGCCTTTTCAAAGCTCAGTCCATTGTGGGCGTAGTCGACCAGGGTCTGAAGACGACCATCTGCGGAGACGGTTAACTCCATTCTGCCCGGCGTCTTCACCTCTTTTAGGGCAGCTGCTGCCTTGTCCATGGAAAGACCCGCTGCATATGCTATGGCCAAGGCAACTCCCGCATTTTCCCCATTAAATCGCCCATAGGCGGAAAGCAAAACCTCCTCCTGTCCCGTTTTTGCTTTCCCCTCTTTCCAATGAAAGCGAAAGTTCAGACCCTCTTGCGTTTCCTCCAGCTCCGTCACCGAAAATGATGCATCTGCGTCTGCGCTGGGAGCGGGCAGTTTCCCTTCTTCCTCCTCCATGAGCACTTCTCCGACGTGGGCACAGCCCCGCGCCTTCTGAAAGATTCTCTCGTAGTATTTTCCGCCCTTTACCAACACCGCATTTTGGGTATGGTCGAAGATTTTTAATTTGGAGGCGAAATAGTCCTCAAAACTGGGATGCTCCACCGGAGAGATGTGATCCGGCGAGATATTTAAAAAGGCGGCCTGAGAAAGCGGCAGGCCGGTGATCCGACCATATTTGAGCGCTTGGGAGGAAATCTCCATGATGACCGTCTTCACGCCGTTTTTGCGACAGCGATCCAGGGTTTCCACCAGTTCAAAGGGCTCCGGTGTCGTCAGCGACGCGGAGCGTTTTTCCTTGCCGTCATATAAAAACAGGGAGGAAAGAAGACCAACGCCGGTCTGCCCACAACAGTGGCGAAAAATTTGGAAAAGCTCCAAACAGGTGCTGGTCTTTCCCTTGGTTCCCGTCAGGCCGATGAGATCGAGTTCCCTTTCGGGATGGTCAAAGAACGCTAGGGCCACGGGCATCAGGGTCTTCCGCAAATCGGGCACAAGAATCCCCGGAATCCGCGAGGCAAAGGGACGGTCGGAGACGAAGGCCAGGGCACCTCGTTCCTCCGCCTCCCGCAGATAGGCTTCTTGGAAATGTGCCCCCTTGCAAAAGAAGAGATCGCCCTTCTCCACGCTGCCCGAGAAATAGCGGATATTGTGAACCTCTTCAGATTGCAGTCCCAGAGGCAGCTTCTCGGCAAGATTCTCTCCGGGAAAGAGTCGGCTCATGACCTCTACCAGTACTCCCAGTTGTTTTCCCATTGTTTTTCTCCTTCTCTCTGTCCATAAAAAAGGGAGATAGCAGGACCTGCTATCTCCCTCAAAGTATCGTCTTAGGCAGAAGGTCGTCTTACTTTAATTCCTGACGATTCTTACCAAGTTCCTGAACGACCTGCTTCAAGTTTTCCTGGGTGTTGGCCAAAATCTCATCCACATACGCAAAGGTACCCGTGCGAATTTCCCTCGCCTGCTTCTGGGCGTTGGCGATAATTTCCTCCCCCCGCCGTGTCGCGGCACGGGTAACCGAGCTTTCATTCACCAGTTCTTCAAACCGCCGCTGCATCTCTTCATCGGCATCCTTTTTCTTTTGATTTGACTGGGCAACAATGCTGTTCGCCTGGTCATTCGCTTCTTTGAGGATACGGTCCTTCTCATCATTCACCCATTTTGCCTGGCGAATTTCCTCCGGGAGACTGGAACGAATATCTTTTACAATCTCAAAAATCGCATCCGGATCCACCGCTACCTTTTTCGTGAAGGGAACGTTCGTTCCATCATCCAGCACATCTTCCAACTCTTCAATCAATTGTAAAATATCCATTATTCCCCCCTAGAAAACTTTTCCTTTAATCGCTTCTCCACATTTGGCGGTACCATCTTGGAGACATCGCCTCCAAAACTGGCCACCTCACGGGCAAAGCTGGCACTGATATAAGAGTAGCGGGCATCCGCCACCAGAAAAATGGTTTCCATCTTTGGATACAAGGTCCGGTTGAGAATCGCCATTTGCTTCTCATACTCATAGTCCGATAACTCCCGGAGACCACGCACGACCCCATCCGCCTGCTCTAATCGCACAAAATCCACAAGCAAACCACTAAAAATTTTTACCTCTACATTGTCATAATCATACAACAGTTCTTTCAGCATTTCAATTTTTTCATGGTCATCGAAGAGTGCCGTTTTCGACAGATTCTTCAGGACACCGATCACCACCTTATCATACAATTTTGCACAGCGTTTGATGATATCAAGATGCCCGTAGGTCACCGGATCAAAACTTCCCGGATAGATAATTTTATTCATTCTTGTCTCCCCGTTCTTCTTCCTGCTCTTCCCCATAGCGAAAAATCTGAATCGTTTGCCCGTGATACTTTCGGCAAAAGACCTCTCGGTAGCCTTCGAGAGAAGCCGTTACTTCCTCATCGGGAGCACATTCTAAGATTACCAGTGCTCCCTCCCTTAACTTTTTCAATCGTCTCAGGTACTCCATGATCGGTTGCTCCCAGTGATAATGGAAGGGAGGATCCAGGTACACATAATCGAAACGGTGTTTTGCCCGAGCGATATTCTTCCTCACATCCCCGAAAAATATCTCACTGGAGGCTTCCAGATGCGCCTTCTGCACATTCTGTTGCAGCACCTGAAACATGCCCCGGGACTTTTCCGAAAAGACGCAAAATCCTGCCCCACGGGATAAAAACTCCAAACCGATTTGTCCGGTTCCGGCGAAAGCATCCAGAACCACCGTTCCCGAAGAGATGGGGCCCAAAATATTAAAGAGGGATTCCTTGGTCTTATCTGCCGTAGGACGGGCCTTCTCGCGTTGGGGAGGCCCCTCGAGCCGAAGACCTTTTAACTGTCCCGCGATGATACGCATACTTTCTCCTTTAATTTAAACTCATTTCCGCATAACTTTCCAAAAACCGGCTGCACCAGGCTTGGCAGGCCGGGCCTAAGGCCGAGAAAGTCGGGATCTCTCCGAGCCGATGAATCAGCTCTTCCCGCACCTTATCCCTCGTTTCCGAGAAAGGAGGAGCCTGGAAGAACAAATCCTGTTCCAAACCGTGCTGTTCGGTGCCAAAGCGACTCCCGGCACCGCGAAGTTCCAAGTCTTTCCGAGCAATCCGGAAGCCGTCTTCCGTCTCTTCCATGATGCGAAGTCGCCCAATCGCGGTTTTGCTGAGATGGTGTGCCAGGAGGATGCAGTAAGAGGGTAGGCTACCCCGCCCCACCCGACCGCGAAGTTGGTGAAGCTGCGAGAGCCCGAATCGCTCCGCCGCCAAAATCAACATCACGGTCGCCAGTTTCTCATCGACTCCGACCTCCACAACCGTGGTTGCAATGAGCACCTGCAGGTCGCCCCGATGAAACCGGTCCATGATTATTGCCTTCTCCTCCGCGGGAAGGGACCCATAGAGCACCCCTACCTTTCCCGGAGCAATCCGGCTTCCCACTCTCTTGCTGACCGCTTCAATGGACCAATACGCCAAATCGTCATCCTTCTCTTCGATGCGGGGACAAACGATATAGGCCTTTTGCCCCTGTTGAACAAGCCGGGAGATAAAGCGGTACGCTCTCTCTTCATAACGACGGTCCACCACATAAGTCTCAATGCCCTTTCTTCCCGCCGGTCTCTCCAGAAGACGAGTCAGGGACAAATCCCCCAGGTCAACCAGATGGAGGGTTCGGGGAATCGGTGTTGCCGATAAAACCAGCAGGTTGGGCTCCAAGGCTTTTTGCTGGAGGCGTTGTCGCTGCCGCACCCCGAATCGATGCTGCTCATCGGTGATGACCAGGGCCATCTTCGTGAAACGGACGGTCTCCTGAAAGAGGGCATGGGTTCCGACCACCAGGCAGGCTTCCTCTTCGTCCAGGTGCTGTTGCAGGGTTTCTCTCTCCTCCGGGGAAGAGGAGCCCGCTAAAAAATAGATGGGCCGGGGAAGATACCTAAAGATTTTCTTCGCGGTTTCGAGGTGCTGGCGTGCCAAGAGTTCGGTGGGCGCCATCAAGCAGACCTGATAGCCGTTCTCCAGCACCTGGTAAGCCAAGGCAAGAGCCACCACCGTCTTCCCCGAGCCAACGTCACCCTGCAGAAGCCGGTTCATGGGCTCCGTTCGATAGAGGTCCTCACTCATCTCCCGAATGGCCGATTTCTGGCCCTCCGTGAGGGTGAAGGGAAGACCTTCCTCATACTTCTTCCAGGAAATGGGATGCAACGCCGGACTGTTTCTCGTCTTTTTTTGCCGGTTAAGTTCCTTTTGCACCAACAGAAAACCCAGTGCTTCCCTTTTCTGCCAGTCCGCCTGGGCCTTTCGAAGTTCTTCCACGCTTTCCGGAAAATGCAGGGCCCGAAAGGTATCCTTCAAAAGCGGAAAAAGAAAGAGGAAGTCTCGAAAGGGGTCCTCTTCCATGGGAAAAAGCCGGATTGCCTGCGAGGTCGCCTTCCGGCGATCCTTCTGCGTGATTCCCTTGCACAGATCATAGTAGGGCAAAATCCCCGTAAAATCCTTGGGCAGGTCCTCCCGAAGCGACTCTTGCCAACCCGGTTGTGAAAAAGTTCCCTCGGGAAAATCCATCTGCCGCATCATGGGATCGCAAACTTCCCGATTTTTCTCAGAGAGGCTCCCATAAAAAAGGTAGCCCTTTTCCACCCGAAGTTGGGAAGACAGATAGGGTTGATTATGCCAGACGACGGTTACAAAATCTTCTCCATCATGAACCGTGGCTTTCTGGAGACTGTGACGCTGTCGTAAATGAATCAGGCGTCCGACCTTCTGCAAAACGCCATAGAAAAGGACCCGCTTTCCCGGTTCCAAGTCAGAGATCCGGCAGAGTCTACTACGGTCCTCATAATACCTGGGAAAATGGAAAAGCAGATCCCTCACAGAATGAATCCCCAACGATTCCAGTGCCTTTGCTTTTTTGGGCCCGATTCCCTTCAACGAATCCAGTTTCATCGGGTCATCCCTTCCTATTCAATCGAAAAAATATAGGGATAGAGGGGCTGTCCCCCATCCGCGAACTCCACATCGACCACTGGCCATTTTTTCCGGAGGCGATCCAAAAATTTTTCCGTCTCTTTCTTATCGGCCCCTTCTCCCGCATAGATCGTGATAAGGCTCGTATCGGAGGTAACGCGATCGGAAAGCAGTTCCTGAAGCATGGTTATGGCATCCTGTCCCGCATCCACGATTTCTCCATCGATGAGGCCCAGCACATCCCCCGTATGAATCGTGATTCCATGAACCGAGGTGTCTCGAACCGCATGGGTGATTTGCCCGGTAATTACAGTGGACAGGCTTTCCGTCATCTGTGCCCGGTTCTCCTCGGCAGTTAATCCCTCATCAAAGTTAAACAGGGCGGTGATTCCCTGGGGAATCGAGCGAGACGGAATGACGATGACTTCTTTCTCCGTCAGCTGGTCCACCTGCTCGGCTGCCATGATGATGTTTTTGTTATTCGGTAAGAGGAAGACGGTGTTGGCAGGCACGCGATCCACCGCTTCCAGAAGATCCGCCGTGGAGGGGTTCATGGTCTGTCCCCCGGAGACAATCTCATTGACCATTAAGTCCTGGAAAATCGAATCGAATCCCTTGCCTAGACTCACCGTCACAAATCCAAAGGGAACCAAGCTCGTGTCTTTTGTGCTCTTCTCCGAAACCACCGGAGTCTCGGTCAAAACGGGTTCCACGGAAACCGGATGATCCTTTCCGCTACTCGTCTGAAACTCCAACAGCCGGCTGTGCCGCATGAGACTGTCCAAGACCTTTTGGGGAGTGTCCGTATAGAGCTCCATCTCCAGATTCTCTCCCTTTTCGAGCATCCCTTGAACGAGGGCATACTTGGTGAGGTGACGGAGGGCCCGGTCCCGATCCATTCCCGATACCTTGGCACTCACGTAAAAGGCCTTGGCATTCTTCCGAGAGGCTTCTTTTCCCTCTTCCGTGAGGTCCTGATGAATGACCCGATTTTTGGATTCCTCTAATAGGACATCCAGGGATTCTCCGCAGAGCTCTTCCGTGAAGCCGGCCAGCAAAAAGATGAGTCCCTGTCCTCCGGCATCGACCACGCTGGCTTCCTTGAGCTCCTTCAGCATCTCAGGAGTCTGTTGAAGAACGTGGTTGGCATGGGAAAGCACATCTTTCAAAAAGCTTTCCAAATCTTGATAATGCGCCTGGTTGGCCTGTGCAAAATCGCTCATCGAGCGCGCAACCGTCAAAATCGTTCCCTCGGTGGGCTTCATGACCGCCTTGTAGGCTTTTTCCGTGGCGAGATTAAAAATGCCTGCGACATCGGAGAGCTGAATGGTCTCTTTTTCCTTCAAAGAATCCGCAATTCCTCGGCAGAGCTGGGAGAGGATCACTCCCGAGTTTCCCCGAGCTCCCATCAAGGATCCGTTTCCCAGGGCTCTTCCCAAGTCCGAAATCTGATCGGAAGAAGAGGACACCCGATCAACCGCCGATTTTATGGTCAGCGCCATGTTGGTCCCGGTATCCCCATCGGGAACGGGAAACACGTTCAGGGTATTGACTTCTTCTTTATGCTCTTCTAATTTTTTATATGCAGTTGTAATACAGCGCTTCAGCAGCGCTCCATCCATTTGATTCACAAAGACCTCCTTAGCTGCGAATTCCCCGAACAATCAAATTGACAGAATCCACCTGTAAGCCGGTCCGTGATTCCACCGTGTAACGAATTTTTTCAATCAAATTATCTGCCACAACAGAGATCCGTGTACCATACTCCACAATGACAGAAATCTCGATAACGATGGACTCTCCATCGTTGCTGTAAATATTTACTCCACGGGTCATGGCTTCGATACCCAAGAGCTCGTAGATTCCATCCTTCGTATTTTTGGCGGCAAGACCGACAATACCATACGTCTCCATTGCAGCCGAACAGACGATATTCGCGATAACACGGTCATTGAATACGATACTACCGTATTTTGTATCTACTTGAGATGACATGGAAACCTCCTATTCTGGTGCTTATTATAAAATATTATATCTAACCCCTGGGGTTCTTGCAAAGAAATGACATAATTGCTATAATAGCCTAGTTGAATTGCTAATTGACGAGGAGGAATGTATGTCTAGAGTATGTGAGATTTGCGGAAAAGCAAAGAAGACCGGTAACCACGTTACATTTTCACATAGAGGAATTAAGCGCTCCTGGACTCCCAACCTTCGTAGGGTTCGGGTTTATGACGAAGAGGGCACTCCTAAGAGAATGTATGTATGCACCCGTTGCCTACGCTCCGGCAAGGTAAATCGTAACCGTCCCGGAGAAAACCGCTATGAGGCACCGGTAGAGGAGCCCGCTGTAGAAGAGAGCGAGAACCGGGTCGAAGAAACGACCGAGGAAGCTCCCGTAATCGAGCCGGTCAATGTCCAAGAGTCTGTGGAAGAGACCGAAGAAAAGGCAGAAGCGGCAGAATAACAGTACCTGATTCAGGAAACCGTGATCTCACATGGATGAATCCGGAATCGACAGGGACTCCTTTTGGCGTCCCTTTTTTGTTATTCTCATAAAAAAGCCGATCTCCCAGTGGGAGATCGGCTTTTTTTGGTTTGTATTGTGTTAAAAGGAAGGTTCTTTGTCCGAGGAAACAATATAGTAGCAACCACTCCCCGGTACCCCCTCAATCTCCAGGCAATTCTCCGCCGTGAGAACATGATTGGATACGCAAAGGGAGGATCCCGGCACCAGCATCCGATGGGAGAGCTCATAGTCAAAGCCCTTCAGGCTCAGCGTTACCGGCAGGGGATTCGCCAAGAAAGAGGTGTAGCTTGCCGCATCCGTTTCGGGAAGACGGTAGTTTCCCGGTCCCAGGTAGCGAATCTCCCCCGTGTCGGTGATGAGACTTAACTGTACCCCTCTCTGTAAATAGACGGGCAAAAAGAAGATATTGCAGAGGGAGTGATCCAGTCGTGTTCCCAATGCTCCGATGACCTTCCCCTGCCGAACCCCGTGTTCCTGTAAAAGATCAAAGGCAAGCTCCATATCCGTTTTGTCTTTACGAACGGGGAAGGTAAAAAGTCTCCCAAATTCCTTGTACTCCTGAATCAGATGGGGGTTTTCAGAAACGATTCGGGTGGAATCCAAATCTCCCAGGAAAACATCGGGCAAACAGTCCACCGCTTCCAGTGCCTCAAATCCCCCATCGGCACAGACCACGAGATCGGCTCCCTCGACCAACTTGCGAAGGCGATCGAGATTCTGCAAAGCAGATCCCGCCCCCACAATCAACGCATAGCGGGGGCAATTCCAATCTACCGGTTTCGAAAGATCTACCGCGTCCATTTCTCGAGCCTTTCCAACATGGATTGAGCACGTTCCTTCGTCTGCCTTCCGTCTCCCGAAAAAATCCCGGAGCCGCTGACCAACCAATCACAGCCCGCTTCCAGCACCAGGTCCATGTTCTTTTCCTTGATTCCTCCATCGGTTTCAATCAAAAAAGAAAAATTCTTCTCTTCCCGGAGTTTTTGGAGCCGACGAATCTTGGGAAGCACCCCCTCAATAAAGCTTTGGCCACCAAAGCCGGGATTTACGGACATCACAAGCACCAGATCCACATCACAAAGGATGGGTTCCACCAGGGAGACCGGGGTTGCCGGATTCAAACCCACCCCTGCTTTCATCCCCTCCTTGTGGATCTCCTGAAGGTCCCGATGAAGGTGTCGACAGGCCTCCTGGTGAACGGTGATGAGATCGGCTCCCGCTTTTTTCAGCGCCGGATAAAGATAGGAAGGTTCTTCCACCATCAAATGGACATCAAAAAATAGACCGCAGTGAGGACGAAGCGACTGAATCAGGGCAGGTCCAAAGGAAAGATTGGGAACGTAATGGCCATCCATCACGTCGAGGTGCAAACTTTCGATGTTCGCATCCTTGAGCTGGTCCAATTCCCCGCGCAATTGGCTGAAATCCGCCGATAACAGGGACGGTAAAATCTGTTTCTTCATAGCGTCCTTCCTAATAGTTTTTCTTGTTTTCCAGTTCTTTTAACAATGTTTCGTAGGATTGATAGCGACTCTGCGCCATCTTTCCCTCTTTTACCGCTTGCCGAACCGCACAGTTCGGCTCCTTTATGTGGCTGCAATTTCGAAAACGGCAAAACGGTGAGACCGCACGAATTTCAGGAAAGAGCGAAGCAAGCTCGGCGGGGGAGGATATCTCCGACAAATCCAGTGAGGAAAAGCCCGGGGTATCAAACAGAAAACTTTCCTCCTCCAGGGCAAAAAGCGAGATTTTCCGCGTTGTCTGCTTGCCCCTCGCCGTCTTTTGACTGAGCTCTCCGATCACGATATCCGGATTTCCCGTTAACCGCCGGATCATGGTGGACTTCCCCGCACCCGAGGGTCCCGCAACCGCGGTGATCTTACCATGAAGTGATTTTTGCAGGGCTTTGATGCCCTCCCCCGAGCGAGAATCGGTGAAGAAGACGGGATAATCGGCCGCCTGATAGGCCTTTCGCCAGGATTCCATCTTTTTCTCATCGAGTCGGTCCCGCTTATTAAAAGCGATAAGGATCGGAAGCTTTCTCCGCTCAATCATGAGAAGAATCTTATCCAAAGCAAGGCTGTTAATCTCTGGCTCAACAATCGTCTGCACAAGAAGGACCTGGTCCACGTTGGCAACCGGTGGGCGCAAAAGGAGGTTTCGCCGGGGAAGAAGTTCAACAATGCGACCCTCCTCCCCATGGACCTCTACCCGGACATAGTCGCCCACGTAGGGTGTTTGCTTTTTATCACGGAAGACGCCTCTTCCCATGCAAGCCAAAATTCGGCCATCCTCCAAGAGAACCTCATAGCGGTCTTTCTCAGAGGAAATGATGTGTCCTTTGTGCACGTAGCCTCCTTAATTTCCTTCCGTGTTTGCTGCTTCTCCATCGTAGTAGATCTTAAAGCATGCATCCTCGGGCGCTTCCACCTCTTGGCTGATATACCCTTTTTCTTTGGCATCGCTCGCCTTAAAAGTCTTTTTGAAAATCGGAGTTTCTTCCGATTCGTTGACGTTGAATACCGTCACCAAAAACTTTTCCTTGCCCGCCGGAGGATAGAATTTTATACGATACACCATCTTCTTCCCACTCTTCGAGGAGCTCTCACTGCTCTCTTGCGAGCCGGAACTTACGGTGATATCGATCTTCGTCTGCTTTTCCACCTTTTCTCCCGCTTTAATGGACTGGTAGATGACCGTTCCGGCGGGATAGCTGCTGTGCTCGGTTTTCAGGGAACCCATCACTAAATTTGCGCTGTTGATGGCGGTCATTGCTTCCGTTTGGTTCATTCCCGTCAAAACCGGGACCACCGAGGTGGTTTCTCGCTTTCCCCGAGAGATCTTGAGATTAATCCGGGAATCTGCCTCCACACTCTCTCCCTTCTCGGGATCGGTCCCAACGACATTCCCACTCTGTACCGCATCGTCATAGATGTAGTTGGATTGTCCAATGCGCAGCCCTGCGTTCTCCAGCGCAATCGTGGCTTGCTCCACGGTCAGATTTCTCACGTCGGGAACCGGTATTTTCCCCTTTCCGGTAGAAATCACCAGGTCCACATTCGTTCCCTTATCGACGCGCGTTCCCTCGACGATATTCTGTTCGATGACCAGGCCTGCTGAAATCTTATCGCTGCTGGTTCGAGAGACCACGCGACCCTTCAGGGAGTTCTTTTCCAGCATTTTAAGGGCTTCCTTCTCTTCGAGATTGATGACGGAAGGCACCTTGGTGCTGTTTTGATCCAAGCGGCGTTGATTTGCGAGATTAAAAAAGAGAATGATTCCCAGAGCGGTAACAAGTCCCAACAGCACCAGGAAGATGCCCCACCGTCGGTTTCCCTTTTTTGTTTCCTCTTCTTCCTTTTCCTCATTGGGTTTCGAATGGTAGACCGCTTCCCGAAGCGGAAACTTGGGCCGGGTCATCTTCGCCGTTTCGTCATCGGACTGGGCCGCAATCAGCACCGTATCGTCTAAATCCTTGTAATGATCCAGATCATGAATCAGTGTTTCGGCATCGTAATAGCGGTCGCCGGGCTCTTTCTCCAGGCATTTCAAGATGATCTTGTTCAGCCCCTCATCCAAAGCAGGATTCCATTCCACGGGAGGAACAGGTTCTTCTTGAATGTGCTTGATGGCAATGCCCACGGAATTCTCGGCATCAAAGGGAACACGCCCCGTGGCCATCTCATACATGAGAACTCCCAGGGAATACAGATCCGACTTTTCATCGATGAATTTTCCCTTTGCCTGTTCCGGGGAAATGTAATGCACCGTGCCAAGAATGCTGTTGGTGTAGGTCAGCGTGGCAGCGGAGGAAATGCGAGCAATGCCAAAGTCCGCAACCTTAACGTCTCCGGACTTCATGATCAAAATATTCGCGGGTTTGATGTCCCGATGAATAATATGATGTTCATGGGCGGTTTCCAAGGCTCGGGCAATTTGTTTCGAGATGCGTTGAATGGCCGCATTGGACATCTTCCCCTGGACAGCAATGGCTTCCTTTAGGGTCGTCCCCTCCACAAGCTCCATGACGATATAGTGGAGGGATTTTCCATCCACCGTCTCATTTCCCACATCGTACACATTGACAATATTGGGATGACTGAGCGAAGCGGCAGACTGCGCCTCATTATCAAATTTCCGAAGAAATTCGTCGTCTTCCACATATTGCTGTTTTAAAATTTTAATGGCAACCTTCCTTTTGAGAAGGAGGTCTTCCGCCTCATAGACATAGGCCATGCCTCCTATGCCAATGCGTTTTTCCAGGCGGTATCGGTTATTCAAGAGAATCTGCTCCATGTTTAACTCCTATATTTATAAACGGTCGCTGTGATATTATCCACACCGCCATTTCGGTTCGCTGTAGAAATCAGCTGTTCGCAGATGGTTTTGGCGGATTGATCCCGGGAAAGAATGTTCTGAATCTGTTCTTTGTCTACCATATTGCTGAGTCCATCTGTTGCGAGAAGCAGAACATCGCCCTCTTCCAGCTGGATCGGATCCATGTCCACCTCCACATCCAAATCTGTTCCCAGCGCTCTGGTGACGGCACTGCGATCGGGATGATTTTTGGCATCCTCTTCGGTTAAGAGTCCCTTCCGCATGAGGTCCTCCACCAGGGAATGATCCCGCGTAACCTGGCGAAGTTCCCCCCCGCGCAGCAGATAGCAGCGGCTGTCCCCGACATGCGCAATCGCGGCAAAGCGATCCATGATCAGGGCCGCCACAATGGTCGTTCCCATGTTAAAATAGGCGGGATTGTTTTGCGCCCGGTGAAAAATTTCGGAATTCGCATAGTGAATGGCATCAATGAGAAGTTCCTCCGGCTGATCGGCTTCTTTATTCTGAATCATGAATTCCTGGGCCGATTCCACGGCACAGTGAGAGGCAACCTCCCCCGCGTTATGTCCCCCCATTCCATCGGAGACAATTAATAGAGTGAAACGAGAGTGAAAATAATTGGAAAATGCATCCTGATTATTTGCCCTCTCCTTCCCAACGTCGGTTAAAGAATATACATCCATTATTGTTCTCCATTCTTTTCCCATTGACTGCGAAGCTGCCCACAGGCGGCATCGATATCTCCACCGCGACGTTGCCGGACGGTGACCTGTACTCCGTGTTTGATCAGCTCTTGTCGAAAGTGTTCCAGGGCATTTTCTCCCGTTGCCTTACCGGCATATTCCTCTATCTCATTCAGGGGAATCAGGTTCACATGGAACTCCTTCCCCGATAAGTTTTTGGCCATCCATTCGAGATCTTCCCCGGTATCATTTACCCCTTGAATCAGGGTGTACTCAAGGCTCACTCTTCTTCCCGTCTCCCGAAAGTACGTCTTGCAGGCATCTAAAATCTCTTGAATCGAATATTTATTCGCGATGGGCATGGTTCTTTTTCGAATGTCATCCCTGGTCGCATGAAGAGAAATCGCAAGATTGATGGGAAGATTTTCTTGGCTGAATTGACGTATCTTCTCCACCAATCCACAGGTGGAAAGCGTGATGTTACGTACACTCTTATCCGCACCGAGGGGATGGGTGATCAGACGGAGAAAGCGAACCACCTCTTGATAATTATCGAAGGGTTCCCCGATGCCCATGAGAACGATGTGGTCAATTCTTTTTCCCTTTTCCTTCTCCATGAGGTAGATTTCTTGACACATCTCTTCCGCCCGGAGGGGGCGAACAAAACTCGCTTTTGTGGATGCGCAAAAACGGCATCCCATTTTACAGCCGATTTCCGTCGAAATACAGGCGCTCACACGATCTTCATAGGGCATATACACGGACTCAATGATTGCCGCATCATCGGTTTGCAGCAGAAATTTGGAACTTCCATCCTTCGACAGCAGTTCCTTAATAATGTGTAAACGACGAATCGGAAGCCGTGCCCACTTCTCTTTCAGGGATTTGGAAAAGACCGTGGATTCCTCGATTTCCGTCTTCCCTTCCTGATGGAAAAAGTGAAATAGCTGTTTTCCTCGAAAGGTCGGTTGGCCGAATTCTTGCGCTTTTCTTTCTAATTCTTCTGGATAATATCCATTCCATGCTCTTTCCAAAGATACCTCCCTTCTTCGCCGCATGTAAGAGAGAGAAGTTTACTTCCGGGCAAAAAATGCCTCATCTCCCCTTTCCAACAACAAGAAACTAAAGCCATCCGAAAATTCATCAAAGGGGCTCAGTCGGTGAAAGCAATTTGCATCTGCTTCTGAAATCAATAAATTTCCATCCTTTAAAAGGGATTGTATCACGGATTCATTTTCCGTGAAACTGTAACTACATGTGCTATAAGTGAGTCTTCCCCCCACTTTGACGTATCGAAGTGCCTGCGAAAGAATTTTTCTTTGGAGACCCGCAAGTTCCCATAGGTCCTCCTTCTTCCGATGATAGCGGATGTCCGGCTTTCTGCCTAAGAGACCGAGCCCGGAACAAGGAGCATCCACCAAAACCAAATCAAAGGCCGCCAACCACTCCTTGTTTTCCATGCAAGCATCTTGGATGGATAAAGAAACATTTTGAAGATGAAGGCGCCTGCGATTCTCCTCAAGTCGGATCATCTTATCCGGGGACTTGTCATTTGAAACAATGTCCGCTTCCGGCGCAAGCCAAGAAAACGCCGTTGTCTTTGATCCAGGGGAGGCACAGAGGTCAAGGATTCGCTTTCCTCTCCAATCCCTTCCCAGCAAGGATTTTCTGGCAATCTCCGTCGAGCCCTGCGACTGAATGGTGATAAGGCCCTCCTGAAAAAGACGGGAGCGGGTGATCGAGCCTCCCTGACACAGCAGGGAATAGGGGCTGAGGGAACTTTTCCGGACGGAGAGAATGCCCTCCTCCCGCAAACTGCGAACTGCTTCGTCCCGGTCAAGATCCGGCCTGCAGAGAAGGCTGATCGGCGGTACCTCATTGTTTCTGCGAAGAAGCTCTTCCACTTGCTGAGAGGGAAAAACCCTCTCCAATTCCTCAATCATCCACTGGGGATGAGAGCTCCGAATACTTAATGGCTGGCTTCTCATCTCCTCGGCGAGGTCTTCCTTCTCGCGAAGCAACTGCCGAAGTGCCCCATTCACATAGGCTCTGGCGAAGGGGGCTCGTTTCTTCGCAAGCTCCACGGCCTCATTCACCCCGGCATGATCGGGGGTATTCAAAAAGAGAAGATCATAGACGGCTATGCGCATCAGCTGTCGAAGGACATTCTTCTGTTTCTCGATTTTTTTTCGAGACACCCGATTGATCCAAACATCCAGAAGCAGACGGTTTTGCAAGACCCCATAGATGAGTCGTCGTAAGAGGGCCCGGTCTCTGGCATCCGCAAGCCCTTTTTCCTCTTGCAGGATGAGATTCTGAGAGAACTCGTCCCTTCCCTCGATGCGCTGTAGCAGGGTAATGGCTAAATCACGAGCAGGGTTCATCGACTTGTCTCCCCTCCGGGAAAGCTTGCCCATTCAAAAAATCACGGACCTTCATCTGTTTGCGATTCGGCGCCTGAATCTCATCAATCAGGAGGACCCCGTCTTTACAGGAGATTGCGATTTCCTCCCCCTTCGCCCCGAGTATGGTCCCCGCGGGTCGGGATTCCTCCCCCTTTTGAAAGGGACGACTGCCGGCATGGTGGACCTTAAATGATTCGCCATCCAGCTGAAAGCGCGTGCCCACGGAGGCATGGAGGACCTGAATCTGTCGGAGCAGGTGGGAGCAGGGTTGGCAGAAATTCAAGATTCCATCCTTTTTTGTGATCTTCTCCGCGTAGCTGGCTTCCGCTTCCACCTGTGGCTGCCGTTTGGGAAACAGGTCCGAAAAGCTGCAGAGAACCTGTAAGAGGAGGTCAGCTCCCACCGCCGCCAGCCGCTTCTCATAGCTCTCTAATTCTTCTCCCTTTTTGGGAGGCAGGGGTCTTGCCAGGAGAACATCTCCGGCATCCATCTCCTTGGTCACCAGCATGGCACTCACTCCGGCGTAGGGCGAGTCATCCAAGAGGGCTCGCTGAATCGGAGCAGCCCCCCGATAATGGGGAAGCAGGGAAGCATGAATGTTGATGATCCGGTTTTCATAGGCCTGACGAATGGCTTTTCCAATAAACTGGCCGTAGGCAATGACCACCAAAAAGTCCGCCTTCTCTTGAATGATTCGTTGAATAACCTCTTCGCGGTTCAGGCTTTCCGGGCTAATCGTGGGAATCCCCTTATCCAAGGCATATTCTTTGACCGCCGTGGGACTCCAGTGATTGCGAGAGCGCTTCCGATCCGGCTGCGATACGACCAGAGAAACCTCAATGTCCGAAAAGGTACAGAGTCGATCCAAGGAGAAGCGGGCAAAGGCGGGGCTTCCGAAAAAAACAATGTGCACCTTAGTTCTCCTCTCCCGATGTGTTCTCCTCTTCTTTCTCCTCGAAAGGAGCATCTTCGTCCCGGTCTTTCTCCAATAGTTGATGCTCTTTCAAATAGGCCAGTTCCTCCTCACTCGGATGTTCTAAATGGATTTCCTTTTCCACCCGGTCGCGGAAGAGCACCCCATCCAGATGGTCGACTTCATGCTGGATACAACGGGCGAAGAGATCCTCCGCCTCAATCTCCCGGCGTACTCCCTCTTCGTCCACATAGCGGATCCGAATCTTCTTTGCCCGCTCCACCGTTCCATTATAGTTTGGCAGGGAAAGGCAACCCTCGATATCTAAGGCCTGTTCTTGGGATTTTTCCAGGATTTCCGGATTGACCATATGGTAGACGCCCTGGCCGACATTCACCACAATCATGCGTTTGAGCAGACCTACCTGCGGTGCGGCAATGCCAATCCCATTGTTTTCCACCATGGTTTCTTCCATGTCCTGAAAGAGTTGACGAATTCGATCGTTGATATTTTTTACTTCTTTCGCCCGTTTCCGAAGAATCGAATCTCCTTCAATTCGTAATTGTCTGAGAGCCATTGCTCCCCCTTTCTATGTTTCTACATCGATGACCGCGGATCGATGGTTACCACAATGTTTAATGTTCGACTGCTGGGATACTCCGTGAGAACCTGCTTTCCCAGTTGCAGCAAGAGCCGGCGGTTTCGGCTTCGCAAGAGTAGTTGAAAGCGGTACTTTCGATTTACCCTCTCAATCACAGACGGACTGGGCCCGTCCAGGCGGAAATATTCCCCGGTCTTTTCAATCCATTGCTCCAAGGAGGCACGAATGCGGTGTCCCATTTCCAGACAGGCGGTTCGATCTCCCCCACTTAAACGAATCAACATCTCCACCGTATAAGGAGGATAGCGATTCAAAAATCGTTCTTTCATCTCTGCCGCATAAAAGGCATCCACATCATGATCCAGGGAGAAGAGAATCGCGGGACGGTCCGGGCGGTAGGTCTGCACATAGACCCTTCCCGATTGGTCGCCTCTGCCTGCCCGACCCGCTACCTGTGTGATCAATTGGAAGGTCTTTTCCGAGGCTCGCAAATCCGGTAGATTCAGGGTCAAATCCGCCGCCATGATTCCCACCACGGTAACCGCGGGAAAATCAAAGCCCTTGGCAATCATCTGGGTTCCCAAGAGGATATCAATTTCGCGATTCACCATCTTCTGGTAGACAGCCTCATAGGCCCCCTTCCTCCCCATGGTATCCGCATCCGCTCGAAAGATGTGAGCATCGGGAAAGAGTCGTCGCGTTTCCTCTTCCAGCATCTCGGTTCCCGCACCGAATTCTCGAATGTGTTCTCCCCCACATTGGGGGCATTTCTTTTGATAGAATTTTTCCCTTCCGCAATAATGACAGACCAGCCGATTTTTATGCTTGTGATAGGTCATCGCCACATCACAGGCATCACAGCGGTACACATACCCACAGTCTCTGCAAAAAACGAACGAGGTGTGCCCTCGTTTGTTTAAAAAGAGAATCACCTGCTCTTTCCGGTCCAGGGCACTTTTCATGGCCTGATACAGGGAGCGGGAGAACATGGAGCGATTTCCGCTTTTCAGCTCCTCTCTCATGTCCACGGCGAGCAACTCCGGCATGCTTTGGCCGTGGGCTCGATGGCAGAGATTCAATCGCGTGACCGAACCCTGCTCTACCTGGTAAAGGGTGTCGATGGAAGGGGTCGCTGAGCCCAAAACCAGGGGACAATGATGCCACCGTGCACGGAATTCTGCCACCTCATTCGTATGATATTTGGGATTCTGGTCGCTGATATAGCTTTGCTCATGCTCCTCATCGAGGACGATAAGACCAAGATTGGTGAAGGGTGCGAAGATGGCACTGCGAGCCCCCACAACAATGGAAACTTCCTTGTTTTGAATCTTTTGCCATTCCTCGTATCGTTCCGCCACGCTCAAGCGCGAATGAAGAATGGCAATCTCTTCCCCGAAACGGCGACGAAAGCGCTCAATCGTCTGCGGGGTAAGGGAAATCTCCGGAACCAAGATGATGGTCTCTTTTCCCTGCCGACGTGCCTGCTCTGCCAGCTGTAAATAAATTTCCGTTTTCCCGGAGCCCGTCACCCCACAGAGAAGAAAGCTGCCTTCGCCACTTTGGGAAATGTGATCAAAGGCCTCCTGCTGCTCCTCATTTAAACAGTGTTGCGTATCCTGTGCAATTTGGGAATCTCTTCGACGGGGAATTCTTTTTTGGCTTTTTACAAGAAGTCCGCTTTCCACGAGACGATGTAAGGTGCTGCTGCTGGCTTTGGATTGTTGCAACAAGGACTTCTGTTCATGAACCCCCTGCTTTACCAGTTCCAGAAGAGCGTGTTGACGGACATTACGGGCAGGAATCTGCGCCTGCCTTCCCTTCTCCGTCAGCCGGAAATAATTGCGGAGAAGGGGTTTTACCTCCCCTACCGCACCGGGAGGCAAGAGGCAGGCAAAGGCGGAGGTGAAATCGGATAGATAGCGATGGCAAAGAAAAAAAGCGAGTTGGATGCCCTCGTCCGAAATCTGGGGCTCCTCGTCAACAATCGTTTCTACCGTTTTGAGGTCCTCTTCCGGAAGCTCTGTGTTTTCTGTTCCGTGAACGGCAACAATGAGCCCGAGCGTGCGACGATTTCCACGTCCGAAAGGAACATAGACGCGAATGCCCGGTCGGACCTTCTCTTTCATGCTCCCCTCCACCCGATAGCTGTAAAGCTGGTCGGTCCATCGGGTGCCGGAGGAAATCACCAGATCAACGAGCATGCCTAGGCTCCTTGGACGAAAAGGTCCAAGATATGGTTGGCCACTTCTGTTTTTGATTGGAGCGGATATTTTTTCTCCAGGGAATCCCCGACAATCGTTACAATATTCGTTTCCCCATTAAAGCCCGCCCCCGGCTGACTCACGTCATTCAAAACAATGTAGTCGAGACCCTTGCGGACTCTCTTTTCCCGCGCATGGGCGAGGCCATCCACGGTCTCCGCCGCAAAGCCAATCATGACTTGGTTGGTTTTCTGCTCGGAGAGTTTTTGTAGAATATCGGGATTTTGCACCAATTCCAGGCACCAGCGGTCCCCCGTATCTTTTTTGGTGAGTTTCTCTCCCGCTTCCCGCACCGGGGCGTAATCGCTCGGGGCAGCTGCCATGATCAAGGCCTGGCAGGAAGCAAAATTCTTTTCCAGGGCTTCCAACAGTTCCCTTGTGGACGAAATCGCAATCTGCTTCATGGAGGCGGGAATCTCCACCTCCAGGGGACCATGAATCAGGGTAACCTCTGCCCCTCTCTTCTGTGCCTCAACGGCGATGGCGAGCCCCTGACGCCCCGAAGAATCATTCGTTAAGAAACGCACCGGATCGATCCGCTCTCGCGTGGGACCTGCCGTGACCAAAATCTTTTTGCCCCGTAAGTCCTTGGGAGTGAAAAATTCCTCCAGGACGGCAAAGAGCTCCTGGGCTTCCGGCATCCGTCCCTCCCCCACCTCATTGCAGGCCAGCCACCCCGCATTGGGCTCGACAATGGTAATCCCCCTCTCCCGGAGAAGGGAGAGATTGGCCTGAGTGGCCGGGTTTCGATACATGTAGACGTTCATTGCCGGAGCTAAGAGAAGCGGACAGTGGCTCGCTAACGCCGTTGCCGTGAGAAGGTCATCCGCAAGACCATGAGCAATCTTTGCGATGGCATCCGCGCTGGCAGGGGCGATAAGAAAGGCATCACACTCCCTCGTGAGGTCAATATGGGGAATGAAATGATCCTCTTCCCCGAAGGCATCCGTATACACGCGATGCTGCGACATGGTCTGAAAGGTCAAAGGACGGATAAACTCCTGTGCACCAGGGGACATCACCACTCGCGTTTCCGCCTTGGCCTTGTTCAGCATGGAGAGCAGGCTCAGTGTTTTATAAATTGCGATTCCTCCCGTTACCCCAACGAGAATCCGCTTCCCTTCCAGCACAGTCATTTTTTACCTCTCTTCGTCTTTAGATGTAACCTTCCCCGCCATGATTTCATCGAGAGCCACCGTTACCGGCTTCTGCCCCTCGGACTTCACCAAAGGCTTGGAGCCGTCTGTGAGGAGACGGGCACGCTTCATTACCATGACGCAGACCTTGTAACGGCTCTCCGAAATGTTCGCTAATTCTTTAAAAGATGGATTAATCATTGAATTCCCTCCAATACTTACTCATAAGTTTCTCATCGATTCTCTGGTTTTCCGCATCGATAATGTGGGAGACCAGCTTCGCACAGTCCTCAACGCGGTCGTTGATGACCGCATAGTCATAGTCATGGAGCATCGAGATCTCCTGTTCGGCATTGTGCAGCCGAAGCTGAATGCTGTCCTCGGCTTCCGTACCCCGATGACGGATCCGGCTCTCCAGGTCCACAACCTTTGGCGGAAGGAGGAAGATAAAGACCCCCTCCTCAAAGTTTTGTTTCACCTGCATGGCCCCTTGCACATCGATCTCCAAAATCACGTCGTTTCCCGCATCTAATTCGTCTTCCACGAACTGGCGGGGTGTTCCATAGTAGTTTCCATGAACCTGGGCAAATTCCAAAAGCTTGCCCTCATCAATCAAGCGATCAAACTCTTCCTTGGAATAAAAATAATAGCTTTCTCCGTCAATTTCCCCCGTCCTCTTCGGGCGAGTGGTTGCGGAAATGCTCAATTTCAAGTCCGGGCGATCCTTCATAAGCTGGCCGCAAACCGTCCCCTTTCCTACTCCGGAAGGACCGGAAATAATGATCAAATGTCCTTGTCTTCTCATCTCTTCTCCTTCTTTGCCTGCTACTCGATGTTCTGAATTTGCTCCCGCAACTGCTCGATACCGCCCTTGGCAGAAATGCATAGGTCGGTCAGCTCCTGATCGTTGGACTTGGAGCTTATGGTATTCACTTCCCGGTTCATCTCCTGAATCAAAAAATCCAGCGTTTTTCCCACGGGTTCCTCCAGGGAGAGCTTCTGGGAAAAAGCAAGGAAGTGGGAAGAAAGGCGGACCAGCTCCTCATCGATGTCCGCTTTCTCCGCAAAGAGAGCGAGCTCCGTTTCCAAAATCCCTGCATCCGGCTTTCCCTCTTCCGGCATCAGCTCCTCCACCCGCCGATGGATTCTTGCCTGCTCCTCCTTCACATAGTGAGGTGCTCGAAGTTCCATCTGCCGATGAATTTTTTGCAAGGCTTCCACCTTTTTCCGTAAATCGAGTTCGATGCGCTTTCCTTCCTCCCGGCGCATCGCTACCAGGTGTTCCAGGGCCTGTTTCAGCAAGGGAAGGAGGCGATTCCGTATCTCCTCTTCCGGGAAATCCTCCTGGGAGACATTCACCATGCCCTCCAGCCGCAGAAGATCCGATAAAGAAATCGAGACATCCACCGGGCTTTTCTCCTTGATGGTTTGGAGCTGTTGTAACAGGGAAAGCAGGCTCTTTTCTTGAATCCGTAAGCGCTTGCCATCCGAATCCCAATGAAGGCGAAGAAAAACATCAACCCGCCCCCGTAGGAGATATTGTTCAATCACCCTCTTACAATCGGCTTCTAAGAAAAGAAGAGCCTGGGCCGTTCGAAAATTCAGATCCAGAAAGCGACTGTTTACGCTTTTGATCTCGACCTCCAGTTGCATCCCCTCTTCCCGGTAAATGGCCTTGCCATATCCCGTCATGGATCTCATAGTGCCTCCCCCTTCATTGTCTTACCATCCTAGACAATCCCCACTCCCTTGTCGAGTAAATAAGACATTATAGTAATATTTTAATGGGAAATCTCCTTTACGACCAATTTTTTTATGTGCTCCAAAAGGATCTGAATTCCCTTCTCATTCTCTGCTCCGCGAGGAATGATCAAATCCGCCTGCTTCTTTGTGGGCGCGATAAAGGCTTCATGCATGGGCTTTATCGTGTTTCGGTACTGATCCAGGATCGATTGTAAGCTTCTGCCCCGTTGCCCCTGGTCTCTCTCAATACGGCGAATCAGTCGAATATCGGGATCCGCTTGGACATAGACCTTGAGATTTAAATACGGCTGA
>ERZ1673749.627-NODE-627-length-35447-cov-5.680069_pt1 | contig 35447 bp, 37 predicted proteins | sample MGYA00580204_ERZ1673749 | MGnify/ENA primary metagenome ERZ1673749 (study PRJEB41218, sample SAMN15661745) | gut metagenome | host: Homo sapiens | place: Canada: London | collected 2015-08-20/2019-03-30 | study: EMG produced TPA metagenomics assembly of...
TCCTCCTTCGCCTCAGCGCGGGCCAGGTGGCCCGAGCCGGTGGCGGTGATCTGGATGCGCTCCGCCTCCGCCTCGCGGCGCGGGTTCTTCTCGTGCTTCAGCTCCACATGGAACGACTTGAGCGTCGGATCAAGCTTTTCAATCTTGGCCAGCTTGCCGTTTACTCGTTCCTGGAAATGCTCTGGGACCTCGACGTTTCGCCCGGTGATGGTGACCTGGGCTTCCGGGCTCAGCGTCTCTTGGTTCGGGTTGCGGTCTGCAGACGTCATCTGCGTCCTCCCTTGCGGTAGTAGGAACTGTGTCCATCACCACTATACAACTGGTTATGACCAATTCAGCCGGTTTTATACAACGCTCGCTATAAGCGAACCTTCTTGGGTGGCGCTTGATGCCCAGGTCGGCGCAAACGGCCGCCGCAATCTGTCAGGAATCCGCCGGCCCCGCATTGATTCACCGGCTAGTGAATAGATTCCGCTTGGGAACTTTCCACCCTGGGCAAAGTGAACAAATTCGCCTGCGGATCGGGATGTGTTCACCCGGACGGGTGGAGCGAGTGAACAAATGCCCACGCCCCGACACATTGCGGCTGAATCTGTCAGGCTGGCCCTAAATCCCCAGGTCGGCGCAAATGGCCGCCGTAATTTGTCAGGAACCACCGGGAATCCACCGCCAAGACACCGCCAGAACCCCACCCCTACGCCGCACACAGGGCCACGCATGCGGCAACATCGGCCCCGCGCGAGAGCAGAAGCGCGGCGCTGGCCTGCATTGTCGCGCCGGTGGTGACCACGTCGTCCACGAGCACAACCCGGCCGGCGGGCACGCCGGAAATCTGCACGCGCCCTGAAAGGTTGGCCCGCCGCCCGGCTTCGTCGAGGCCGGACTGGTCCGCCGTCCGCGGGTCCAGACGCAAAACGGGCGCGACCCGCCTGCCGGTAGCGCGACAGACCTGCTCCACCGGGTCGCCGCCGCGGGCCCGGGCAGAGCGCTCCCTCGTGGGCGCCGGCACCAACACCGCCCCAGCAGGGATCTCGCCGCGCGCTTCCAGGTAGTCCAGCGCGGCCGCGAGCACCGCGCCGACGTGGCGGCGCACCGCCAGGTGGTTGCGCTCCTTCATGGCCAGGATCACCCCGCGGTGCGGGTCCGCGTACGGCCCGAGCGCGAACACCGGCGCGTGTGGGGTGGTGTTGGGAAAGACGCGCTGCGGTGGCGTCGCCAGACCCGCGCGGCACGCGGGGCACAGCAGCTCCCCCGGCGCGCGGCAGCCCGCGCATCGCCGCGGCAGCAGCAGCTCGCCCACCTGACCGAACAATTCCCCCATGTGGGAAAGGCTAGCGCGAAGTGATCGGCAGCGCGCGCACACCTTCCAGGCCGGGCACCTCGCGCCAGATCGGGTTGTCCGCGCCGGAGGCCGGCACCTGCAATAGCGCGTTGGCGTCGGTGACGTACAGCGTGCTCGGCGACGCCGCCACCGCCACCACCGGCGCCGAGATGTTGCCGGCGGACATCGCGGTCATGGAGGAGCCGTCCTGCTCCACGCGCATCACGGGTGTGGTGGATGTCGTGCCCACCAGCAGGGAGCCGTCCGGGCGCCAGTCCGCGGAGATCACGCTGCCCGCCAGTTCCTGGGCGTACTCGTAGACGTTGACGATGGTGCGCTCGCCCGAGGCCTCGCGGCGCACAATCCCGGTGTAGAGGCTGCCGTCGATCACCATCACCACCCGGGTGCCGGTGCGGGACAGGCGCAGCACGGAGATGTTGCCGTCGACGCCTTTGGGCAGTTCGACTTTGACCTCGCCTGTGGTCAGGTTGCCGGTGGCCGCGGACTGCACGGTGCGCAGGATCCGCTTGCCGTCCACCACCGTCCACACCGCCGCGGCTTCGGGTTCGAACGAGGGGCGGGTAAATGTGCCCGCGCGCATGACTTCCGCCTCGGTGCCATCGAACCGGCCCACGCGGAAGACGTCGTCCTCATCGTCGCCGGGTTTGCCAAAGATGGCGGCCCATTCGCCGCCGCTGGCGATGTCCACGGTAGCCACGTCGCTGGCCGTGCCGAGGCTGCCTTCGACAGGCTGCGTGGAGCGCTCGTCCACGCGCACGACCTTGCCGCTGGACAGGGCGTAAAGCTTGGTCTCCCCCACCGTCTCCACCAGCGGGCTTGCTGCGATGAAGTCGTCGGTGTCCAGGGCGGTGGTGCCGTCGATAAGCGGTTGCCCGTCGGCCTCAAGCGTGTACGGGCCGGTGACGCCGGCGGAGGCGAGCGTCCACACCACTTGGGCCGCGAAGCGGGCGCGTTCCTCCTCGCCCACGTCGGCGAAACCGTTGAAGGTGTAGGCGCCGTCCTGCTCGCCCGTGTACGTCACGCTCGAGGGCAGCGAGCCGGTGAGCGCTGGCCGCAGCCGCTCGGAGGGGCCTTCCATGAGCAGGCCGATCAGGTCGCTGGCCAGGGTTTCGCGGCGCGAGTGCACCCAGCGGCGGTCCGTGACCAGCTCCTGGTCGTCATGGTCGAAGAAGTACAGGTTGTAGGGCTGGTACTGGTTGCGAAGTTCTGTGCGTTCGAAGACTACGCCTTGCGGAAGCGAGGAGATCCTCCACTGCCCGTCGACCATCTCCATGTCGATGGTGGCCTCGTAGTCCCCGCGCTCCGGCGTGTAGGAGCCGCCGGAGCGCACCGTGCCGACGACCTGGCCGTGCACCGCGAAACTGCGCTGCCCCACCGACGAGCCCGGCAGGGTTGTCATGCCGATGCTGTCCACCACCAGTTTCTGCCCGGTGGGATCCCACGCCGCCGAGGCGCCTTCGGTGAGGTAGGCGCGCGCAGTTTCGTAGTCGCCGTCCGGCGTGGCGGATGCGTGGTAAAAATCGCGCAGCAAAAGGTCCGGCTCTTGCCCTTCCTTCGGGCCTGCTTCCTGCGTTTCGGTCTCCTCGGGGGCGAAGGAGCGGATGACGTGCGGCGCGGAGTTCGTGGGCAGCGACGCGCAGCTAGTGGTCAGCGCAGTCAGCGCAACTGTGAGGCAGGCAAGGGTTTTACGCATCGGTGTCCTCCTGGGGCACTCGCTTATCGACGGCTCCGCCTTCCCCACCAATTCCTTCAGCGCTGTCAGCAGAGTGTTCTGCGCCTTCGGGTGATTCCGCTTTTTCGACGGCGCGCGGCACCTCGAGCGGGAGCGGGGCTTCGGTGAACCCGGCCTCGAGGTGGCGCGGCAGCACCAGGCGGAACTGCGAGCCCACCCCGAATTCGCCGATCGCGTCGAGCGTGCCGCCGTGCAGCTGCGCGTCTTCGCGAGCAATGGCCAGGCCCAGCCCGGTGCCGCCGGAGTGGCGCTTGCGGGACTTGTCGGCGCGCCAGAAACGGTTGAACACCAGATCTTCCTCGCCGGTTTTCAGTCCCACGCCGCCGTCGGTGACCGTGATCGCCACCGCCTCGTCGTTGGAGCGCATGCGCACGGTGACCGGATTGCCTTCGGAGTGGTCGATGGCGTTGGCCATGAGGTTGCGCACCACGCGCTCGATGCGGCGGGCGTCGCCCTCCAGCGTCTGCGGCTCGTCCGGGATGTCGAAGATGACGTCCACGTCCAGCTCCTCAGCCAGGTGGTGAGTTTGCTGCCAGGCGGACTCCACCGGCTGGCGCGCATCCACGTTCGCCGAGGACAGCTCGGCCACGCCGGCGTCGTGGCGGGAAATCTCCAACAGGTCGTTGAGTAGCGCCTCGAAGCGGTCCAGCTCGCTGATCATCAGCTGCGAGGCACGCTTGGTCGCCGGCTCCAGCGAATCCTCATTCGCGGCGATCAGATCCGCCGCCATACGCACCGTGGTCAGCGGGGTGCGCAGCTCGTGCGAGACGTCGGACGTGAACTGGCGCTGCAGCGAGCCGTATTCCTCCAGGTTGGCAATCTGCTTGCTTAGGGTGTCCGCCATGTCGTTGAAAGACATGGCTAGCACGGCCATTTCGTCCTCGCCGTCGACAGGCATTCGCTCCCGCAAGTGCCCGGAGGCGAAACGCTGTGCGGTGCGGGAGGCGGAGCGCACCGGCGCGACGATCTGCTGGGACGCGAGCCAGGAAATGCCCATCAGCAGCACGACGACGATCACGGCGGCGGACGCCAAAATGCCGCGCATGAGCGCCACGGTGGAGACTTCGCTTTCCATGTTCATCACCAGGTAGAGGCGAAGGTTGGGGATCTCCGCGTTGGTAGGGGTGCCCACGATCAGCGCGTCGTAGGCCGAGCCGTCCGGGCGCTCCACGGTGGCGAATTGGTAGGCCACGTTGCCGTCCGCGACGTAGTCGCCCAGCCGCTTCGGAATTTGGTACGCCTCCGGTGAGGACGTCACCGACCCGTTCGGGGCTTCGACCACCAGCACGGGCTCGTAGAAGCTTGCGGAGTCGCCGCTTTCCTGCGCGCGCTGCGTCAACCCGGCGCGCGCCGAGTTCAGGCGCGCCTGCAGGGAGGCGGAGGACCCGGAGTTGGCCAGCTGGTACTCCACGGTCGAACGGGCACGCTCGATTTCCACACTGGCGGTTTCAATCTTGGCTGCGGTGATGCGGTCCGTAACAACGGACGCCAGCGCGAAGCCAAGCACAGACATCACGACCGTGGACACCAGCAGCACCGTGCCCACGAAGCGCACCTGCAGCTTCGTGGACCAGGCGTGCCGCACCCGGTCGCCGACACGACGTATGGCGTCCAGGTGCTACACCTCCGTCTTACCGGTCTTGTAGCCCACGCCGCGGACGGTGAGGATGATCTCCGGGTTTTCCGGGTCGTGCTCGATCTTGGAGCGCAGACGCTGCACGTGCACGTTGACCAGGCGGGTGTCGGAGGCGTTGCGGTAGCCCCACACAGACTCCAGCAGCTCCTCGCGCGAATGCACCTGGTTCGGCTTGCGGGCCATTTCCACCAGCAGGTCGAACTCCAGCGGGGTGAGCTGGATTTCCTCGTCGCCGCGGGTGACGGTGTGCTGCGGCACGTCCACGGTCAGGTCGCCGACCTCGAAGACGTCCGCCGGGGTCTCGTCGGTGCGGCGCAGGCGCGCGCGGATGCGGGCGACGAGCTCCTTCGGCTTGAACGGTTTGGTGATGTAGTCGTCCGCGCCGGACTCCAGGCCCAGCACGACGTCCACCGTGTCCGTCTTGGCGGTGAGCATGACCACGGGAACCGCGGACTCCTTGCGGATCTCGCGGCAAATGTCGATGCCGTTGACACCCGGCAGCATCAGATCCAGCAGGATCAAATCCGGATCGAACGAGCGGAAGGCAGGCACCGCCTCAGCACCGTCCGTCACGGAGCTGGTTTGGAAGCCTTCGGCCTCCAACACGATTGTCAGCATCTCGTTGATCGCCGGGTCGTCGTCCACCACGAGGATCTTCGGTGCCATGCGTCCTCCTATCTTGCGCTGCTTTTACTACTGCGCCAGCTCGTTCACTGCCTGCATGATAACCGCCGGATCTGCGGTGCGAAGCCACCGGCTCACCCAGTTTTGCTCCGCCAGCTCCGCGTACGCCTGGAAGGTCGCAACCTGCAGGGCCACGTCGCGCTCGTAGCGGTCGCGGGTGCGCGTGGCGTCCCGCTCTTCGCGCGCCTCCGCGCGCTCGCGGGCCACGTCCGGGGTGGTGTCCACCAGCACCTGGAGATCCGGCTTGGGCAGCCCCAGCTTCCCAAACTCCAGGTCGTGGACCCACTTCACCGCGGCCGCGTCACCCGTGCGTGCGCTGGTGTACGCCGCGTTGGAGGCGACGTAGCGGTCCAGGATGATGATGCGGTCGCGGTGGCCAGCGAAGCCGTCGAGAAGCTGCTTCGCCCCATGCCTGTCCAACGCGAACATGGTGGCCATGCCGAACGCGGAATCAGTCAGGTCGCCCATGCGGCCGTGCAGAGCGTCCTGCGCCAGCTGCGCGTGCACGGACGTCTCGTAGCGGGGAAACGCCAAGGTCTCAGCACCGAAGCGCTCTTTTAGCGCGGTGACGAGCGTGTTTTTGCCGGCACCATCTATGCCTTCAACAGCGACAATCATGCAGTTACGCCAGCGCCTCGAGGAACTGCTCCAGATCCTCCTCGGTGTCCGCCTCCTCGAGCACGGCGGCCGCGGACTCGACCAGCTGCTCGTCCATCTCGTCCGGGCGCATGCGGATAAACGGGTAGGTCTCCGCGATCTGGCCGGCGGAAAACGGCGCGCCCGCCCAAATCGCCGCAATGGTGGCTGCGGCTTGGCCGTTGAGCAGCTCGTCCTCACTCGGCTCCTGCTTCGCTGCGAGGAGGACCGCATCACGGACCGCCTCAAAAACCTCGTCGAAGTCGAGATCGACCAGCTCGTCCAGGAAGTCGGTGTTGGCATCGACCGTGAAAATCTGCTCGTCCCAAGTGCTCACTGTGGCGCTCCTTCCAAAAATGGTGCGCGAGCGGACGCCCGCGCGAGGTGTTACACCCATCTGTATACGGCAAAACCGTTCCACGGGGCAGGCAAACGCGCAATGCCTCGCCGCGCAGGGGTTCCGCATTTACCATTCGCGTGCTATAAACAGTGCTACAACGCCAAACGTTACCAATTTGTAACTATGACGCGGGGCCGGAAACGACCCGCGGGAGGAGTCACCGTGGAAGGGACAGCACGCCGGGTAGCCGTCTTCATCGGCGCAGGTGCGCTCCTTGCTGCCCTCGTCGGGTTCACCGTCTGGGCCACCTCCTCCCCAGGCCAGAACAACCGCGCCGGATTCACCGCGGAAGCCGCAGGCAGCACCGGCGCCAGCGCGACGTCCACCACGTCGAGCCCGACGACCGCAACGGTGACGGAGAACCAGACGCACACCCGGACCGTGCGCAGCTCCGCCAGCGCAGCCGACAACGGCAGCGGCGCGGGCGCGGCCGGTCACGCCGACTCCGGCCGCTCCGGCCAGCAACGCGTCGGTGCCGCCATGCCCACCGGCTACAACGCGGCGCACGACCCCTACCTGCCACCGCACGCTGTCGTTGCTCCTGCGCCAGAGTCCGGGCAGCCGTCGCGGGTGTTCCGCCCGTCGAACATTGTCCCTTCCTCTGCCCGCCCGATGGCAACGCCGCAGGGCGCCAGCCCGGCAGGACAGACCGACGCGCGCACCCCCTCCCAGCAGACGCCGGGCAGCACCCCGCCGCGCGAGCCGGAGAGCAGCGCTGCTAAGACGAGCACGCCGGACACCCCGGCACCTGTGGGGTCTGAGGTGCAGCCGTCGCAGGCCACCGAGCCGACGCACACCCCGGCAGCGGAGCCGTCGAAGCAGCCTGAGCAGCCACAGACCACCGAGGCGCCGGACGAGGCGTCCAGTGAGTCCGAGCAGACGCCGCAGCCGGGCAACGGCTCGGGCCCATCGCACGGACCGGACGACATGGACGGCACGGGCGGTTCGAACGGTATCCAGGTGGCAGAGCCATCGGCAGCCGAGGCCCCCGATGCGCAGGACCTAAGCGAGGCGCCGCAGACCCCGGATGCCGCCGCCGCAGAGGCGCCCGCCTCCCCCACCCGCGCGGCCGGCAAGGAAGACGTAGCGGGCTACCCGCAGGAAAAAGACGGCATGACGGCGCGCGACGTGTTCGACAAGATCACCGGCCGCGAGACCAAGTAGCGTCGAACAACTCGGCAGCGGCTACGCCGTCGCCACAAACACCTGGGCCGCGCCCGCGGCGGTGAGCTCCACTGCACCATCGTTTGCCGGCACCCAAGCGCCGTTGCCCTGGGACAGCGTAAATCCGTCAGCACCGCGCACTTCGCCGGAGGTGCACAGCACGATCGCGGGGCCGTCTTCGTCGACGGCCAGCGTGTCGCCGTCGTCAAGCGAATGCACCCGCACCGCGAAACTGTCCACCGGAAGCTGGAACTCCACACCGCCGTGCGACGGGGCCGTCTCCGCCCGCGGGTTTTCCAGGGTGCTGAAGTCCAGCACCTTCACCAGCTCCGGCACGTCCACGTGCTTGGTGGTCAACCCGCCGCGCAGCACGTTGTCGGAGTTGGCCATCACCTCCACGCCCAGACCCGACAGGTAGGCGTGGAGCTGGCCTGCGCGCAGAAACGCGGCCTCGCCAGGCGCAAGGGTAAGCACGTTGAGCAGCAGCGCCGCCAGCACGCCCACATCGCCCGGGTAGGCCCGGTTGAGCTCGAGGTAGACCTCGGCGGCCTCCACCATCCACGCAGGGGCTGAGTGCTTGTCGACGAGCTCCGCCGCCGCACGGGCAACCGATTCGATCAACTCCACCCTCGGCTGGTGCGGCAGGGAAATGAGCGTGGTGAACAGCGCGCGCAGATCCCCGTCGCCGTCCGTGGGCAGCAAAGAGGCGTAGCGGTCCAGCTCCGCGCTGCCAAGCTCGGCGAAAAACGCGGCGGTGTCCGGCACCGGACGGAACCCGGCCAGCGCGCGGAACTCGGTCAGCGCGACGATGAGTTCGGGCTTGTGGTTCGGGTCCTTGTAGTTGCGGTTCGGGCTGTTCAGCGCAATGCCCTCGGCATTTTCGCGCTCGAAGCCTTCCTTGGCCTGCTCCAGCGAGGGGTGGGCCTGGATGCTTAAGGGCGCGGCCGCGGCGAGCAGCTTGACCAAAAACGGCAGCTGGTCGCCGTGCGCCTCTTGCACGCGCTTGCCCAGCGCGGCGGCCGGGTCGGCGGCGATCGCCTCGTCCAGGCCTTGCCCGTTGATCTTCGCCGGGGCGGCCGGGTGGGCGCCGAACCAGAGTTCCGCCTGCGGCTGCGGACTCGGCGAAGGCTCGCCGCGCAGCTGGGCGATCAACGTGTGGGAGCCCCAGGGGTAGGGGCGCAGAGCTCCTTCGAGGTGCTCCATGGTTCTCCTTCTACTCCTCCGTGGCGGCGACAGCGTCGGTGCCGCCGGTGGCGTCGGCGGCAAGCGCCGTCGCCGCGTAGGCCCGGGCAACCAGGCGCGCCGCGCGGGCCGCCGGATCATCCGCATCGGTCTCCACGGATTCGATCTGGCTGCCTGCCGGGACCACCGGATCGGTGGCCTCGCACGACCAAACAACGGTTGTTAAACCTACCAGCTTCGCGGGGCCGTCGAGGTAGGGGTCGTGGAAGATATCGTCCGCGGCGGCGGTGGAATTGCCCTCCTGAGCACGCTCGATGGCGAAGGGCAGCTCGCGCGCGTCCACGAAGGAGGCGGGGATGCCGTGCGTGGACCACAGGGCCGCAACAAGCTGCGCCACCGCGCTGCCCGCCGGGCCGAATCCGGTGTGCAGCACGCGGGCGCCGTCAGCCTGGGCGCGCAGTTTGCGCGCGGCGTTGACCGCCACATCGCGCCTCGGGGAGACGGACTCCAGCTCCGCGTCCACCTCCGATGCCAGCAGCTCGAAGCGTTCCGCCACCACCTCGGCCGGCTGGCGCAGCGCGAGCAGCACGGCACCGACGACAGCGCAGGTGCGCAACGGGGAGGCCCCGGCAGTGTCGGGCAGGGCGGGGATGACGGTGGTGGCCTGTGGTGCGTCTTCAAGCAAGGGCCCCTTATTCGGGCCGGCGAGGATGGTTTCGGCGCCGCGATCGGTCGCGGTGGTCAGCCCACGCAGATCCTCCTCGCGGCCGGCGTTGTCGCCCACAACCACCACGACATCGAGCGCGCCGACGTACGCCGGCAGTACATCGGCGACCACAACCGGCACCTCCAGCGGGGCGGCAAACGTTGCCACCGCACGCGCCGCGGCCGCCGCGACCTGGTCGGTGGCCAGCACGACCACGCTGCGGGGCTGAAGCCCACGCAGCCCCGCAAGCAGGTGTGCCGCCTGGCCCACGGCGCGGAGCTGGGCGCCCTCGTGGGCGATGTCGAAAAACAGGGCGTCTTCCCTGGAAAATCCGCTCATACTCCGCGAGCGTACGCGGGGAACCTCAAGCGCGGATGATGCCGAGGATTTCCTCGGTCAGCGCGTCCACCTCGTCGCGGGTCGGCGCCTCGGCGTTGAGGCGCAGCAGCGGCTCGGTGTTGGAGGCGCGCACGTTGAACCACGCCTTGGAGTCTTTCAGCTGCACGGTCACGCCGTCGAGAGTGTCCACGGAGTCCGCACGGTCTTTGAACGCGTCCACCACGCGCTGCGTGGCCGCGGCCTGGTCGGCGACCTCGGAGTTGATCTCGCCGGAGGCGGTGTAGCGCTCGTATTGCGCCATCAGCTCGCTCAGCGGCGCGTCCTGCTCCGCCAGCGCGGCCAGCACGTGCAGCGCTGCCACCAGGCCGGAGTCGGCGTTGAAAAACTCCGAGAAGTAGTAGTGCGCGGAGTGCTCGCCGCCGAACAGCGCGGAATGCTCCGCCATCTGCGCCTTGATGTAGGAGTGGCCGACGCGGGTGCGCACGGCCTTGCCGCCGTGCTCTTCAATCAGCTCGGGCACCGCGCGCGAGGTGATCAGGTTGTGGATGATCGTCGCGCCCGGGCGCTGCTCGAGCGTGCGGGTGGCGATCAGCGCGGTGATCGCGGACGGGGATACCGCCTCGCCGCGCTCGTCCACCACGAAGCAGCGGTCCGCGTCGCCGTCGAAAGCCAGCCCGATATCTGCGCCCTGCTCCACGGTGAACTTCTGCAGGTCAACCAGGTTCTTCGGGTCCAACGGGTTCGCCTCGTGGTTGGGGAAGGTGCCGTCGAGCTCGAAGTACAGCGGACGGATGTCCATGTCCCCCAGCACCGCCGGCACCGTCATGCCGGCCATGCCGTTGGCCGCGTCCACCGCGACTACAAGCTTGCGGCGCGTGGGCACCGGCACCAGCTCGCGCAGGTAGGAGGCGTACTCGTCCAAAGCATCATGCTTATCGACGACCCCAGGTTCCCCCTCGTACCCCGGCACACCCTCGAGGATCATGCGGGCGATCTCGCCCAGGCCCGTGTCCGTGGACACCGGGGTCGCACCCGCGCGGCAGAGCTTGATGCCGTTGTACTGCGCCGGGTTGTGCGAGGCGGTGAACATGGCACCAGCGCAGCGCTGGGTGCCGGCGACGAAGTAGAGCTCGTCGGTGGAGGTCAGGCCAAGCAGGGTCACGTTGAGACCCTGGCTGGCGGCGCCTTGCGCGAAGGCGTCTGCAAGCGCGGGCGAGGACGGGCGCATGTCGTGGCCCACCGCGATGCGGGTTTCGCCTTCCCCGCGCAGGATGTGCGCGAACGCCGCGCCCGCGGTGCGGACGAAGTCCTCGTCGATGGTCTCGCCGACAACGCCGCGGACGTCGTACGCCTTGATAACGCTCTTCAGCGTCTCGTTCGTGTGCTCAATAGCCATGCGCGGTATCTTATCGCGCTACTGCTCCGTCTCCGGGTCAGGCACGATGCGCAGGTGGGAGCGCCGCGCTGCCTTGGCCGCCGCGATCTGCTCCTCCACCCGCTTCGTGCGGTGCACCGGGTGGTTGGAGGTGTCCGGGTTGTTGAAGTCCTTGTCCGCCGAGTACTCGATCGGGTCCTGGCCGGTTTCCACCAGCCCGGTGGTCACCCGCCCTGCTTCGCGCACCGCCTCCGCGAGTGCGGTGATGTCGGTGTTCTCCTCGTCCAGCTCATCGTCGTCGAGTTCGACGTGCTCGACGCGGACCAGCTCCCAGCCCACCGGGGCGGTGATGTGCGCGGAATGGCGCTCGCACAAATCCCAGGCGTGCGGGTCCGGGGCGGGCGCGAGCGGTCCGACCACTGCCGTCGAATCCGCGTACGCGTAGATCAGCGTGGCCACGGCGGGCCGGCCGCACCCTGGGCGGCAACAACGGCGGTAAATATTCACGGCGCCAAGTCTAAACCCCACATTGAGATTTCGATAGTGCAACGCGGCGCGCCCGCGCCACCTTCGCCCCGCGGCGCAATAGCATTGCCAGCTATGAGCTCCACTGGCCCCTCCCACGTGCAACCGGCCCGCAACCGCCACGGCCGCGGCGTGCACGGGCCCATCCTGCCGGTCGGCGTGCCGCGTTACCGCACCCGCGCCGACTCCTTCGACCAGCTGGTCATCGACGCGTACGCGCCGCTACACAACCAGTACTTCGACGAGCTGGCCGGCGTTGACCTGGCGGTGGACACCATCCCCCGCATGCGGCTCAGCCCCGACATGACAGTGCTGCCGGACGAGATCATCGCCGACGGCCCGGTGCCGCTCGGCCGCGTGCTGCAGGCTGGCGTCGATAAGCATGGCAACCCCACCCGCGCGCGCTTCGTGGTGTTCCGCATGCCCATTGAGCACCGCACCGCGAGCACACAAGAGCGGTCAGAACTCCTCACATGGGTTCTGACCGCTCTGGTGGCCAATTACCTCAACTTGGATCCGAGGACTATCTCCCCAGACTTCCCCTGGTAGCGCTTAGCTGATCTGCTTTTTCAGGCGGCGGCGCTCACGGTCGGAGAGCCCGCCCCAAATGCCGAAACGCTCGTCGTGCTCGAGTGCGTACTCCAAGCACTCGTCGCGCACGGCGCACGCCTTGCAGATTCGCTTCGCCTCACGGGTGGAGCCGCCTTTCTCGGGGAAGAACGCCTCCGGGTCGGTCTGGGCGCACAGCGCCTGGTCCTGCCACTCCTGCTCGACGGCGCCGAACAACTCGTCGAGGGTCATCCCCCCTGCGGCCGCGCCGCGGAGGGTGGCGTCTGCCTGGTTTTCCACGCCATTACCTTCCTTAGTTGCTTGTCGGTCGTATAAGAGTGGTGACCGCAGTTCCCAGCTGGCGGGCTCTGCGGATAACACTGTTGTGATTACACACCGTGACACTAAATAGCCGCAACCAGAATTCTGCAGTTTTCGCCCCGAACACCTCATTTCCCACGTCGCTCATCACACGAGTCACATCAGTCACACACGGCAGGAGATGGGGGTAGGCGCAGGGGGTACTACATCTAGTAGTGGCGCGGATTTGAGCAACTATTTGCCGGTTTTGGCGTGTCGTTTACGCGTCCGGAGAGAAACGCACTCCCGAATCCGGAATTTCCACGCCCGGCCACACGCGCATGCCCGCCTGCAGCTCGCAACGCGCCCCGACGCGGGCACCCTCGCCGATCACGCAGTCCGTGATCCGCGCGTTCGCGCCGATCGTCGCACCAGCGGCGATAATCGAGTTGCGCACCATCGCGCCCGGCTCGATGGTCACGCCGTCGAAGATCACCGAATCGTCCACGCGCGAGCCGGCGCCGATCTCGCAGCCGCGGCCCACAGCCGTGCCACCCATGAGGATGACGCCGTGCGCGACGCCAGCGGAGTCGTCCACAAGCGACTCGCCCGTGCGCCCCTCAAGCAGCGGCGAGTACGCGATGCCGCGCACCACATCCGAGGACCCCTGGACGAAATCGTCCGGGCGGCCCATGTCGCGCCAGTATGACGAATCGACGTGCCCGACCACCTTCGCACCGGAGGACAGCAGCCCCGGGAAGGTCTCGCGCTCCACCGACACCACACGCCCGGCAGGGATCTGCTCGATCACGGAGCGCTTGAACACGTAGCAGCCGGCGTTGATCTGGTCGGTCGGCGGATCCTCCGTCTTCTCCAGAAACGCCAGCACGTTGCCGTCCTCATCCGTGGGCACCGAGCCGAACGCGCGCGGATCCGGCACGCGCACCAGGTGCAGCGTGACATCCGCGTCCTTGTCCACATGGGTGGCGGCGATGGCGGACAGGTCCGCGCCGGAAAGCACATCACCGTTGAAGACCATCGCGTTGTCGTAGCGCAGCTTGTCCAGGACGTTGCGGATGCCGCCGCCGGTGCCGAGGGCCTCTTCCTCCACCACGTACTCGATTTCCAGGCCGAACTCGGAGCCGTCGCCGAAGTACTCCTCGAACACCTCGGCCTTATAGGAGGTGCCCAGCACCACGTGGTGCATACCGGCTGCCTTGATGCGGGCGAGGAGGTGCGCCAAGAACGGGTAACCGGCCGTGGGCAGCATCGGCTTCGGCGTGGACACCGTCAGCGGGCGGAGGCGCGTGCCGCGCCCGCCCACCAGGATCACCGCGTCCATCTCTGCCACTGCCCCGCCGGTCGCCTGTGCGGCGCCGGTGTGCTCCGAAGTTGCCATTGCTCGTCCTTTTCTTCCTGCTGTTTGTGTTTTCTCGCTAAGTATCGGTGCGCCGCCGTGGTTTGCGCAGCCCGAGCTGGAACGCCCCGCGGACTTTCAACCCGAGCCACAGCGCCCACCGCAGCGGCGCCTGCCACGGGTGCGGGTGCCTGTCGCGCTGGAAGCGGTAGGCCGAACCGTGGTGCGCAGGCACCGTGACCTTGCGGAACTTGCCAGCCACATGGCCCTGGTCGTGCAAAATCACCGACGACGGGCAGTACAGGTTCTCCCACCCTGCGCGAGAAAGCCGGTCGCCGAAGTCGATGTCTTCGAGGTACATGAAGTAGCGCTCGTCGAAGCCGCCGATGGCGTCGAACGCGTCCCACCGCACCAACAAGCACGCCCCGGAGAGCCACCCCGCGGTGCGCTGGACGTGCATGTTCGCGTCCGCTTTGTATGCGCGGGAAAACGGGTTGCGCGGCCAGACGTCGTAAAGCAATGCATGCCCGATGCCTGTTGCAAGGCCCGGCACCTCGCGCGCGCTCGGGTACGCGGAGCCGTCCGCTTCCTCGATGCGCGGGCCCGCCGCCCCCGCCTGCGGTGCGGCGTCGATGCAACGGATCAGCTCGTCGATGCTGCCCGGGCCGAACTCGACGTCGGGGTTGACGATAAGGAAGTAGTCGTTTCGGATCGCATTCGCTTTTCGACGCTCCGTAAGCGCCGCGGCCGCAACATTAATCGCCGCCCCGTAGCCGATGTTTCCGCCGGTGGGGAGGAACTCCACGTGCTCGTGCTTCGCGGCCGCGCGCTGCGGCGCGCCGTCGGTGGAGCCGTTGTCCGCGCAGACCAAATGCACCTCGCCGCGCGTCGCCGCGTCAAGCGAAGCAATTAGGTGCGACAAATGCTCGCCCGGCGAGTACGTCACCGTAATCACCGCAAGCGGCGCATCAGTCGGATAGAGAGAGTCTGCGTTCACAATGGCTGGAATCATACCCACCAGTGAGGCCGAAATTGGTGTACGGCACAAGCACTGCGGCAGGGAATCGGGCGGGGATGTCGTATACTTCCCCGCGTGACTGACCCCAACCGGCGTGCCCGCGACATTCAGGCGGCACCATCGCGAGCGCGAGACGTGTCCCAGTCCGGACACCCCGTGGTCAAAGGGGTCCTAGCAGTGGTCTCTACCCTGGCGATCACCCTGTCCGGCGTCGGTTACTTCGCCGTCGGCCGCTTGGGCGGGCAACTTTCCGCCTCGGAGCTGGACGTGAGCTCCCACAGCAAATCCAAGGGCAAAGGCAATAAGGACGACGCTGCGCTCGACGGCGCAGTGGACATCCTGCTCGTCGGCTCCGATTCACGCACGGACGCCCAGGGAAACTCCTTAAGCGAGGAAGAGCTCGCCCGCCTCAACGCCGGCATCGCCGACGGCGAGATCAACACCGACACCATCATGGTCGTGCGCATCCCGGAGGACGGCTCGAAGGCGACGGCCGTGTCCATCCCGCGCGACACCTACATCCACGACGACACCTACGGCAACCTCAAGATCAACGGCGTCTACGGCGCCTACGCCGCCGACAAGCGCGAAAAGCTAATCGAGGAAGAGGGCATGTCCGAAGGCCCCGAACTGGAGCAGCAGGTCGCGCGCGCGGGCCAAGAGGGGCTGATCGACGCGGTGGCGAACCTCACCGGCGTGGAGGTGGACCACTTCGCGCAGGTGGGCCTGCTCGGCTTCGTCCTGCTCACCGACGCCGTCGGCGGCGTGACCGTGTGCCTGAACAACGCGGTGGACGAGCCTTTGTCCGGCGCCCACTTCCCCGCCGGCGTGCAAACGCTCAACGGCACGCAGGCGTTGTCGTTCGTGCGCCAGCGCCACGACCTGCCACGCGGCGACCTCGACCGCATTGTCCGCCAGCAGACGTTTATGGCGTCGCTGGTGCGCAACATGCTCTCCGCCGGCACTTTGACCAACCCGGCGCGCCTGCGCGAACTGGCCAACGCCGCCGAGCGCTCCGTCACGCTGGACAAGGACTGGGACGTGGTCCGCTTCGCGCAGCAGCTTTCCGGCCTGGCCGGCGACAACGTCACCTTCACCACCATTCCGGTGACCTCCGTCAACGGTGTGGGCGACTACGGCGAATCCATCGTCACCGTCGACGTGTCCCAGGTGCACCGGTTCATGGAGGACGCGGTGGAGCCCGATCAGGAAGAGGACACCACCGAGACGTCCGACTCCACCGACTCCACAGCGTCCTCGACGCTTGGCGCCCAGGACGTCATCGTGCTCAACGCCGGCGCCGTGCCGGGCCAGGCGGGCCGCGTCGGCGAGGAGCTGGGCAAGCAGGGCCTCCAAGTCTCCGAGGTGGCAAACGCCATGGAGGGGCTGTACTACCAGAGCCAGGTGCTGGCTACCGACGCCAACGATCCTGCAGCCCAGGAGCTCGCCCGCATCCTCGGCGGTGTGCCTGTGATGGCCAACGCCACCCTCGAGCCAGGCACGATGATCGCCGTCGTGGCCGAGGATTACGCCGGCCCGGGTGTCATGACTGCGGAGGAAGCGCAGCAAGAGGCGCCGGTGGGCACCCCGGGCGAGGATTTCGGCGCGACCGAGGTCGGCCCCGAGATCACCGCCGACGGCGACAGCCCGCGCTGCGTGAACTAGCCCCGCCCCGGCGCCGTCGTTCCACATTCCGGCATCGCGTTTATCATCCTCGCGTCCTGCCTGAATCTGCTCATCATCTCCGGCTCCGCCCTGTGGACGCTCATGGCCGCGGTCTTCGTGCCCATGTTCGCGCTGCTCGGCTTCGACCCGGCGTTCATCCAGGCCGCCTACCGCGTGGGCGATTCCGCAACGCAGATCATCACCCCGCTCAACCCGTACATCATCGTCATCCTCACCCAGCTGCGCTGCTACGAGCCGAAGGCCGGCATCGGCACCCTGATGTCGCGCCTGATCGTGTTCACGGTGGTGTTCTGGATGTTCTGGCTGGTGCTGCTGTTTATCTGGTACCAGTTCGATCTTCCGTTGGGGCCGGGCGCGTCGATCATGCTTGCCCAGTAGCGTCCTCCGCTTCGGCCAGCAACGCCTCCACGGATACTGCTCCCCCAGCGGCGTCAAACTCGGCGCGGGCGTCGGCAAGCAATCGCGGATCGTTGAGAACATCCGCGATGACCTGGCCGAGGCCCACCGCCGAGTCCAACACTCCGTCGAGCGCTGCCGGAGTGATCGCGGCGTCGGCGAAAGCAACGGTGTGCAGCGCGGTACCCTCCGGGGCGATCTTCAGCAACGGGTGGATGCCCGGCACGAGTTGGGAGACGTTGCCGAAGTCCGTCGATGCCGCCTGCGAGTCCGGCAGGATCCCGCCGGGTAACACGCGACGACCGCGGGCCTGCTGGGTGGCACCCCAGCGCGCGGCCAGGGTTTCGTTATTACGCACCGGAAGTGACATCGGGTGGTTGTCCCACTCCACCTCAACGCCGGTACCGGTCATAAGGGCCGCGCCGGTGAGGATGTCGTCGATACGCTCGCTCAAATCCAGCAACGTGTCGGTGTAGAGAGAGCGAACATAGATGTTCAGCGTCGCCTCTTCCGGGATGATCGAGGCGCGCGCGCCGCCGTCAGCGACAATTGCGTGCAGGCGGTCCGACGGCGGCATCTGCTGACGCAGAAGCCCGAACGCCTGATACGCGAGCGTCGCGGCGTCAAGCGCGTTGCGGCCCATGTACGGCTGCATCGACGCGTGCGCGGCGACACCTGAAAATGTGGCGGTGAGCGAGCGCCGTCCCGTCCAAGCGTGGGAAACAAGGTCGTAGCTAAAAGGGTGGATCATCACAGCGCAGTCCACACCCTCGAGCATGCCACCGCGGATCATATACTCCTTGCCGGTGTGCCCCTCCTCGGCCGGCGTGCCAAGAAAGACGATGCGGCCGGAACCGGAACCGACTGCGCCGAGAAAGCCACCCACACCGGACGCCGCGATCACGTTGTGGCCGCAGGCATGCCCGATGCCGGGTAGCGCGTCGTACTCGGACATCACCGCGACGGTGGGGTGCACGGCTGGGTCGAAGTCGTCGCTTTGCCACTGCGCCCGCAGCGCGGTGTTCACACCATGGGCGCCGCGAATGACCTCAAAGCCGTGCGTTTCCAGCACCTCCGCAATGACCTGCTGAGCACGGAACTCTTTGAACGCCTCCTCCGGATTGGCGTGCAGGTCGCGCATGATGTGCTCCAGATCCGCCCGCGCGATGCCGACCCGTTTTTCCACGTCTGCCCAGACTGCTTGGCGTTCCGGATACCCCGGCTCGACGGCGAATTCGGGGGTTGCGGCGCCGATTTGCTCGTCGACAATCGCGTCCATGCGGTTGAGAAACGCTGGGTTCGGCGGGGTTGGTTCGGTCGGTCGGATGGGATGCACGCGACTCACTCTCCGTTTATGTCGTATTTTCTGCCGTTCGAATGGAATGTCTCTTAAACCCTAGCGCACATAAAGTATGACTGGTACAACATATATGCATGAGCGTATCAAAGATCACACACACCAGCGACGGCCGGAGCCCTGAACGGGATACAGGAGCACCCCCGACGACCAGCACAAAAGACCCCGACACCAGCGCAGACGGCAGCCCGCCGGAGAAGAAAACCGCCTTAGACCGCGTCCTCGGCGGCGTGGAAGCGGTGGGCAACAAACTGCCCGAGCCCTTCACCCTGTTCCTCATCTTGTTCCTGTTCACGGCCGTAGCCTCAACGGTGATGGCGTACTTCGGCGCCGAGGTCGAAGTTCCCGGTGAGGACGAAAAGGTTGTGATCAAGGGCTTCTTCACCGGTGAAGGTCTTGCCTGGTTCACCACCACTCTCGGCGAGAACTACCTCGGCTTCCCGCCCTTAGCCACCGTGCTGCCGATCATGCTCGCCGTTGGCGTCTCTGAACGCTCCGGCATGCTCTCCGCACTCATCCGCAAACTGTTCGGATCTGCGAACCGCTCGATCCTGCCCTACGCGGTCGGCCTGATCGGCGTGACTGGATCGATCATGGCGGACGCCGCGTTCGTGGTCATCCCGCCGCTGGCCGCCATGGTGTTCAAAGCCGCCGGGCGCCACCCAGTCGCGGGCCTGCTCGGTGGCTTCGCCGCCGTGGGCGCCGGCTACTCCACCGCGCTCGTACCCACCTCGCTCGACGCCCTGTTCGCTGGCATCACCAACGCCGTAATGGAAACCCTGCCGAACATGGACGCCACCGAGGTCAACCCGATTTCGAACTATTACTTCAACATCGCCGCCTCTATCGTGCTGGGCCTGATCTGCGGTCTGGTCATCGATAAGGTGCTCGAGCCTCGCATGCGCAAACTCGATGTACCACAGGACATGGTCGAAGGCGACGACGGCATGAACCGCGACGCCGACGGCAACGAAATCTCCGTCAACCTGACCGACAAGGAACTCCGTGGCCTGAAATGGGCCGGCATTGCCACAATCATCGTCACTGCGGTCATCCTCGTCGCAGTGCTGGTGCCAGATTCGCCGTGGCGCAACGAGGAAGGCGCGTTCCTGCCGAAGTCTCCGCTACTGCAGTCGATCGTCTTCATCGTCTTCACCTACTTTTTGGTCCTCGGCATCGCCTACGGCAAGGCTGTGGGCACGGTAAACAGCATCAAAGACGTCGTGGACATGATGACCAAGGCCATGGGCGACATGCTCGGCTTCCTGGTGCTGGCGTTCATCCTCGGCCAGTTCATCTCGCTGTTTAGCTGGTCCGGCATCGGCACCTTCTCCGCTGTCAAGGGAGCAACCCTCTTGGAATCGGCAGGCATCACCGGCTTCGCCGCAATCCTGGCGTTCATCATCCTCGCGTCGTGCCTGAACCTGCTGGTCATCTCCGGTTCCGCGATGTGGACGCTCATGGCGTCGGTGTTCGTGCCCATGTTCGCGCTGATCGGTTTCGAGCCGTCGTTCACCCAGGCCGCGTTCCGCGTCGGCGACTCCGCCACCCAGATCATCACCCCGCTGAACCCGTACATCATCGTGATCCTCACCTTGCTGCGCCGCTACGAGCCAAAGGCCGGCCTGGGCACCTTGATGTCGCGCCTGATCGTCTTTGTCATCCCGTTCTGGATCTCATGGGCTATCTTGCTGTTCATCTGGTATATCTTCGATCTGCCGCTCGGCCCCGGCTCAGCAATCTTCCTGTAGTGCCTACACTGGGCGGGCATGAGCATGCTCGCACCGCTAATGCAGACCGACCCGTCGACGCCGCGCCTGACCGTCTACGACGACTCCCGCGGCGTACGCATGGATTTTTCGGCGCAGACGCTGGACAACTGGGCCAGCAAGGTCGCCAACATGCTCGACGAGGAGTTCGACGCCGGCGACGAGGTCGCCATCGACCTGCCGGTGTCGTGGCAAGCGGCGGTCATCGCCATCGGCGCGTACAACTCCTCGCGCACCCCGCTTATCGACGCCTCCGGTGCCCCCGCCCCCGACCTCATCTTCACCACCCTGGACGGCGCCGCGCGGTGGAGCGAGGTGCCCGATTGCGTGGTGGTCTCCGACGACCCGTTCGGCCGCGGCGTGGTGGAAGCCGGCGGCGAACTGCCCGTGGGCACCGTGGACTTCGGACCCACCGTGCGCTTCTACGGCGACGACTACTTCGGCACCTCGCCTGCGCTGAGCTCGTTCGCGGTGCCCGGCATTGAGGCGGAGCGCTACCTGGTGCAGGACTGGCACACCGCCGAAGAGTTCGCCTCCAACGTGCTCGGCCCCATCGCCGCCGGCGGCTCCGTCGTGGTGGTGACCGGGCTGGTCTCCGCAGAGCGGCTGCAGGAGATCGCCGAAGCGGAGAAGGTCACCCGCTTCATCGACGGGCAGTAATTTCGGTGCCTTGTGGGCTGGCCTTTTGGGCGGGCCTGAGGCGGGGCTCTCCGGCGCGGTCGGTTATTCTGTGGCGGATACACCCGTGCTCACGCCCATGAAGGGACTGCCCATGCTCACCAGCTCCATCTCCCGCCGCGCCATCGCCCCCGCGCTCGCCGTCGCCCTCGTCGCAGGTGGTGCCCCGGTGGCTACCGCCGCCTCGGCAACCGACACCGCCGCCCCGGCGAAGGAAAAGCAGTCCAGCGGCCCGGGCAGCTCCGAGTTCACCCAGGACGAGATCGACAACGCCATGCGTTTCGCCGGCCTGCTCGCCGGCATCCTCGCCATCGTGGCCACCATCGGCGCCGCCGGCCTGTACTTCGCCGGTCCGCACCTGGAGCTGAACCTGCCGGGCCTGCAGAAGTAGCGCTTCCGCCCCAGCGCAACCCCCGTCTCAGCGCGACCCCCATTCCACAAACCCCGAGTAAGGGATCCAGTGCATGGCCCAAAATCGGCCTTACTCTGGATCCCTTACTCGGGGTTTAGCTCCGTAGGTCCGCCTCAGTCCACTGCCGGATAGCCTCACGGATCGCATCCGACCGGGTGGTCAGACCCTCCGCTTCGGCGCGGGCCATGAGGGCGGCGATCGTTTCGTCGTCGAGACGCACCGGTACGACCGTACCTGCACCTCTACCTACTGGTGGACGACCTCGGCGGGGAGCCGGCAGCTTCGAAAGGTCGTACCCCGCTTCAGCCTCATCAGCCCACTGCTGAATTTGCTCTTCGGTGATGGATTTGCCGTGGATCTTTTCCATGCGAATATCGTATACGAAACTCCGCTCCCCTACCGCCCGAGCACCCGGCGCACGAAACGGCGCCATGCCACCCGCGCCACGGAGTGCGGCAGCGCCACCACCTCCCGCGCGTAGTTTTTCACCCGCGACGTCTTTGGGGTCGGCGTCGCCACCAACTGCACCGGGATGCCCAGGTGCCACGCCCACACGCGGGTGCGCAACACGTGGAACCCGCTGGTCACCACGGTCAGGCACGCGGCCTCCGGGAACAACGCCCGGGAGCGCTCCAGGTTTTCGTTGGTGGAGCGCGCCTGAGGCTCCAGCACGATCGACGCCTCCGGGACCCCGCGGGCCAGCAACCAGTCGGCCATCACCTCCGCCTCCTCAAACCCGGAGACCACAAGCGGCGCGGGAGCTGCGCGCCACACCTCGAGCGCACGGCGCAGGCGGAACTCGAGCATGCGCGAAGGGCGCCCGTCCACAATGCGGGCGCCCAGCACGACGATTGGGTTACTCACCCATCAGGCGCTGGTGCAGCGCCTCGTCCTTGCGCTCGACCTCGGCCGCCATGCGCGCCTGGTAGTCCACCATCTTGCGCTGCACAGACGGGTCGGCGGCACCCAGGATGCGCGCGGCCAGAAGGCCGGCGTTTTTCGCCCCGCCGATGGAGACGGTGGCCACCGGCACCCCACCCGGCATCTGCACGATGGACAGCAGCGAGTCCAGGCCGTCCAGTGTGTCCAAGGCGCGCGGGATGCCGATGACCGGCAGCGGCGTCGCCGCGGCGACCATGCCTGGCAGGTGCGCGGCCCCGCCTGCACAGGCGATGATCACCTGCAGGTCGCGGGTGTGCGCTTCCTTGGCGTAGGCCAGCATTTTCTCCGGCGTGCGGTGCGCGGAGACCACGCCGACTTCAAACGGAATGCCGAATTCGGCGAGCACCTCGGCGGCCGGGGCGACGGTGTCCCAGTCCGAGTCGGAGCCCATGATGATGCCAACGACTGGCTGTGCCATGTGTCTAGTCCTTCCAAGTTGCGTGGATGATGTAGTGCGCGGCGTCCTCCGCCACCGCGAGCGCGTCGTCGACGGTGTCGGCGCACACGTTGACGTGCCCCATCTTGCGCCCGGGGCGGTGGTCCTTGCCATAGAGGTGCACCTTGGCCTGCGGGTATTTGCGCATCACCTCAACGACGCGCGCGGCCATCGGCACAGAGGGGTCTTCGTCGCCGCCGAGGGTGTTGACCATGACGGTTGCGGGCGAAAGCTTATCGACGGCACCTAACGGCCAATCCAGTACCGCCCGAACATGCTGCTCGAACTGGGAGGTCACGCACCCGTCCTGGGTCCAGTGGCCGGTGTTGTGCGGACGCATGGCCAGCTCGTTGACCGACACCTCCGGGCCATGCTCGCCCTCGTACTCGAACAGCTCCACGGCTAACACGCCGGTCACGCCAAGGCCTTCGGCGACCTGCACGGCGAGCTCCTCGCAGCGCTTGGCCAGCTCCGCGGACATGCCCGGCGCGGGCGCGATGGCCACGCGGCAGATGCCGCCGTCCTGGCGCGACTCCACCACGGGCCAGGCGCGCACGTCGCCGGAGCGGTTGCGCGCCACCATGGCGGACAGCTCGCGGGTGAACGCGACCTTCTTCTCCGCCATCAGCGGCAGGTCGCGGCCCAGCAGTTCCTCAACCAGCTCGGCGCACTCTGCGCGCGACGACGGGAACCACACCCCGTGTCCGTCATAGCCGCCACGGGTGGCCTTCAGGCACACCTGGCCGCCGGTCTCGTCCCAGAACGCCTCGGCGTCCGCGGCCGATTCGATCGCCGCGAACGCCGGCACCGGCAGGCCGGCCTCGGACAGGCGCTTACGCTGCTCGAGTTTGTCTTGGGCGTAGATCAAGGCATCGGGGCGGGGTTCGACGGCCACGCCTTCGTCGATAAGCAACTGCGCGTACTCGTTGGGCACATGCTCGTGGTCGAAGGTGACCGCATCCGCGCCGTCCACGATCGCGCGCAGGTCCTCGAGCTTGGTGTAGTCGCCGAGGCGCACGTCGCCGAACACCTGCGCGGCCGAGGCGTCCTTGCTTGCGGCCAGCACGCGGGTCTCCACGCCGAGCTCGATCGCTTCCGTCTGCATCATCCGTGCCAACTGGCCGTCGCCGATGACGGCGACGACGGGCATCCCATAGGCGTTACTCACCCTGCACACTGTAGTCGCCCCTCCGGCTAGCATCGCAGCCATGTCTGAAACGATCGCCCGCCACACAATCTTCCAGAACTCGCTGATGACCGCGCTTCTCGACGGCATCTACGACGGCGAGCTGACCATCGGCGACATTTTGAGCAAAGGCAACTTCGGCCTGGGCACCTTCGACGCCCTCGACGGCGAGATGCTCATCTTGGACGGGGTGTGCCACCAGCTCACCTCCGACGGCAAGGCGCGCGTGGCCGATTTAGACCAGCGCACCCCGTTTACCGTGGTGACCAACTTCGTGCCGCGGATGCGCTTCGACGCGCCCGCCGGGATGGTCCGCTCCGAGCTGGCCAAGTTCATCGACGACACCGAGCCGAGCCACAACTTCTTCACCGCCGTGAAAATCACCGGCCGGTTCAAGAAAGTGGTGGTGCGCACGGTGACCAAGCAGGAAAAGCCCTACCCGCCGATGTCGGAGGCGGTTTCCGACGACGCGGAGCACGTCTTCACCGACGTCGAGGGCGTCATCGGCGGTTTCCGCACCCCCATGTACGCCAAGGGCATCGGCGTGCCGGGCTGCCACGTGCACTTCATCGATAACGAGCACTCGCGCGGCGGCCACGTGCTGGACTACACGGTGGACGAGGCCGTGATCGAGCTGTGCTCCGGCACCGACATGGAGCTGCACCTGCCGGTCACCGCCGAGTTTTTGGGCGGCAAGCTCTCCCCCGAAGACCTGGACGAGCAGCTGCACACTACAGAGATCAAGGGGTACAAGTAGCGCACAACGCCGGGCGGAAAGGGTGCGCCGGACGGGGTTCCTGACAAATTACGGCAGCCGTTTGTGCCGACCTGGGGATATAGGGGCGCACTGACAAATTCCGCCACGAAGTGTCGGTGGTAGGGGCTCCCAAGGCGAGGCGCGCGGCGCCGAGCGCCGGCCGCGCGCCGCAGGCCTAGCGCGCCGCGCCGAGCGCGCGCTGCAGCACCTTCTCCACCGAGCGGGTCTTGCCCACCCGCTCGAACACGAGCGGCTGCGCGTAGCCGTACACCGCCACGTTGATGCCGCCGCGCTCGCGGCGAACAGAGTGGATCTGGCGCAGCGGGATGGAATCCACCGCCCCGCGCCTGCCGCGGGCCAGGATGCGCTTGTCGGTGACGATGAAACGCCGGCGCCTCGACGCCACCAGCGGAACGATGAACCGCCACAGCACGATCAACGCCCAGAACAGCACCACGATGTTGCGCAGGCCCGGGTCCACGTGCGGGGTTACGTCCATCCAGCCGACGGCCATCCAGGCCACGCCGGTGACTGCCACAAGCTCGAGCAGCGGGATGGTCAGCGCGGAAAGCGGCGCACACACGTCGGCGAGGACAACTTCGTCCCCGCCGACGCGAAACGGTGCTTTGCCAGCCATAAACAGGCAGGGTACTGCACGCCTAGGACGTCGGCCGCAGATGGTGGACGTCGCCGACGGAATACGCGGAGCCGTCGATAAGCACCTCGCCCTCGTCGTTGACCCCGGTGACGGTGCCGGTGACGGTCTCCTCGCCCTCGCGCATCTCCAGGCGCACCTGCTGGCCGATGGTGGCGCACACCGCGCGGTAGTCCTCCAAAAGCTGCGGGTCGCCCTCGCGCCACTGGGTCAGCCGCTTGCCCATGGCGCGCAGGATGTCGGCGGTGAAATCGTCGAAATCCACGTCCAGCCCCTCGAGGTTGAGCGCCGTTGCGGTCTCCACGGGCAGGTCCTCGGGCCGCATGGCCACGTTGATGCCGATGCCCACGATCACGCGCGGCATGTCCAGCGCGGAGAGGATCCCGGCGATTTTCTTGCCGCCGATCTGCACGTCGTTGGGCCACTTCAGGCGCGCCTGCGGCACCACGTCGGTCACCGCCACGCCCGGCGCGATGGACAGCAGGCCGAACGGCGGCGGCGTCTCCGGCACTTCCACCACCATGCTCATGGCCAACTGGGAGCCTTTCGGCGTGACCCACTGCCGCCCCAGCCGCCCCTTGCCCGCCGTCTGTTCGTCGGCGATGAGCACCGTGCCCGGCGCGGCGTTGTCGTTGAGTAGGTCGGCGTTGGTGGAGCCGGTGGATTCCACCCACCGCACGTTCGGCCAGTACTCGGCTACTTCGTCCTGGATTCGCTGCACGTTGCGCACACTCATGTGGACGAGCGTAGTAATTTTTCACGGCTCCACGGCGCACGCATCGCTACGCTCGAACAGGCACCTACTCCCATACCTTGAGAGGTTGAACTGGAATGAGCGACAAGACCCCATCCACCAACGCAGCGTCGCCGGCAGGCGATAACGCGCCCGGCAAGCCGGGTGCCGCAACGCCGGGCGTTGCACAGCCCGACGGCAAGACCACCCCGCCGCAGGACACCGACGCGCAGCAGCCGCCGGCCTCTGTTTCTGCCACCGGTTGCCCGTTCCACTTCGGTGCCGGTTCGGATTCCCCGGATCCGCGCACGCAGCAAGGCGAGTACCTCACCACCGCCCAGGGTGCGCGCCTGTCTGAGACCTCGAAGTCGCTGCGCGCCGGCGAGCGCGGCCCGCTGCTGATGCAGGACCACCACTTCCGCGAGAAGATCACCCACTTCGACCACGAGCGCATCCCGGAGCGCGCCGTCCACGCGCGCGGTGTGGGTGCCCACGGCACGTTCGTGGCCAACGGCAACGCGTCGAAGATCTCCAAGGCCAAGGTGTTTAAGAAGGACGCTGAGACCCCGGTCTTCGTGCGTTTTTCCACCGTGCTGGGCTCTCGCGGCTCCGCCGACTCCGTGCGCGATACCCGCGGCTGGGCCACCAAGTTCTACACCGAAGAGGGCAACTGGGACCTGGTGGGCAACAACATCCCGGTGTTTTTCATCCAGGACGCCATCAAGTTCCCGGACGTCGTCCACGCGGGTAAGCCGCACCCGGACCGCGAGATCCCGCAGGCGCAGTCGGCGCACGACACGTTCTGGGACTTCGTCGGTCTGCACACCGAGGCGACCCACCACACGCTGTGGAACATGTCGGACCGCGGTATTCCGCGCTCGCTGCGCATGATGGAAGGCTTTGGCATCCACACGTTCCGCTTCATCAACGACGCGGGCGAGACCACCCTGGTCAAGTTCCACTGGAAGCCGAAGTTCGGCGTGCACTCCCAGGTGTGGGAAGAAGCGCAGATCACTGGTGGCATGGACCCGGATTTCCACCGCCGCGATCTTTACGACGCCATCGAGGCCGGCGCCTACCCGCAGTGGGATCTCGGCGTGCAGGTTTTCCCTGACACGGAGGACCAGATGTTCGAGGGCATCGACCTGCTGGACCCGACCAAGCTCGTGCCGGAGGAGCTGGCGCCGGTGGAGATCATCGGCACGATGACGCTGAACAAGAACCCGCGCAACTACTTCGAAGAGGTTGAGCAGGTCGCGTTCTGCCCGTCGCACCTGCCCCCGGGCATCGACGTCACCGCGGACCCGCTGCTGCAGGGCCGCCTGTTTTCCTACCTGGACACCCAGATTTCCCGTCTGGGCGGGCCGAACTTTGCGCAGCTGCCGATCAACCGCCCGCAGGCGCCGGTGAACGACAACTTGCGCGACGGCATGCACCAGGTCGGCTCCCACACCGGCGTGGCGCCCTACAAGCCGAACTCGCTGGACGAGAACAACCCGGCCGAGGCCACCGTGGACGAGGGCGCATTTATCGAAGTTCCCGTCGCTGTGGAAGGCAAGATCACCCGTGAGCAGCCCGCGTCCTTCGACGACCACTTCTCCCAGGCGCGCCAGTTCTACATCTCGCTGACCGACGTCGAGCAGGACCACCTCACCCAGGCCCTGTCCTTCGAGCTTGGCAAGTGCTACGAGGAGGCCGTCAAGGTGCGCTACCTCGATGTGCTCGCGCACGTGGACCAGGCCCTCGCGGAGGCCGTGGCCGACAACCTCGGCCTGCCGCACCCGCAGAAGCAGGATGTCGCCGACGTGAAGCCGTCCGAGGCGCTGTCCCAGATGGGTGGCACCTGGCCTATCGACGGCCGCCAGGTCGGCGTGCTCATCTCCACCGACCTGGGTGATTCCGCGGATGCCGTGGGCAAGCTTGTCGACGACCTCTTCGCCGCCGGCACCACCCCACTGCTCGTCGCCGAGAAGGGCGGGTCCGTGAAGATTGGCGGCAAGGACGTGTCCATCTCGCGCACGTACCTGACCGCCAGCTCCATCGAGTTCGACGCGGCCGTGGTGGTCAACCCGCCGGCAAATACCGACGTGAACACGATGCTCGGCGAGTTCGAGCGGCACAAGAAGGCCATCATCGCCGTGGGCGAGGCCGGCAAGGAGGCGCTCGAGGGCGCACGCGTGGCCGCGGACCAGCCGGGCATCGTCGCGGTCGACACCGCCGACGCTGCCGCAGCACCGGTAAAGGAGCTGCTGGCGTCCCACCGCGTCTGGGAGCGGTAGTTTCTTCCTCTCTTAAGACGATGCGATGCCCCACACCGGATTTTCGGCGTGGGGCATTTTCTGAAAATCAGGTAGTAGGAGTCCTGAAAATCGAGTAGTAGAGCTTCTGAAAATCAGGTAGTAGGAGTCCTGAAAATGCGGTAGTAGGACACTTTCGTGCAGTACAATGCCCGTATGGCCTACCTCCGACGCACCCTCGACGACGAGCTCGACCTTCTCATGCCCCACCTGTCCGCAATCGCCATTGACGGACCGAAAGGTGTCGGGAAAACAGACACAGCCAAACGCCGCGCCGACACCACTTGGTTCCTTGATGATCCGGATATGCGCAGCATTGCGGAGGCCGATTTTTCGCTCTCCTCGGCGCCGGACGGCACGTTGCTCATCGACGAGTGGCAGCATCTCCCCCAGGTTTGGGATGCAGTTCGCCGCCAAGTGGACCAAGGAGCTGCCCCCGGGCGCTTTCTCCTCACCGGCTCGGCCACTCCCGTCGATGCAAAGGGTTCCCATTCGGGTGCAGGGCGGATCTTCTCGTTGCGTATGCGCCCGATGGCGGTCCATGAACGCGGCGTCTCCGACCCCACGTGCAGCTTCGTCAGGATCTTGGCCGGAGACAACGATGTGTCGGGACACTCGGATTTTGAGGTCGGCGATTACGCCAAGCTCATTACCGGCAGTGGTTTTCCCGCCATTGCCGCGACTGATCCCACGGTCCAAACACTGATGCTCGACTCGTACATCGAGCGCATCATCGACCGCGACATCCCCGATGCAGGCTACGAAGTCCGCCGGCCCGAAACGCTCCGGAGCTGGCTGCGCGCCTATGCCGCGGCCACTTCCACGACCACCGCCTACTCGAGACTGCTCGACGCCACAACGGGCGGCCAGGTGGAGCAGCCGAATCAGAAAACTACGCTCGCATACCGCGAGCACCTAACGAAGATTTGGCTGCTCGATCCAGTCCCTGGGTGGGTTCCGGAACATAACGAGTTCAAGCGGTTGCAGCAGGGCCCCAAACACCACCTCGCTGACCCCGCTCTCGCGGCACGACTGCTCGGCATCGGCGCATCCAGTCTTCTCAGCAACCGCGCGGCCCACATGTTTGGGCCACTCTTCGAATCCCTGACTGCGCTCACGCTCCGTGTGCTGGCTCAAGCAGCCAGAGCGCGGGTGTATCACCTCCGATCAAACGCCGGAGAGCGGGAAGTCGACTTCATCGTCGAAGGGCCGGAACGAGAAGTCGTCGGTGTTGAGGTCAAACTCAAGCCGCGGGTTGAGGACGCCGACGTCCGGCACCTTCTGTGGCTGCGCGAACGCATTCCGGACCGGGTAACCAACCTGATGGTGGTAACCACAGGTAAACAGGCATACGTCCGCCCCGACGGAATCATCGTCATGCCGCTCGCCCTTCTCGGCGCTTAGGCTCCGCTCTGCTGCCCGTCGGTGGAGGGTGAAACGCGGGCGGCGGAGCCGTCGATAAGCATGGCGGCACATAAGGAATCTAGACTGAGGCGTTATGAGTTCATCCAAACCCGACATGACCACCACCGCGGGCCGCATCGAGGATCTGCGCAACCGCCTGGATGAGGCGCAGGCCCCGGTCGGTCAGGACGCGATCGACGCAGTGCACGCAGCTGGGGCCGCCACCGCCCGCGAGCGCGTGCTCAAGCTTGTGGACGAAGGCACGTTCGTGGAAACCGACGCACTGGCGAAGCACCGCGTCGAGGCGTACAAGATGGACAAATCGAAGCCTTCCACCGACGGCGTGGTCACAGGCTACGGGCTTATCGACGGCCGAAGGGTATGCCTGTTCTCCCAAGACCCCACCGTCTTCGACGGGCAGATCGGCGAGGTCTACGCCGAGAAGATGCTCAAGATCTACGACCTAGCCACCAAGACCGGCGTGCCGCTGATTGGCATCTATGACTCCACCGGCCCGCGCTGGAAGGAAGGTATTGTCACCGCGCACATGCAGGCGCAGATCCTGCGCGCCGCCACCCGCGCGTCCGGGCTGATCCCGCAGATCGCAGTCGTGGCAGGCGACGCGGCGGCACTGACCGCGGCGACCGTGCCGCTGGCGGACATCACCATCATGGCCGAGGGAGCGTCGATGCACGTGACCACCGCCGACATCGTGAGCAAGGTGACCGAGACCGAAACCACCAGCGCCGAGCTCGGCGGCAGCGCCGTCCACGCCGCGGAGACCGGCCTGGCGCAGCTGACCGCCGCCACCGATGTGGAGGCCGTGGAGCTGGCGCGCGCGGTGGTGGGCTACCTGCCGCTGAACAACAAGGCCGCCTCCCCGCTGGGTGCGGACGCCGCGGGTTCCGGTGCGGACCTGGACGCGTTCATCCCGGACGACGACAACCAGCCCTACGACGTGCTGGACGTGGTCAACGCCGTCACCGACGGGGACTTCTTCGAGCTTTCCGCAGGATATGCGGGCTCTGTGGTCACCGGGTTTGCGCATGTTGGTGGGCGTGCCGTTGGTGTCGTCGTCACGCAGCCGAGTGTGTTGGCGGGCTGCCTGACCCGTGACGCCGCCCGTAAGGCCGCGCGCTTCATCCGCACCTGCGACGCGTTCAACCTGCCTGTCGTGCAGTTTGTGGACTCGCCGGGCTTCCTGCCGGCCGTTGAGGAGGAGCGCGCCGGTTCTTCTGCCGCCGCTGCGGCCCTCGCCTACGCGTTCGCCGAGGCCCAGGTGGGTACGATCACCGTGGTCACTCGCAAGGCGTTCGGCCCCTCGTATGCCCTGCTGGGTTCCAAGGGCCTGGGCGCGGACCTGGTGTTCGCGTGGCCGACCGCGCAGATCGCGCTTGCAGACGCCCCCACCGCCGCCGAAGCCATCGACACCGACGCCGAGAAGTACGCCGAGGAAAACCTCAACCCGTACGTGGCCACGGAGCGCGGCCTGGTGGACGCGGTGATCGAGCCGTCCGCTACCCGCGCCCGCGTGCTGGAGGGCCTGCGCCTGCTGGAGCGCAAGGTGGCCTACCCGGCGCAGAAGAAGCACGGCAACATCCCACTGTAAGGAGGCTGACGTGGACATTCAGGTACTCAAGGGCAACCCCACCGAGGCGGAACTGGCGGCACTTTCGCAGGTGCTGGAGCAGCTACAGCGCGAGCGCAAGCTCGCCGGGGTGCAGCCGGACGCGAACTACTGGGGTATCTCCCACCCCGCCACCGCGTTTAACCCGCACGCCTTCGACTCGGCGGCGTACTTCTAATGCGGCTGGTGCTGGCGTCGCAGTCGCCGTCGCGGCGCATGCTGCTCGAGCAAGGTGGGGTGAAGCCGGTGCTGCGTCCCGCCCACATCGACGAGGACGCAGTGATCGCATCGCTTCACAGCGTCGATGCGGCCACCACCGTTTCCACCCTCGCCCGCGCCAAGGCGGAGACTGCCATCACCGACTTCCCCGACGACGTGGTTGTCGGCTGCGACTCCATGCTGCTCCTCGACGGCAAACTGCTGGGCAAGCCCCACACCGTCGAAGCGACCATTGAGCGCTGGAAAGCGCAGCGCGGCAAAGAGGCGCAGCTGCTCACCGGGCACGCGGTGTGGTTCGGCGGCGAATGGGTGGTGGACACCGTCGCCACCACCATCCGCTTCGGCGACGTCTCGGACGCCGACATCGAGGCATACGCCCGCTCCGGCCAGCCGCTCAAGTGCGCCGGCGCATTCACCCTGGAGGCGCTGGGCAGCTGGTTCATCGACTCCATCGACGGCGACCCCACCAGCGTGATCGGCCTGTCCATGCCGCTGTTGCGCCGCTGCCTGTACCGCTTCGGTCTGGACGCCTCCGACTTCTGGGAGTGAGGGGCTGGCCGGGATCCGGGCGGTTTTGTACGAATCGACATTTTTCCCGAATCTGCTCTGCTAAAGCCCAGGTCGGATTTGCACGTTGTTGATTCGTACAAATTTGCGACGAACTCCCCGCACGCGCCCCTAGAATCCGCGGGCGGTGAGGAACTCGTCGAAAACCTTGAGTCCCTCCGGCTGGTGGTCCACGCACATGCGCAGCCACTCGCCGATCTTGTTCTTGGGGTTGCGGACACTTGACGGCTCGTCCAAGTCCACATCTTTGCCGAACAGCGCCTCATAAATCGGACGGCGCTGCTCGTCGCTCTCCGTTCCAATCTTCACCGCGAGCTTGATCGGCGTGTCCCCGTGGCTTTCGCGAAAGTTCACGTCGGCGCCGGCTTCGACAAGCCGCTGCACCAGGGCCGCGTCGCCGTCGCCGAGATCGTCGTGGCTGAGCAGCAGCGTCAACGTGTTCTGCCCGTAATCCACCACCGTCGCATCGGCGCCGCGGTCCAGCATGTCGTTGCAGATCTTTTCGCGCGCCTCCGGGTCGCGGTTGATCAGTCCCGCGCACAACATCTCTGTCGCGTCGTGCGCTTCCGGGTCGTAGACCTCCAGAAACTCGTCGTAGGTGCCGTTTTGGGCGACATACAGCGGGCTTGCCATGGTTTTCTCTCCTCCGCTAATAGCCTTTTGCCTTCAGGAATTCGTCGAGGACATAGTGCTTTTCCAGACGGTGGTCGGTGTTCATGCGCAGCCACTCCCCGATGCTCATGACCGGGTCGTGCACGTTGTATGGCAGGTCCAGATCAAGCTCCTCTTTTTCGAACAGGGCCTGATAGAGCGGGCGACGCTGCTCGTCGTCGTCCACCCGGATCTCGACTGCCAGCTGCGCCACCAGCGATCCACGTCGTTCGCGGTAGTTCACGTCGGCGCCGCCGTCGACAAGCCTCTGCGCAAGCGCCGCATCACCTGACCCCAGGTGACGGTGCCTGCCTAGCAGGACAGTCAGCGCATTCTGCCCGTACTCGACTCTCGACGCATCCGCGCCCCGGTCCAACATGTTGTTGCAGATTGCGGCGCGGGTTTCCGGATCTTTGTTGGTGAGACCGTTAAACAACATGTCCGTCGGGTCGTTCACCTCTGGGTCGAACACCTCGAGAAACTCCTCGTAGGTGCCCTTCTTCGCCGTGTACGTCGGGCTTGCCATGGGAATCTCCTAGTAGCCTCTGGCCTTGAGAAACTCGTCCAAGACATCGAGTTTGCCGGGACGTCCGTCTACATTCATGCGCAACCACTTCCCGATCGTGTTTATTGGGTTGCGGACACTCGACGGCTCGTCCAAATCCACGTTTGCAGCGAACAATGCCTCGTACAGCGGGCGGCGCTGCTCGTCGTTGTCAGCGCGGATACGAATTGCCAGCCGTATGGGCACATCGCCGCCGCTGTTTCGGAAATCCACGTCGGCGCCGCCGTCGATAAGCCGCTGCGCCAGTGCAGGGTCGCCTTCAGCGAGCCGGTCGTGGCTAAGCAGCAGCGTCAGCGTGTTCTGCCCGTAATCCACCACCGCCGCATCGGCGCCGCGATCCAGCATGTCGTTGCTGATCCTTTCGCGCGCTTCCGGGTCGCGGTTGATTAAACCGCGGAGCAGCATCTCCGTGGCATCGTGCTCTTTCGGGTCGTAGACCTCCAGAAACTCTTCGTAGGTGCCGTTTTGGGCGACGTACAGCGGGCTTGCCATTGGTGCTCCTCGGTGTGGGACGTAGATCACATCGGGTTGCGCCCCACGATATCCGCGAATGCCGAGCCCGGCACGGGCTGCCAGGAAACAAGTAGCCTGGCGGCCATGGAAATCAACGACATGCTCGCCCCGAAGCCCATCGAGCTGCCCACCGATCCGGCCGCAGGCCGGGATTTGCTCGCAGACGACACCGCGCTCGCTCACCCCGACTCCCCCGCCGTCTGGGCCGCCCGCGCGGAACGCGAGCTGAGCGACGGCGACAAGCTCATCGCCTACGCGTACGCCCGCACCGGCTACCACCGCTCCCTGGACCGTCTGCGCGCCAACGGCTGGAAGGGCTGGGGCCCGGTCCCCGCTTCCCACGAGCCGAACCAGGGCGTGTTAAAAGCCATTGCGATGTTGGCAGTAACCTCACAGGCTATCGGTGACCAGGCAGAATACGACCGCTGCCGCCAGATGCTTTCCGACGCCGACCCGCAAAGCGTGGAAAAGCTCTTACCCTAACGAGGTATGACGCGAATCAACCAAGCGACCAAGCTACTCATTGCAGCTCCGACGGCGCTCGCGATTGCGTCGTGCAGTGCCACGGAGGACACAACAGCGGACACAGCTGCGGGAACCGGCGGTATGGCGCCCACGGTCACCGCATCCATCGGCGGCGCCGGGGCGGACACGGAAAAGGCCGTCACCGAGGCCGCGCAGCAGCCATCCGGCGAGGCCGCTGCCCCGCCAGCAGCCGCCCCCGAGGGTGACAACTGCGCCAGCCTGCCCTCCGACCCACGCCAGCAGTACGCCACCGGCACCGCCCCGGGCCGCATGCCTGCGGATAACGGGTCTGACACCAACTACTGGATCGAGGACATCGACAACCAGTATGACCCGTGCGCGCCGCTGAGCTGGATCACCTTCAAGGGCTCGCTCGGCGGTGAGAACGGGCCGCAGGGCCTCGCGGGATCGATCGCGGACGGGTTGGCGCTGTACGTCGACGGCGAACCGGCGAGCGAGGCGAAACTCTTCGGCCAGATCGACCAAATCACGCCGCTAGAAAACGGCGGCGCCACAATTGCGTGGTCGGAGCGCGGCCAATTCACCGCCGACGGCTTTGTCAACCACTACTCCGCCGACATCCGTCCGGCGAACGGCGGCATTGAAGCCGTCTCGGGGGACACCGAGAAATTCTACGAAAACTGGCACTACCCCGTCGGGTACCTGCTTGGCACGTACGACTAATAAGGCCCAGACTCCGAGCCGTTTGCTCACCAGATGGTCTAGCAGCCTCGCCCGGCCTGCTAGACCATCAAAGTCGCGACTGAGCATTTCCCCAGGTGGTAATGACACTCAGTGCCGATAAAACACAGATCGTCTAGCGCGAGCCGTCGGCTGCTAGACGATCCGCGCAAAGCAGCACAAGGTAACCGCGCCAGCGACCGCAAAACCCGGGGATAGCCCCGCAACGCACAAACCGCCCCAGTCCCGCGTGCTGCGGGCCGGGGCGGTGGGGCGCTTGAGACGTCGATAAGCGAAACGCTCTTAAGCGTGCTTCTCCTCGACGCGCTTGATGGCCTCCTCGGCCACCTTCTCCTGGATGCCCATGTCCAGCTCGGAGGTGAAGCCGACGCAGGAGCAGTTGATCTCGCCGAGGACGTAGGTGTCCTCGCCGGTCTCGTCGTCGT
>ERZ1673749.633-NODE-633-length-35152-cov-14.744594_pt1 | contig 35152 bp, 29 predicted proteins | sample MGYA00580204_ERZ1673749 | MGnify/ENA primary metagenome ERZ1673749 (study PRJEB41218, sample SAMN15661745) | gut metagenome | host: Homo sapiens | place: Canada: London | collected 2015-08-20/2019-03-30 | study: EMG produced TPA metagenomics assembly of...
CATTATGAATGAAAAAAGGATAAATTTGTAGTTACCCAAAAATTAAGCGCTTACCAATCATATTTCGTGGAGAGCAGGTAATCAAGCTGGAGGATTTGAAAGAGGAGTATGTTGGTAAGATACAAGAAGGAAAAAATACTTCTTGCTTCTTTCCATAAAAGGTGCTATGATATCATTATGTTCATAAAAATAAAAAGGAGATAGAACATGAACATACAAGAATATGATTTGATGAACTGCATGATGGAACAGGAATATGTGAACCAGAGAATTCTATCAGAGATAACAGGATATTCTTTGGGTAAAGTGAACAGTTCCTTGAAGAAACTGACAGAACTTGGTTATTTAGATGAAAAGATGCAGTGTACCCCAAAGGTATATGAGGAATTAGAAGAAAAGAAGCCGGAAAATGCAATTATTCTTGCAGCGGGATTTGGAATGCGAATGGTTCCCATCAATGTGGAAGTGCCGAAGGGAATTTTGGAGATTAAGGGAGAGCCGCTGATTGAAAGGCTGATTAAACAGTTACATGAAGTGGGTGTTTTTAATATTGATATTGTTGTAGGGTTTATGAAGGAGCAGTATGAGTATTTAATTGATAAATATGATGTGAATTTGGTGTATAACAAAGATTATATGACAAAGAATAATCTTTTTTCTCTGAAAAAGGTTATGGATAAAATCGGGAATACTTATATTTTGCCTTGTGATTTGTGGTGTTTTGAAAATCCTTTTTCCAGTAAGGAATGGTATTCCTGGTATATGCTAAGCGACAGAGAGGTTGAGGAAAGTAATGTAAGAATTAACCGCAAAAAAGAGATTGTCGAGACGAAGAAAGAGGAACCGGGAAATCAGATGTTTGGTATTTCTTATATTTTGAAGAAAGATGCGGAGATTTTAAAAGAAAATATTCTGCGCCTTTCAAAAGAAAGAGAATATTCCTATGCATTCTGGGAAGAAGCGGCAATGAAGGATGGCAAGATGATTTTGAAGCCTCGTGAGGTTTCTCAAAATCTGGTATATGAAATTAATACTTTGGAAGAATTGAGAGAATTAGACGAAGACTCTAATCAGTTGAATTCTGATATTATTTCCCTGATTTCTGATGTGCTTTCCTGTGATACAAAGGAAATTGTAGAGATAAAGGCTTTGAAAAAGGGCATGACAAACCGTTCCTTTGAATTTAGCTGTCGGGGAGAACGCTATATTATGCGTGTTCCGGGAGAGGGAACGGATAAGATGATTAACCGTAAGAATGAATATAATGTCTATCAGGCATTGGAAGGGCAGAATATTTGTGATCCGGTTTGTTATATGTCTCCTGAAACGGGATATAAAATTACAAGATTTTTAGATAATGCCAGAGTATGCGATCCCTATGCAGAAGAAGATGTACAACAGTGTATGAAAAAACTTCGCAAGTTCCATGAATGCAGACTTCAGGTAGACCATGAATTTGATATATTTGGACAGATAGAATACTATGAAGCTCTGCGAAATGGTGCAAAATCCATGTATCGCGATTATGAAGAAACAAAAAGAAAAGTATATGAGTTAAAGACATATATTGATAAAGCTCCTAAAGATATTGCTCTTACACACATTGATGCAGTTCCGGATAATTTCCTGTTTACCGGTGATGAAATTCGTTTGATTGACTGGGAATATGCAGGGATGCAGGATGTGCATGTGGATATTGCCATGTTTGCAATTTATGCTATGTATGACAGAGAACAGGTGGAAAAGCTGATTGACTATTATTTTGACGGTGCTTGTGACAGAGGGGTTAGGATAAAGATTTATGCCTACATTGCTGTGTGTGGATTTTTGTGGAGCAACTGGTGTGAATACAAGAGTATCTGTGGTGTGGAATTTGGCGAGTATTCTTTAAAACAGTATCGATATGCCAAGGATTATTATAAGATCGTAAAAGAAGAACTCAGCAGGGAAGGAAATGGAAAAAATGTATAAAGTAAAGCGTGCAATTATTATGGCAGCAGGAATTGGAAAGAGGATGCAGCCGGTGACATTAGAAACACCTAAGCCTCTTGTAAGAGTAAATGGAGTGCGAATGATTGATACAGTTATTCAGGGACTTCTGGAAAATGAAATTTCGGAAATTTATGTAGTTGTGGGATATTTAAAAGAGAAATTTGCGGTTTTAGAGCAAGATTATCCACAGGTGAAGCTGATTGAAAATCCTTATTACGATATTTATAATAATATTTCTTCTCTGTATGCGGCAAGAGATTATCTGGAAGATGCGATTATTCTGGATGGAGACCAGATTATTTATAATTCGTCTATTCTGGCGCCGGAATTTGAGCGCTCCGGCTATAATGCAGTCTGGACAGATAAGGAAACAGACGAATGGCTGATGACTGTGGAGAATGGAATTGTGAAATCCTGCAGCAGAACCGGAGGAAAATCAGGCTGGCAGCTTTTCAGCATTTCCCGTTGGAATGCAGAAGACGGAAGGAAGCTGAAAAAGCATCTGGAAGAAGAATTTGAAGAAAAAGAAAATCGCCAGATATACTGGGATGATGTTGCCATGTTCTGTCATCCCCAGGAATATCAGTTGGGAATTCGAAAAATGCAGGCAGGTGACATCATAGAGGTAGATAATCTGTCAGAGCTTGTTCAATTAGACAGTAGTTATGCGAAATATTTAGGAGGAAACGCAGATGAAGAAAGATAGTAAAAAACAAATTGACTGGATGATTACTCTGGTTCCTCTTGGGATTGTAGTAGCTTTAAGTGTGTTGTTTTTTCTCATGCCAGAACAGTCTAATGCGGTATTGAGTCAAATTCGTTTTTTCTTTGGTGATACATTTGGCACTTATTATTTAATTATTGGTCTTGGCGTATTCTTACTTTCCATTTATATAGCAATGTCTAAGTATGGTGATATTGTACTGGGAGGTCAGGATGAGAAGCCGAAATATTCCTTTTTTGCATGGGGAAGCATGATGTTTACCTGTGGACTTGCAGCAGATATTTTGTTCTATTCTTTTTCTGAATGGGTGATGTATGCATCTGATCCCCACATTGCAGAACTGGGAAGTATGCAGGAGTGGGCAGGAGTGTTCCCGATGTTCCACTGGAGCTTTATTCCATGGGGATTTTACCTTGTTTTGGCAGCGGCATTTGGGTTTATGCTCCACGTAAGGAAAAGAGACCGTCAGAAATATTCGGAAGCATGTCGCCCTTTATTGGGTAAACATACAGACGGATTTGCAGGGAAAATTATTGATTTATTGGCTGTATTTGCTCTTCTGGCAGGAACAGCAACGACTTTCAGTGTTGCAACTCCTTTAATGGCAGAAGTAGTAAGCGAATTGTTTCATGTTGAAATCAGTCGTACCGTAATTACCATTATTATTCTGTTGTTGACCTGCCTTGTTTATACTTATTCTCTTTTACATGGATTTAAGGGAATTAGTTTTCTGGCGAAAGCATGTATTTATCTGTTTTTCGGTTTGCTGCTGTTTGTCCTTTTATTTGGTGGGGAAACAAAATATATTATTGAATCAGGATTTGCTTCTTTCGGAAAGATGATTGGAGAATTTGTGGAGCTGTCTACATTTACAGACCCTCAAAGAACCACTTCTTTCCCACAAAATTGGACCATATATTACTGGGCATATTGGATGGTATGGTGTGTTGCAGCTCCATTTTTTATCGGAAGTATTTCCAGAGGAAGAACCATTCGCCAGACGATTTTGGGAGGATATGGATTTGGAGTTGGCTCTACACTGGTGAGCTTCGTGATTTTAGGGAATTATTCCATGGGATTGCAGACATCAGGTGCAGCAGACTTTGTTGCACAGTATCAGGCTGACGGAGATGTATATGGAATGATTATTTCTGTAATTAAAACACTTCCATGTGCACCGCTGATTTTAGTATTATTGTTAGTTACTATGATTGCATTTTATGCGACTTCTTTTGACTCTATAGCGCTGACAGCTTCCTGCTATAGCTATAGAAAGCTGGGAGAAAATGAAAATCCAAGCAGGATGATACAGTTAATGTGGTGTATTTTATTAATTGTACTTCCTATCGGACTGGTATTTTCGGAAAGTTCCATGAGTAATCTTCAGTCTGTAAGTATTGTAGCGGCATTTCCTATAGGAATTGTAATTGTAATGATTGCAGCTAGTTTTATAAAAGATGCGGGAAAATATTTGAAAGAGAATAAGAGAGAGAAATAGAAAGTATATAAGGAGATAATCCCTTCACTTTGTAAAAAAGTGAGGGGATTTTTTCGCTTATATGAAATTTTGTGTTGTAAAAATAAAAAATGTATTGACTATATGTATACAAGTTGTATAATATAAATATACAAACGGAAGCAATAAAGAAAAGGGGGAATAAATGATGGCTATTTTGCTGGAGGAAGATTATGAATATCCGCTTCCGAATTTAATTGCGGTTAAGCAAATTTTTGACGATCTGGAAATAAAAGATGTAGAAAACAGTACAAAAGCTGAGTTGAGAAAAGAAGAAATTGTTCAAAAGATACATCCGGGGGATACGGTTGCTATTGCTGTTGGAAGCAGAGGAATTCAGAACTTAAAAGAGATCGTTGGGATTTTGATACAAATGGTGAAAAGCCGTGGGGCGAGTCCTTATATTGTGTCTGCAATGGGAAGTCATGGTGGTGGAAAAGAAGATGGACAAAGAGCAGTGCTTGCGGGATATGGTATTACACAAGAAAGCATGGGAGTTCCGGTAATCACGACTACGGATGTAGAAGAGGCAGGCGAATTACCAGGTGGACAGAAGGTATATTTTGATCGTGCTGCTGCAAAAGCGGATGCAATTATTGTGGTAAATCGGATTAAATTACATACGGATTTTACAGGAGAACTTCAGAGCGGGCTCTGCAAAATGTTAGTAATTGGATTGGGAAATCAAAAAGGTTGTTCTTCTATACATGAGGAAGATCCGGAAAATTTTGCAGAAATTATAGAGGGAGCAGCTAAACTGATTTTGGATAAATATCCGGTAATTTTTGGCTTGGGTATTATAGAAAATGCATATGACAGAACTTTTCATGTGGAAGCGGTTCCTTCTGAAAATCTTATTGAGCGTGAGAAAGAGCTGGTGAAGGTTGCAAAAGGTAAAATGCCAAGACTTATGGTGCCGGATATTGATGTTCTGATTGTAGACGAAATAGGAAAGAATATTTCCGGAGCTGGATATGATCCTAATATATTAGGACGCAGTTCTGTTTTAAAAGAATATTCTCTACCTATACCTAATATTAAGAAAATGGTCTTGCTAAACCTTACCCACGAATCTCATGGAAATGGTATAGGTATGGGGTTATTTGATGTGATTACAAAAGAAGTGTTTAAACAATTGGATTATGAGGCAATGTACGCAAACGCACTTGCCTGTAAGTGTATAGAAGATGCGAAAATTCCTATGATTGCAGTTGACAAAGAGGAGGCCGTCAGAGCTGCCATAAGATGTATAAGAGGTGCAGACAAAGAAAACTTAAAAATTGTAGAAATTAAAAACACGCTTTCGCTGGATAAAATATGGGTTTCAAAAAGAGTACTGGAAGATATTCGGAATAACCCCAAAATAGAAATTGAAGAGGAGGAAATAAAATTATGAAATTGACACAGGAACAGAAAGATATGTTGGATGGAAAATATGGAAAAGGAACAGCATATGCCATGAAAATTCAAGTGGCGATTGGAGAATCTTTTGACGCAGAAAGAATGGTTCCAATTACTCGGGCACATGTAGCACTTTCTAACCAGGAGGCTGATTTATGGTTTTGTGAAAAGTTGTTAAGTGAGGGAGCAAAGTGCAGAGTAACACCAACAGTAAATCCGGGATTTTGTTTGGATTTTTTTAAAAAAAGAGACATGGTAGCTCCGGAATACGCGGATTTAATGCAAAGAACACACAATGCTTATAAGGCCATAGGAGCTCAGCTTACTTATAATTGTACCCCGTATATTGATACAAATGTTCCTAATTTTAAAGAAGTTATTGCTTTTTCTGAATCCAGCGCAACTCCATATGCGAATGCTGTTTGGGGAGCAAGAACAAACCGAGAGGGAGCAAATAGTGCTCTTTGTGCGGCAATTACAGGATATGTGCCGGAATATGGTCTGTTGTTAGATGAAAACAGGAAAGGCGATATTTTGGTAGAAGTTCAGGCAGATGTAAAGACAGCGTATGATTATCATATTATTGGAATGCTTGGAAAGAAAATAGGAGAGGGAATTCCGGTATTTACAGGCTTTCCTAAAGAGACTATTACGAAAGAAGCTTTAAGAAACTTAGGGGCGCAGTTAAATACATCCGGTGCATATGGCATGTACCATATTTTAGGGGTTACTCCGGAAGCACCTGATTTGGAGACCGCTTTTGGAGGAAAAGAACCAAAGAGAAAAGTAGTTCTTACGAATAAAGATAAAGAAGATATTTTGAAAGAAATTTCAGAAGAAGGAAACAGAAAAATTGATTTTGCAATGTTTGGATGTCCTCACTTTACATTAGAAGAAGTAAAATATATTGCTTCAAAAATAGAAGGAAAAAAACTCGAAAAGGAGATGTGGATTTTAGTTTCCAGCCATGTGAAAGAAATGGCTGTTCGTATGGGATTAGATGAAATTATCAGTAATGCGGGAGGATTTGTTATCCCAGACACATGTCCAGACCAGCCTTGTTGGAGACATTTAGAAGGTAAAATTGGAATTACAGAGTCACCAAAATGTGCTTATTATCCGCAGAGAAGAGGAATTCATTTTGTTATTAGAGATTTAGATACTTGTATAGAAGCTGCATTAACAGGGGAGGTAAAATAAATGGGAAAAAAATTTAAATGTCATAAAATATCAGAAGGGTGTATAGAAGCTCAGGCAATTGTATCAAAAGATAATATTATGTTTTATTTAGTAAATCCAGAGACAGGAGTAATTATAGAAAAAGCGCATGATTTAGAAGGAAAGAGTATTGCGAATAAGGTTTTGATTTTCCCGGGAGGAAAGGGAAGCTCAGTGGTACAGGCAGATGGATTATATCAGCTTAAAATGAGAAAAAACATGCCGGCTGCTATGGTAATAGAATATCCGGAAACAGTGTTGGTTTCCAGTGCAATTATCATGGAAGTTCCCATGGTGGATAAAGTGGATCCGGAGTTTTATAAAGAAGTAAAGAACGGAGATATAATTCGCATTGATGCTAATAATCAGGTAATAGAAATATTATAATTCTGTTTGAAAGTCTGTTGGAGGAGGAATGCAGATGAGTCTGAAGAAAATTGGGATTGTAGGATTTGCAGTAATTATAATGTTGACGACTACAGGATGTGGAAGAAATCTGGGTAGCAAAGGAAGCAATGGAAAAGATGTTGTTACTATTAATATAGGGCATGTAGAGGCAGAAGACAGATCTACACATCGGGCATTGGTAGAGCATTTTAAAAAACCGGTTGAAGAAAAGTCAAAGGGATCTATTTCCGTACAAATATATGCAAATAGTGTATTGGGAGGCGATTCGGAGTTGACAGAATCTGTTGCAATGGGAACTTTGGAGGCAGCGCTTCCGTCAACTTCTGTGTTAGTTAGTTACTCAGATGACTTTGGAATTATGGATATGCCGTATTTGTTTAATAGTCCGGAAAAAGCTTTTGAGGCCATGGATGGGGATTTAGGTGATTATTTTAATGAAAAATTAGAAAAAGTAGGAATTCATGGATTAGGATATTCTTATAACGGACTTAGGAGTATGACTAATAGTTCGCATCCAATTGAAACACCGGAAGATTTAAAAGGGCTTAAAATGCGAGTTATGGAAAACGAGGTATTTATAGATTTTTTTGAAACTTTAGGTGCCAGTGCAACGCCGATGAGTTTTAATGAACTTTTTACCGGATTGCAGCAACATACCGTAGATGGACAGGAAAATCCACCGTCCTTAATTTATGCAAGTAAATTTCAGGAGGTACAAAAATACCTTAGTCTCACAGAACACGTGAATAACTTTCTGGGATTTATTATGAATAAAGATTTTTACGACAGCTTGACAAAAGAACAGCAGGAAATCGTTCAGGATGCGGCACAGGAATTTGTGGATTATCAAAGGAAAATGGAATTGGAGGATACAGAGGAATATGTCAAGAAACTAGAAGAAGAAGGAATGCAGGTTAATAAATTGACAGATGAACAAAAAATAAAGTTTAGACAGGAACTGGAACCTATGTATGAAAAGTACGAAGAAAAGTTTGGAGAAGAAATTTTTGAAACTTTGGAAAAATATCAATGACAGGAGGGAGTAAATTGAAAGATAAAGGATTTCTTGGAAAAATAGTGTATGGATATAATCATTTAGAAGAATATCTGCTAGTTGGAAGTTTGGTTTTTAGTGTCCTCCTGGTATTTTTGCAAGTAGTAATGCGTACTGTTTTTAAAAATTCGCTTTCCTGGTCGGAAGAATTAGCCAGATATCTCTTTATTTGGCAGACCTGGCTGGGAGTAAGTATTGCTTTTAAAGAGGATGAACATATTAAAGTTACTTTAATTTACAGCATTATTAAAAACAAAAGGGGTCAGGCAATCATTGATTTTTTAGCAGATAGTATATGGTTTTTGTTTTCATTCTTTTTAATTTTTAATGGTGCAAAATTAGTTTCTTCTATTGTATCTAGAAATGTGACTTCTTCAGGACTTGGACTTCCTATGGCATTTGTATATGTGGTCTTTCCTATATCATCAGCCTTGGTTTGTATCCGACTAATTCCTAAACTGAAGGAAAAAATGAATTTAATTATGAATAAAGAGGCTGGAGGTGATGATTTATGAGTGCCGTAGTATTATTTGGAACTTTTCTTATATTATTATTGTTAAGTGTACCTATTGGCTATGCTATAGGAATATCCAGTCTGGCAGGTATTTATTTCTTTTCAGATATTCCGTTGGAAATTATTGCACAAAAAGTCATTACTGGTATAGACTCTTTTCCGCTTCTGGCAATTCCTTTCTTTATGCTGGCAGGAAATTTAATGAGTGGTGGAGGAATTGCAAAACGACTTGTAAACTTTTTCGATTCGCTGATTGGACATGTGACGGGAGGACTGGGCATTGTAACAGTTGTGGTATGTATGTTTTTTGCTGCTATTTCGGGTTCAGCAGTAGCAACAGTATCCGCTGTCGGTGCATTTATGATCCCTGAAATGGTGGAACACGGATATGATAAGAAGTTTAGCGCTGCATTAACTGCAGCAGCGGGAACAATTGGGGTGGTAATACCGCCGAGTATTCCGTTTGTTATTTATGGCGTTGTTTCTGGCACATCAATTACAGATTTATTTACAGCAGGATTTCTTCCTGGTATTATGATGGGCTTGGCATTAATTGTAGTGTGTTATTTGGTTTCTAAGAAAAATGGTTATAGAGGAAAAGGAAGTCGTTCTTCCTGGAAGGAAATTGGAAAAGCTTTTAAGGATGCTATATGGGCTATTTTATCCCCGGTGATTATTTTAGGTGGGATTTATTCAGGCTTTTTTACTCCTACTGAAGCGGCGGTGGTTTCTGTAGTATATTCTTTTATAATAGGAACATTTGTTTATAAAGAATTAAATTTCAAAGGGGCATATAAAGCCTTTAAAGATGCCGTTGTAGTAAATGGTTCTACTACATTTATGGTAGGTTTTTCAACGGTATTTGCTGCATTTCTTACTATTGCACAAATTCCGAATATGATTGCAGAAGGAATTACCGGATTAACAAGTAATAAATTCCTGATTTTATTGATAATCAATTTGTTATTACTGGTTATTGGGATGTTTGTGGACAACATTCCGGCTACGATTATTTTGACTCCTATTTTATTACCGATTTGTACATCATTCGGTATGAGTCCGGTAACTTTCGGAATTATGCTGACAATGAATTTAGCTATCGGTTTTTGCTCACCGCCTTACGGCATTAACCTATTTGTTGCCAGTTCCATATCAAAGGTTTCAATAGAAGATTTAACCAAAAACATAATAAAGCCTTTAATCGGACTTTTAATTGTTTTATTGTTAATCACCTACATACCATATTTTACGACCCTCTTTATATAATAATTTATAAATTGAATGAAGTTATTCATTGAGAAAAAGTACTTGTTTTACAGCAGGTACTTTTTCTTGTATATGTGTGTTTAAATCTGTTTCTTTTGTTGCCACTATATGATATTTTGTATTATACTTAAAGTATTATAGTGATTGAGGTAATAAAGGTGAAGGAATTTAAAGATTTAAAATTAAAAGCTAAGAAAAAGAGTCTTACGGATGTGGCATTTGAAAAAATCAAAGAATTGATTTTAAATGAAGAAATTGAACCAGGGGAAATGGTCAGTGAAAATCAGTTGGCAGAATATTTGAATATGAGCAGAACGCCCATAAGGGAAGCAATTCGCCGATTAGAAGCAGACGGAATTTTAATATCGAGGCAGGGATATGGGACCATTGTTAAGATGCTTACTTTAAAAGATATCGAAGATGTTTTTGAAGTGAGAGAAGCAATGGAACTGATTGCATCAGAAACGGCAATTCACAACATTTCAAATCAGGAAATTCAAGAAGTCAAAGATGATTTTTTGAATTTATTGGAGCGCCATCATCGAGGTGAGATAATAGAAAAAGAAGAGTTTACTGCTATTGATGGGCAAATCCATGATTTAATCGTGAAGAAATCTGATAATGAATATGTTAAGATGCTTATGGAAAGAATTGACTTTAATGTGGGAAGATATAGAGCTATGTCTTATAAGGTTTCTTTGGATTTGGAGGAAAGTACAAATCAGCATTTGAAATTATTGAAAGATATGGAGGAACGAAATGTGGAAGTGTTCAAGGAGCATTTGAAGGAGCACCTTTTGTGGTCTTTGAATATAATTAAAAAACATGCACGGCTGTAAAGAAAAATAATAAGGAAGAGTAAGAAGACGAAAGTGACGGATGCTTTCGTCTTTTTCTATGAATAAGTTATTCATCGTAAATATTATAAAAAAAACGGATAAAAAAGGAGTTTTTTTGTAAGGTATGGAAAAAATGAGAAAATATGCAAGAAAACATTAAAAAATGGAAAGAAATCTGCTATAATTAGACGAAAATACAAAAAAATAAAACGATTGTACAAATAGGAGGTATAAAATATGTGTGGAATTGTGGGATATGTGGGAAAAGAAAATGCGGCATCTATTTTGATAGAGGGGCTTTCCAAGCTGGAGTATAGAGGATATGATTCTGCGGGTATTGCAGTGCTGGATAATAGCCGCGACAAAAAAGAAATTGAAATCATCAAGGCGAAAGGTCGTTTACAGGCGCTTCGTGAGATGACAGATAATGGAAAAGCGGTAAAAGGGTATTGTGGAATTGGTCATACCCGCTGGGCTACGCATGGTGAACCATCAGTGATTAATGCGCACCCTCATGTATCAAAGGATAAAAAAATCGCGGTGGTACATAATGGGATTATTGAAAATTATAAGGAAATAAAGGAATATTTACAGAAAAAAGGTTATGAATTTGTGTCACAAACAGACACAGAAGTAATCGCCCATCTTTTGGACTATTATTACAAAGGGAACTGTTTGGAAGCGATTACAAAGGTATTAGGAAGAGTGAGAGGTTCCTATGCGTTGGGAATTCTTTTTCAGGAAAATCCGGGAGTTATGTATGCTGTGAGAAAGGATAGTCCTTTAATCGTTGGGAAATCTCCTCAGGGAAATCTCATTGCATCTGATGTCCCTGCGATTTTGAAGTATACAAAGACCGTATGCTACATTGATGACAGAGAAATTGCCGAAATTAAGGCAGATGGTATACGTTTTTATGATATTGATCAGGAAGAATTGCAAAAAGAGTTCAAAACCGTGGAGTGGGATGCAAAAGCAGCGGAAAAAGAGGGCTTTGAGCATTTTATGCTGAAGGAAATCTATGAGCAGCCGAAAGCGGTGGCAGATACCATCAGTCCCAGAATTAAGAATGGAAAAATTGTAATTGATGAATTGGAAATGACAGATGATGATATTAAGAAAGTCAGTCGTATTCAGATGGTAGCTTGTGGTTCTGCATATCATGTATGTGTATGTGCAAAATATGTATTGGAAAAGCTGGCAAAAATACCGGTAGACGTGGATTTGGCATCGGAGTTTCGATATAGGAACCCTCTTATGACAGAGGATACATTGGTAATTGTGGTGAGTCAGTCAGGTGAAACGGCAGATTCGCTGGCAGCTTTAAGGGAGTCTAAGAAAAAGGGTTATAAAGTGCTGGGAATTGTAAATGTAGTAGGAAGTTCTATTGCACGAGAAGCGGATAGTGTTTTTTATACATGGGCAGGACCGGAAATCTCCGTGGCTACTACAAAAGCGTACAGTACTCAGCTGGCAGCAGTTTATCTCATTGGATTACTTTTTGGAAAAGTAAGGGGTACGATTAAAGATAAAGAGTATAGAGAATATATTCACGAGCTGGGAAGACTTCCTGAGAAAATTCAGAAGATTTTAGATGAAAAAGAGAGGATACAGTGGCTTGCTAATAAGTATTCGCATACAAAAGATGTGTTCTTTATCGGAAGAGGTCTGGACTATGCCATTTCTTTAGAAGGTTCTTTGAAGTTAAAAGAAATATCTTATATTCATTCTGAAGCTTATGCGGCGGGGGAATTAAAGCATGGCACGATTTCTCTTATTGAAGAGGGCGTTCTGGTAGTTGGTGCAGCAACACAACCGGATTTATTTGAGAAAGAGGTCAGCAATTTAGTAGAAGTGCGAAGTCGTGGAGCATGTGTCTTAGGGCTGACTTCTTATGGGAATTATTCCATAGAAGATATTGCAGATTTTACTGTGTATGTGCCTAAGACACAGGATGTTTTTACTACCAGTCTGGCTGTTGTTCCACTGCAGTTGCTGGCATATTATATTTCAGTTGCTAAGGGCTTGGATGTTGATAAGCCAAGAAATCTTGCAAAGAGTGTTACAGTAGAATAGAGATGGAAAGTGTACTATCAAATAAGGCACTAGTGTTATATATGGTAGTAATTGGAAAATAATAAGTAGTACACTGATAGTACCAAAAATGGAGGTACTATTTATGATTCGTTCACGAAAGATATTAGCAGATCGTATTAATAATCTGTGTAAGGAACAAGGAATAACTTATTATGCGCTATCCTATAAATCAGCAGTTCCCCTTACTACGTTGCTGCACATTGTAAATGGTTCAACGAAAAATCCGGGAATATTTACTATTCATAAAATTTGCGAGGGATTTGAGATTTCATTAAAGGATTTCTTTGATACAGAGGAATTCTGCGAAATGAGAGGAGATTTTGAAGAGGAGATGCAGATTTAATCAGTGGAGGATAGGAATGACAGAGATAAGAGATAATAACTTTTCCAAGCTCTGTGAGGGAAAAGGGGAGCTGTTAAGTAAAGCGCTAAGAGACCGGATATTGGAACAGGATTTTATGAGAAAATCGAAGTTTCCGATTATATATGCTTCTGAGACTATTATGCGCTATCGTGCGGAAAAGACTGATATAAGCAGCAGAGAAAGTCTAAGAGAATTTGTTCAGGGACTTTTTTGCTCTTCTGTAAGTGAAGAAAGTATAGCAGGTGTAGCTGCATTTATAGGAAATCATGCAAGAGAACTTAGAGATTTGAAAGAGGGACAGGAGAGGGTTCTGGAAGGATATGCAATAGCGGTGGACTCTTTTAGTTTAGTACGTATAGATTATAGAATATGGGCACAAAAATGCGATGCCCGTTATATTTCGGCAGCAGCAGGAATTAGAGGTGTTTTAGATGTGAAAAGGACTCGCTGGAATGATTTTTTAAGTGCCTACATGGAGATTTTGAATTTGGGATTTCCGGAGGATATTTCACAGGAAGAAAAACAGGAGCAAATTACAAAATGCGTGGAAAAGGCACGTATGTTATTTAGACTTTTTCATGGAAACCTTGTAAAAAGTGAATAGAATAATATACAACTATACAAAATAATTGTATGGTTAAAGCGAAAAGAGCACTTTTTTGCCAGAAAAGTTCAAAAAGGTGTTCTTTTTTTACTATGTATGATAAAATAGGAGACAATGAAAACGATATTTGTGAAAGGAGAAATAGAAGCTTATAAGCTTCATACAAAGACAAATGAAAAGTTTATTGATTTTAGGTGCGGGCGGTTTTGGTCAGATGATACAGGAAACAGCCAGACTGATTGGATATGCAAAAGTAGTATTTTTGGATGATGCAGCTAAAGGAGAAGATGTCATTGGAAAATGCTGTGATTATCAGGCATTTCTAGGAGAATATGATACAGCGGTAGCAGCTCTCGGAGATAACGGAATGCGCCTTTATTGGACAGAAAAGCTCATGGAAGCAGGATATAAAGTGCCGGCAATTATTCATCCGTCAGCAGTAGTAAGCCCAAGTGCGGAAATTGGCAACGGAAGTTTTATTATGCAGCGTGCAGTTGTTAATACACATACAGTCATTGAGCATGGTGTTCTTGTAAACAGCGGTGCGGTTGTAGACCATGACTCTCATGTTGCAAAGGGAGCACATATCGGACTGGGAAGTGTTGTGAAAGCAAATTGTAATATTGATGTAAAACGTAAAGTGGAGGCCGGCGAAGTGGTATTTTCTACCAGAAGAAAAATTGACGGCGTTACAAACAGAAATCTGGAAGATGCCTTATATGCTTTCGGATTTGGTAATCAATGCAGCTATGTGAAACCTTTTGGACAGGGACATATCAATGAAACTTATGCTGTTTATATGCCTACGGATGCAGGAGATGAGTTTGCATATATTCTTCAGCGAGTAAATAACAACGTATTTAAAGATCCGGCAGGGGTTATGGAAAATATTTTCGGTGTAACAGAATACCTTCGTAACGTTATTCGAGAAGAAGGCGGAGATCCGGACAGAGAAACTTTATCTTGTATTAAGACAAAAGCCGGATGCACTTATTTTGAAGACAGTGAAGGACAGCCTTGGAGATGTTATCATTACATTCCGAATTCTGTATGCTATCAGTTGGTGGAAGAACCGGAGCAGTTTTATCAGTCAGGAAACAGTTTCGGACATTTCTTAAAGCAGCTTGGTAATTATCCGGCATCCAGCTTAAAAGAGACCATTCCTGATTTCCATAATACAGTAAAACGTTTTGCAAATTTCCAGCGTGCTGTAAAGCGTGATATTAAAAACAGAGCCATTACCTGCCGCCCTGAGGTTAAGTTTGCTTTGGAAAGAGAAGCAGATTGCGGCGTTCTGGTAAAACAGCAGGAAGAAGGAAAACTTCCTTTACGAGTAACACATAATGATACGAAATTAAACAATATTTTATTTGATGCGGATACCGGAAAAGGACTGTGCATTATTGATTTAGATACTATTATGCCGGGCTTGGCTGCCAATGATTTTGGTGACTCTATCCGTTTTGGCGCAGCTACCGCAGAAGAGGATGAAAGAAATCTGGATTTAATGCACTTCGATATTTCCTTATATGAAATGTATGTGAAAGGTTATCTGGAAGGTACAGATGGTGTGCTTACACCTGAGGAAATAGAAAGTCTTCCATGGGGAGCACGCTTAATGACTTTGGAATGTGGTATGCGTTTCCTGACAGATTATCTGGAAGGAGATACTTACTTTAAGACAGCTTATCCGGAGCACAATCTGGTTCGTGCCCGTACACAGTTCCGTCTGGTTGATGAAATGGAACAACAGTTTGAAAAGATGCAGGAAATTGTGCGTCAGTATTGCTAAGAAAATGATTTTTAGATAGAATAATTACAAGGGCTGCCACATTAGGCGTACATGGAGTTGTTGCTTAATGAGAAGCCCTTATTATGCAGGAATTTAATAGAAGTGGAGGAAAATTCGTTGTCGGAAAATACAGATAAAATCATTTTGTTTGAACAGACACCAATTCCAAAGGCAGTTGCAAAGCTGGCAATACCCACAATTCTCAGCTCGCTTGTTATGGTGCTTTATAATCTGGCGGATACCTATTTTGTAGGAATGTGCAATGACCCAATTCAGAATGCGGCAGTTACCTTGGCAGCCCCGGTGCTTTTGGCATTTAATGCGGTGAACAATCTTTTCGGAGTGGGCAGCTCCAGTATGATGAGCCGTGCTCTGGGAAGAAAAGATTACGATACGGTATATAAAAGCTCTGCACTGGGCTTTTATTGTGCAATTATATCCGGTGCGCTATTTGCGTTGGCATGTTTTGTTTTTAATGCACCGCTGCTTCGTATGCTGGGAGCAAATACTGAGACCATGGCTGCCACAGGAGAATATTTGAAATGGACCTCTATTTACGGAGCAGTGCCTGCTATTTTAAATGTTGTTATGGCGTATATGGTAAGAGCAGAGGGTTCTGCGCTGCATGCCAGTATCGGAACAATGAGCGGCTGCTTTTTAAATATTATTTTGGACCCTGTTTTTATACTTCCGTGGGGCTTGAATATGGGAGCGGAAGGAGCAGGACTTGCCACCTTTTTATCTAACTGTGTTGCCTGTATTTACTTCTTTGTATTACTCTATAAAAAAAGAAAAAGTACTTTTGTGTGTGTAAATCCCAAACGCCTTTCTCTGGACAAAAATATTATCTGTGGAATTTGTGCAGTGGGAATTCCAGCATCAATTCAGAACCTTTTAAACGTTACGGGAATGACGATTTTGAATAATTTTACATCTTCTTTTGGTGCAGATGCAGTTGCGGCAATGGGGATTACCCAGAAAATCAATATGGTGCCTATGAACATTGCCATGGGAATTTCTCAGGGAATTATGCCTTTAATCAGTTATTCTTATTCCAGCGGCAATCATAAGAGAATGAAAGGAACACTGATGTTTGCCGCAAGAGCAAGTCTGGGATTTATTACTGTTGTGGCAGTTTTTTATTATTTAAGTTCCACACAGCTGACAGAAATGTTTATGTCAAATGAAGCCATTATTTCTTACGGAACAAAATTTTTAAGAGGATTTTGTCTGGGATTGCCGTTTTTATGTATGGATTTTATGGCAGTAGGTGTGTTCCAAGCCGTAGGAATGGGGAGAGAAGCTCTTATTTTTGCGATTATGAGAAAAATTATTCTGGAAATACCGGCGCTGTATCTTTTAAATTATTTACTTCCTTTGTATGGACTGGCTTATGCACAGTTTGTGGCAGAGGTTGTATTGGCAGCAGCAGCGGTTATTGTGTTGGCAAGGCTGTTTCAGAAAATTGAGCAACAAAAAGTGATTGCCAGATAAAATAGACTAAGCTATACTGATAATGTTACCGCCTCCTATACCGGTACAGAAGGGAGGTGCTCACTATGGATTTAGTATTATCTTTTATTGTCGCTGTTGCGGCTGGTGTAGTTTGCCACTACATCATCAAATGGTTAGATGGCGACAAATAGCCGGTAACTAGCCTGTGGATATAAGCCTTTCCACACCAAAATTAGGAATAGAAAACCCCTCGGAATGCAGTCCGAGGGGTTTTCATTGCTGTTCACTATGGAATAGCATTATCTTTTTGCCTACTGGCATTATAGCATATGCAATTTAAGAATACAATATGCAGATTTGAGCTTTATGTGCTATATTTTCAAATTTTTCATAAATCTTGATTTTCATCAGTTCCTGTGCTATACTACAACACGTTGTAAAGCCCATAAAAACAAGGTCTTATAAGGGTTTCGCCGATTTCCGGCGTAAAATGAATCGTGTGTTCGTGACCTTCCACACGTAAAACAAAACTAAAGGAGAAAACAGAATATGAAAAACAAAAATGTGTCGTACTTAACACAGGCTGCAATGATTGCGGCAATCTATGTGGTGCTTACCATTGTCTTTGCACCTATCAGCTTCGGAGAAATACAGGTTCGTATTGCAGAAATGCTGACAATTTTACCTATTTTTACACCGGCGGCAATTCCGGGATTGTTTGTAGGATGTCTGATTGGAAATATTACAGGCGGAGCAATTTTACCTGACATTATTTGCGGCAGCATCGCAACACTTGTAGGAGCAGCAGGGACATACGCATTGAGAAATCACCATAGAGCATTGGCAGTTTTACCGCCTATTTTGGTAAATGCCTTGGTCGTTCCGTTTGTGCTTCGCTATGCTTACGGTGTGGTACTTCCAATTCCATTTTTGGCTTTAACCGTAGGAATTGGGGAAATTATTTCCTGTGGAATACTGGGAAATGTTTTGGCGGCAGTTTTGAAAAAATACAGCGGAAAAATTTTCGTATCACAAAGAGTATAAAATAAAAAGCTTCAGGGAGTTCTGTAAATCAGAATTCCCATTTTTTTGTCTCCTTCCAATCATTTACTTTGACATACAATAGTCTGTATGCTAGAATTAAATCAATTATGGAGTCTTATACCCTCAGCAAGAATTACAGATAAGAACACATATTTGAAACTATATACAAATCAATAAATGTACAGAGGTGAATAAATTGGATAAAAACGAGTACAGAGCAAAATTGGAAGAAATCGGTCAGTTAGTTGACAGACAGGACTACAAAGGTGCTCTAAAAATTGTAGATACCATTGATTGGCGTAGAGTACGCAGTGCCAGAACCTTATGTATGGTAGGCGAGATATACGAAGCTAATAAAAGGTATGAAGATAGTCGAAAACTTCTGCTCCTTGCACATCAGAGAGCTCCTATTGGAAGAACTGTCATATACAGATTAGTTGAGCTTTCTATTAAAATGGGTGAATTTGACGAGGCACTGAATTATTATAAGAAATTTGTGGAGATTTCTCCTAATGACAACAGCCGTTACATTTTAAAATATAAAATTTACAGAGCGAGACGTTCACCGATTGAAGAACAGATTGCAATTCTTCAGGATTATAAGAGCAAAGAGTATACGGAAAGATGGGCTTATGAGCTGGCACGGCTGTATGCAAAGGCAGGTATGAAGGATGCTTGCATTGAAGAGTGTGACGACTTGATTTTATGGTTCAGCGAAGGAAAATATGTTACAAAGGCCATGGAATTAAAAATGCGCTTTACACCGCTGACAGCAGCGCAGCAGGAAAGCTATAACAAGGCAAAAGGTGTTCCTGTTCGTGCTGTTGAAATACCGAAGACAGTACCGGTGCAGATGAATGAGCCTTTCAATCAGCAGCAGGATAAGGAAATTGAAGAGATATTAAACAGTATTAAGCTGGGAGAGCTTACACAGGAAGCTCCGTCTGAAACAGTGAAGCCTCAGGAAGCGCCTATGCAGCCAAAACAGCCGGAAGACCTTCCGGACCGCGTGGCACAGGGGCTAAGGGATGTGTTCCAGCCAAAGGCAGCAGTGTCAGAGGACATGGAAACAGCGGCAACAAAAGAACCGTCTACGGCTACGGAAGAACAGGGATATGTGATTAAAGATTTAGAGCCGGAAGATATGACAAAGGGCACTGAATTTAAGCCGTTTCATATTGGAAGCGCAATGACAATGGAGGTAAAGGCAGAAGCCCCGAAATCAGAGATGCTTTCTTCTGATGGTGCAGCGACAGAAGCCTTTAAGACAGATACAAAAAGTCTGGAAATTGATTTAGAAGCGCTTTTGGCAGAGACCGCAAACGAGTTGGCGCAGGCAGTTGCCGAAGGAACACAAGAAACTGTTCAAGAAGTAAACGAGGAAGTTGTGGAAGAGGCGCTTGCGGAGATTTCAGAAGAACCGGGTGAAGAAGAAGTTACAGAAGCTGTTGAAGAAACCGAAGAGGTTGTAGAGGAAAGTTCTAAAGAAGCAGAAGAAGATATTCTTCCTGCGCCGGCAGCGGCAAAGGCTGCTATGATTGCAGAAAATTTAAGCGCTGTTTTTGAAGAAAAAGCAAATGAAATCGAAGCTTTGGCAGCAGAAAATACAGAGGAAGAGTCCGAAGAAGCTTTAGCAGAAGCCAAAGAAATTACAGAAGAAGCTTTAGAGGAAACTGCTGAGACAGCAGAAGAAGCGGTAGAAGAGACTGCGGAGGAAGAAGTATCTGAGGAGGCAACCAGAGAAATTCCTGTGGAAGAAGTCAAAGAGGCAATGGGTGAAATTGATTTTTCACAGGCTTTGGAACAGGAAATAGAGAAAGAAACTTCCGTTGAGTCACAGCAGGAGGAATGCCATATAAAACGTGTGGCAGCCTCGGCAGTAGATGAAACGCAGAAATCTTCTGCATTTCAGACAGCAGTCGAAGGCTTAATGCGTCATCACCTTACAGAAGAAGAACACAGAAGATTGTTTACATATTTTGCACCTGTTCCGGGTATGACACAGCAGATAAATGAAGCCTTAGATACTGCACAGGAGTCTGCATGTGCCAAGACATCTCAGGCAGGAAATATTATCGTTACAGGACGTGAAGGTTCCGGAAAGACAAGACTTTCAGAAGGGCTGATTAAAGCTCTTTGCAAAGAACGTCAGATGGAAGGCGCTAAGGTTGCGTTTATCACAGCAGAGGAATTGAATAAAAAAGACCCAATAGCCATTGTGGGAAAATTATCAGGAGGATTTCTGGTAGTTGAAAATGCAGGAGAATTAGACGAGGAAATAGTCGAAGATATGTCAAAGGCTATGGAATTTAAGACAAATCGTTTGACTGTAATTTTAGAGGATTTGAAACCGGGTATCCGCAGTCTGGAAGAAAAATATCCGGAATTTATCAAAAAATTTGACTCCCGCATTGTAATTCCTGTGTTTACCAATGATGAGCTGGTATCTTTTGCGAAAACTTATGCAAAAGAGCTGGGATATAAAATTGACGATATGGCAGTTCTTGCATTATATACTTTAATCGGAGATAATCAGAACGAAGAAAATCCGGTCACAATCGGCACAGTCAGAGGCATGATGGATGAAGCCATTAAAAAAGCTTCTAAGAAAGGACGCCGATTAGGAAAGAAAGTGGCAAAACGCCATTTAGATGATGAAAGCGGCAGAATTATGCTGTATGAGAAAGATTTTGATATTTAGTCAGGAGGAAAAAAGATGACAGCCCCTTATCTGGGAAACCCTAAAAGAACCATAGAAGTTCTTCAAAAATACGATTTTGTTTTTCAGAAAAAATTCGGGCAGAATTTCCTGATTGATACCCATGTGTTGGATAAGATTATAAGCGCTGCCGAGATTACAAAAGAGGATTTTGTACTGGAGATTGGTCCCGGAATTGGGACCATGACCCAGTATCTGGCATGTGCGGCCAGAGAAGTGGTTGCAGTTGAAATTGATAAAGCGCTGATACCAATTCTTGAGGATACGTTGCAGGATTACTCTAATGTAACTGTTCTCAACGAGGATATTTTAAAAGTCGATATCAAAAAACTGGCAGATGAGCACAATAATGGAAAACCCATTAAAGTTGTGGCAAATCTGCCATATTATATTACAACACCGATTATCATGGGATTATTTGAAGGAGATGTGCCAATTGAGTCCATTACCGTAATGGTGCAAAAGGAAGTAGCGGACCGAATGCAGGTAGGACCTGGAACAAAGGAATACGGAGCGTTGTCATTGGCAGTGCAGTATTATGCAGAACCTTATATTGTAGCCAATGTGCCGCCTAACTGCTTTATGCCAAGACCGAAGGTGGGAAGCGCCGTTATACGTCTTACAAAACATGCAGAACCTCCGGTAGAGGTGTCTGATACAAAGCTGATGTTTCGCATTATTCGGGCATCCTTTAATCAGAGAAGAAAAACTCTTGCCAACGGTTTAAATAATTCTCCGGAGCTTTCCTTTGGAAAAGAAGAAATTCAAAGAGCAATTAAGGCTTGTGGATTTCCTGAGGGAATTAGAGGAGAAGCATTGACCTTAGAAGAGTTTGCTGCATTGACCAATGAATTTAAAAGTAAATAAGAAACAGAAAAACATCGCAGAGAAGTGAGTCTGCGATGTTTTTTTATAAATATTAAAGGAAGGAGAGTCGGCATTAACGCCGACTTATGAAAAAGAAAATATAAAAATAATTTGCTCTGTATTATTTTTATGATATTAGTATATATTGGAAATATGTTCAAAGCATGATGAACTTGTGAAGAAATCGTGAACGAAATTGAAAACTTTTATGAATGTTCCACATTAAAGCCCTAAAAAGGAAGATGACAGGGAATTTGCAAGTGGTGAATATCTAAAAAGTTTTCAACGGATATCCGTGCGCCTCCTAAAAGACAGGAGAGATTTCCTAATTTTGAGGGGATAATGTTACAGTCTCTGTTTTGATGTCCGGCCAAGTATTCTGAAATTCTTTGGTTGATATCAGGAATATGATTGGAAAAAGCGCTGTTTAATACAATGATATCAGTATTAAAGGTGTTAATAATATTGTTAATGCCAATGGAGATGTATTTCACGAATAAATCCATCATTTCATGGGCAAGAGGCAGGTTTGCATCATAATCCTTTAAAAATTCAGATATAGTAACGTTTTCTTTCTTCTGTCGGGCAGCATAATTTTCCAGAATGGCTCTTTGAGAGGCATAAAGCTCAAAACAGCCCTGATTTCCGCAGGGGCATGGTTTTCCGTCAGGGAATAAGATGGTGTGCCCGAATTCACCGGCATAGCCATCCCGTCCTTTATATAAGCGTCCGTTTACCAGAATTCCCATACCAATTCCGTCATGCACATTGATATGTATCATATTTTTATATTTGTGATGAAAGGCGGCTTCTCCCAAAACAGAGAGATTTGCTTCATTTTCTACAAAGACAGGAATTTGAAAAGTTTCCTGCAAATGTGTACCCAGACCGCTTTTGGGGAGAGGATAATAAGGCGTAAATAAAATTTCGTTTTTTTGGACAACTCCATAAATACCAATGGAAACTCCGATAATTTTATTTTTAAACGCAGTATTTTCTCTGATATAGAAATTTAAAATCTGTTCTAAATGCTGCAAAAGATTATCCTGTGGACAGAAGGGGATTTTTTTGATTTCCTGTACTTCTCCCTTTAAGTTTGTCAAAAGGGCAATAATCTGCTGCGGTTGTATTTCTAAAGACAGGGCAAAACCATAAGCTTTGTTAAACTCCAGCAGGATGGGCTTTCTTCCCATGGAGGTTTGGGCACTGCCGATTTCCCTGATGAAATTCTGTTCCAATAATTCCTGTACAATATTGGAAATGGTTGCTTTTGTAAGGGATAATTGCTTTGCCAGTTCTGCTCTGGAAACAGGAGGGTTATTTATAATAAATTCTAATACCAGACGGCGGTTATTATTGCGTATCATTTCCTGATTGGCGATGGACATAATAAAAGCTCCTTCGTATGTTAAACTTTTTGTTCTTATCATACACTTTTCCGGGAAAGGGGGCAAGGGATATACAGCTCTTCTTTCGAGAACCTTTAGAGAAACTTTAGAAGTATGTGGGAGAAAATGTGGTATAATGAAGTTGTCGCATTAAGTATATATCCGGAAATATTGATACATTTTATGCTCAGCCTGCGCTCACTTTGAGCTTATAATCTCAAAGCGTGCTCGACAAATTCGCTAAAAGTGCATCAATATTTCTGAATAATATTTAAAGTGACAACTTCGGTTTGGAAAGGAAATACCCTTTTGAGTGTTTCCTCGCCGGCACATGTGGTATATAAAATATGTAGAATTTAAGGAGATTGAAGATATGAAGAAAAAAGGAATTGCGTTGCTGCTTACAGGTGTGATTATGGCATCTTGTTCTATGCCTGTTTATGCGGACAGAGAGGATGCAAAGCTAGATGTTCCCTATATTTCGCTGGGAGCAGATTTGAATGCGCAGGAAAAGGCTTCTGTTTTGGAGCTTTTAGGTGTTTCGGAAAAGGATTTAGAAGATTATACTGTTGCTACGGTTACAAATAAGGATGAGCATAATTATCTGGACTCTTATCTGGATAAAAGTGTTATCGGTTCAAGGGCTCTTTCTTCTGTTCTGGTAGAGGGAAAAGAAGATGGAAACGGAATTCACGTAACAACAAAAAATATTACATACTGTACGCCGGGAATGTACGAAAATGCCCTTGCCACAGCGGGAATTAAGGATGCGGATATTGTGGTGGCAGGTCCGTTTAAAATTTCAGGAACAGCGGCTTTGGTAGGTGCGATTAAATCTTATGAAAATATGACAGGTGAAGAAGTAAAAGAAGAAAATGTAGAAACAGCTACCAATGAGCTGGTTATTACCGGACAGATTGCGGAAGATGTAGGAAGTCAGGAAAAAGCAGAGCAGCTCATCGGAGCAATTAAAGGAGAGGTAGTCAGCAGCGGCGTTTCATCACCGGAAGAAATCGGAGAAATTGTAGACCAGGCTGTAAAAGAGATGGAGGTAAAGCTTTCTGAGGAAGACCGTCAGGCTATTGTAAAGCTCATGGAAAAAATCGAAAATCTGGATTTGGATATCAACAGCTTAAAAGAACAGGCAAAAAATCTTTACGATAAGATTGAAGATTTAGGATTAAAGCTGGATATTAATGAAGAAGAGGTAAAGGGATTTTTTGATAAAATTATAGAGTTCTTTAAGAATTTATTTTCCGGTAATCAAGAATAAGAAATTTGGAGCTGCCGCATTAGGCGTATATCATGTTTAAGCGGCAGATCCTGCTTATAAAAGGCTATGATAGATTTCTTTAATACAATTCTTTATGATTTCTTTTCAGAAAATTCCTGTATTTTTTCATTCAGAGAGAGCATACGTCGATCCAGATTTGAAACGATATTTGCACATTCCTGCAGCTCACGGCGAATATAATCTGGTGCATTTCCCTCAAATTTATAATAGATTTTATGTTCCAGACTTGCCCAGAAATCCTGTGCAATGGTGCGGATTTGTATTTCCACAATGGTATCCACAATTCCCTGTGTCAGATGAATAGGAACTGTCACCAGAATGTGATAGCTTTGATATCCGCTTACTTTTGGATGCGTAATGTAATCCTTCACAGAAACTACCTTTAAATCGCTTTGTTTTGTAATCATATCTGCAATCAAATAGATATCAGAAGTAAAAGAACATATAATGCGGATACCTGCGATGTCATTTACGTACTTCACCATGTTTTCCACACTGGTTTCATAACCGTTCTTTTTTAGCTTATTTACAATACTTGCCGGAGTTTTAATGCGGGATTTAATGTGTTCAATAGGAGTATAATGATAAATGTGCTGAAATTCATCGTTGAGAATATCAATTTTTGTATTAATTTCTTTTAAAGCGGCGTTGTAGAGGAACATGAGCGTTTCCCAGCCGTCTGCATCTTCTTGCTTGATTAGTTCTATAAGTTTTTCCATTTTTGTGTCCTCATTAAAGAAAATAAAAGTCTGTCACTTTTTCTTAGTATAGCAGAAAAGCGACAGACAGTCAAAAAAGATTTTTATGTTGTATGAAGAAGCATGTCCTGAGATTTAATCAGATTTAATTTTCGCATGCCGTTGGCAATAAACAACGTAAGGACGCCCGGCAGGATGAAATGAAACAGAAGGATTTTTAAAAACACCATCTGCGGGGCTTCTCCTGCTGTCATGGTTTCCCAAGTAGTCGTCTGTCCCATAAGTCCCATAGTGCCCAGACCGGAACCGTTAGGTGAATTTTGCATTTTTCCTAAGAGAACACCCAGAGGTCCTAAAATGGCGCTGGAAAGTATAGGAGGCAGCAGAAGGAATGGGTTTTTCAGAATATTAGGAAGCAGCAGCAATGGCGTGCCTGTTCCGATAGAAAGAAGTCCTGAAAAACCGTTTTCCCGATAACTTGCAACAGCCATTCCTACCATACTGCAACAGCAGCCGATGGTTGCCGCTCCGGCAGCCGGTCCTGATAATCCCGCTATAACGCCCAGTGCAGCAGTACCGATAGGGAAAACAACGGCGATGCTCATAAGTACTGCAACTATTATCCCCATAAGGAGAGGCTGTTGCTGTGCTCCCCAATTTACACAGTTGCCAAACTCCTGTATAAAGTAACTCAGGGGTGTATCCAGCAAAAGATTTATAAGTTCTCCGCATAAAAATCCCGTAAGAGGACACAGAAATAAATCAAAACGAGTTTTTTTGACAAAGAGACGAGAAAGCTCAATAGCTGTAAAGGCAGCCAGAAAAGAGCACAAAAACGCTGACGGACCGGCGGCATCGCCTCCTAACATACCTGCAATACCGGCACATAGTACAACAAGAGGCGCTTCCTGAAGCTGGCAGGCAACACCCACCCCAATGCCTATTCCGGTAAGTCCGGTGGCAATCCCGCTTAAATGAATAAGCGTACTGTTAAAGTCACTGGGGAAAAGGTTCGCAATCTGTCGCAAAAACATTCCCATAATCAATGTGGCAAAGATACCACATGCCATTCCGTGAGCCCCTTCTATGAAAAATCGTTGTAAAAATCGTTTCATAATTTCAGATTTTTAAATAAAGAGCCTAAGGAAGTAGAGATTTCTTCGCTTTCCGGTAATTCGTAATCCGGTTCTTCCTCTTTTTCCTCTGCGATTTCATTGAGCGCTTTCATGCTCAGACTGATTTTTCCGTCTTCGTTTTTGATTACTTTTGCTTTTACTGTATCGCCAATGCTTAAAACGGCTTTCGGTGATTTAATTCGTTTTTCGGAAATCTGAGAAACGTGTACAAGACCGGATATTCCGTCACCTAAATCAATGAAAGCGCCGTAAGTCTGTAAGGACTCTACGGTACCTTCCACAATACTTCCCACCTTAATATCGTCAATTTTACTGCGTTTTTCAGCGTCAGCCTTTTCTTTTAAAATTTCTTTTGCAGAGAGAACAAGACGGTTTTCCTGTTCGTCTACTTCAAAAACCCTTACAGTAATGGTCTTTTTTAAGAAATCTTCTGGATTTTCTACATAATTTAAAGCCAGCTTGGAAACCGGGATAAAAGCACGGATACCTTCTACATAAGCAATAACGCCGCCTTTTACAATGCCCTCCACGGACACTTCAAATTCTGTTTTGTCTTCCTTCATCTGCTCTAATTTGTCCCATATAAGCATATCATCGTCACGGAAGTTAGAGAAAGAAGCGTCAATTTCTTTCATGTAGTCTTCCATAGTTTCTTGTTTTTTCATTTCTTCTGACATTGAAATACCTCCATGTTTTAAATTTTGGATTAAGTATATCATAATTGCCATTGATTTAGAAGTATGTTACTATAAAAACAGATAGAACTGCAGTAAAGGCAGAAAGGAAAGAAGAATGGGAAAGCAAGGAAAAATATACATTATCGGACATAAAAATCCAGACACAGACTCTATTTGTTCAGCGATTGCTTATGCGGATATAAAGAACAGAATGAGTAACGGAAATCGCTATGCGGCAAAGAGAGCGGGACAGATAAATGAAGAAACAGAATATGTGCTGAAACGATTTGGTGTGGAAGCGCCGGGTTACCTGTCAGATGTTGGGACACAGGTAAAAGATATGGATATTCGTGAAACTCCGGGAGTTCCCAACAGTATTTCCATTAAAGATGCGTGGGCAATTATGAAAGAGAGCAGTGCAGTAACATTGCCTATTACAAAAGAGGACGGACAGCTGGAAGGATTGATTACCACAGGAGATATTGCAAAATCCTACATGGATGCCCATGACAATTATTTCCTTTCCAATGCCAGAACCCAGTACAGAAGTATTGCCAATACCGTAGAAGGCGTCATTGTAACAGGAAATTCCCATGGGTATTTTGTAAAGGGAAAGGTGGTAATCGGGGCGGCAAATCCGGATAAATTAGGAGATTTTCTGGAGGAAGACGATTTGGTTATCTTAGGAGACCGCCATGAAGACCACTTATGCGCTATTCAGGAAAATGTAAGCTGTATGATTGTGTGCAACCATGCCAGAGTATCTGCAGATATTATTGAGGCGGCAGAAAGAAACCAGTGCGTCATCATTCAGTCCGCTCTTGATACATTTACCGTAGCAAGATTGATTAATCAGAGTATTCCTGTGAAACACATTATGAAAAAGGAAAATCTGATTACGTTTCAGACAGATGACTTTACCGATAATGTAAAGGACATCATGGTAAAAAACCGACACAGAGCATTTCCGGTGGTAAATAAGCATGGCAAATATATTGGTACGGTTTCCCGCCGTAATTTGCTGGGAATGAAAAAGAAACAGCTGATTTTAGTTGACCATAATGAGAAGACACAGGCAGTGGACAATATTGATGCGGCAGAAATATTGGAAATTATCGACCATCACAGATTGGGCTCACTGGAAACTTTACAGCCGGTGATGTTCCGCAATCAGCCGGTAGGGTGTACAGCGACAATTATGTATCAGATTTATGTGGAAAAGGCGTTGGAAATCAGTCCGTCTATTGCGGGGCTTTTATGTTCTGCGATTATTTCAGATACTTTGATGTTTCGTTCGCCTACCTGTACCTCCGCAGATAAAATGGCGGCAGGCGCTTTGGCTTTGATTGCGGGAATTAATATAGAAGAACATGCAAAAGAAATGTTTACTGCGGGAAGTAATTTGAGAGGAAAGACTACGGAAGTTATTTTCTATCAGGATTTCAAGCGTTTTACAGCGGATACCGTGAATTTTGGCGTAGGACAGATTAGCTCCATGAACGAAGAGGAGCTGAAGGATTTAAAGAAAAGGCTTATTCCGTTTATGGAACATGAGTGCGGAAAGAACGGAATTTCTATGGTATTTTTCATGCTGACTAATATTTTGGATGAGTCCTCTGAAATTATCTGCTACGGAGAGGGCAGTGGAAAACTGGTACGAGATGCGTTTGAAGTGCAGGAGTCTGACAGTGGTTATATACTGCCCGGTGTGGTATCCAGAAAGAAACAGCTGATACCTGCATTTATCGGAACTTTGCAGCAGAACGGAAATTAGTGCATTGTATATTGGTTTTGAAAGGACAAGAAAATGAGTAAAATTGAGTGGAAACCGGGAAATATGCTTTATCCTCTGCCGGTGGTAATGGTGAGTGTGGCGGATGAAGAAGGGAAGGACAATATTATTACCGTGGCATGGGCAGGAACAGTATGTACCAATCCGCCTATGGTGTCTATTTCTGTACGACCGGAACGATATTCCTATTATATGATAAAAGAAACAGGAGAATTTGTGATTAATCTTACTACGGAGAAACTGGCTTATGCAACCGATTACTGTGGGGTCAAATCCGGTCGTGACGTAGATAAATTTAAAGAGGCACATTTAACAAGAGAAGCAGCCTCTCATGTGGGAGCGCCGATGCTAAAGGAGTCTCCTGTTTCTATTGAATGTCGGGTAAGAGAAGTGCAGGAGTATGGAAGCCACAGCGTGTTTACGGCAGATGTGCTGGCGGTACATGTGGATGACCAATACATGGATGAAAAAGGCAAGTTTGATTTGGCAATGTCAAATCCAATTGTTTATTCCCACGGAGAGTATTATGGATTAGGGAAGAAATTGGGAACCTTTGGGTATAGTATTAAGAAGAAAAGAAAGAAAAAACAGAAGAAGCAGGGGAAATGAGTATGGAAAATATTACACTGATTGGAATGCCCGGTGTAGGAAAAAGTACGGTAGGCGTTATTCTGGCGAAGGTGCTGGGATATGAATTTGTAGATTCAGACCTGTTAATTCAAAAGTCTGAAAATCTGCTTTTGCGGGAAATTATTGCAAGGGACGGACAGGATGGTTTTTTGAAAATTGAAAACAGAGTAAATGCTTCTATTGAGACAGAAAAATCAGTAATTGCCACGGGAGGAAGCGTGGTATACTGTGCAGAAGCCATGGAACATTTGAGGAAAATCGGTAAAGTGGTATACCTGAAGCTGGAATATGAAGAACTAAAGAAACGTTTGGGAAATCTTAGAGGCAGAGGCGTGGTTTTAAGAGACGGACAGACTTTAAAAGACTTGTACGATGAGCGGACACCTCTTTATGAAAAATATGCAGATATTGTAGTTGATGAGAAAAATCTGGATGTAGAGGGAACTTTACAGAAAATTCTCGAAAATATTGCTGAATAATTGACGGCAAGGGTTTGGAAAACTGTGGAGAAACGGGAAAATGCGGATTTTTATTTACAAATTCATATATCTGTTATAATATAATGGATAAGCCATAAAATAGTATTGAGAAAGTATTGTAAACAGACGTGAATTCGAGAAATGGCTTTATAACAAATAGATAAAACCTGTGACAGACAGGAAGACATAGATTTAGACAGGTAGTGATACCTGGGAAAACAAGAGGTGTGTATATGGAGCAGTATATTATTAAGGGTGGAAACCCATTGGTCGGTGAAGTGGAAATTGGCGGTGCCAAGAACGCAGCGCTGGCTATACTGGCAGCAGCAATCATGACAGATGAGACGGTACACATTGAAAATTTACCAGATGTTCGTGATATTAATGTGTTATTAGAGGCGATTAAAGAAATTGGTGCTACTGTTGACCGCATTGGACCTACGGAAGTAAAGATTGCGGGAGCAACCATTGGAAATATTACTGTTGAGTATGAATATATTAAGAAAATCAGAGCGTCCTATTATTTGTTGGGTGCTCTTTTAGGCAAATATAAAAATGCAGAAGTGCCCCTTCCGGGAGGCTGTAATATAGGAAGTCGTCCGATTGACCAGCATTTAAAAGGTTTTCGGGCTCTCGGTGCGTCAGTAGATATTATTCACGGTGCAGTTGTAGCAAAGGCGGAGCATCTTACAGGAAAACATATTTTTATGGATATGGTGTCAGTGGGTGCGACAATCAATGTTATGATGGCAGCGGCAATGGCGCAGGGAAATACGACTATTGAGAATGCGGCCAGAGAGCCTCATGTTGTAGACGTTGCAAACTTCCTTAACAGCATGGGCGCAAATATTAAAGGAGCCGGTACAGATGTAATCCGTATTCAGGGAGTGGACAAGCTTCATGGTACAACTTACTCCATTATTCCGGACCAGATTGAAGCAGGAACCTTCATGTGTGCAGCAGCAGCAACCATGGGGGATATTATGGTGAAAAACGTTATTCCAAAACACTTGGAAGCAACGACAGCAAAATTGGAAGAAATCGGATGTCAGGTAGAAGAATTCGATGATGCGGTGCGTGTTGTGGCAAATAAACGTTTAAAACGCACAAATGTAAAAACAATGCCATATCCGGGCTATCCTACGGACATGCAGCCTCAGTTTGCCGTGGCGTTGACTCTGGCAGAGGGTACAAGTATTGTAACGGAAAGTATTTTTGAAAATCGTTTTAAATATGCAGATGAGCTTACCAGAATGGGGGCTAATATTAAGGTAGAGGGAAATACTGCAATTATTGACGGAGTGCAGAAGCTTGCGGGAGCAAGAGTAAGCGCGCCGGATTTAAGGGCGGGTGCAGCCCTTGTTATTGCCGGTCTGGCAGCAGAAGGCATTACGATTGTGGACGATATTGTTTATATTCAGAGAGGATATGAGCGTTTTGAAGAAAAGCTCAGAAGCCTTGGCGCTGAAATTGAAAAGGTTTCCAGTGAAAAAGAAATTAAAAAATTCCAGCTTCGAGTAGGCTGATGGAGTTTTTAGAAAAAATGCTTGACGGATAACGGGAAAAGCGTTATCGTAGTAGTGTTAAATAGAAAATTGTAAATGTTATATTTTCTCTTATTCAGAGTGATGGAGATACATAGGATCTGTGAAGTCACGGCAACCCCGCATGGCGGAAGGTGCCAACCTGAGCGAATAATCGAACAATAAGAGGATTCATTTTATGAAAAGTATATGAGTCCGCTTTGTCGGGCTCTTTTTCAATGTACGGCGGTAAAATGCGAGAGAAAATATAAACTCAAGAAAAGGAGAAAACACATGGAAAAAAGATTATTTACTTCTGAATCTGTAACTGAAGGCCATCCGGACAAGATGTGCGATGCGATTTCTGATGCGATTTTAGATGCGCTTATGGAAAAAGACCCAATGAGCCGTGTTGCTTGCGAAACTGCTACAACAACAGGTGTTGTTATGGTTATGGGTGAAATCACAACAAGCGCTTATGTAGATATTCCGAAGATTGTAAGAGATACTGTTCGTGAAATTGGTTATACAAGAGCGAAATATGGTTTTGATGCAGATACCTGCGGCGTTATTACGACAATAGACGAACAGTCAGCAGATATTGCTCTGGGTGTTGATAAAGCTTTAGAAGCAAAAGAAAATAAAATGTCTGAAGAAGAAATCGATGCAATCGGCGCCGGAGATCAGGGTATGATGTTTGGATTTGCAACAGATGAGACAGAAGAATTTATGCCTTATCCGATTGCTCTTGCACATAAATTGGCATTACAGCTTACAAAAGTACGTAAGGACGGTGTACTTACTTATTTAAGACCGGATGGAAAAACACAGGTAACAGTAGAGTATGATGAGAATGATAAACCAATGCGTTTGGATGCAGTGGTATTATCTACACAGCATGATCCGGAAGTGACACAGGAACAAATTCATGCAGATATTAAAAAATATGTATTCGACCCAATTCTTCCGGCAGATATGGTGGATGATGAAACAAAATTCTTTATCAATCCAACAGGACGTTTTGTAATCGGCGGACCTCACGGGGACAGCGGATTAACAGGACGTAAAATTATTGTAGATACTTACGGCGGATATGCACGTCACGGCGGCGGCGCTTTCTCTGGTAAGGACTGTACAAAAGTAGACCGTTCTGCGGCTTATGCGGCTCGTTATGTGGCAAAAAATATTGTGGCAGCAGGTCTTGCAAAAAAATGTGAAATTCAGTTGTCTTACGCAATCGGTGTAGCACATCCGACCTCCATTATGGTTGATACATTTGGAACCGGAAAGCTTTCTGATACACGTTTAGTGGAAATTATTCGTGAGAACTTTGATTTAAGACCGGCAGGAATCATTAAAATGTTGGATTTACGCCGTCCAATCTATAAACAGACAGCAGCTTACGGACATTTTGGAAGAAATGATTTGAACCTGCCTTGGGAAAATTTAGACAGAGTGGAAGATTTAAAGAAATATTTATAAAATGTTTATAAAAGTAAGATTTTTTGTGTCGGACTGTTTCATGAACGGTCCGACTTTTTCTATTTTATACCGAAAGTATTACATTTATGTGTATATGAAGAAATGTGGTTGAAATTACCAGAAAATTGTAATAGGATATCAATATAGAAATAAAAAAAGCAGCGGGAGGAAAAGGGATGAAGAAAAAAACGTTACAGGCTGCTGTAATTGCTTTAGGTATTTTAAGCGCCAGCTTTACAGTATCTGCTATGGGGGAAACAGATGTAGAAGATACTGTATTATCGGAAATTACAGAAGAGAGTATGCAAAATCAGGATGTTGAGACAGAAGAAGATACAGAGCAGGAAAACCCGGATAATCCACAACCGGAGAAGCCGCAAAACGGATGGGTTGAAAATGAAAACGGTTGGCAGTACAAAGATGAGAATGGAAATCTGCTGAAAGACGGCTGGTGGGAAATAGAAGGTGAAAGATATTATTTTGATAAAGATGGATATCGTGCTTCTTATTGGTTGTATGCAGACGGACAATACTATTGGCTAGGTACAGATGGAAAAATGCAGACAGGCTGGCAGGAAGTATGGGGACAGAAGTATTATCTCGGAACAGACGGAGCAATGCAGACATATTGGTCAGTAATAGACGGAAAATATTATTGGCTTGGAAGTGATGGGGCAATGCGGACAGGCTGGCAGGAAGTATGGGGTAAATATTATTATCTTGGAAACGATGGAGTGATGCAGACATATTGGTCAATGGTAGATGGACAATATTATTGGCTCGGTGCAGACGGAGCGATGCGGACAGGCTGGCAGGAAGTATGGGGTAGATGGTATTATCTCGGTAAAGCGGCTGATGACGGAGCGATGAGAACATATTGGCAAGAAATAGACGGAAAGTACTATTGGTTTGGGGCAGACGGAGCGATGCGGACAGGCTGGCAGGAAGTATGGGGTAAATGGTATTATCTCGGCAAAGCGGCTGATGACGGAGTGATGAGAACGTATTGGCAAGAGATTGACGGAGAATATTATTGGCTCGGAGCGGACGGAGCAATGCGAACAGGCTGGCAGGAAGTATGGAGCAAATGGTATTATTTGGATGTAGCCGGAGTGATGCAGACAGGATGGATTTGGACCGAAGGGGACAAATGGTATTATACGTATGAAAGCGGTGCAATGGCATCTAACACTTGGGAAAAAATGAACGGACAGTGGTACTGGTTCGATGAAAGTGGTTTGATGGCACAGGGTTGGAAATATATAGGAAGATATAAATATTATTTTAATAATTCAGGCCATTTATTACAGGATTTAGATGGTGTTCTGGGAAGACAATCTTCTTATGAAGTTACAATAAATCGTAAAAGGTGTCAGGTGACAGTTTATGCAAAAGACGGAAGCAATGGGTATATTATTCCGGCAAAAACATTTACGTGTTCTGTAGGACTTTCCTCTACACCGACACCAACAGGAACATTCTATACACCGGATAAATATCGTTGGCATACCTTAATGGGACCTTCTTATGGGCAATATTGTACCAGAATTAATGGAGGAATTTTATTCCATTCCGTAGCTGGTTATAATATGACAAGCTATAATATTCGTGCAAGAGATTATAATAAATTAGGTTCACCGGCATCTCATGGTTGTGTACGCTTAACTGTACGTGATGCAAAATGGATTTATGATAACTGTAAGTTAGGAACAAAAGTTACAATTTCAGATTATGCAGCAACTCCATTTGATAAGCCTGCAACAATTAAAATTCCAGCTAGTCAGAATTGGGATCCAACAGACCCTAATATTTAAAATTAGAGTATAGATTGTGTATAAAGAGGGAAAGCGTTGTTAAGAGGGCGCTTTCCCTCTTTATTTGTATTAATTGTAGAAATAAAAACAAAAAAATAAACAAAAAGAGCTTGACATAGTAAATAGAAGATGATATTATGTCAAAGTTGCTGTTGAGCGAACAAAAAGAAAAAAATAAAAAAACAAAAAAAGTATTGACAAATATTGAAACAAATGATATTATAGTCAAGCTGTCGCAAAACGACAACAAAGCAGTCGAAAAAGACTGAAAAAAGTTTTAAAAAGTTAAAAAAAGTTCTTGACAGAGAGGTGCAGATGTGATAATCTAGTATGGCTGTCGCAAAAGAGCAGAGATGCCGAAAGGC
>ERZ1673749.648-NODE-648-length-34534-cov-8.868181_pt1 | contig 34534 bp, 26 predicted proteins | sample MGYA00580204_ERZ1673749 | MGnify/ENA primary metagenome ERZ1673749 (study PRJEB41218, sample SAMN15661745) | gut metagenome | host: Homo sapiens | place: Canada: London | collected 2015-08-20/2019-03-30 | study: EMG produced TPA metagenomics assembly of...
AAGGTCACCGACGCTTTCGGCACGCGCGGGGCGGGCGGTGTGAGTTGCTTTTTCAGCGCTTTCGCCCGGTTGATCACGCGGCGCATGTCGCCTTGGGTTTCGCATAAGGTTTGGCGGTAGTGCCACCGGTCTGTATCCGTATCCAGTGAGCGTGAGGAGCGTGCGATATAGGCCAGGGTGTCGAGGCGGTGCTGGTTTTCGCGTGCCGCGGCCACACACGCCGCCTGGGCTTTCTTGTTGCGCACCGGGCCGAAGAAGACTTCAGCGGCACCACAAAGTTGTTCGGCGCGGTCTGGGTCCATGCCACGGGCAACGAGCTCGTCGACGCTTGCCGAGGCCGCGTCGGCAACGATGGCGATGCCGGCGCGGTCCTGTGCGATCAATGCGTCTACGAGTGTCATGCCACCCACGATAACCACCTGTGAGCTGCACAAACAAGCAAGTGTGAGAAGTATTGCACTTTCAGCCCAAAACGGAACCGACAGCGCAAAACGTGCGTCTAATAGAGATCGGTTGTTTTAGCGGTTGGCTCAGTGGGCTGTGATTCTGCGCTTTGCGGGGTTGCCTCGGAAGAAACCTCGGTCGTGCTGGGGACAGGAGCGTTGGTGGACGGAGGTGCCGAGTACGTGGGTTGCTCAGTTGCCTGCTCGCTGGGGTAGATGGTCTCGCTGGCGTACGTCGGCGTTTCTGGCGCGTAGCTCGGTGCCACGGGGGTCTCGGTTGCGGAGGAAGTGGTACGGGCTGGCGGCGCAAGGAACCCGCTGTTGGCGTCGCTGTCCTCGCCTGGCTGGACCATAAAACCCCGGACGATGAGCAGTACAGCGAAGACCACAAGCAGTGCGAAGGTCGAGACGCGCATGAGCCCCTCGAGTGGACCCTTGGGCTGGGGGTCGGCAGCGCTTTCCTCCACGACTTCCTCTGTTTCCTCCGTCTCTTCGGGGGCGAAGACGCGGGTGGCCGGCTGCTGTGCCGCTGGGTCTTCCTTCGCAGGCCGAGTCGGGTGTTCGGCGGGTTCTACCGCCGGTAGTACTGTCGTGGCTGTTGTGCGGGTGGTCAGCTCGGGGGTGAGCGTGCCGTCGATAGCCGCGGCGGAGCCGTACTCATCCCAGAACTCGTTGAGGATAGCGAGGCGGATGGCGCGCTCGACCATCCATTGGCTCAAGGGCTCAACCTGGACCATAAACCGCATGTCCACGGTCCACGGCGATCCGACGGTGGCGGGAGGGTGGATGTCCACAGCGGGGTGGACCTGCAGGTCGGCTTGCACCTTCGGCGCGATCTCCGGGGCGGCGAGCGCCTTTCTGGTGGCGCGCTCCGAGCGGGCAACCGCTTCTTCGGCTGACGACGAGCCAAGCAGCGGCACGGGGATGACCACGAGCGCGTTGGACCAGTAATTGGACTGATTGATGCAAACGCGCGCGGTTGAGTTTGGGATCGAGATCGTTGCCTGCTCGATGGTGCGGATTTGCGTGGCGCGCATGGTTAGCTGGATCACGTCGCCGGAGACATCGACACCGTTGCCTTGGAAGGTGACGTAGTCGCCGACGCCGTACTGCTTCTCGGTGAGGATGAAGAACCCTGCGAGGAAGTCCGCAATGATGCTCTGCGCGCCGAAACCGATGGCAGCAGAGACAACGGTGGCGGGGATCGCCGCGCCGGCGAGCGAGAAGCCAATCTGCTGCAGTGCGAAGATGAGCAGCAAGAAGTAGGCGAGGATCTCGCCGACATAGACAGCCGCACCGACGAGCGCGAGGCGCGTTTTGCCCTCTTCGGGGTCGTCGCTTTTCGCGACTTGGCGCTCGAAGTAGCGGTTGATGAACCTGCCGGCACGCGGAACGAGCAGCGCGGCCACGAGAAGGAGCGCGAGGTTGATGCCGGTCTCGGCAATCCAGTGCCACCACTGGAGGAGGATGTACTTGAAGGGCATAGTCCAGTCGAGTGTAGTCCTTCGGCCCGTTGAGACTCCCGCGAAAAGCCTGCCAAATCGCCCCAAAGAGTGAGACGTGAATTTTAATCAGTGAAATCGCCCCTCACGCCGCGGACGTTGTGTAAGGTGAGCCACATGATCAATCAGCGACTAGTAGTACGAATTCCCACGCGGCGCTTGCCGTAGCGGGTTCGTTTTTCTACGCCGCTAACAACAAGCGCCCTCGACAGCACTCGTGCTGGTTCGGGGGCTTTTGTTTTGATCGACCCTCTGACCGACATCTTTCACCCAAGGAGCTTGGAATCGTGGCAGCCTCACAGGAGCCCCCGACAAAGAACTCGCAACCGGCCTCGCCAGTCGCGCCGGAGCGTATGACAGGCGCGGACGCGGTAGTGCGGAGCCTCGAGGAACTAGGGACCCGGGTGGTCTTCGGGTTGCCGGGTGGTGCGGTGCTGCCGCTTTACGACGCCCTGTTTGCCGCCAAGAAACTGCGCCACGTCCTCGTGCGCCACGAGCAGGGCGCCGGCCACGCCGCCGAGGGCTACGCGGTTGCCTCCGGCGAGGTGGGCGTCTGCCTGGCCACCTCCGGGCCGGGCGCGACGAACCTGGTCACCGCCATCGCGGATGCCTACCTGGACTCGGTGCCGATGATCGCGATCACCGGCCAGGTCGGCTCGCCCTTGATCGGCACCGATGCCTTCCAGGAGGCCGATATCCGCGGCATCACCATGCCAATTACGAAGCACAACGTCATGGTGACCAACGTCGAGGACATCCCGCGCGCCATCGCTGCTGCGCACCACCTGGCTACCACGGGCCGACCCGGCCCGGTGCTCGTGGACATCCCGAAGGACGTCCAGTCCGCGGAGTTCGAGTTCTCCTGGCCACCGGAGGTCGACCTGCCCGGCTACAAGCCGAACGTCAAGCCGCACAACCGGCAGATCGCGCAGGCTGCAAAGATGATCGCGGCCGCAAAGCGCCCCGTGCTCTACATCGGCGGCGGCGTGGTCAAGGCGGGTGCCCACGAGGAACTGCTCGCGTTCGCGGAGCGGACCGGCGTGCCGGTGGTGACCACCTTGATGGCGCTCGGCGCGTTCCCGCAGTCGCACCCGCTGTACATGGGCATGCCGGGCATGCACGGCTCGGTGCCGGCGGTCGGCGCGCTGCAGGAATCCGATCTGCTCATCGCGATCGGCACGCGTTTCGACGACCGCGTCACCGGCGACACCTCGACGTTCGCCCCGCACGCGAAGACGATTCACGCCGACATTGACCCGGCAGAGGTGGGCAAGATCCGTGAGACGGATGTGCCGATCGTGGGCGATGCGAAGCGAGTCTTGGCGCAGCTGACTGAGGCGTTTCGGGATGAAAAGAGGAATGCGCCGCCGTCGATAAGCGAATGGCTCACGCGCTTGAATTCGCTCAAGGAGCGTTTCCCTCGCGGCTACGACCCGCAGCCCGACGGTAAGCTGTCGCCGCAATACGTCATTGAGACGCTGTCGAAGACGGTTGGGCCGGACGCGATTTATGTCTCTGGCGTGGGCCAGCACCAGATGTGGTCGGCGCAGTTCATCGACTTTGAGAAGCCGCGGCACTGGATCAACTCTGGTGGCCTGGGCACGATGGGCTTCTCCATCCCGGCGGCGCTCGGCGCGAAGGCCGGCTGCCCGGACAAGGAAGTCTGGGCGATCGACGGCGACGGCTGCTTCCAGATGACCAACCAGGAGCTGACCACCGCAGCGATGGAGGGCTTCCCCTTTAAGGTTGCGCTGATTAACAACGGCAACCTCGGCATGGTGCGCCAGTGGCAGACGCTGTTCTACGACGGCAACTACTCTCACACCAAGCTCGGTGGGGAAGAGGTCTACGTGCCGGACTTTGTCAAGCTTTCGCAGGCGCTTGGTGCGGAGGCGATCCGCGTGACGAAGGAGGAAGAAGTCGTGCCCGCGATTGAGAAGGCGCGAGCGATCAACGACCGCCCGGTTGTCGTCGAGTTCATCGTCGGCGAGGACGCGCAGGTGTGGCCGATGATTTCGGCCGGCGCGTCGAATTCGGACATGCAGTACGCGCTCGGCATGCGCCCCTTCTTCGATATGGAGGAATCCGCGGGCGAGACCCCGGAGGCGATCAGCGAGACCATCGACACGCTCGACAACCAGCCCGCAAAGCAGCCCGCACAGGAGGAAAAGTAAATGCCACAGCAAGATCCCATTACCCGCAATACGCTTTCGGTGCTGGTGCAGGACGTCGACGGCATTATCACCCGCGTGTCGGCGCTGTTTACGCGCCGTGGCTACAACCTGGTCTCGCTGGTGTCCGCGAAGACGGAGACCGAGGGGATTAACCGCTTGACCATCGTGGTGGATGCATCCGAGTACGCCATCGAGCAGATCACCAAGCAGCTGCACAAGCTAATCCAGGTGATCAAGGTGCTGCGCTTGGAGGATGACTCGACGGTAGCGCGCCAGCTCTTGCTGGTAAAAGTTGCCACGACGAATCAGAACCGTCCGCAGGTGGTGGATGCGGCGAATATTTTCCGCGCTCACATCGTGGACGTGTCGCCGGAGTCGGTGGTCATCGAGGCCACCGGGTCCTCGGAGAAGCTCAAGGCCTTCCTCGAGCTGATGGACACCTTCGGCATCAAGGAGCTGGCGCGTTCCGGCAATATCGCGCTGAACCGCGGGCCGAAGACGATGGCACCCTCGAAGGGCTAGTCGTTCGCTTTTCGACGCCACGTTTACCCCACAACCCACGGCACTTGTGCCATAATATGAAATAGCTGTCTCATAGAATAGGAAAGGTGAGTGTTTCACTCATGGCTATTGACGTCTTTTACGACAACGACGCAGACCTGTCCATCATCCAGAGCAAGAAGGTCGCCATCATCGGCTACGGCTCCCAGGGCCACGCCCACGCGCAGAACCTGCGCGAGTCCGGCGTCGAGGTCGTCGTCGGCCTGCGCGAAGGCTCCAAGTCTGCGGCGAAGGCTCAGGAAGCCGGCTTTGAGGTCAAGACCAACGCGGAGGCCGCGAAGTGGGCAGATGTAATCATGCTGCTGGCCCCGGACACCTCGCAGGCCGAGATCTTCCGCAACGATATTGAGCCGAACCTGAAGGACGGCGACGCCCTGTTCTTCGGCCACGGCCTGAATATCCACTTCAAGCTGATCGAGCCGGCAGACACCGTCACCATCGGCATGGTCGCGCCGAAGGGGCCGGGCCACCTGGTGCGCCGCACCTACGTCGACGGCAAGGGCGTGCCCTGCCTGATCGCCGTCGAGCAGGACCCGCAGGGCAACGGCCGCGAGCTCGCCCTGTCTTACGCCGCCGCCATCGGCGGTGCCCGCGCCGGCGTTATCCCCACCACCTTCGAGGCCGAGACCGTCACCGACCTCTTCGGCGAGCAGGCCGTGCTCTGCGGTGGCCTGGAAGACCTCATCATGAAGGGCTTCGAGGTGCTCACCGAGGCCGGCTACGAGCCGGAGATGGCCTACTTCGAGTGCCTGCACGAGATCAAGCTCATCGTCGACCTCATCTACGAAGGCGGCCTCGCCAACATGAACTACTCCGTGTCCGACACCGCGGAGTTCGGTGGCTACCTCTCCGGCCCGCGCGTGATCGACGAGGGCGCGAAGGACCGCATGCGCGACATCCTCAAGGACATCCAGTCCGGCGAATTTACCAAGCGCCTTGTCGCCAACGTTGAGGGCGGCAACAAGGAGCTCGAGGACCTGCGCGCCAAGGTTGCCCAGCACCCGATCGAGAAGACCGGTGCTCAGCTGCGCGACATGATGAGCTGGGTGAAGAACCCGCTCAACGAGACCGCGTAAGTGGTGTAAGCGGCAAAACGGCCGCCGCGAGGAGCAAATTCCTCGCGGCGGCCGTTTACGTGGTGAGAAAGCGGCTTAGTTCTCGCCGTTGACTGCGTCGGCAGCCTCGCCAGCCTTGTCGCCGACAGCGTCGGTCGCGCTCTCGACGGCATCGCCCGCCTGCTCGGTGAGGTCTGCGCCTTCTGCGTCTTCAGCGTCCTCGGCACCTTCAGCGTCCTCTGCGCCCTCAGCCGGGGTTTCCGCGGCCTCGCCGTCGTTGCCCACGGTGACGGTCTCTTCGCTGGTCTCGGTGGCGACCGTCGAGGTTTCGGTGACCGCTGCGTCGTCGCCATCGCTGTCGCTGTCGCTGTTGAACAGGCCAAGCAGCAGCCAGACCAGCAGCAGCGCGACCAGGATACCCAGCAGCCACTTCCACCAGCCGCCGCCGTTGCCGCCTGCGGCAGCCTCGGTCTCATCCGCGGTCACAGCGGTCGAACCGGCGGTCTCGCCGGGGGTGGTTGCCGGCGTAGCCGGTGCCTTGTCGTGCCTCGGGTCGTTCGGGTTCGGCTGGGAAGTGGTCATGTGCGTGTCCTTTCATCTATGTCGTCTCTGCGCGGCTGCGCCTTTGCGTGTGTACACGAAAAAGCGTACCAATTTGGCCGCGCGGGCATTGTGCAGCCTCCCAGACTAACAAACTTTGCCCGACTATGCCCGAACCCGCCCGCTGAGAACCGTTTTCATTTAATTGTCATTAGCGGACGACAGCCGTACGCTGGACACATGGCACACGAGAACCATAACGACCACGATCACTCACGTACCCCGCTGGGTGCGCTGGTTGGCGCGCTCACCATTACCGGCACCGTCTTTTTCGCGGAGCTCATCGGTGGCTGGCTGGCGGGATCGATGGCGCTGATGGCCGATGCGATGCACATGCTTTCCGACGCTGCGGGGCTGATTATTGCGGTGATCGCGGTGTTGGTTGGGCGTCGTCAAGCTTCTGCGCAGGCCACCTACGGCTACCGCCGCGTTGAGGTGCTGGCGGCGCTGGTCAACGCGGTGTTGGTGCTTGGCATCTCGGTGTGGATCGTCGTTGAGGCGGTGCGCCGCCTGCGCAGTCCGGCCGACGTGCAAGGACAGACGATGCTGGTCATCGCGGTGATCGGCCTGGTTGCGAACGCGCTGTCCGCCTGGGTGCTGCACCGCCATCGCGATGCGTCGATCAACGTCGAGGGCGCGTTTTTGCATGTCCTGGTGGACCTGCTCGGTTCGGTGGCGGTGATTGTGGCGAGCATCGTGGTGCTAACAACCGGTTTCGTTGCTGCGGATGTGATCGCCTCGCTGGTGATCGCGGCCCTGGTGCTCCCGCGGGCATGGCAGCTGATGCGGCTGTCGGCAGGCGTGCTGCTCGAGCAGGTTCCGGCAGACTTCGACGCGAGCACGATAGGCCCGACCCTGCGGGCATTACCAGGGGTGGCCGACATCCACGACCTGCACCTGTGGAGCCTGGACGGCGTCAGCGTGCTCGCCACCGTGCATCTTGTCCGCGATGGCAGCGTCGCCGAAGGCCCGCTTCTCGACGCCGCGCAGCAGGCCCTCCGCGGCCACGGCATCGAGCACTCGACCATCCAGATCGAACACCCGGAGCACGAATCCCACGAGAAGGTTTGCTGATTCTGCTCTAGTGTTGGAGCCATGGGATTTACCACGCCGAGCTATTCCTTAAAAGACCTCTTCGCCCGCGCTGAGCGCGGCGAATTGCAACTGCCCGATTTCCAACGCGAATACATCTGGGACGTCGACCGCGTCCGCACCCTCGTGACCTCTGTACTGCGCGGCTACCCGGTCGGTTCCTTCCTCGCCCTCGACACCCGCAACGCGCCGATGCGTTTTCGCCCGCGCCCGCTCGAGGGGCTGCGCCCCGATGATCGCGAGCCGGGCCTGCTGCTTCTCGACGGACAGCAGCGCCTCACCTCCCTCTACCACGCCTTCAAGGGCGACGGGGTCATTCCGGCCGTCGACTACCTCGGCCGGCGCATTGAGCGCCGCTTCTTCGTCGACGTGCGCGCGGCGGTGTCTGCGGATCCGATGCCAGTGGAATCCGTGTTTGCAGTAGACCTCGACGGCAAGGTCCGGTCCCACTTTGGTCCACAGATCGAAGGTGGGATCACCTCACGCGGAGACATGCTCGCACACGGCGTGGTGCCGATTTCAACGCTGCTGTGGAAGGAGGGGGCGGACCTGCTTATCGACCTGGCCGCGGAATCGGATGACCCGGAGATGCGGGAGGCGGTCAAGGCGTTCCAGCACGGCGTGCTGCGTTGGCTGCCGGCCTATGACGTACCGGTGATCCGCATCGACCGCGAGACCTCGCAGATCGGCGTCGGCCAGATTTTTGCGCACGCGAATTCCGCCGGGGTGCAGATGGACGTTTTCGAGCTGCTCACGGCGGTGTTTGCCTCGGAGGATCCGAAGTTTCACTTAAGCGAGCACTTCGCGCGTCAGGAGGCGCGCCTGCGTGAGTATCCGGCGCTGGATAACATCGGCCGAATCGAGTACTTGCGTGCGCTTTCCCTGCTGCTTACCTGCAGGACGGGGCACGCGGTGGGGCACCGCGGCGACATTTTGAACATCTCGCTCGACGAATACCTCGGGCACGCAGCGGAGCTGACCGACGCCTTTGTTGCTGCGGCAGAGTTTTTGGCAGAGCGGCGGATTCTCGCGGTCGACCAGGTGCCCTATGCCGCCCAGATCGTGCCCCTGGCGACCATCCTGGCTCGGCTTGCTGAAGACCCGGAGGTGCTGGAGCGGCAAGAGGCAAAGGACCGACTCAACCGGTGGTTCTGGTCGGGCGTGTTTGGCGAACTCTACGGCGCGCATGCGCCGTCGATCCGCGCAGGTTTAGACGTCACCCAGGTCACCCCGTGGGTGCGGGGAGAGACCGACGAGGTGCCGCGCACGGTCACCGACGCCACCTTCGCCGAGTCCCGCCTGCTCACTGCGACCGCGGAAAGCGGGGTGTACCGCGGCCTTTACGCGCTGCTGATGGCCCGCGGTGCGCTGGATTGGCGCACCGGGAAGCCATTCACGCGTGAGACGATCGGCGAGCTGCTCCCACGCTTCCACACCGTCTTCCCACGCGAGTTCTGCCTGGCCGCGGGCGCGGACGAACAGCTGGCGGATTCGGTGCTCAACCGCACACCAATGGGCAGGCGCACGGACGTGGTGATGGAAAACAACGAGCCGAAGCGTTACCTGCCGCGCCTGCAATCGAAATCGCTGATGGACGACGCGGAGTTCGACGCGATGCTGCAGGGGCACGAAATCCGCCCGGCAGACCTCCTGCGCTCCGACTGGGAGGGCTTCATCGACTACCGGCGCGAGCGCTTCGTCGGCATTATTGAGTACGCGCTGGATAAGGCCGTTGTGCGGGATCTTTGCGAGGGCGATGGCGGCACGGACTAGGGCGCGCGGCGTCATCGGAGTGCTGTGCGCGTGCGCGCTCGCGCTAGGCGGGTGCGCCGAGGACGCGACGGAATCGCCGCTGGAAAAGGCACGCACCGCGAACCAATCGCGCCACGTCGCCGCGTCCTTCGACGACCGTCCGGTCGTGCTCGACGACACCAATGGGTTGGTCAGCTCCGAGTATTTCTTTGAGACATCGGAAACGCTGGTGGTGACTGACCACACGCCGGAGGCGCAGCTGCGCGCGGCGTCGATAGCTGCATACGCGCACGCGCCGCTGCTGGTGTACGACGCGCAGCACCACGCGCAGATGATTCAGGAGATTCAGCGACTCAAGGCACACACCGTGCTCACCGTCGGTGACGTGCCTCTCGCCCCACTTTCCGGCGCCGTGCGGATCAATCGCGACCCGGGTGGGTTGGAGGCGCTTGGGGCGATGACATCGGTGCGCTTCCGCGAACGCGCGGTACAGGATCCGGCGCGAGCGCAGCGCGCGGTGGCGGAGCTTGACACTTCGCGCCCGACCTGGCTGAACGCCTCGTGGGCGCAGCCAGTGGTCAAGCCGAACGCGAAGGCGAGGCCTTTCCCCGTGCATTCGCGTCGGGACGCGGGCATGGCACCGCAGGTGGTGGCGACGGGGGAGTCCTCCATTGCCGCGATTGCGAATGCGCGCTCGTTTGGGGCCGCGGTGGTATACGTGGACGATCCGGACCCGCGGGCGTCGGAAAGCACTTTGCTCGCGATGGCTGGGCTGGAGGACGCGCCGCTGGTGCTGCTTGGCACGCAGTTTGGCCGGGCGATTGATATTCCGGGGCGTATTATGCAGGCCGAGGAAAATTATTAATCGAGATTGGCAGACAGCGGCGGTTTTTCGGGCTACACTGACGCGCGTACCTATTGAGATATTGAAATGCACAGGAGTCGATCCCAGTGTCCAAACCGGTCGTGCTGATCGCTGACAAACTGTCCCAATCCACCGTTGAAGCGCTCGGAGACGCAGTCGAGGTCCGCTGGGTCGACGGGCCGAACCGCGAAGAACTCCTCGCCGCGGTCCCGGAGGCTGACGCGCTGCTCGTTCGCTCCGCTACGACCGTCGATAGCGAGGTGATTGCGGCCGCCAAGAACCTCAAGATCATCGGCCGTGCGGGCGTGGGCCTGGACAACGTGGACATCCCCGCCGCCACCGAACGCGGCGTGATGGTGGCGAACGCCCCGACGTCGAATATCCACTCCGCCTGCGAGCACGCCATCGCGCTGCTGCTTTCCACCGCGCGCCAGATTCCCGCGGCGGATGCGACGCTGCGCGAAGGTGAGTGGAAGCGCTCTTCGTTCAAGGGCGTGGAGATCTTTGGCAAGACCGTCGGCATCGTCGGCTTCGGCCACATCGGCCAGCTGTTTGCCCAGCGCCTGAGCGCGTTCGAGACCACCGTAATTGCGTACGACCCCTACGCCAACCCCGCGCGCGCCGCGCAGCTTGGCGTGGAGCTCGTCGAGCTGGAGGAGCTCATGGGCCGCGCCGACTTTGTCACCATCCACCTGCCGAAGACGAAGGAAACCGCGGGCATGTTCAACGCGGACCTGCTGTCGAAGGCCAAGGAGGGGCAGATCCTGATCAACGCCGCGCGCGGTGGTCTGGTGGATGAGCAGGCGCTTGCCGACGCCATCGTGAACGGCCCGATCCGCGGCGCCGGCTTCGACGTCTACGCCTCCGAGCCGTGCACCGACTCGCCGCTGTTCGCCCTCGACGAAGTCGTGGTGACCCCGCACCTGGGTGCCTCCACTGTTGAGGCGCAGGACCGCGCGGGCACGGACGTGGCCGACTCGGTGCTCAAGGCGCTGGCGGGCGAGTTCGTCGCGGACGCGGTCAACATCACTGGTGGTCGCGTTGGTGAAGAGGTGGCGCGCTGGCTGGACCTGGCCCGCAAGCTCGGCCTGATTGCGGGCGAGCTGCTGGACGAGGCCCCGGTCTCGCTGAAGGTCACCGCCCGCGGCGAGCTGTCGACCGAGCAGATCGACTCGCTCGGCCTGTCTGCGGTGCGCGGTTTGTTCTCCGGCATCATCGATGAGCCGGTGACCTTCGTCAATGCTCCGCAGATTGCCGAGTCCCGCGGCCTGACCTACTCGGTGGAGACCCAGACCGAGGCGCGAGCGCATCGTAGCGCACTCGAGGTGCAGATCGTTTCCAGCAGCGGCGAGACCGTGACCGTGACCGGCGCGCTGACCGGCCTGGAGGGCGTGGAGAAGATTGTCCGTATCAACGGCCGCGGCCTGGACATGCGCGCCGAGGGCCGCAACCTCTTCTTCCGCTACACCGATGCGCCGGGCGCGCTGGGCACTGTGGGCTCCAAGCTGGGCGCGAAGGGCATCAACATCGAGGCTGCGGCGCTGACCCAGGCGTCGAAGGGTGATGGCGCGATCTTGATCCTGCGCGTCGAGTCCGAGGTGCCGGACGAGCTCGTTGATGAGATCGCTGACGCACTCGGGGCATCTGCGCTGCAGGTGGTGCTGGACTAGGACCACTGGCGATTTCGCCACGCCCCCGCGCCAAAAAATGTGGTGCGGGGGCGCACTTTTGCCTGCGTATGCTGCTACACTCACAGGCAAGTCCAACAGGTGAGAAAGGAATCTCAAAAATGAAGATCGCAGTGATTGGCGGCGACGGCATCGGCACCGAGGTTATGGCAGAGGGCCTAAAGGTGCTGTCCGCGGTGCGCGACGACGTGGAAACCACCGATTACGACCTCGGCGCGCGCCGCTACCTGCGCAACGGCGAGCTGCTTACCGACGCCGACCTGGACAGCCTGAAGGGACACGACGCAATTTTGCTGGGCGCGATCGGCGACCCGGCCAACGTCCCCGCAGGCGTGCTCGAACGTGGCCTGCTGCTGCCACTGCGTTTCAAGCTGGACCACTACGTTAACCTGCGACCCTCGCGGTTGTACCCGACGTCGACAAGCCCGCTGGCCAACCCCGGCGACATCGATTTCGTGGTGGTTCGCGAGGGCACCGAGGGCCTCTACGCCGGCAACGGCGGCACCCTGCGCCAAGGCACGGTGCACGAGGTGGCCTCCGAGGTCAGCCAGAATACCTACTTCGGTGCCGAGCGGGTGGTGCGCTACGCCTTCGAGCTGGCGATGACGCGGCGCAAGAAGCTCACCCTCGTACACAAGACGAATGTGCTGGTCAACGCTGGTGGCCTGTGGAAGCGCGTCGTTGACGAGCTGTCGCAGGAGTTCCCTGAGGTGGACGTAGACTACAACCACATCGACGCGGCGACGATCTACATGGTCGACGACCCGGCCCGCTACGACGTGATCGTGACCGACAACCTCTTCGGCGACATTCTTACCGATCTTGCCGGCGCGGTCACCGGCGGCGTCGGCCAGGCGTGCTCGGGCAACATCAACGCGGTAGGCGAGTTTCCCTCCATGTTCGAGCCGGTGCACGGTTCGGCACCGGACATCGCTGGCCAAGGCGTCGCCGACCCGTCGGCGATGATCCTTTCTGTCGCTATGATGCTGCGCTTCTTGGGCGACGAGACCAATGCCGCGCGCATCGAGGAAGCGGTCGAAGCTGACGTGGCCTCGCGCGGCGACGGCCCGATTTCGACGACCGAGGTCGGCGACCGGATTGTTGCCGCGCTGGCGTAGGCGCTGACCCAGCATGCCCCGCGAAATGCGGGGCATTTTGTGTTGTTAGGGAAGTCGGACGACGTCTCGCGGCGGCTGCACCGTAGACTTGTGAAAATCATGTGACCGCAAAGAAAGGTGCCCGACAGTATGCGATTGCACACCACCCGCGCCAGGGTCGTGAGTGTTTGCGCGTTGATTGCCGCGCTCATCATGGCCGTTCTCGGTTTCAGCGGTGCGCTCGGCGGCCTCAAGGGCGTGACCGGTGCATCCGTGGCCGAAGGGCAAGGCCAGCGGCTCGAGACCGAGGGCTCCGAGGTCATCGCGGATGCAGACGGCACCGGAGTCGAGGTGTCGAAACGGCTCTTTGCATCTGCCGACGCGGTCGTGGTGGCGGGCCCACAGCGCGAGGATCAACTCAGGGGTGCGGCAGTCGCGGCAGAGCGCGGGGTGCCGATGCTGACGCGGTGGCCGAACACCGAGGCGGCCGTCGATGCGGAAATCGAGCGCCTCGGAGCCGAGACTGTGATCGAGGTTCCGAGCGAGGACCCGGAGGTCGCCGACACCGAGCCCGCGGCAAGCGACGCACCAGAGCGCGACGTCGCGGCGATCGCCGGCCTCGAGGCAGCACAGCCGCTCGACCTTGCGCTGCCCCCGATGCTGGCGAGCCCACAGACTTCCCGGGCAGCGGCGGCGACCGCCCGCGCGGCCGGCGCCGATATCGAGCTGGTGGCGGCACCGGACCCGCGGGCGACGTCGGCAAGCATGCGCACAGTGGCTGAACAGGACACGCTCGCGCTGGGCCGCCAGTGGGGCACGACTGAGAAGTTTCAGTCGCGCATCGCGCTTACAGACAATGGCGAGCTGCCCGGTGGCGGTGGCCTGGTGTTTCCGGGCCGACGGATGATTGCGCTGTACGGGCACTCTTTTGCACCCGAGCTCGGTGTGATGGGCGAGCAGCCACCGGCGGAGGCCGCCGCGCTGGCGAAGGAGTACGCGGAGAAGTACCAGCCATTTTCCGAGGAACCGGTGGTCCCCGCGTTCGAGATCATCGTGACGGTCGCCTCGAACTCGCCGGGCGAGGACGGGGACTACTCCAACGAAGCCGACGTGGCTTCAGTCGTGCCGTATATCGACGCCATCACAGAGGCGGGTGGTTACGCGGTGATCGACCTGCAACCTGGCCAAGGCGACTTTATGCACCAGGTCAAGCTGTACGAGGAGCTGCTGAAGCGGCCCAACGTCGGGCTCGCGCTCGATGCCGAGTGGAAGCTTAACCCGGGAGAGGAGCCGCTTTCGCGCGTCGGCTCCGCAACCGCCGAGGAGATCAACGTGGTGGCCGACTGGCTCGCCGCCTTTACCCGCGAGCACAACCTGCCCCAGAAGGCGTTCGTGCTGCACCAGTTCCAGCTGGGGATGTTCCCTGACCGGGAGAACATCCGCACCGACCACGATGAGCTGGCGTACATCCTGCACGCGGACGGGCACGGCTCCCCGGGCCAGAAGTTTGAGACCTGGGACCTGTTGCGCAAGGACCTCGACCCTGGTTTCCACATGGCGTGGAAGAACTTTATCGACGAGGACGAGCCGACCTTTACCCCCGAGCAGACGTTCAACGACGTTGCACCCAAGCCCTGGTTTGTGAGTTATCAGTAAAAACGCCACGTGTGTGGGACGTCTCACGCTAGTGTTGGGGCATGAGCGTCGAACTTGAAGAGCTAAGCGGCTTTCTCGCCCAGCACGAGCCCTTCTCGCATCTGCCGGCCGAGGAGCTGAGCGCTCTGCCGGCGCAGATGCGCCTCACCTACGTGCGGCGCGGCACGACTGTCGTGGGGTTGGGGGAGGCCAACGATACGCTGCACATTATCCGTTCCGGTGCGGTCGACATCATCGCTGCGGACGGGCTGTTGCTCGACCGTCGAGACGCGGGCAAGAACTTTGGCTACTCCACGCTCGTCGGCGCGCGCGAGTCGCAGTACACCATGACTGCGGTGGAAGATTGCGTGCTGCTTCTTTTGCCTCGCGAGCCGTTCACGGCGCTGCTTGCCGCGCACCCAGACCTCGAGCGTTTCTTCCAGACGGCCTCGCGCCGCGTGGCAGCCGCCGCGGAGGACGTGCGCGACTCCGGCTCGGGACAGGTGCTGCGCACGAAACTGGCGGAGATTATCCGTGGCCGCAAGCTGCACACTATTGCGCCAGCGACGCCGATCGCGGAGGCTGCGGCGGCGATGGATCGCCACCGAGTGACCTGCCTGGTTGTCGAAGCGGGGGAGAACGAGGTGGGGATTGTCACCGACCGCGACTTGCGCTCGCGCGTCGTCGCCGCGCGCGTGGACCCGGATCGGCCGGTGTCCGAGATTATGACCTCGCCGGTGCGTACTCTCACTGCCTCCGCGCTGGTCTTCGAGGCAATGCTGCTGATGGGTGAGGCGGGCATCCACCATTTGCCGGTGGAAGACGATGGCGGCATCGTCGGGGTGGTGACGTCTTCGGACATTATGCGCCTGCTCCAGGCTGACCCGATCTACCTGGCCGCCGACGTTGAGCGCGCCAGCTATGCAGAGCTCGAGGGCGCTTTTGGGCGGGCCGCCCAAGTGGCTGCGCGTTTCTTCGAACGTGGAGCCTCGGCGAGCGAGGCGCAGCGCATCCTCACCTCTATTGCTGACGGCGTGGCGAAACGCTTGTGCACGCTTGCGGTGGAGCAGCTGGGGCCAGCACCTGTGCCCTTCGCATTCGTGGCGGTCGGCTCCCAGGCGCGACGGGAGATGGGGCCGGCCTCTGACCAGGACAACGCGCTCGTGCTTGATAACAGGTACGACCCAGCTGCGCATGGGGAGTATTTCGCAGCGCTGGGGACCTTCGTCTGCGAGGGACTCGCGCACGCCGGCCAGGCGCTGTGCCCAGGCGGGATGATGGCCGCCAACGACGCGTGGCGTATGACGCAGGCGCAGTGGGAGCGCACCTTCCACCACTGGGTCACGGCGCCGGAGCCGGACGCGCTGCTGCACGCGCAGGTATTTTTCGATTTCCGTACCATCTTTGCCACCGACGCCGCGGCGAAGCACGCAGCGCGCGAGGTACACCACAGCGCGCTGGTCTCGGCGCGCGGCTCGCGGCGCCTGCACACGCATCTTGCGGCTTTGGCGACCTTCCGCGAGCCGCCGATCGGGTTCTTCCGTGGCCTCGTCGTCGAGCGCAGCGGGGATTACGCGTCCACCCTCGACATCAAGCGCGGCGGCACCGCGGCGGTGGTGCAGATGGCGCGCCTGTACGCCATCGTTGCGGGGGTGGGGGAGGTGGATACTGTGGCGCGCATAGGGGCGTCGCAAAGCGTGCCGGGCGCAATTGTTTCTGCGAAGGGTGCGGAGGACCTGCTCGGCGCGTACGAGTACCTGTCTGACCTGGTGATGAAGCACCAGTCGCACCAGCTGCGCGCCGGTGAGCGGCCAAACTACCACATCGATCCGAAGCAGCTGTCCGAGCGTGACCGCGCGGCGCTACGGGATAGTTTCCGCGTGATCAAGTCGCTGCAGAACGCGCTGGCGAACACGTATCCTGTGCAGGCGGTGTGAGATGTTTGGCTTCGGCTCGCGCGCGACGCGCAGATCGCTTGACGACGGGGCGCTGCTGGCCGTCGACGTCGAAACCACCGGCCTGAAACCGGGCCGCGACGCGCTCGTCGCCGTCGGCTGGGTGCCGGTCAATGGCAAGGAGATCGACCTGTCTGGCGCACAGTACCACGTGCTCGCCGGCGCGCAGGTCGGGGAGTCGGCCACCGTCCACGGCATCACCGACGACGAGGTCGCCGCCCGCGGCGAAGACCCGGCGGCGGTGTGGGAAGCGTTTGCGCAGGCTATCGAGGGAAGACGGCTGCTTGCGCACTTCGCGCAGATGGAGACGGGCTTCCTCGGCCAATTGCGCGCCCAGGTGCAGGGAAGGCGTTGGGTGATTCACGATTCCGAGGTTGTGGATACGATGACGATGGAGCGGCGCCACATGGAGCGCATGGGCACGTATCCGCGCGGCGAGGACTTGCGGTTGCCGCGGGTGCGAGAGCGCTATCGGCTGCCTCGCTACACCAATCACGGCGCGCTCACAGACGCGATAGCATGTGCTGAACTTTACCTAGCGCTGGTCAGTGAGTGATGTATCACTTGCCGATACGCTTCGGTATGCTCTTGCCTATGCGTTTTGGACGAATTGCAACACCTGAAGGGATGACGTTCGCCGTCATCGACGACGAGGGAACGGTGGCCAAGGCGATTGCCGGCACACCATACACCGAACCCGAGTACACCGGAAAAGAATACAAGCTCGAGGACGTGCGCCTGCTCGCGCCGACGCTGCCCAGCAAGATCGTGGCGGTGGGGCGCAACTACGCGGACCACGTGGCGGAGGTGTTCAAGGAGTCGGCTGAGCACCTGCCGCCGACCATCTTTATCAAGCCGCCAACAGCGGTGGTCGGCCCGGGCGCGCCGATCCGTATCCCGGATTTTGCCACCGGCGTGGAGTTTGAGGGCGAGCTGGCCGTCGTCATCGGGGTACCGTGCAAAAACGTCAAGGCGAAGGACTGGAAGTCGGTGGTCCGCGGCGTGACCATCATCAACGACGTGTCGTCTCGGGACCTGCAGTTTTCCGACGGGCAGTGGGCGCGCGCCAAAGGCATCGACACGTTTGCCCCGCTCGGCCCCTGGATCGAGACGGACCTGGACAAGTTCGACTTCTCCGACCTGCCGATCAAGGCGCACCTGACCCACGATGGGACAACCGAGACGAAGCAGGACTCCAACTCCAAGCAGATGATCATGAACATCGGCGAGATGATCGAGTGGGTCACCCAGTCGTTCACGCTGCTGCCGGGCGACGTGATGGCCACCGGCTCCCCGGCCGGCACTGCTGAGATGGTGCCGGGCGACTTCATCGAGGTGGAGATCCCGGGCATCGGCCGTTTGGGCAACCCGGTGGCTCGCGCTTAAGCGGCTACGGGCCGAAGCGTTAGAGGCCAAGCGCACGCATGATCGTGCGCAGCTTGGCGCTCGTTTCGTCGAGCTCTGCTTGGGGGTCGGAGCCGAGGACGAGGCCGCCGCCCGCCCACGTGCGGGCGCTTTCTCCGGAGGCATCGACCTCGGCGCAGCGGATTGCCACCATGTACTCGCCGTCGCCGTTCGCTTCGGTGTAGCCGACTGCGCCGGCGTAGAAGCCGCGGTCAGTTTCCGCTGTGGTAATGAGCGCCTCGGCGGCCTCCGGCGGGGTGCCGCAGACGGCCGGGGTGGGGTAGAGGCGCATCGCAAGATCAAGCGCGGTGGGCGCGGGGTCCTTCAGTTCGCCCCGGATGGGCGTGGCCAGGTGCCACATTTCGCTGGTTTTTTCCAGCTCGGGGCGCTGCGGGATCTCCAACCTGGTGCATAGCGGGGCGAGGATGCCGCGAATGTGGTCGACGACGTAGGCGTGCTCGTCAAGGTCCTTCGCCGAGTGGTACAGCGCCTTGGCCGCGGCCTCGTCGGCCTCCCGGTCGTGGGGGATGCGCGCGGCGGAGCCAGCCATGGGACGGGAGGTCACCTGCGTGCCGCGGCGCTTGACCAGGACTTCGGGGGAGGAACCCACGAAGAAGTTGCCGGGGCGGCCCGCAGGGGTGAGGTCGGCGATGAACCCGTCGCGCGTGTACGACAGATCAATCAGGCGTGCGGCAACGAGCCGCGGGTCGACCGGCGGGTCGAAAGCGACGTCGACCGCGCGGGCAAGGACGACTTTGTTCAGCTTCGATGCCTCGATCGTGCCGAGCGCGGCCTCGATCCTGCGCAGGTGTTCTTGCGGGGAGGGATCGTAGCTGGTCACCGAGGCGGAAAGCTGCGAGCCCGGGCCAACGCGGTAGTAGGGGTGCGGCTCGAGCGTGCCGGATTCGCGCACGATGGTTGCTGGCACCGTCAGTGCGGCAGGGCAGTCCTGGTCGAAGGGAAGGGCACCGACGACCATGTCCACCTCGCCGGCTTCGATGGCGTCGATGGCGGCGAAGGCGTCGGAAAACTGGCGCACTGCGCCTTGGGTGCGCACCGAGCCGTGTGCACGGGACAACAGGAAGTCCGGGGCACTCGAGGGGCGTCCAGGTTCCGGGGAATAAGGCGCGGGGGTTTGCGGCATAAGGGATGACTTTAGCAACCGCGAAGTATGCGGCAAATGTGGGGCAGTTCCATACGAAATGCCAGCCGCCTATAAGGCGGAGTAGTGTGACAGGAGTGAAAAATGTGAAATCGCTTGCTGGGTGCATGGCCGCGCTCATGCTGGCCGGCCAAGCCACTCCAGCTGCCGCACAAGACTTGTCCTCTACCATCGACGGCCACGTCAACGCCGCCGTGGAAAACGCGCACAACGCCGTTTAGGACGCGACACGCAACGCAAACGCGGAATGGAACAAGTTCGTGCGCATGGCTAACGAATCGTTGCCTGCAGGTTCCTCGCTTCCGCACAACCCGCTTCCCGCCCCGGCTCCGAAGGTGCCCGGTGCGCGCGGGTGGGCACCGCAGGCAAAGGCTCCGGTCGCCCCGGGCCGCAATGGTGAGATCGTCGGCGCCGGCCGCAGCTACCTTGTGTGGGTGCCCGCCAACTACAATCCGGCTCGACCCGCCCCGGTGATGGTGGGCTACTCGGCGTACCAGGACTCCACCGAGAACTTCCGCAACTACTCGCGGCTGCGTGAGTCCGCGGTGGGGCGCAACGCCATCATCGTCTACCCGCGCGCGATCGGGGCGTCGTGGGAGGGCTCGCCGACAGCGGTGACCCGACCCGGCCAAGACATCCGCTTTGTCCGGGCCATGATTGACGACGTGCAGCGCTATTACAACATCGACCGCCGCTGCATCTACGCCACCGGTATGTCCACGGGTGGCGGCATGGCAGCGGTCTCTGCGTGCCACATGGCCGACCTCTTTGCAGGCGTTGCCGGCGTGTCCGGCGCGTACTATGCGCCGGTCAACCGCGGATGCCAGCCAATCCCGGTCGCCTTTATGGCCGTCCACGGCACGGGGGATACGCTCACGCCCTACCACGGCACGATCCGCCGCGGGGAACGCGTACTGCCGGTACCGGCGATGTTTGCCTCCTACGAGCGTCGCAACCGTTGTGCTGGCGGCGTCGACCGCGCCCCGGTTGGGCCGGGTGCGACCCGCGTGTCCGCTCGCGGCTGCGCCAAGGGTGTGCAGGTGATTCAGGTGCACGGCTCGAACCACTACTGGTGGTACTCGCCGTCCGCCGCCGATGAGCTGTGGCGGTTCCTGTCGCAGCATTCAAAGTAGGCGGTGGTAGGCGGGGCGGTGGGCGTCGAAAAGCGACTGCCCGCACGTAGGGGCTAGGATTTACCCCATGACTGAATCTGCAATGCGCGTACGTTTCTGCCCATCGCCAACTGGTACCCCGCACGTCGGGATGGTGCGCACCGCCCTGTTCAACTGGGCGCAGGCGCGGCACAGCGGCGGCACGTTTGTCTTCCGCATCGAGGACACCGACGCCGCCCGCGACTCCGAGGAGTCTTACCAGGCCATCATCGAGTCGCTTGAGTGGCTCGGCCTGAACTGGGACGAGGGGATCAACGTGGGCGGCCCGCACGAGCCGTACCGCCAGTCGCAGCGCATGGACATTTACAAAGAGGTCCTGGACAAACTGATCGAAGCAGGCGAGGTCTACCCCGCGTACTCCACCAACGAGGAAGTGCAGGCGCGTCACAAGGCAGCCGGGCGCGACCCGCAGCTGGGCTACGACAACTTCGACCGCGACCTCACCCAGGAGCAGATCGACGCATTCGAGGCCGAGGGCCGCAAGCCCGTGTGGCGTCTCCGCATGCCCGACCAGGACTGGACCTGGAACGACCTCGTGCGTGGCGAGGTGACCTTCAAGTCGGAGACGCAGCCGGACTTCGTGGTCGCCCGCTCGAACGGGGCCCCGCTCTACACCCTGGTTAACCCCGTCGACGACGCGCTGATGGGGATTACCCACGTGCTGCGCGGCGAGGACCTGCTTTCCTCCACCCCGCGCCAGATCGCCCTGTACGCGGCGTTGCAGCGCATTGGCGTCGCTGAATTCACCCCGCAGTTTGCGCACCTGCCGTTCGTGATGGGGCAGGGCAACAAGAAGCTGTCCAAGCGCGACCCGGAATCGAACCTGTTCAACCACCGCGATGCGGGCATCATCCCGGAGGGCATGATCAACTACCTCGCGCTGTTGGGGTGGTCGCTGTCTGCGGATCAGGACATCTTCTCCGTCGAGGAGTTCGTCAAGGCCTTCGACGTGTCCGACGTGCTGGGCAACCCCGCCCGCTTCGACCAGAAGAAGCTCGAGGCCATCAACGCCGATCACATCCGCCTGCTCGCGCCCGAGGACTTCCGCGAGCGCCTGCGCGCCTACCTTACGGAGTACACCGATTTCCCCGCCGACTACCCGGCCGAGAAGTTCGCGCTGGCGGCCGAACTTGTGCAGACCCGCATCAAGATGCTTGGCGACGCCTACGGGCTCCTGAAGTTCCTCGTCACCCCCGACGCGCAGCTCGAGCTCAACGAGAAGGCCGCCCGCAAGAACCTCAAGCAGGACGCGGTCGAAGCGCTCGATGAGGGCATCGCCGCGCTCGAGGCCATCGACGAGTCCGCGTGGGCGACCGACGCCATCGACGCCGCGCTGAACGAAGCGCTCATTCAGAAGCTCGAGCTCAAGCCGCGCAAGGCCTTCGGCGCGCTGCGCGTCGGCATCTCCGGCGAGCAGGTCTCCCCGCCGCTGTTCGAGTCCATGGAGCTGCTGGGCAAGGAATCCACGCTCGCGCGCCTGCGCGCCGCCCGCGCGGTGACGCCTTTCGCCACCGAGTAAGGAACCCTCCGTTTTCGACCGCTTTTCGACGCCCGCGTGCCCGTGTTGGCACGCGGGTTTCTTCATATCCGTGCACACTTACAACCGCGTTATTCTCACGCTTGAAAACGTGCGATACGCAGGCGATTTGGTATGTATTGTGCGTTCTGGTTATAGTAATCATCGTTGTTCAGAGCGAGCACGGAAAAACTTCAGAAAGAGTTTACTCCGGTAAGCACTGGAAAACGATGGCCTATGGTGTAATTGGCAACACAGCGGTTTCTGGTACCGCCATTCTTGGTTCGAGTCCAGGTAGGCCAGCAACAGAACTCCACATCGTTGTTCTGTGTCCTTGAGCCCCGTTCGTCTAGCGGCCTAGGACGCCGCCCTCTCACGGCGGTAACACGGGTTCAAATCCCGTACGGGGTACCACATACCGAGGCGGTCAGCTGAGAAGCTGGCCGCCTCGTTTTTGCGTGGGGCTCTGTGCTCCGTTTCGGGCCCGTCTCGGTCCTCTCGCGGCGTGGGGTGTTCACCGATTGGGGTTCTCGCGGGGCGGGTCTAAATGGAGCTAGCTCCGTTTGGGAGATCTCGCGAGTGGCGACCTGGGGTTTCTCCGGTGGGGTGGCTGCAAATGGAGCTAGCTCCGTTTGGAAGGGCCTCCGGCGCTGATGTGGGGATGCGCAGTCTGTGAAGCCCCGATCGCGCCAGTGGGGGAGAGACAGGGGTCCGAAATCCAGGACCACACCCATCAGCCCCTCATCTGTCGTCGCGTTGCCGTGCCGGGACAATTTGGGTAACGCAACAGGGACAAATTGGGTAATTCAGATGGGACAAATTGGGTAATGAAGTTGGGTCAATTTGGGTAATAGGGTTCTCTACCTGCTAAAAGTGCAGCTATCATGCTACGGTTCTCGCATGGGCGAAGACGAGAACTCAACGAGATACTTGAGGCGGGAGATTGATACCCTCCTCGACGAGGTGATGCCGTACTTTCCGGCGATTGCGCTCGAAGGAGCGAAAGGCGTAGGGAAAACCCAAACCGCGTTCCAGCGTGTCGAGCATGTGCTGCAGTTGGACGCACCGGGAATGAGCGACCTGGTAGCGGCTGATCCCTCAATCGTGAACTCGCGGCAGGGAAGCGTGCTCATTGATGAGTGGCAGAAGTACCCACCGGTGTGGGATATCGTGCGCCGAGCGGTGGATACAGGTGCACCCGCCGGAGCATTTCTTCTGACGGGAAGTGCGTATCCGCCTCATGGAGCTGGGATCCATTCCGGGGCAGGAAGGATCGATACGGTGCGGATGCGGCCATTCGCGATGCAGGAACGCTCGCTGGCTGCCACGAAAGTGCGTATCTCGGACATATTCGGTGGAACGCAACGCAACGTTGAGGCCGAAGAGATTACCGTCGGTGCGGCGGAATACGCCGAGGAGATTTGTCGTTCGGGATTTCCGGGAATTATGGACCTGCCGCCGCGGCTGCGGGCAATGCGCCTGAACTCCTATGTCGAGCGTCTTGCAACGCACGAGTTTGAAGAACTGGGGCAGCGTATTCGCGACCCTCAGTCGGTGATCCGCTGGCTCACTGCGTATGCTGCTGGCACTTCACGAACCGACAGCTACCAGTCGATTCTTGATCGCGCGACGCCGGGCGAGGCTGACAAACCCGCGAGGAAAACGACCCAGGGATATCGTCGTCTTTTGGAGCAACTGATGATTCTCGAGCCCCTTCCAGCATGGGACCCACTGCAGGCTGGTTTTCCTGCGCTGATCCGCTCGCCCAAGCATCACCTGTGTGACCCAGGACTGGCCGCAACATTGCTTGGCGCGACGTCGACTTCACTCATCTCTGGGGATCCAGCTCAAAGTGAGCTGTTTGCTCAGCTGTTTGAGTCTTTCGTGCTGCTGAGTGCTCGCGTCGCAGCAGAGACCCTTGGCGCGAAGACTTGGCATCTGCGCGCGCGGAAGGGGGAGCGTGAGGTGGACATTCTTGTTGAGGACATGGAGAAACGCATTGTGGGCATCGAGGTGAAGGTATCTCCGGAAGTCCGAGATGACGACGTTGCGCACCTCCATTGGTTGCGAGAACTTTTGGGCCCGAAGTGGGCGGGCGGCATGGTGGTGCACGCCGGTAGCCACCTGTACCGGCGAGCTGATGGAATCTGGGTCGTTCCTCTCGCAGCGTTGGGCTAGGGGCGGGACGTCGAGAAGCGTGCTGGCTTCGCGCTGCGAAGTACCTGTGCCTTTGCTACGGTCATGTTCGATAAAAATCGGCTCACTCGAAGGAGTATCGCTATGCGCTCGAAAAGAACCTTGACCACCATGTTTGCTGCGAGTTCCGTGGCTGCGCTGCTCGTCGGCTGCTCCGAGCCGTCGGAGGACTCGGCGGCGACGGGATCCGAGGGATCGACCGCTGCGAACGGCGAAGTGACGCTCACGGTGTACACCTCTGAGCCGGAGGAGAAGGTAGACGAGATTAACCAAGCATTCGAGGAGGCCAATCCGGATGTGAAGGTAGAGGTCTACCGAGCCGGCACTGGTGATCTGACCGCCCGCCTTGAAGCGGAGAAGGCGGCAGGCAGCATCGAGGCAGATATCTTCTGGGCCGCCGATGCGCCGACTTTCGAGGCGTACAAGGAAGCCGGGGACTTGGCCGAGCTTAGCGACGTCGACACCTCTCAGGTGATTGATGCAGCTCAGGGCGCAGACAACATGTACGTTGGCACCCGCATTATCCCAACGGTGATTGCTTACAACACTGACGTCTATGACCAGGACAACGCGCCGGCGTCGTGGCAGGCACTCACTGATCCGGAGTACCAGGGCAAAGTGGTCATGCCGGACCCCTCAGTCTCCGGCGCAGCCGCGTATAACGCCACGGTGTGGAAAGACAACGACCAGTTGGGCGAGGACTGGATCACGAAGCTGGGCGAGAACCAGCCGATGATCGCGAAGTCCAACGGGCCGACCTCGCAGGAGATCGCCGGTGGCGGCCACCCGGTCGGGATCGTGGTGGACTACCTCGTGCGCGACTTGGCCGACGCAGGTTCGCCCATTCATACGGCCTACCCGGAGGAGGGCGCGCCGTTTATTACCGAGCCGATCGCTGTGTTCAAGGACTCGGACGCGAAGGACGCGGCGCAGCGCTACATTAACTTCATTCTCTCGGAGGAGGGACAACAGCTAGCGGTGAAGCAGAATTACCTGCCGGTCATCGATTCAGTGGGTACGCCTGGCGACGCTCCGAGCCTGTCGGAGATTCCGCTGATGGAGGCAGATCTTGAAGCACTGACCGATACTCGTGAAGAGGCAGTGGCGTTCTTCCAGAACGCAGTGAAGTAACGCCACCATCGACTAGAACCTCTAGGAGTACTGTGCCTGGAACTCTTCAGCGTCTGAGTGGTGGCGTGCAACTCGTACGTCTCGGGGTATGGCTGATTGTCGCCGCGCTGTTTGTCGCCCCGCTGGTGCTCGTAGTTTCGCTCGCACTGGGTGGTAACCAGTTTCCGTTGCTTGTCCAGCAAGGGCTGGGCGAGGCGGCCGTCAATTCCGTGGTCACCACGCTGGCGTCGTCAGCCTGCGCGGTAGTGCTTGGTGGTGTAGTGGCGCTGCTGCTTGAGCGCACGGACGTATACGGGAAAGATACGCTACGTATCCTGTTGCTTTCGCCGCTGCTTATTCCGCCGTTTGTCGGAGCGATTTCTTGGCTGCAGCTCTTTGGCAACAACCAAGGGTTGAACGCCGTGTTTGGCCGCGAGCTGTGGAACATTTACGGTGCCGACGGCGTGATCTTCTTAATGACGCTGCACTCGTATCCGGTGGTATACATCATCGTAGCCGCTGCGCTTCGCTCTATTCCCGCAGATTTGGAGCTCGCTGCGCGCATTAGCGGTGCGGGCAACGCGCGCGTCTTACGCACGGTCACGCTGCCGCTTTTGGGTCCTGCCTTGCTTAGCGCTTTCACGTTGACTGCGGTGTCGAACCTGGCAGATTTTGGCATCCCATCCATTCTCGGCTCACCAGTTCGCTTTGAAACGCTTGCCACGATGGTCTACCGCATGATGGAATCTGGCATTGTGGCAAACCCACTGCAGGTGGTTTCCACCATCGGCACGGTGCTTTTGGTGCTCGGGATCGTAGCGGTGGTCGCTGATCACGTGGTATCTTCCCGCGCGGTCCACGCCACGCACGCTGGTCTTTCGATGCCGCTTCCGCTCGGGGCGTCGCGTGCCCTCGTTTCCGCAGTCTCGTGGGTGCTTGCACTGGCTATCACGCTCGGCCCGATTCTGGGCCTGACGTACCGCGCGCTCCTGCCGGCACCGGGTGTACCCTTCACACTCCAGAACATTTCCCTGTCCAATTTCCAGTCCACGTTGCAAAACCCCCGTGTCGTGGAGGGCTTTACCAACTCGATCACGCTTGCGCTTGGTGCGGCGTTGCTTTGCGGTCTGCTGGGATGGATTGTTGGCCTTTTGGTGACCCGCACTCGCGCCCGTACGAATACAGCACTGACGCTTATTGTGTTGCTACCGACCGCGCTGCCAGGACTGATCATTGGTGTCGGCTGGGTGATCTACGGGCGATACACGGATTTGTACAACACCCGCTGGGTCATCTTGCTCGCGTACGTCTGTGCGTTTACCGCGCTTGTCCTCCAGGCGGTGCGCGCGCCACTTTCGGCGATGCCGACAGCAGTTGAGGAAGCCGCGCGCATTTCTGGGGCTGGCGCGCTGCGCGCGTTGTGCGATACCACCGGCCGGCTTGCGATCCCCGCAGTCGTTTCTGGCGCGGTACTGGTCGCAGTGACCGCCGTGCGCGAGCTGACCGTTTCGGTTCTGCTCATCGCTCCTGGTACAACCACGATCGGTGTGCAGCTGTTTAACCTGCAGCAGGCCGGTAACTATAACCAGGCCTCTGCGCTCGCGCTCATGTTCGCCATCATCGGTATCGCAGCCCTTGCTTTGACCATCCGCAATCCTGAACGGAGCAACTCGTGAGTGAAATCCAGCTGAACGACTTGACCGTCGTTTTCCCCGACGGCACAGTCGGCCTCAACTCGCTTCGCGCGACAGTCCGCAGCGGCGAATTTCTCGCGCTCGTCGGGCCTTCCGGCTCGGGTAAAACGACGCTGCTACGTTCGCTCGCGGGCTTCATTCACCCCACGAGCGGTACGCTCCACATCGGAGGTAAGGATGTCTCTGCAGTACCGCCGGAGCAGCGCCGCATGGGCATGGTTTTCCAGCAGCATGCCGTGTGGCCGCACATGTCGGTAGCAGCGAATGTGGCCTATCCGCTCAAGCAAGCCAAGGTGCCCAAGTCGGAGCGCGATGCCCGCGTTGAGGAGGTGCTCGCTCTCGTCGGACTCGCAGGCTACGGATCGCGCAGGCCGGATTCGCTCTCCGGCGGGCAGCGGCAGCGAGTTGCGCTCGCCCGTGCCATTGTCGCGCGTCCGAGCGTGCTGCTTCTCGACGAGGCGCTCTCCGCTCTCGACGAGCCCTTAAGGGACGGGCTGCGCCGCGAACTCGTCGCGCTGACGAGGACACACAACTTGACGACAGTGCACGTCACACACGACCGGAAAGAGGCACTCGCCATCGCCGATCGCATCGCGGTGCTCCGCGACGGCGCGATCGAACAGATTGCGACACCACCCGAACTGCTCAAACGGCCCGCCTCCGCATGGGTGGCATCCTTTCTCAGCGACGCGACGGTGCTACAAGGCCGGATTCAACAGGGACGCGTCCGAGTAGAAGGCCTCGGCAGCTGGCTTTACGACGGCGACGAGGCAGATGGTGCGGCGGTGGAAGTCGCCGTGCAGCCTTCCATGGTGCACCTCGATGCTGTTGCCGGACCCGATACCACCACAACGACGATGACTGTGACCTCCGCGCTTTCTGAGCACAATGGGTACTCGGTGTCGCTGAAAAACGGCGAACACAGCTTCCGGGCGTTCGTCCCAGGTAATACACGCCCCGAAATCGATACAGAAGTCGACGTATGCATCGATCCACCGCTCGTCTTCGCCACCGAAAGTTAAGGACAGCGCATGGAAGCCACCGCACAACCGACCAACCGCGGAAGCGCCGCTGAGGTGTTCGGCACCTTTCTCAAACTCGGCTGCACGTCCTTCGGCGGGCCGGTCGCGCACCTCGGCTTCTTTCGCGAGGAGTTTGTGAACCGCCGGAAGTGGCTTTCCGACGCCGAGTACGCCGACCTCGTCGTCCTGTGCCAGTTCCTGCCCGGCCCAGCGTCGAGCCAGGTCGGCATGGCGCTTGGTCTGCGCCGGGCGGGCGTGGCTGGGATGGTGTCGGCGTGGGTGGCGTTTACGGTGCCGTCGGCAATCGCTCTGGTCTGCTTCGCACTCGGGGTGAGCAAGCTTGGCAACGTCGCCGACGCCGGTTGGCTGATCGGTATGAAAGCCGCGGCGGTCGCCGTGGTGGCGCACGCGCTGATCGGTATGGCGAGCTCGCTTGTCACGGACAAGTGGCGCGCACTCATCGCGGTGGTGGCGATGGTGCTCGTGCTGCTTGTGCCGAGTGCCTTCGTGCAGGTCGCCGCGATCCTCGTTGGCGCGGCGGCAGGGTATGCGCTGCTACGAGAAGCGGTCCCGGCCAGCGAGACCACGCCGGGGCTGACCCTGCCGAAGAGCGCAGGCCTGGCTATCTTAGTCGTGTTCGCCGCTCTGCTGGTTGCGTTGCCAATCATCGCCCGGGGCAGCAACGTGGGGCTCATGCTTGTCGACGGCTTCTACCGCGCCGGTGCCCTCGTCTTCGGCGGCGGACACGTCGTGCTTCCACTGTTGGAACAGGTCGTTGTGCCGACAGGGCTGGTCGATGCCGATGTATTCCTCGCCGGCTACGGGGCAGCCCAGGCGGTGCCTGGCCCACTGTTTACCTTCGCGTCCTTCCTCGGCGCGAGCGCGAACGGTGTGCACTGGGCGCTCGGTGCGGTGCTCGCCACGGTGGCGATTTTCCTGCCGGCTGCGCTGTTGGTCGTCGGCGCGATGCCGTTCTGGGACGCGCTGCGGGCGCATCCCGCGAGCCGGGGAGTGCTCGCCGGTGCCAACGCGGCGGTCGTGGGGATCCTCGCCGCCGCGCTGTACACACCAGTGTTTACGGCTGGTATCGCAGGCCCGGCGACGATGGCGCTCGCGGCGGTGGCCTTCGTGGCATTGCGGTCGTGGAAGGTGCCTGCCTGGGCGGTTGTGCTCGCAGCAGCGGTTGTGGGACTCGTGGCGCTCTAGAACACCCCATACCGGTGTGATGGGTCACACGTTGTCGCCTGCAATGTTGTCTCTGGCGGGGTTAGGACCAGTGGCTGATTTGCGGGGAGGTCTTCCTTTGCATCCGTGCCCGGCCTAGGGTGGGATGTAGCAGGTCAGACGCCCTCCCCGCACACTAGAACGCAAGGGGAGCCGAGCCAAAGACACGCTGGAAGTGAAGCGCCGACAGGAAGGAGACCGGATGACAGCAAGTGATACTGAGCATCACGACGGTGCCTCCGGCGCGGGCGAAACGCCACACGCGGCATAGCCATAATCCGACTTCCCAATCGTTAGGGATGCGAGAAGCGGAGCTGACAGCGTATTGGCTCGCGTCGAGCAGTGCACCACCAGCGATAAGCTGGACGCGACGTATGAAAGGCGCACCTACCGAGGGTGCGCCTTTCAGTATGTGACGTCCCGAAAAATGCGTTCTGTACTGGCGATTTGTGTGTTTATGGTGATGCCCTCTATTGTTTACAAAGTCGCAAGGAACGCGAACGCGCCCCGTTCGTCTAGTGGCCTAGGACGCCGCCCTCTCACGGCGGTAACACGGGTTCAAATCCCGTACGGGGTACCACATGGCGGTTTCACGGTTCTGACCTGCAGAGTTCACGAAACTGATAAACGCGAAACGAAATCCCGATTCTCATTACTGAGAATCGGGATTCTGCTTGTTTTACTCGATCCCTGGTGCTTAAAAGCAACAGAGATAGAGTGAAATTTCGGCTAAATGGGCAGTGGCCCACGACCTGTAGACCACGGCCCATACGGGCGGTGGTCTTTGTTGGTCTTTAGGCTGCAGCCGGGGGAGCCTGGGGTGCGACGTTGCCAAACGTGTTCCAGTCAGAGACTCGCTTACACGGCTGAGTTGGAACCGGGTCACTGGGGTTTGTATTCAAGTCGAATACGACTCGGTGAAGGAACTTCTGGATAAGGTGAATGTTGACACCCACGATGCCCAAAGCGGTTACGAGGGTCGCGTTAGCGAATCCACGAACGAGGCGACGAGTCTTGTCGCCCAATCCCATGCGCCCGTTCTTGAGAAGGGCGTTACGGCTCTCAATCGTGTTTCGTCCACGACGGTACGTGTCAGCCCATTCCTGCGTTCCCCAAGAAGTTCCCGTCTGAACGTGTTTTGCTGCTGCATCCACCGGGATACGAATCTGCGTCTGCTTGAAGACAGCACTGTTACGGTCTTCCTTAGTCAAGTCGCGGGCGAACACCTTACGCAGGGTGGCACCTTCTAGAGTCTTGTCAACGCCGATTCCGTCAACCTTGAGCTTGGCACGCTTGCCACGTGCCGGGGAATAGAAGTCGATAGAGCCATCCTTGTGCATCTTCTTGACTTGAAGGGCGAATGCTCGGCGACGGTCGATAATGTCGAGTAATTCGTCACGATCCATCTCGCCAGCGGCAAACAGGGCACTAGCGTCGCGCCAGCGGGCGGGCATACCAGGGAAGTACCAAGAGCCGTCAATAAGCTGAGCTCCGTGGTAGGTAGCCTGTAGGCCCATTTGGCGCTTGACGAGGTCGCCCATGACCTTGTAGCCCGCCTTGCGCAGCGGGATCTGCAGTTTCTCAGGCTTGCTCATCGGGTAGTAGACACGGTCGCCGATAAAGGCACCCTTCGGCGCGGATTCGTCGGCGATGAGATGCTGCAGGGCATCCATGGCACGATCTGCCGGCGCGTGGCCCGGCTTGTCCATTGCCATGCCGACAATGAGCTGTGGCAGGTTGTCCTGGCGGGCAGGGAACGTCTGTGTGACGATCGTGGCCTCGTATGCCCAGTACATCTTCTTAGGAGTGGACTTGGCTTTGTCGCCGTTGTGATCACCTTCGCGGATGTACCAACCTGCGTCCGGGTCTGACGAGCGCTTCGGCTTGCGGTCACGCGGGTTGCCCGTCTTAGCGGCGAGCACGGGAGTGCCATCCACGGCTACGTCGCCCGCCCATGCGTCTCGGTACTCTTCGGGCAAAAGGCGCACTGACGCGGCGATGAGTGCGTTGGTGAACATGGTCAGTCGCAGGTAACGCTTGCGGGTTTCTTCCGGGTTAGCCAGAGAGACTAGGTAGTCGAACTCGTCCGTCGTAAGGCGCTTGCGGTAGGTCAGGGTCGGGTTCGGATCCACGACGTCCTTAACCTTGTTCCATGCGCGGTAGACCTTCTCGTACCATGCCTGACGGCCCTTGTAAGTGGTGTAGTCGGTCTCGTGACGCTGCGGCAGACCGAGGGCGCGCAGGACCTGGTTGTTCGCACGATCGGTGATGATGTTGACCGCTTGCTGGATGTGCAGCGGCTTGGCTTCGATGGTTAGCAGGGCCATAAGCGCGAGAACCGTGCGCGGCTGAATCGTGGCTGGACGGCCACCCTTGCTCGGGTCGTATCCGTCCTCGGCACGCCAGGTATCGATGAGCAACTCGACGCCCGAATCGTCAACAACGTCAATGGCACGCTTGAGGGAGTTCATACCGACCACGTCGAGGCTGATGATGCCGACCTCGGCTGCGTCACCTGCGGCAGTGAAAGCCTGGTTGCTCATGGGCTGGGGTTCACCTCCCTGCGCGTACTTGAGGTATGGATGTTGGAACGTCACTTAAGCGACCCCACAATCTGTTGTGAGGCCGGTGAAACTAGCTACGTCACGGCGGGAGTCCTTCTTATCGGTGGTGCGTAAAAGCACCATAGATTCCGTACTGTACCGGTAAAGATCGACGACATCCAGGCGGGTGGGAGCTGCACCGGATCGTGTGTTCGATACGCTTGTGACATGCCCGCCCGACAGCCCATCCCCAAAGAGCTCTACCCTGAGTGGCCCGACGCTCAGATTAAGAACCTGGCGCACGCCCGTCTGCAGCTTGCCGCTCGCAATATTCGTCGTCACGTTCGCGACAACATTGAGTTGAAGTCGCTTAAGGATTTGGCGGAGGTTACCGGTGTTGGACACTCCACGATCAGCGACTTTGTTGCTGGCCGCGCTTGGCCAAGTGTCTTGACTATTGCCCAGATTGAAGTTGGGATCGATCGCGAAATCTGGCCCAGGGGTTTGGGCGAGGGTCGTCGCATAAGGCCCACCGAAATCGCGAAGTTTGGTCATAAGAAGGATCGTTCCCGGTTTTCGCGAGGGCATTGAAAGGGATCTACGACTTTTTGTTCGATCGGGAAAACACCTGGGGATTAGTTAAAAAATTCTTCTCTTTCGACCGGGTACCCGGTTTGTGAGATCTGATGTGTTTGGTTGAAACTATGCGAAAACTAGGGGAGAACGAGGATGGTGTGCCTGCCTATATAACCGAAGAAAGGTCGTTTCCCGTGGCCCACCATCACTTTGAAAGACTCGGCGGAGTAGTCGATGAAGACTATTGGCTCGTGGGCTCTCAGTCACCTACACGTATTCCTATTTCAGAGCTTCACACAAGCCATGCGGGTCTCTACGATGTCGTGGTCGGTCGTGTCTATTGGCCGAGGCTCCCAGGTGTAGATGATGAGATCCTTGACCCCGGCGTAGGTCGAGAAGGCATGTATCGACAGGTTGATCAGTAGCTGCACGATACCTATTCGTTGGAGAACATATTCCCCGAAATGTCGGTGGCTGGGGGTTCAACACAAGAGCTATTGACGAAGCCGTTGTTGCCGTTGATGGGGGATCGTGACGCTGTAGGCAAGTACATCACCAATATGTGCAATCACGCTGTGGCGAACGAGCGAGACTAACTTAACCAGATTGCGGTCTTGAAGTCGATCAATGTTTATCCCCGAAAGCTTCGCTTATTCCCGTATCATTCGAGCATCGCGAACGGTACGGATGACCTGAGCTGGCGTGAGTATCTCGCTGTACTACATTGTTCAAGACACTCATGAGCTTGGCCGTGAGTTCCTAGATAACTGGAAGTGTGAAGGGCTTGCACTTGTTGATGATTGAATGGAACCGATGTAGTTCTTATCAGCTCAGGGGCGGTGAAAAGGGGACAGGTGAAATCCCGTTTCTCCCCGTTTCATTTGCGTGATAATAGGTGCATGGCTGCGAAAGAACTCACCGAACGGCAGAAGAAAGTTCTTGAATGGATCGTGGACGGGTGTGCCGGCAACCCGCCTTACGAGACATTCAAGACCACAGCACGCATGTTGGAGGGGCACGGTCTGGTCAAGATTTCGGGTCGTGGTGCAGCATGGAAAGCGGTTGCAACAAAGCGCGGTGAGCGTGTTCACGATGGGACTGAAGCTCTGTCCGTGAAGAGGCGAGGGAAGAGCGCGGCTTCGTCTGTGCCTGTCCCACGGCCTCAGGTTCCTGTAAAACCACCCGCGCCATCTGAGCCTAAGATTGATCTTGAGCCTTACGTACAGAAAGTGTTGAGTGCAATTGAGCACTCAGATCTCGATGCTTTCTGGTGTGTGGCGAGTGAATCTGAGCTGAAACGAATTTGGATTCCGGTCGGGAAAATCTTGGTCAAGAACTATGGCGACTCGGAGTCAAACATCATCTATGACTACGTCGCAACACAGCCGGGGTGGCGAACTCAGGGCAGCTTCAAAGTGGGAAAGCTTCAACTTGAGCCGATGCGACTTCCTGATTGGCGGGAATTGATTCGCGGTGAGAAGAGGGTTGCTAAGTACCATCCCGCCGTGAAAACGACTTTTGAATGGCGTAAAGAAAAACTCAGCCCTGACGTTTATGCGCGTGCGAAGCGGGTGTTGCATGTCGTCTTCACGTTGTTTGAGCTGTACGGCGGCACGGTGGAAGTCGATCAGTGGTACAACGACTGGACGAAGAAAACGATTGTGCGTGGAGTCTCGGCAGGTATTGGCAGCATGTCGAAGGTTTTAATTAAAGAGGGTTACGAAAAGTCCGAGCGCGAGCCGACCACAGAAGAAACCGAGAAGCATAATCGGTGGCATAAGGGTGAGTCGATGCGCCGTTTCTACAATCACATTCCCAATGGACAGCTGACAATTGAGGTTGGTTATGGTCTCAACGCGCACGATACAAAGCGAAATCCGAACGGAATTGAAAACGGTATTGAGCGCTTTTTCATGTCGCTGCAAGTAAGAGATTTTTGGTACGGGGTTAATGCTGAACTCTCACGACGGCAAAAAGAATTTAGGGAGCGGCAGGCTGAATTTGCTCAGGGCATCGCGGCGAAAACTGTTGCGAAGGATTTCTATTTCGATGTGTTGCACAAGCGTTCTCAAGAGTTGAAACAGTATGAAGCAGTACGTGAATACCTTGATTTCATAAAGCGAAACGAGCCTGAAAGTTTATGGATCGCGTGGGCTGAAAAGTATCTCGACACGTTTGATCCACGACACAATCTGGCAATGCCGAACCCGCCGGCACTTGATGTGCAAGCTCATGCAGGACTGATTGAAAAGATTATTGGCGTACTTGGTGAGGATGAGAGTGCGTGGCCCGATGCGTTCCCGGACGGTGAGTATCACGGCTGAGGTGTCACACGCGCGCGGGAGCGGCATGAACGTGTGTAGCTGCGGTGGGAGAGTGGCGTGTGTGTTGGATTGGTGGTGCGTATAAGCCCCGTCGATTCGGTGCGGTCGTGAGTGGCTTCTAGGGCGTGTCTCCTAATTGTGGGCCTGTGCTCGAGCATGATTGAGGTGTGTC
>ERZ1673749.650-NODE-650-length-34497-cov-7.124760_pt1 | contig 34497 bp, 44 predicted proteins | sample MGYA00580204_ERZ1673749 | MGnify/ENA primary metagenome ERZ1673749 (study PRJEB41218, sample SAMN15661745) | gut metagenome | host: Homo sapiens | place: Canada: London | collected 2015-08-20/2019-03-30 | study: EMG produced TPA metagenomics assembly of...
TGATGATGATGATGATGATGAAATGTCGGGGGCTCCCTATACTCTTCCCACTTTCAGACAGAGAACCACAGTAAGGGAGTTCCCGTTCACGTGAACAGGGATTCGATAACGTCGAAAGTCTTGGGAGAGGGAGGGGGTGAAGGGGGAGGGGGAACCTTTCCTCAGGACGTCTTCAGGCATTTTTAAAGAACTTTTGAATAAACTATAAAATTAGGATGTTGTGCTTGGATAGTATAATACATTTTTTGGGTAGGTATATATCTGTTGTCAGATTTGTAAAAAATTCGAACGGCATATTTTTAACGACAATTATTTCAATAACAAAAATTTTAAGAGCATCATTCCGTCAAGGTTATTCCCAGAGGCAATCCCATGAGACCACGCCCGAATCTCCACCCCTTTATTGCCAAAAAGATCGGCATCCGCATGATGTACGCGCCTCCATTCCGGCCCGCGCACCACGCCTTCAGGCCGATCCGTCCACTGGTGGTTCGTTGCGCCAGACCTTTCGCCGGGGTCATGTTGTATTGCGCGAATAGGCGCAGGGATCTGAGGCTGCGCTTCATTATTGACGTTGCACGGCTGCTCTTCGGGCTTGCCCTTCTGATCCCGCTTTCCTTGCTTGTGGGGACGCTCATAACCGATCTCCGCTGGATGCTGATTTCACTCATTCCTCAGACATTCATAGCTGTCGGTTTGGCGCATTCCGACTTCTGTCGTCCTCTCTACGTAAACTTCGCCAACTGGTGGATGAGGAGGTTCCCACATGCGTGACCTCTCTGTCTTCCTCCGGCTGCACGCTTCGGCTCCACTGGCACGGTTCCATAGAGCCTCTTTGAAACCATACCTTCCTCTCAAAGTTCGTTACGTTCTTCACCCCAAGGGAGAAATCTTTCTCCGAATCAACTTTTCTGAACGAATTCGTTGGAATCAGAATCGAGCGATTGGGAGAATCGACGCCCCCAGAGATTTTGTCCCTGTCCCTTTGATCGAAAAACTCTGCCGCCGAGGTTTAGCCTGCCACTGTTGGTTTCTGCTGCTCAGTGCCGCCTTGAGTGCCCTTCTTCTCTTTGGGGGGTATTGGCTATCCAACATAGAAATATCCCGAGAGGTCTTTTGGATACTTTTCCTCCTAATAAGCTGGCTCGGAGGAACATTCATGATTTTTACGATCATCATACAGATAATGACCGATGAACTTGATAAGGAAATATCATGAAACGCTTCTTCCCCGTGGCCACCATGACCCTCGTCATCGTTGGTCTGGGCGTCCAGCCCAGCTCCAGCATGTTCCTGTTCCCGGATGCGTCCGCCGAGTACAAGTCCTACGCGACGCAACCGGTCGACATCATGTTTCTCACTCCAGACGAGGCCTACGGAATGCCGCTTCGCACCTTGAAGGAGCAAAAAATCCACTCGCCCTCGGGAAAGCTCATGCTCATTCTCTCTCCGAATGAGCACGTCCTGTTCCAAGATGGAAAGCTGGTACGCTATTTCTACATGGTCACGGGAAATGACAACCACCGGGTGGAACTCTCCCCCGTTGAAGCCATGCCGCTCATCACGAACCTGCCTACCGGCATCCTCTACGACGCGGAATTCTTCGCAACCAAACCATTGCAGGAGCGCTTCATCGACAAGATTGACGGCCTCCCATGCACCATCAAATACGAAAACGCCCACTACATCATTTCGATGGAGCGGGACAAACAGGCTTTCGCGGAATAGGCCCTTCCGCGAATAATGCCCTTCGGGGCAAGGCGGACGTGGCGTGTTTTCTTTTTCCTTTCACGCCATGTCCGCCGATAAAGAGGAAATGCAATGTTTGAAGTAGAACGGTTTGAAGTAGAACGCCAATCAGAAGAAGTCTATGACCTCATGAACTGGGCTCAGGAAAGTGTTGATCAGGGAACCCGATACCCCGGCATGAGTTACGAACAGGGCATTCTTGATGCCCTCATGTGGCTCGATGGTTCCTCCGATCACAACCCGATGGACGAGTAACATCCGCCGATAAAGGAACAAAGATGTTTCCAGCAACCACTCCCAAAACCTGCGCCCACGTTCTGACCAGAGAAGAGGCCAGAGACGCTCTGAGCCGCGTCCTGCGTGTCTGCCGGGAATCCGGGATCAGAAAAATGGGCATTCTCAAAAGGATTTACGAAAACAGGGAACTAGTTCGCTGCCTGTATGAACAACACATGGCACTAGGCCAGAGTTTTATCCTTTTTATAAAAGTGGCTGAATCTTCCAGAAGATTTTTTGACGCCATTGTGGACGCTCTCAAGGGAACATTCCCGGATGTCGGTCAATTCCGGTGGGATGTCCATAACAAATCAAATGGTTCCCTGCCCGAAGAAACCGAACCTGTCATGAAATGTCTGGATGGACTCATAGCAGTTTGCGGAACCAGTGGCGAGAAACTCGCAAAACTCCAGACCGAAAATCGTGAGATTGTCTACTTGCTGAAAAACAATCCCGCCTTTTCAGAAAGGCTGGGCTTCATCGCAAGCTGGCTGGAAGATCATGAGCTGTTCTTTGAGGATCTACGCCATGCTCTTCAAGACATTTTTAAAAAAGTTTCAGATGATGCAGCTTTGCCAACCTATGGATGGGTAGGAGAGGATCTTACAGAGTACCTGATACAGTTCGATGCTGGAAAATTGCCGAAATCTTACAATAGCGTCCGTATAGACCCTCATGAGTCCATCATCGAAACATGCAAAAAATTACGCAAGGATTCTCAACTTAAAAACCACTTTCAAAGGATCGAAGACGAACACGGAGATTTTATTGGCATCATAGCATATTATCGGCATTTAGAAGGTTTTTCAGAAATTCCGTTCATTGATAAAATATTTAATAATATTTTATTTAGATTTGGAATAATTTGTATAATAGGTTATCATATGTTCTATTTTATTTACAATATTTAATACGATATTGCTATTTTTTACCATTGTTATCATTAAACATTTTTTACCATTAATTCGAGAACGAATCAATATCATTTTATATTTTCTGCAATCAACGTAAGTTGGACATTTTATATTAAAAACATGACGACTATTGTGTTCTAATATAAACATATTATCTTTAAATAAATATTTATTCCATGTCTTCAAGTATTTATTTTCTTCATCCAGAGACACACATACAGAACTTTCACTATGATTATATAAAACTACATCAAAATAAAAATAATAGTCGGTAATCGAATAAGATCTTGTATATAACTTCTGTTTAATTTTTATTTGATTATATACTGTAATAGTTGCCGCAACACCTGTAAATATTGCTGTTAAAAAACCTGTAATTTCCATAGAGCATCCTAACAATTTGAATAATAACGTAAAAAAACTCAAAACGAATGGCAGGCATGGAGAAGCTGATAAAGCGAGTATGCGGCAACACCGATCTCAGCAAAAAAGGAAAAACTATGAGAAAGACAATACAGACCTATTTATCAGGATTTGAAATTGAAAGATTCTCACCAGTTTCGATGGCGCTTTGGGCCGCTGCAATGGTCTTGTCTTTGTACACACTACATGAGGAAAACCTTATATATTTATATGAGGCTCTTTTACATATTAAGGCAGTCCTCGTTTGCCTACTTCTTGGGATGCTTCTCATCAAGATATTGCTCCTGCGGAAATTAGATACGTTGTTCGATATAGTAACGCTGATTATCCTCATGAGTTTCCTCTACTCTACTATGAGCTGAAAAACTGACAAAGCGAAACGCCCTGCGTCGGGTGGCCGGGTGGCCCACCCCTGACGAGCAACCCGTCAGCAATACCAAAACACAGGAGTAGAAAATGCCCCGGAAAATCGGCTCGGCTACCGCTCCCCGAAAAGAAGAGCGGCTGAATCTGGATCAGCTCTGGAATACGACAGACCCCAAGATCAAGAAGACGCTTTTCCGTTTTCTTGATGAAGAACGTTCCAGAGGAGGCAAAACGAATCCCGATGAGCGGGCAATCATCCGCCTGGGACTCGAATATCGCCATGTCCTGCCTGCACGCCAACAAGTCCTGCTGGTGCGGGATGCCCGTGCGCTCGGCCTTGTCATGTAACTAAGGGAAATTTGAAATGAAATAACCAAGAAAAAAGAGAAGACCGGCACCTGGCTGCAACCAGACACCGGCCCCAAATCCCTCAACGGGAAAAGTCAGAATAAAACCACAAACTGACTTTATCCCGACTCGCTTCCGGCGTCAAGCTAGGGGGGCTTGGTTATTCTCTTTTTTCTGCAACCCACAAGGTCGCGAAATTATGAGAATTTTCGAAACATTTGCTCCTGTGAGCCTTTTTTTCCATGTCAGGGATAAATACCAGCCTGTCTTCATAGGACATGATCAAGGCGTCTCTACCGGCGCAAGTTATGTTTATATTCTCATCTTCACGACATGTGGGGAGAAGGATCACTGCTGGCTCTCACAGACCACGATGGCCCTGCGCTCCAAGTCATCCGTGCGCACCATCCAGAACTATCTCAATGAGCTGGTCAAGGCGGACTACATCTCGATCCGAAAAGACGAGCATGGCCGCAACATCTACACCCTGCTGCTCTCCGACCGCCTGCTCGCCCTGCTCAGGAAGCTCGGCATCCCCACGCACGACTCGCGCATCACGGCAGAGGAACCACACGAAAATTTTTCGCATGATATAAGAGTAAATAAGAAACAAGATATTACCCCCCTTTCCCCCCTTCCGAGCCCAGCGGCGATTTCCCCTCTCCAAACCTCCCGCCGTACTGGATTCCCCTCGTCAGCTCCAACTACCCAGAGGGTACAAGGGAGGGGGGATTTTTCCTCTTTGTCTCGAACGAATGCGACACCACACGCACCCCGCGTACTACACCGCCCAGCCGTGTCACATGAGTTCGAACAACTGTGGCTGGCATGGCCCCAAACCGCGACCTGGGACATGCCCCGCAACAGGCAGCTTGCCTTGCGCGTCTATCGCCAGATGAGACGTGCGGGGCAACTGCCGCCCATCGAAAAGCTCCTCGGCATCGTCGAGCAATACAAACTCACGGACAGCAGATGGCTCAACGGCTACCCCCCTGAGCTCTCTAACTGGCTCTACACCCGCCAGTTTGAAAAGGCTCCTCTCATGCGCCGCCCGAAGAAGACTTTTTTCGGGAAGCTCGTGCCTGCGGAACCGGTTCTCACTCCTGAAGAAAGACGACAAGCCGAAGTCTACCGTACCCGCATTGAGGAACTGCAAAAGCGGTTCAATCAGCCTACCGTTTCGACCTCTCCTACTCCCTCACAAGACGCGGACGCACTGATCGCGCTCTGGCCTGAGCCGGAACGCCAGCGCGTCCCCGTCACGACATACCTCAACTACCTGTCAGGCAAAGGACAAAAGCCAGATCTCGCTCGTCTGGTTTCCCTTGCCCACGATTATCTGTCCGAAACGTCATCCCCCATGAGTCTTGTCGGCTGGCTGCGCAGTTGCCAAGCCTGCGCCGTCTGACGCCAAAGGAGACATCGCCATGAGCAACCTGTTTCTTGATCTGGATTCCAGCGACACCTTCGATACCGCCCTGGAACGAATGGAAGAGTACGGCGTGGGCTCCATTTTGTTTACCGTGAAGGGCAATGGCAAGCCGATCCTGTTTCTCTGCCTGACGCAAAACCCCGATCTGGCGGCTCTGCTCGGCAAGACGGCTGAAGCCTACGATGACGAACAGGAAGACGCCTAGGATGCTCCTTACGGAGATCCTTCGATCTTTTAAATAATTCGATCTTCACAGGATGAAATTTTATGAACATACTTAAAAAATTTTTTAATTCTATAAAAGAAAATCTTCTTGTTACATATATAATTATTGGAACAATAATTATGTTTTTAGCACTTATACATGTAATTTATATTATAGTATCATAGAATTGTTATCCCATATTTCAAAACAGAATATAAATATGATATTCCATATATAAAATTTAAAAATAATATTAAATTAACAGACCACATTCCAGCTATAATAGCATTATTATAGTATTTAACAAACTTATGACTATAAATTCTATCACGACGAACCCATATATAAAATTTACATGTATATATACATAATATAATACATAAAGAAAATAAAATAGTCAAAACAAACCAAAACAGATTACCTGATAAAATTTCAAATCCCTTTAAAACATCATTTTTATCATAAGAAACAATTAATGTAACTAAGGAAACAATAGCAGCACCATTTAATGTAAACAGCAATTTATAAATATTTTTTGATTCTTCATATATATGTTGAAAAGGAATTAAATCATTTTGGCACATTTTATACTCCTTTTTATTGCTGGATCTTCCTGTCTTTCGGCATCCATGTACTGTGTTCCATGCCACTAATTTATATTTTTTAACTAATTTTTATTACAGGATATTCTTCATGGAAACAACGGAAACGACACGGACTCGCTGGGCTAGGAACCTGCAAACACATGCAGGAAAAATAGTGAACGACGCCCTGGCGGATGCATTGACCTGTGAAGTCATGCTGAACCCGGACGGACGCATCTGGCAAGAGCGATTCGGCGAGCCCATGAAGTGCATCGGCACTCTGGAGCCATACAAGGCGGAATCTCTTTTCCGGACGCTGGCCTCGCTTCTCGGAAAGACTGTCTCATACGAACAACCCCAGCTCGATGGAGAATATCCAGGCGGTTTTCGCTTCTCCGGAGCCCTGCCTCCCATCGTGTCCGCGCCGGCCTTCACAATCCGCAAACCGGCCTCCCGGGTCTTCACACTTGATGAATACGTTGAAGCCGGAATTCTGACGGAACGCCAGAAAGACGCCCTGTGCATGGTCGTATCCGAGCACCAGAACCTTCTCGTAGTCGGGGGAACCGGTTCCGGCAAGACGACTCTCGCAAACGCACTTATCGCGGAGATGGTGCGCCAGTTCCCGGATGAGCGGCATGTAATCATCGAAGACACACGCGAAATTCAGTGTACCGCACCCAACGCCGTCTTTTTCCACACTACAGATGATGTCTCAATGACCAAATGCCTCAAGCAGACCTTGAGGTTTCGCCCTACCCGCATCCATGTCGGCGAAGTTCGTGACGAAGCCGCTCTCGACCTTCTGGATGCCTGGAATACCGGCCACTCCGGCGGCATTTCAACCGTCCACGCAAACTCGGCGCTCCAGGGACTCTCCCGCGTCCGTGGACTCGTTTCCCGAAGCCCCTCGGCTCCACGCTGCGTCGAGGAGGTTATCGGCGAAGCCGTCCAGATCCTTGTTTTCATTGAAAGGACTCCGTCAGGTCGCAGGATTCGGGAAATCCTCGCCGTGGACGGCTATTCGATACAGAAACAAGAATACCAGCTTAGTGAATTTACTGCATAAAAACCAATAATTGGAGGAAACATGAATCTCAAGCTCTTCCTTTCCCTGGCGACCATGATCGCTCTGATGGTCGTTATTTGCGTCCCTGACGCTCTGGCTTCGGCAGGCTCAGGCGGCGGTATGCCTTACGAATCATGGCTTCAGTCTCTTGAGGATTCCGTGACCGGTCCCGTCGCCTTTTCGATCTCGGGCATCGCCATTGTCGTTTGCGGGCTCACACTGGCCTTCGGCGGAGACCTTCCGGGTTTCTTCAGACAGCTCGTCTTTCTCATCCTAGTCATGGCCATCATCCTCTGCGCCGCCAACATCAAGTCACAATTCTTCGGCAAGGGAGCTCTGATCGCCCATGCCTGCGAAACGATCAGGATGGTGTGACATGGCCCTCAGAACAGTTCCCATTCATCAATCCTTCACTCGTCCAAGCCTTCTGCTCGGGTGTGACCGTGAACTGATCATCTCTTCGGGAGTCGTAGCCTTTGCCCTGGTCATCTCCGCGCAACAGTGGGTTGCTTTCTGGACGGGACTGACGCTGTGGGTCTTTTCTCTTTTCGTCCTCCGGCTGATGGCGAAGGCCGACCCGCTCATGCGCTTCGTCTATCTGCGGCATATCCGCTATGCGGCCTATTACCCCGCAAGGTCCACGCCCTTCCGTGAGAACACCAGGAATTACAAATGATTTTCTTAATCATTGCCATCTCGCTTCTCGGCCTGCTGCTGTTCGCTCTGCTCATCCGGGGCATCAAACAGGCCAATGAAGCCCGGACGCTCAAGCGACATCGCTCGAAGCAAGCCGGCGTCGCCGACCTGCTCAACTACGGCTCCATGATCGACGACGGCATCATCCTGTGCAAGAACGGCTCGCTGATGGCCGCCTATGTCTATGCGGGAAAAGACAAAGAAAGCCATACCGAACGGCAACAGGAATTCGACGCCGAACTCCTTAATGCCGCTCTTACGGAATTGGGCAACGGCTGGATGATCCATGTTGATGCCGTCCGTTCTCCCGCCCCAAAGTATCCTTCCCCGGATCTTTCCCATTTTCCCGATCCCATATCGAGGGCCATAGACACAGAACGCCGTCACTTTTTTGAAGAAAGAGGGGTCATGTATGAGGGGTACTCCGTCCTGACCGTCACATGGTTCCCGCCGATGCTGGCGCAGGCGAAGTTCGTCGATCTCATGTTCGATGACGCTCAGGCTCCGACATCCGCCAAGGAACGCGGACAAAAGATTCTGACGGGCTTCAAAAAGGATCTAAAGAGCCTTGAAAATCGTCTTTCCACCGTCCTTTCGCTCACCAGGCTTCACGCTCACGCCTACCAAAATGAAGACGGCACCACTGAATACTATGATGAGTTCCTCTCCCATTTGCAGCGTTGCATCACCGGAGAATCGCAACCCGTCCGTCTCCCCTCCTGTCCCGTCTATCTGGACATGCTCCTCGGCGGGCAGGAACTGTGGGGAGGCATCATTCCCAGAATAGGCCGCAAGCACATCCAGGTCGTCGCCATAGAGGGATTTCCCATGGAGTCATACCCTGGAATGCTTTCACTGCTGACGGACTTCGATATGGAGTACCGCTGGTCGAACCGCTTTATCTTCCTTGACTCGCCCGCAGCCACTTCGCACATGAACGTTTTTCTCAGAAAATGGCAGCAAAAGCAGCGAGGTCTGGTCGATTATCTCCTTGAAAAGCCCAATCCCAGACTGGATCAGGATGCCGTCAACATGACGGAAGACGCGGAAGACGCCATTACACGGATCAAAAGCCGTAGAGTTGGAGCCGGCTATTACACCAGCGTCGTCGTGCTGATGGACGAAGACAGACAGGCCGTGGAAGCAGCCGCTCTGCGTTTGGACAAGGCCATACGCAACCTCGGATTCGCATCCAGAACCGAAAGCATCAACACTTTGGATGCGTTCTTCGGCTCCCTCCCCGGTCACGGCAATGAAAATGTCCGCCGTCCTCTGATAACGACCCAGAATCTCGCGGATATGCTTCCCACAAACACGATCTGGACGGGAAGCGATTATGCCCCATGCCCTCTCTATCCTGAAGGCTCCCCCGCGCTCATGTACTGCGTCACGACCGGCAACAGTCCATTCCGCCTTAATCTCCATGTGCGCGATCTCGGCCATACCCTCATGATCGGCCCCACAGGCGCGGGCAAATCCACGGCTCTCGCCCTGCTCATTGCCCAGCTACGCCGGTACAAAGGAATGCAGATCTTTGCCTTTGACAAGGGATATTCCCTGTACCCTCTGACAAAGGCCTGCGGGGGGCTGCATTTCGCGATTGCCTCAGATTCGGACAAACTCCAATTTTGTCCTCTTCAGTTTCTGGATACGCGCTCAGACATCGCCTGGGCGCAGGAATGGATCGAAACCATCCTTTCCCTGAACGGAGTCGAAACCGGTCCCGGCGAGAGAAATAAGATCGCAAAAACCCTGACTCTCATGTCCCAGGACAGAGAGAACCGACGGCTGTCCGATTTCGTCGGTCTTATCGACGTACCCCGTATCAAAGAAGCCATGCAGGCCTACACCATTGATGGTCCCATGGGAGAATTGCTTGATGCGGAAAGCGACGGTCTTGCCCTGTCTCCCTTTACCGTCTTCGAAAACGAGGAATTGATGAACATGGGAGACAAATGGGCTCTCCCCATCCTTCTCTATCTGTTCCGCAGGATTGAAATGGCTCTTAAAGGCCAACCAGCCTGGATCTTTCTGGATGAGGCATGGATACTGCTCGGTCATCCCGTGTTCCGCGAAAAGATACGGGAATGGTTCAAAGTCAACCGAAAGAAAAATTGCTCCATTTTCATGGCCACGCAGAGCCTTTCGGATGCCTTCAACTCCTCCATCCTCGATGTGATCGTCGAATCGACGGCCACCAAGATCTATCTGCCGAACATCTACGCCAGAAACGAGGGGTTCGCCGAATTTTACACGAAAATGGGGCTGAACAGCCGCCAGATCGAAATCATCTCCTCGGCTGTCCCCAAAAATGAATACTACCTGGTTTCCGAGCAAGGAAGCCGGCTCTTCAGTTTTGCGATAGGCCCGCTTGCCATGTCCTTCGTCGGCGTCTCGGATCGCGAATCCGTGCAACACATCATGCAGCTTGAAAAACAGTACGGCGAGCAATGGATTGATCAGTGGCTCCGTGAACGGGGCCTGTCACTAAACGATTATGCGAGTGCGTCATGAAGAAAAAACCGGAAGACTCTCCTTACCTGAACGCCCGGTACAACCACAACTCGCGGGAAAGCGCCATGTTTTTCTCACGGTTGATGTGGCAGATCGTGGGGATCGTCTCCATGCTCACTGTGCTAGGTTGTGTTGCTGGCATCATCTACGTCGCCATACAAGCAAAATACATTCCCTTCGTGATCAAAGTGGACAAACTCGGTCAACCGCTTGCCGTTTCCGTTGCCGACAAGGCCGCCCCCGTCGATTCCCGCGTCATCCAAGCTACGCTCGCTTCCTTCATCAACGATGCCCGCATGGTTACGCCGGACGTCACAGTCCAGCGCAATGCCGTTTTCAGAATCTACGCCCATCTGAATGCTGAAGATGCCGCGACCGTCAAGATGAACGAATACATGAACGATGAGGCCAACAATCCTTTCCGGCGTGCCGAAAAAGAACTCGTTTCCATAGAAATCACTTCGGTTCTCCAGCAGTCAGACGAAACATGGCAGATCGACTGGAGAGAGACCGTGACGGATCGCCAGGGAGTCAGAGTTTCTGACTTTCGTATGAGAGCCCTGCTCATGGTTCATGTCGTTCCTCCAACAAACCGCACGTCCGAAGAGCAGATCAGGAAGAACCCCCTGGGCATCTTCATCCGCGACTTCAACTGGTCAAAGCAACTTTAACTCCTCTGAAGGAAGGAACTGCATGAAACGAACTCTTGTTACTGGAGTCTGCCTCCTTTTGCTCACGGGCTGTGCAGGGTTCCCGTTCCACGGCAGCCGCGAGGTCTCCGGCGTCCAAACTGCCGACGCCCTGAGCGAAACATGGCCGGCAGACGCCGAACGTTTCGCCTCTCAGGCGGCACTTGAACTTTCACGTCGCTACCCAGCCGGTCAGACAGGCCTTTCCCTCGTGACTGTGCCGGGTCAGTTCGGCACGTCGCTCGAAGACCAGCTCCGTGGCCACGGCTTCGCCATTTTCCCCTCAGACTCTTCTTCCGGCCTCCGGATCGGCTACGTCCTCGACGAAATTATCGGCGAGATCACCCCTACCGGGTATCTCCAGATCAGAACCTCGGACGGCACAGCCTTCAGCATGATCCGCAAGCTCATGGGCGGGCTCCCCTCCACGACTGCGGCTCCAGCAGCTTCCGTCTCAGCTCCGGAAGAGCCGGTTCCGGGCACACCGGTGGTGACGCCTCCCGCGCGTACTCCGGAACCGGCTCCCGCAGTAAAGGAGGTGCCTCTCCCAGAAGCACCGCAGACGCCGGTTCCCCAGACACCCACGGCCCACAAAGAGAAGACCTCCGGAGATTCCCGGATGATGCCGATCATCACCGCCGTCCGGACCGTGATCCCCGTCAAATGGCAGTACAGCATCCAGGGGACGGAACTGCGCCAGAAGCAGGTTCCATACCCGAAAAATATCCCATGGCGAAAAGCTCTCATGGACATGGCCACGGCCACCGACTCCACAGTCGACATCAACGCCAAGGCCAGGCTCGTCACCTTTACGCCAAAAGGAACGCCGTCCGCTCCGGCTCTGGCAAACTCGACGGCCCCCTCCCAGCCTGAATCTCCCCTCGTGGCTACGGCCCTGGCCGATGCCGCAGCGACATCAAAGTCTGCTCCGGCCACGACCAATACGCCTGCCCCCCCGGCAACGCCGAAAGTTGAGGCCACGTCCATCCCGGCCTCTCCAGCCGTCACCATCGTTGCCGAGCCTGTCTCCCTTCCCGAATGGCACCTCTCGCAGGGAAGCCTGCGCACGCAGCTGGATGTCTGGGCAAGCCGTGCTTCCTGGCAGCTCATTTGGAACGCGGACACGGATCTCGACATGCAGGCCAGCGCCAGCTTCCGAGGCAACTTCGTTGCCGCCGTTACTCAGCTTTTTGAAGGCCTCCACGCCGCCGGATTCCCACTCCGGGCAACGTTCTATCCCCCAAACAACGTTCTGGAAGTGAGTGACAGATAATGAAAAGATACCTTTCCCTTCTCCTTGCCGCATTCGTCTTCCTCTCCGGCTGTGCCGTCAAGGACGGTGGAGCACCCACGGTCCAGCAGGTCGAGGCAAAACGAGATCAACTGGCCGAGCTCTCCAGCTCGAAGACCGTGTCCATTGCCGAACATCCGTATCTCGGTGCGAAACCCATCGTCCGGCAAACGGACGGCGAAGACATCCCCGTCCTCAACGCCAGCGTCACCCTCAAACAGAAGGGGACGCTCTCCGAGATCGCGGCCTCGCTCAGCACTATCGCCCCATTATCGGCCCAGGTCTCCGATACCGATGCCGACGATCCCCAGCCGACAAAACAGTCGTCCTCACCAGAGTTGCCGGCCCTGGATGATCTGGGCCTGCCGCCTCTGGCCAGCATGTCTGGACTGATCGACGTATCCTATACCGGCTCTTTGCGCGGCCTCCTGGACACTATCTCCAGCCTGTCCGGATACGGTTGGGATTACGATGCCAAGACGAACAGGATCACATTCAGCGCCATGCAGGTGCGCACATACACCATCATGGCCGCGCCGGGCGTGATCACCTACGACAGTCAGGTCTCCAACAAGAGCAAGGAACGTACAAGCGGCTCCTCCATCAGCGGCTCCAGCATCAACTCCACGGTCTCCTCCGGAGACACCTCTTCCCAGACCTCCCAAGTCCACACCTCAAAAATAGAGATGGACATCTGGAAAGAGATCGAAACCGCCGTCAAGGGACTCCTGAGCAAAAGGGGCACCGTCTCCATCAATCAGGCTGCGGGTACGGTCACGGTCAGGGACTCCTATACGCGCCTGCGTGACGTGACCGCCTACATCGACTCGATCAACGCCCGACTCTCCCGCCAGGTTGCAATTACCGTGCGTGTCTGGGCGCTCGAACTCACCGACGCCTCCAGCGCCGGGCTGAACCTTCAGGCCCTCTTCGAAAACAACGATGTTTCCGTCGTCGCTGGCAGTCTCGGTGATCTGGGGAGTGCGTCAACCGCTGCCGTGAGCGTGGTCAAGGGCAAGCTCAAGGGCTCCAGCGGTACGATCAAAGCTCTCAAAGAATGGGGGCGTGCTACCCAGCTCTCCAGTGCCGGCGGCCTGCTCATGTCGAACCAGCCTTTACCCGTACAGGCGATCAAACGTCATGCCTACCTCGCGGGCATGACCCTGGCCACCAGCGAGTACAACCAGACTTCGGAGATCACCCCCGGCGAAGTCACAACCGGTTTCGCCATGACCATCATTCCGCATATCCTGCCGGATCGCCGGGTAATTCTCCAATACACGGTCACTCTGTCGGCCCTTGACTCCATGGAAAAGATCGACCGGGAACAGGTCTATGTCCAGCTTCCGCAGGTAAGTACCCGCTCATTTGCGCAGCGCAGCAAAATGAAGATGGGACAGACATTGGTTTTGGCTGGCTTTGAGCAGTCAACCCAGAACCTTGGCAATTCCCTCGGTGTTCTCAACACGAGTCGCGATGCCGATTTTTCGAAAACCCTGCTCGTCGTGACCATCGAACTGGAAAGTGCGGAGAACGTGTGATGATGCGCCGTGTAGTCATCAATGGACAGTCCTGCATAGCGGGCCTGACATGGAACCTCACCGAAAAGCGCAGCAAGGCGGAAATCGTCTCCGAAGCTGACGGCTCCTCCGATCCCTATGATCGCATCATCATGCTCGAACTTCAGTACGGCCTTGCACGGACGCACGGGAAGCAGGCATGGCGGAAAGCGTCCTCCCTGGCTGCGCTCCTGAACCGGGGAAACGAGGCCTCCGAAATCAGCATCCTTTCGCTTGTGGACGCGGACACCTCCGAGCCGTTCTGGTGGGTCTTCGGTGTTCAGAGAGGCATCCTCTCCGCCCGGGCGGATCGTTGCTTCACAATGAAAGATGAGGCCGAAGCACTGGCTCTCTCGCTCCAGGATACGCTGGGCATCGACACGGTGCGCACCCTGTCTCCGGAGGAAAGCACGACGCGCATCACGGAAGCCCTTGCAAAACTCTCCCGTTCGGAAGCCCAGGCCGTGCGGCTCCTACCCCTGCATCAACTGACCAGAGCAACGGTCATCAAGGCGCTTGCCGTGATTGCACTGCTGGTCGCCGCAGGTTGGGGATTGCACTCATACCTCGAATACCGGGACCGCCTTGTACGAATTGAACGTTCCAGAGTCTCTGCGGAGCAAAAACAGGCACGGATACGTGACGCCCAGGAACATCCCGAACGGCATTTTCCACGCCAATGGATGACCGCACCAGATCCGGACGCCGTCATCATCCAGTGCGCTCCCGCCATGCTGCGTCATCCTCTCGCGGCGAACGGTTGGAGGCTTTCCAGCCTGAGCTGTTCAGGGACGGCACTGGCCGCTACATGGGAACATACGGACTTCTCCGAATACACGCTGCTGCCTTTCAACGGCGTGCTCGATGAACAGCAGCCCCGGCTCGCCGTCTCGCACACGCCGATTCGTGAAAGCCTGCCTAAAGCGGAGCGTGATCTCAGCAGTCTGCTTTCCAGAGAAGAAACGGCTCGCAGGCTTTACGCCTTCACCCAGCATTTTTCCCTCAAGACCCGACTGTCGTGGGGAAAACGGACTGTGAAGAAAGTCGAAAAACAGGATGTCGTCTGCCCCTGGATTTCATCTTCCTGGGAACTCTCCAATCTTCCGGCGTATCTGATCGCGGATTACCGGAGTCTGGCCCAGGCACTGAACATTCCCGGTTTGCTCATCAAGGAAATCTCATATGCCAACGAGTCATGGAAAATAAGGGGAGAACTCTATGCCAAATAGAAAACTGCTCTTCGGAGTCGCCATCGTTCTTGTCCTCGCTCTGGCCGCGACGGCTGGAAGCCTCTACATGAGCTCCACTCCAGCCCCCAAGAACACGAAACGAGTCCAGCCGGCTCAGGTGCCGCCCGCTCAGGCTTCTCAGCCCAGGGAACAGGGCACGGAACAGGCATCCGCCGGAATCCCGGTCGAGCCCATTACCGAATTCCGCCCCGGAACCGTGTATTCCGGCACGCTCGGCGAAGTCACCGGCATTCAGGCCGGGCGCGACATCAACAAGGCCGCCTACGAGTACAAACAGTACCAGGTCAAGCTGAAGGAACTGGACGACAAGCTGGCCGAAAAACCGGCCATCGTCCCATCCCTGTCCCTGCCGCCCGTCACGCAGGGAACCGCCAAGGGGAGCACCCCTGAAAGTAAACCGTCTCGACTCGTCGTGCTTTCCGTGAAGGGAGCCTCGACACTCACGGCCACCCTCCGTTCCAGTGCCGGCACCTATACCGTCAAAGTCGGCGATACTGTCCCCGGCTTCGGCACCGTGTCCTCCATTTCACGGGACAAGGTTATCGTCAACAACTCTTCACTCCCCTGGTTATAGATATGGACTATGTACCCACCATTCCGGAATCCCTGGCCAGTCGGCTGCGCTGGTTCGACGGGTTTCATGTTTCCGCAGAGCTCAAAGGGAATCCCATACTTGACAATCTGCTTGCCCGCTATTCCGAGCAGACAGGCTCTCTCATTGTGCCCTGCGAATGGTATTCCCCTTCTGAATTCGAACAAAAATTCGGCATCCGGTACAGCAAGTTCGCCAGCGACGGGAATCGGGATCGTCCATGGGTCGAAACTTATGTCATGGACTTGCTGAACCGGGCTCTCCAAAAAAAGGTTTCCGATATTCACATCACCTATATGGGGCCTTATGCCCAGGTCTACTTCCGGCGCATGGGCCTTCTCCAGGAAGATGAACCCCTGAACGGCGAAGAAGGAAAGGCGCTCATTCGTGGCATCTTTCAGGGCGTCTTCTCGCAGGCCGAAAGCGGCTTCACCGAGTTCGAGCGGTATGATGGGCGCATCGCGGACAGAAAGTTCCTGCCTGAAGGACTCTTCGCCGTTCGTCTGCATTCCGAGCCCATTCAGAGTCCGCTCATTTCCTCGCCCGGTATCACCCTCGCCATGCGTCTGCTCTACGACGCAACGTCCGCCACGGGACCGGTAACGCAACGTCTGGCATCTCTCGGCTTCACTCCGGAACAACAAAATCTCGTCAATTCCTTCACGGAACGATCCGGTCTCACCATCGTCTCCGGTCCCACCGGACACGGCAAGACCACCGTCCTCAAAAACATCATGGAGGCCCTGGCTCAGTATGTTCCGACAAAAAACTATTACTCTCTGGAAGACCCCCCGGAGTATACCATCCTCGGCGTCCGCCAGCTCAATGTAGTCACCAAGGCAATCTCCGACGCTGAGCGCGAACGCGCTTTGCTCGAAGCGTTGGCCGGACTCATGCGCTCGGACCCCGACGTGATCCTGCTCGGCGAAATCCGATACCTGGAAGCGGCCAGGGCAGCGATCAACGCTGCGCTCACAGGCCACGGCGTCTGGTCAACGGTCCACGCGAACTCCGCCATCGGCATTGTCGCGCGTCTCCATGAGATGGGTGTTCCTCTTGAATCCATCTGCACTGACGGCGTGCTCAACGGCCTCATGTACCAGCGTCTGATGCCCATCCTCTGCCCAGAATGCAAGAAGCCGCTGCATGAACATCCCGCCGCACTATCGCCCGATCTCTGGAATCGCCTGGAAGCTGTCTACACTCACGGGGAAATCGACAACATCCATATCCGTGGCGATGGCTGCCCCCACTGTGACGGCCTCGGACTCGTCGGCCAACAAGTCGCCGCAGAGGTCATTCCCGCTGCGGATCGGGAGCTTATTGGCCTGTTACGTAAAAACCGCCTCTATGAAGCCCAACAGCACTGGATCAAGGACATGGGCGGCATGACCCATGTCTCTCATGCCCTGGCTCGCATTGCCTCTGGAGAGGTTGATCCCGCCATTGCCGAAGAACGGCTCGGCGTCACGCTCGATCATGACCTTGCCTTCTCCATGAAGCCTGAAGCTCGTTCCCGCACCTTCCAGCGCCGCCATCCGGCGCTCTGGAGGCCCCGCAGACACCTTTGGAGGGCCGCATGAACGCCCTTCAAATTACTGTGCCTTCCACCTTGCGGGAATGGCTGGCCAAGTCCTCCTTCGACGCAAGAACCCGGGAACGCTGCTGGAAAAAGTTGGCCAGGCAACTGCGACACACGCACCTCTCCCTTGAACACTGCTTCAGGATTCTTCAGGAACGCGCAAAAAAGGAAAAGAACCCGACGCATCTCATCTATGGCCGCATCGTTCAGTCCCTGCTCAACGGTGATACGATAGGGAAGGCGCTCTCACGCTATGCAACGCCGGAAGAGGTCATGCTCATCGACAGCGGCCAGACCGGGGGCGAGGCAACGCTTTCTGAAGGTTTTGAGAAAGCTGCCGATCTGCTGGAGAAAACCCGTAAGATTAAGGGGATGATCCTCAAAGAAGTGGCTTACCCCATTCTGCTCTTCTGCGGCGTCATAGGGTTCCTGTTCACCGTTTCAAACCTTCTCGTTCCGCAGATGGCGCTGCTCTCCGATCCGCAAAAGTGGACCGGTTCGGCATGGCTGCTCTACAAGCTCTCCAGTTTCATCACTTCCTGGTACGGCGCGGCAGCAGCCCTGCTGCTTATGGGCGGAATTCTCCTCGTCTGGTTCAGTTTCAAACACTGGACAGGCATGGGACGCTCGTTCGCGGACAAAATACCTCCATGGTCCGTCTACAGGATTCTCGCCGGGGTGTCCTGGCTCTATGCCACGGCGATTCTGCTCCAGACCCGCGTCAAGCTCGTCGTCATCCTGCAACGCGCCATTGAAAGCCCCGATACCAGCCCATACCTGCGCAGCCGTCTGCGTCCGGTCTACCGATTCACCATGCAGGGACTGTCGCTCGGCGACGCTCTCTGCTCCACGCCTGCGCGCTGGCCTGATCCCATCCTTGCCGACGATCTGCGCACCTATGCCGCCCTGCCCGGATTCAATGAGCAGCTCGGTAAGATCGCTGAAGAAATGATGGAGGAAAGCATGGAACGTATCCAGCGCGGAGCAAGCCTTCTGGGGGTATTCAGCATTCTTTTGATCATTTTGACCATCATCTTCCTCGTTCTTGGCGTCTTCTCCATCCAGCAACATGTAACACAGGGAATCGGATTATGAACAATCGGAAGAATCAGCGGGGATTTACCCTGGGGGAAGTCCTCGGTGCGATCATCATCGGCTCCATCATCTTCGGTGCCGTCGCTCTGGTCATTTCCAACGCGATTGAAACCTCCCGCGTCTCCAACCAGCAGGAAAACCTTTCCTATTTGCGCATGAATATCCATGAGGTCTACAGCCACGTCCACAGCTTCGCCTCGATTTCCAATGATGAGCTTCTGGCAGCCAACGCCGTTCCTCAGGGAATGGTCGTCAACGACTCCATCGTCAACGGCTGGAACGGCGACGTGACGGTCGCCAGCGCCGACGACGGAAGAGCCTTCACCATCCAGCTCGACGACATCCCGGAAAACGCCTGCATCAAGCTCGGTGCGCAGCGCGACATGTGGGATTCCCTCTCCATCAACGGCACCGATATCGAAAGAGAGACTGTCGTCACTACGGACCACTGCACTGATGAGCTGAGCAATACCCTCATCTTCCAGGCCCATTAATCCAAAACTGCGGGGCGGAATCCGCCCCGCAAAAGGACCCGAGCATGTTTCCCCTTGTCGTCTGCACGTTTTTCATCGGCATCCTCGCCTCGCTGCACATGCTGCTTCCGGATGTCTCAAAAATCAGGACTGAAGCCATCGACGACAGCGTGGCCGTCAACTTCTGTATCTACCGAACCGCCGTCACCCAATATCTGGAAGACTCCGGGCATGTTCAGGTCATTCCCAACGCCAGTCTCGATCTCCCCCCCGGCTACGTCTATCTGCAACAATGGCAGGCCAGAATCATAGACGACTACTGCTACGTCTACGGCACGACCGAGGATGACCAGCCCTGGCTAATCCGAAAAAAGCTCGGAAACTCGCTCCTCGTCGGCGAAAACAGAAACGGACGGCTCTATCCCAGCGGAGTCGCCGTTCCCGCAACCATCCCCACAGGGACCATCGTCAGCATCGTGAGCGCGCAATGAAACAGCAGAATCAACAAGGCTTCACCCTCCTCGAAATGCTGGGAGCCCTAATCATCATCGGCATGATGCTCTACACCCTCACCGATGTCTGGCAACAGGGCTCCCGCATGACCGAGCAAGCGCAGGCCGCATGGCACATCAAAACCATAAACGACGCCACGGAACGCTACATCAAGCAGAACTACGAAACCCTGCTTTCCTCTTCCTCGGCCTCTTCAGGGCCTCAAATCACCATTGCGGATCTGCTTGACGCCGATCTTCTTCCGGAAGGCTTTCAGGACTCGAATGTATGGGGCCAATCCTACGAAATCCACATCCGCCGTCCCCAGGACAATACCCTGAGTTCCGTCATTCTCACCACTGGTGGCCGGGAACATCAAGAAGGCGATTCGTTCGCGACACTCTCCGTCCCCGGAGCCGCCCTCCGGATTGGTGGAGCCGGCGGTTTTGTCCCCACCGGAGATATGGCCGGGCAGTCCGCCGATACGCTCCACGGAACCGCAGGCGGCTTCATACTTGATCTGGCGTCTCTCGGCATCGCTTCCCCAGGCCCCGGACATCTCGGCATGTATTCCGCCTTCGATAACTACGACCTCGGTACGGACTACCTCTATCGTACCGAAGTTCCCGGTCATCCGGAGTATAATCAGATGCAGACCGAGCTCGATATGACCGGTCACGACATCGAAAACGTCGGTTCCATCAAGTACGTCTCCAGAACCATCTCAGACGATGACTCGTGCTCCGATGAAGACGAGGGGAAGATGTTCCTTGACGAGCTCCAGGGCATGTATCTCTGCCGGAATAACCAGCTCGTCCTCCTCGCTGATACCGGCAACTCCACGCAATTTAAGACCTCCACCTTCGTCAACAACGGTGACAAGGTCGCCAAGCCCTCATGCGCTCCCGGCACCGGCACAGTTCCTCAAATCTACGTCGCTCCGGCAATCGTCTCTTCCGGAGAGCAGTCCCCCAGCATGGCCTCCATCCAGGCATGGGCGACATCCGTCTCGGATACTGAATGGCAGGTACATCTCCGGGTTCTTAACACCAGCTCTTCCGACGCATGGATCTATCCTGACTCGAACTACGGGCGGGTGATGGTCTTTACTACCTGCGCAAAGAATTAAAACACCATGAATAAAAATGGAGGAGAATATATTATGAAATTTTTATCCTATTTCAAAAACAAGCATACAATATACAACCGCATATTCAACACACTTAAAACATATTATCTTAAATTCAATAACCTTGAATTATTAGGAAAGTTAGGAATCATAGCCTTTTGGGGAGGAGGACTTTTAATAATTTTAGCATATATACGCTATTACATCAATAATAATTCATAATCATTAGAATCCCAACTCCAAACGATATCCACGCTACCAGTACACACCATGAACATACTTTATAGGTTTTTTCCAATTCATCTGCAACTCCAAATATAAATTTTTTGAAAAATATTCTTCTTTTATCTGACGTATTGTTAATTTTTGAATGCTAACTTGTCTAAAAAAAGTCCAAAAAATTGCAAATAATGAAATACAGGAACCTAAAATAAACTAATCATTTTTTCTGCATTGATACTTCCATTTAATATGGCAAAGGCAAATGCAGAATTTACGGTAAGCCAAATATTTAAGGTAAATTTAATGGTATCCATATTGTATTTTTGTTGTTCAAAAATAAACGATGGTATTTCCGAAATGCGCTTCTGGATTGCTTCGATTTCTTTCTGTTCTTCAAACATTTTTAACCCATTATAAAATGTTCAATATGATTGCGAACATTACCGAATACAAAAAAGGTATTGATCTAATCAAATAAGATGAGAGTCAATATGAAACTCATTCTCTTCCTTCTGGCGTTCCTGTTCCTCACGGCCCCGGCTCTTGCCGACGTATTTGACGCGCCATGCTCACGCTACCGCGTCCCCAAGCGTCTCGTCCTTGCCATAGCCAAGACGGAATCCGGCCTCGATCCTTGGGTCGTCAACGTCGCCGGAAAAGATTACCGACCCGGCTCCCGCGCCGGTGCTCTTGCCATCATCAGTCAGGCTCGCGCTCGTGGCCTCTCGCATGACATCGGCCTTATGCAGATCAACAACTGGTGGCTCAAACACCTTCGTATCAGCCCTGAAGTAGCACTTGAACCTCGTAATAACGCCATGTTGGGGGTCTGGATTCTCGCCAATGAGATCAGACGCCACGGCTACAACTGGACCGCTGTCGGCGCATACCACTCACCCACTCCCGCACGTCAGCGCATGTACGCTCAGGTTGTTGCACGTAAATACAAAAACATTCGGTAGATACATTTTGTGGCCAGACAAGGATTCCGCAAACCAAGACACCTTAAGAAACCTGAACCACCTTTTGATTGAAATCAACAAAGGATAATCCCATGACCTGCAAAAAGCTCTATGCCGCTGCCGCCGCGCTGTGCCTCCTCCCCGTTTCCGCTATTGCCGCCAAGGACGCTCCTGGCGAACTTCCCGATCTCCCGCTCGAAAGTCTGTACTTCGGCGGGGAAAACCCTGTTTTAACGCCAGCGGAACAAAAGGCCCTCAAAATAGCCCGTGACTGGCAAGCTCGTTCAGCTACCCAGCTCACCCCGGTTCCCGGCCCTGATGGAGCGATCCGCTTCCTCCACGGCTCCGTCCAGCCCTCCATTGTCTGCGCAGTTATGCAAGTTACGGACATCGAACTTGAACCCGGAGAACAGATCAACAATATCTCAATCGGTGACTCTGCCCGCTGGCTCGTTGAGCCCGCAGTCACCGGTGCCGGCGTCGCCGAAGTCCAGCATATTATCCTCAAGCCGATGGACGTGGGTCTGGAAACCAGTCTCATCGTCACTACGAACCGACGCACCTACCACTTCCGGCTCAAAAGCCACCGGACACAGTACATGCCCAAGGTCTCCTTCATCTACCCGGACGCGGTTCAGGCCCGCTTCCTGGCTCTGAAGGAACGCCAGACGGAAGAAAAGGAAAAGCTGACAATCCCGGAAACCCAGGAATATCTGGGCAACCTCGACTTCGCCTACCGTATTTCCGGTTCCGCCCCCTGGAAACCCGTCCGCGTCTACAACGATGGCGTGAAGACGATCATTCAGATGCCGCCGAAGATGAAGCAAACGGAAGCTCCATCCCTTCTCGTACTCAACGGCGACGAGGAAGTCATGGTCAACTACAGATTGCAGGGCGACCGCTTCATCGTCGACCAGCTTTTCGACAAAGCTATCCTGATTGCAGGCGTCGGCTCAAAGCAGACCAAAATCACCATCACGAGGGGGAACTGATGGCTATTCTCCAAAAGCTGAAGAGCTGGCTTCCTCAGACCGACGTTGCTCCTGACCCGCTAAACGCCGAAACCGTTCCGAATTCAAAACGTCTGAACAGGCTTCCGTTACTGATTTTTGGCGCTGCCTGCTCGCTGGTGCTCGGCGTCTTCATCTATGTCGGCTATCAGCGCTCTCTTCCCCGTGAACGGCCTCAAAAAACGGAAAATCCTAAAGCAAGCGTATCTTCGCAGCAGTTTGCCGAAGAGATTGCAAGCAAGGCCCGGCCCGGCAGCTTCATTGCCACCATTCCTCAGCAACAGGCAAGTAATACCCAGCCCGAAAAGAGCCCCGGTGCAGAGTCCGGCAAGGAAACACAGATTCCTACGCAACAAGACTCACATAACGTGGACATGCCGACTGTTCTCGTCGATCCCTACCTTGAAGATCGCCTCCGTATCCGGGAAAGACGTTTCCAGGCTCTGGAAGCCGCACTGAAGAGCAAAATGGGAGTGCAGGTCTCGGAGCTCCGTGCTCGTTCCACAACCCGTGACCTTAATGCGGAGATCTCCCAGGCCCGTCAGCGCCTTGCCGCCATGACCGATCCCTCCTCCGCCTATCAGGCGCGTCTTGCCCAGCTCAGGGGCGAAAGCGTCTCCGGAGCCGACGAACTCTACCGGTCTACAGCCACGGGCAAAAACGACGTGCGCAGGCTCGAACGGACAGATTCATGGAGTCTTGACTCCCAGGTTGAAGCTCCCGCTTCCCCTTACATGATCCGTGCCGGCTTCGTGATCCCCGCAATCATGATCTCCGGAATCAATTCCGATCTCCCCGGACAAGTCATGGCACAGGTCAGTCAAAACGTCTGGGATACAGCAACAGGCCGCTTTCTCCTTATCCCCCAGGGCACCCGGCTCATCGGCGCATACTCCAGCGACGTGGCCTACGGTCAGGAGCGCGTCCTTATGGCATGGCAACGCCTGATCTTCCCCGATGGCAAAACGTTCGATATTCGCGCCATGCCCGGAGCCGACAGCGCCGGCTACGCCGGTTTTACGGACCAGATCAACAATCACTGGTTCAGGACTATATCCTCGGCCATACTCATGTCCGGTGTCATCGCCGCCGTCGATTTGAGTCAGGATGACAATAACTCCAGCGATAGTTCCGACCGCCAGCGTGCTGGCGACGCCCTCTCCGAAGCCCTCGGCCAGACCCTTGGCCAAGTCCTCGGCCAAATCATCTCCAAGAACCTTAACATATCCCCTACACTGGAAATCCGGCCCGGCTATCGTTTCAACGTGATCGCCGTCAAGGACATGACTCTCCCCGGTCCCTATCAAGCGTTCAATTATTGAGGTGCTCCATGAACAATCTTTCCATCGTCCTTGCCACACGTTCCGGCGTCATCCACTTCACCGATCTCGCCAACACGCTCGCATACCTAAATAACAACGCCCAAAACATGGAAACTTCTCTCTATGTCATGGGAGACGAAAAGGAACTCTTTGATCCCTTTTTCCTGTTTTCCTTCCAGTTCTCCCCAAAAAATTCAGTCCACTTTAAGGACTGGCTCGAACTCGCTACGGATATTGCAGCTTCAACTCCAGAAATGCAGGTGCATATCCATCCAGCCGCAACCAGTCTTTCAGAAAGATACTCCAGTATGCTTGCGGAAGGTTATCGTTCCCCAACACGTCTTCCCTATTCGATCAATGAGAAAGGCTTTGCCGAAATACTGAAGGCAACAAACTCTTCTTTGAAAATTTAAAAGGAACCAAGGTTCTTCCATGAAACATTACCTCATCATCTTCTCGCTTCTTATGACGCTCTCCCCTCTCTCTGCAAGAGCCGGAGGCATTCCCGTCTTCGACGCCGCGAACCTCCAGCAGACCACACTCTCGGCTATTGAAGCCGTCAACCAAACATTGAAGCAAATCGAGGAATACGCCCTCCAGCTTCAGCAATATGAAGATCAAATCAAAAACAGCATAGCTCCCGCAGCATATGTCTGGGACCAGGCACAGCGAACAATGAACAAGATCATCGCCCTTCAGGATCAGCTCGACTACTACACGAATCAGGCCGGCGACCTGGACACCTACATGCGCAAGTTCGGGAGCGTCACCTCCTATCGCAACAGCCCATACTTCAAGGCATCAACGCCAGAAAACAAAAAAGCCCTTCTCGAATCGGAAGAGCTTGGCTCGGAAGCGCAAAAACACGCCAATGACAATGTAGTCCGCACGCTCGAACAGCAACAGGCAGCCTTGAAAGAAGACGCGGCCAATCTGGAAAACATCCAGTCCAAGGCACAAACAGCTCAAGGCCGCCTGGAAGCAATCCAGTATGCCAACCAGCTCTCAAGCCACCAGGCAAACCAGTTACTCCAGCTACGTGCCCTGCTGACGTCAAAAATCGCTGCGGAAAACGCCAGAGAACAAACAATTGCCGCCCGTGAAGCGCGTCAACAGGCGGCGGATGAGCTATGCACGGAAAGCAGATATGAGGGTAGCTCCCGGAGGGGTTGGTGATACTTTACCACCCTCTTCCCGTACTTCCCTCATAACGGCCTTCCGTGAATTTTCTGTCTGCCTCACGTCTGGCCGCATCGTCCTTCATCTGCTTTTCAAGCATGAGGAGTTTTTCTTCGGCAACGGCAGCTCGCTTCTCGGCAGCAACGGCACGTTCCTCAGCAAGCTGAGCTCGTTTTTCAGCCTCCTGATCCGTACACCCCGCTAAGCCGGAAACCCAAAGCAGGGAAAGAGCCAATACTCCTAACTTTACAGGGGCAAACATGCGTTATTCTCCTTTGATTTTTATAGGGACTATCTTCCTTTTATTACCTACGGATGCGTGGGCTGTGCTGACAGAAAAGGGTGTTCTGGACTCTGTCCTTGAAAACTATCAATCAGCTACAAAGCAATGGGCAGGAACCATCCAAAACCATGCAACCACATTGTTCTTGTATCTTGTTGGCATCAGCATGGTCTGGAACTTCATTCCGCTGATTTTCCGCCGATCTTCCATCGCCGAATTTTTTGGGGAAATGTTTCGATTTTTGACATTCACAGGTTTTTATCTCTGGCTTCTCAGAAATGGACCCTCCATTGCCAATGCGATTATCGATTCTATGCGCACCGTTGCTGGCGAAGCCACTGGAGGAAAAACACTATATCCTTCAGATATTATCGACATAGGCTTCAAAGTATTTCACCAGGCTGTAGGCAGTATATCTGCATTAAGTCCAATAAACAGTGCCGGGTGTCTGATTATTTCAGGCCTTATCCTCTTTATTCTTGCCCTCGTCGCCATCAACATGCTGCTCCTGTTATGTTCAGCATGGATACTGGCTTATGCCGGTATATTTTTCCTTGGTTTCGGGGGAAGCCGATGGACCTCGGACATGGCCATCAACTACTTCAAAACAGTCTTGGGCGTCGGCGTACAGCTGATGACCATGACACTTATCGTCGGCGTTGGCACAGGATTCATCAACGAATACCATGCCAAAATGTCTACTGCCATCAACATGGAAGAAATTGGTATCCTCTTTGTCTCCGCTCTAACATTATTCATGCTCACGGACAAGCTGCCGGCGATGGTCGCGGGAATCATCAACGGAGCGAGCGTCGGCGGCATGGGCGTCGGCTCTTTTGGTGCTGGTGCCGCCATTGGCGCTGCCGCAGCCGGTATGGGATTTGCCGCGTCTTCAATGGCGGGCTCGGCAAAAACGATGGCCAAGGCAGCCACAGGCATGGCCGGACTCATGAAAGCCGCCAAGGAAGCCAAATCGGGACTGGCTGAAAAACAGGCCGAAGCAATCGGCAAAAAGCACGGGGGACGCATGAACCCCGCATCAGCCGCTGCCATAATGAACGCCAAACCGCCGTCCGCGCTTGCCGTCGCCAAAGAAATGGCGGGCACAGCGGCCAAAACGGCATGGAACAATGCGGTGAAAAACAGTGCGGGAGGCAAACTCGCCGAAAACCTTAAAAAGAAAGTCTAGGTATTCTACTATGATACGGACGTACCACATCCCTAATCTTCTGTTTTTCTCCGGTGTAATCGGCCATGTCCAACTCATAGGAGGTCTGGCAGTTGAGCCAAAACTGCGGCGTGTTGCCAAAAAACGCGGCAAGGCGAATTGCCGTATCGGCTGTAATTCCACGGCGACCGGAAACAATCGCCTGTACACGGCTCTGCGGCATTCCCGTGGCCAAGGCAAGCTGAGTCTGGCTCAGTCCGATGGGCTTAAAGAATTCCTCCAGCAAAATCTCCCCCGGGTGTACGGGAGGCATACGATCAAACATGGTATCTCCTAGTGGTAATCAACAATTTCAACGTGATAAGCGTGTTTATCACGCCAAACGTTTCCTCCGTTTGTCCCTACATGGTTTAATCATATGGAAAAAGCAACACGTTAAACGTATTTTAACAAGTATCTATAGAGGCTCCATGAAAAAATTCATTTTTCTTCTGACGTTATTTCTCCTTCCCGCTCGGGCTCTGGCCGCCGACCATGAACTCCCCCAGATCGACACTGGCCAGTACGAGCTTACGGGCGATACCAAGCTGGCCTGCGAAGCGATCCTCTGCCTGTCATCCGGCACTCGCCCCGGAGAGTGCGGCCCGGCGCTCTCCCGATACTTCGGGATCAGCAAAAAGAAATGGAAGGATACCGTCCGCGCCCGGAGAAACTTTTTGAACCAATGCCCGACTGTCGGCGAAGACGCCAGTATGCCGACTCTCGTCGATGCAATCGTTAACGGCGCGGGCCGCTGTACCGCCGAGTTGCTTAACCGCCAGCTCCGGCAACGGGAAGTTGTCCGAGAGTGTATCCCCGACGATGTCTGGAGGAAAATGAGCTGGTACCAGAAGGAAAATACGCCACGCTGCCGCGACAAATACATCTGGGTTGTCGATGACACCCTGCCCTCATACTGCCGGGCCTACGCTGGCCATGAGTACACCTGGAAAGTCGGCGTCACCTATGTCGGGGAACGGCTCAACGGCGGACATTGGGTTGATGAGTAGGGAGCGGATGCAATGACTGACAATCAGATCAGGGAACTCTTCGATACCGTGCCTTTCTTTGTTGACAACCCCATAGAGGTTCTCCGCTCGTCACGCTTCATCCGCTCAATGAGCCATTGTGACTCCGCCTCCGGCAATCATCGCGCTTGTATTGCGAAATTCTTTCTCTATGCACATGCCTCACCGTTCTTGCATGGTGTGCATCTCACTGAAGTCCAGACCGACGCTCACATGGAGAATCTCTTCCATCGCCTCAAAAATCTTCTTCCCCCGTACTGCGCTGTCCTCCCCTGCTCGCAAGAAATAGCCTGCGACGAAGGTCCCGGATGGAACATCGCATTTTATAAGAACAGTCTGCGCATTGAAAACCGTCGCAGAGGCTTCTCAGCCGATCTACAAACCGATGAAATTGAGGAAGGTCTTCTCCCAGCCCTGTTCAACCCCTTCAAAAAACGCTTTGGCCCCTACCGCAATCTTCTAAACTAGGAGTATCCGATGAAACCCATAAGACGGCTTTTCATTGATACCGGCATGAGACAGTCCATCGAACTCTTCCTCAAAGAAGTTTCTTTTTGTGCCATGCGCGCAAGTTGCTGCTCATACGGCGAGGTAACGATCTATATCCCTCATTTTCTCCTTACACCTTCGGCCTCCGCAGGAATCCTCGAGAGGTATTATGGGAAAAAAATTATTATTGAATTGCAATTTGAACGCATGCTGACGCAAATTCTGATTACAGTCGGCACCTTTACCGACTTCACCAATCCCGTACATACAACAGATCGTTTCAAAGTAAACTCTTATTATGAAAGGAAACATCTGAGAACAGAAAACTATACTGTATCGCTAACTGTAGCGTATAAGTTTATCCTAGGTATCATCCCTCATCTACATTCACGTACATTGAATGTAATCACCGTTTCGCCAGATGCTGCTTCCAACTTGATCCATTCCTTTGAGATCCCCGGTGATCCCAGCGGCTCATATACAAGAGTTCTTTTGGCAAACATGTAAATACAACAAAGTTCCTGGCTCTTCTCTGCACGCACTAGAGCATCATAGGGATGATATTTGGGAATTTTACCATTTTTTCGAGGGAAAAATATGGATGCCTCAAGACTTGGCTTATCAGGAGTAAATTTCAGGACAGGTTGATTAAACATAGCTCTAAACCCATCAGGCCATTCCTCAATACGTGCACACCCATAATATATATGAGGGTATGTATGCCATGACTCCATAAATTTGATATGCTTAAAGGCCATACCATATTTCATTGTAATTCCTTCTATTGTTACAGAAGGAAGATAGCGTTGTCTTGGAGTAAGATTCTCAAAGGCATCAACAAGTACTTTTAAAGAGCGAGTTTTATTTTGTCCATGAAGAATATTATTTTTTATTGATGCAATGGTTTCCCTTTTATTTTTACTATACTGTTTACGAGTTTCGTCATGCTGAAATTTATTTTTTTCAACCTCACGTCGTGGTTGAAATACATCAGGTACTTTTTCAGAATCAGGTATATTAAGAAAAAGATTTCTATGAGCATTAACCTCATATTCTTCTTTATTCTGAAGCATTTTATGAAGAATTTTTTCATAAAAACCAAGCGAGCAATCCTCACTATGTTGATCATGCCCATTTCTACGAAAATGCATCGGCCTGATGCTCACTTCCTTGTCGTAGTTCACCCCAATGATTTCCGGATGAAAGGTTTCCCGACATGCTTCGTCCGGGCACTCAAAGTGTAACCTCCTGCGCTCAGATGGGGGCAATGAAAAATAATAATCGTTGGCCTCTAAAATATCCACATCATAACCCAACTCTACGCAATAGGCCCTGTCAATACTGGAATCACTCATGCAACCTTTCTCCTTGGCGTTAAATTGTAATTCTTCAATAACTAAAATCAGCTACGAGGTAAACTATGCGTCTCTTCATTGCTGAAAAACCCTCACTCGGCAGGGCCATAGCCGCCGAACTCGGCGTTACCAAGACCACCCCCGCTTTCCAGCTTTGCGGCTCCGATACCGTGACATGGTGCTTTGGCCACATTCTCGAACAGTACGATCCGCAAGACTATGACGATAACCTCCGGACATGGCGCAGGCGCGATCTCCCCATTATCCCCAATGAATGGAAACTTCGCCCCAAAAAAGAAGCCTACACACAGCTTCAGGTGATCAACCATCTGCTTAGTGAGGCCTCCTCCGTAGTCCACGCTGGAGACCCGGATCGGGAAGGCCAGCTTCTTGTCGATGAAGTCCTCGAACACTTCCACTACACCGGCCCTGTCCAGCGTATCTGGCTTGCCTCCCTTGACTCTCGCTCCATCCAGAAGGCCCTGAGTACACTCAAGGATAACAGCAACTACGCAAACCTCCGGGACGCCGCCCGTGCCCGCTCTCAGGCGGATTGGCTCATAGGCATGAACGCCAGCCGCGCCATGACCATCTTTGGCCGAGAAACCGGCCATACCGATGGAGTCCTCTCTCTTGGCCGCGTCCAGACGCCTACGCTTGCCCTCGTCGTCCAGCGGGATCGGGAAATCAAGGCTTTCGTGCCTGTTGACTACCTTATCCTCCAGGCAAGCCTCCAAAACGATGCCGGCAGCTTCTCGGCCACCTTCAAACCCTCGGATACGCAGACCGGCCTTGATTCGGAAGGCCGCCTTGTCGACGCATCCATAGCCCAGGGCATCGTCGATTCCGTGCGTGGTCAAACCGGTATCATCACCTCCGTCACTCGCGAGAAAAAGAAAAAGCCCGTCCCGCTGCCGCATTGCCTCTCCTCGCTCCAGAAAGCAGCCTCATCCAAGTTCGGCATGACTGCACAGCAGGTGCTCGATACCGCTCAGTCGCTCTATGAAAAGAAGTTAACGACGTATCCGCGTACCGATTGCCGCTATCTGCCAGAAGAACAGTTCAGTGACGCCTCCCGGCTCATTACTGCCCTCTCCGGTGTTTCTGGTCTTGAGGCCATGACAGCCAAAGCCGATTCCGCATTACGAGGCCCCGTCTGGGATACAAAGAAGATTACGGCCCACCACGCGATTATCCCTACCGGTGAAAAGCCCCAGAGCCTCACGGCGCAGGAAACGAATCTGTACCTGATGATCGCAGTCCAATACTTCCTCCAGTTCTACCCCCCGATGAGCTACGAAGCCCAGAAGATCGTTGTCTCCATCAATGATACGACATGGGAAGCGCGTGGACGGCTTATCCTCGAACCGGGATGGACCGGCGTCGCCGCAGAAGAAGATGAGGACGCCAAAAAGAAGGAACCGGAACAGTCTCTGCCTCCGGTCAGCTCTGATACTCCCGTCACCTGCACCGATGTTGCCCCCCTCAAAAAAAGAAGCACGCCCCCGTCCCGTTTCTCCGAAGGCAGCCTTATTGAGGCGATGGCCAACATTCACAAGTTCGTATCCGACGCCAGCGCCAAGGCTACGCTCAAAGAAAACGAAGGGCTCGGCACCGAAGCCACCCGCGCCAGCATTATAGAAACGCTCAAGGGACGAAAGTACATTGAACCGAGCGGCAAATCACTGGTCTCAACACCACTTGGCCAGTCTCTCATCGACATGACTCCGGGTGTGCTCAAAGACCCGGTGATGACGGCACAATGGGAACAGAGGCTCGAACAAATCGCCCGTGGTGAACTCACGCTTGACGCCTTCATGCAGGACCAGATCGCGATCTTGCCCACACTCCTCAATTCGGTTCTTTCCCTGCCTGTCACCCTCCTTCCCACCGCTTGCCCATGTCCGAAGTGCGGCAGGGCCATGCGCAAGCGTGAGGACAAAAAATACGGAGGGTTCTTCTGGGCTTGCTCCGATCCCGACTGCCACACCTTTCTTCCGGACAACAACGGCAAACCCGGCGCTCCCCGTGAAAAGGCCGTCCCTTCGGAGTTTCCCTGCCCCGTCTGCAACCAGCCTCTTTACCGCAAAGAAAAAGAGGGGAACACGTATTGGGCCTGCTACAACCGTGAGGGCCATGCAAACGGCGAAAATGTTTTTCTTCCCGACGATAACGGGAAGCCCGGCAAGCCAAAACCACGGGCACCGCGAATTGTGACGGAGTTCGTCTGCCCTGTCTGCGGCAAGCCGCTTCTTCTCAAAACTGGAACAAGCAAGACGGGGAAGGTCTGGGAACGTTTTGACTGCTCCGGCTTTCCCTCCTGCAAAGCCAGTTTCTGGGGAAGTAACGGCAAGCCCGATTTCGATAAAAGAGCCGGAACGAAATAGCAGGCCAACACCTTCAAACAACTTTACCAAGGATAAAACATGGCTGACGCGATGCTTGAAAATCGAGCGACGGTATGTGCAGGGAACAAGGAAATTCTTTGCCCAAGATGCGATGAACCGTTTGTCTTCGGCATGAAGGACAACTTTCATGAGTTTTCCATCGGCCTGACAACAATTCTGGAATGTACCGCCATCGCCGAACATCTCGGCTATCTTCCCCAATTTCCCCAGGAATGGTGGGAGGCCACCCTAGAACGGTACCCATTTCTGGCGTATGTGCGCAACAACCTTAACCAGAGGGAGTGAACCATGGATGTTACCAGCTGAGAACAGACCTTATTCCGCTTAATACTCATCCATAGGAGCATAACGATGAGCCTCATGAAATCTTCTTTCCCTCTGACCGTCTACCGTGCCGAATCCTCAACGCTTGCCTCTATTACCAGCGACCGGATTAGACAGTTCGCCTTCCGCTCCATCGACAACCTCCCCGACGAAAAGGGGTATGGCTTCGTTAATGCGGATGACATGTTTGACCTCGACTGGCACACGTCCGAAAAGGGACATTACATGACATTCGGTTTTCGCGTCGACGTCAGAAAGATCCCCTCGATCATCCTCAAAAAACATCTGAACGAAATGTTGAAGGAAGAACGCGAACGGCTGGCCGCCCAAGGCAGGAAGTTCATTTCAAAAGACAGAAAAAGCGAACTCCGTGAGCTTTGCAAAAGCCGCCTCCTTGCCAAAATGGAACCCCGCCCTTCCATGTCCGGAGTCGCCATAGACATGACAACTGGTCTTGTTTATGTCGCAAGCACGTCCAAACCCGTGTTTGAGCTCTTCGAACAGTATTTCAAGACGGCCTTCGGCGGCGAACTCGAACGTTTGTACCCCACTGCCGTGGTCCCCTCCGGTTCCGATCATCCCCTCGAAGACTTCATGCGTGAACTCTACACTGAAAGCATGATGCTTTCGCTCAACGGGAAAGACTATCACATCGCGGAACAGGGAAAAGCCACGCTCTCGGGGACTGACGGGCCTTCCGTTTCCGTGACCGACGCGCCGGACAGTGCCCGTGCCGGCCTCGAATCCGGCCTCCTCTTCAAAAGCCTCAAACTGAGGATATCCACCATGCCCGAGGATGAACTCGTGTCGGTCTTCACGCTGAACGCCGATTTCAGCTTTTCCGGTCTGAAGACGCCACGCATCAAACGTGAAAAGGGGGTTGACGACCCGGATGCGAGCTTCCTGCTGAAGATGGGATACATTGAAGAAACAGTCTCGGTCATGCACTCCCTCTTCAGACAATTCTGCGGAGAAAAGAAATGACGGTCTTTGGAGCAACCATACTCGGGCTTATTCTGGGGAGCTTCTACAACGTCTGCATCCACCGGTACGTCAGCGGCGAATCCATCCTTTTTCCGCCTTCCCATTGCCCGCATTGCCTGCATCGACTAGCATGGTACGAGCTGTTCCCCGTGGTCAGCTATCTCTGCCTGCGGGGACGTTGCTCATACTGCGGCGTCCGGATCAGCCTCCAGTATCCTCTGGTCGAGCTGCTCTCCGGAGCCGTGGCCGGAGCCCTTGCCTGGCGCTTCGGCCTCGGCCCTGCCCTCGCCGTCCATCTTGCCGCTGCTGGCGTTCTGATCGTGGCCTCCGGCATAGATGCCCACATAGGCATCCTGCCGGACGTGCTGCTCCTGCCGGCAACATTCCTCGCCATTCCAGCAGGCGCTCTTGTTCTTGGACATGGGTGGCTGGCCACACTCTCCGGCTGTCTGCTTGGTGGGGGCTCCTTCTGGCTCCTGTCCGTCCTCTACAGACGTTTTCGTGGCCGGGACGGTCTCGGTCTTGGGGATGCCAAGCTCATGGCCCTGCTCGGCGCTTTGGCTGGCCCTCTGGCCCTCCCCTCAATCATGTTCATGGGTGCCCTACTCGCGCTCACTTTCGTCCTTATAAGCCAGCATACCCCCAAGACTCCCCTACCGTTCGGCCCCTGGCTCTCCATCAGCTTTTTTCTTCACACTCTCTTGCCAAGGATAACACTATGAAACGTTCTTATCTCTTCCTCTTTCTTCTTTTGGCGTCGCTCGTCTTTTCCAGTCCTGTCCTCGCCGCCGACAGTACCAGCTTTGACCCAACCAAGGTCATGGTACAAAGCGTGGCCACGTCCTCAATCCCTATCGGAACCGTGATTGCCTGGCCGTCAGCTTCATGGCCTGCCGACGCGGATAACTGGTTGGAATGTAATGGACAAGCAATATCGAGTGCAGTCTACCCGGAACTGGTCGGGGTTGTCGGCAGCCGGGTACCCGATTACCGGGG
>ERZ1673749.651-NODE-651-length-34492-cov-34.406423_pt1 | contig 34492 bp, 29 predicted proteins | sample MGYA00580204_ERZ1673749 | MGnify/ENA primary metagenome ERZ1673749 (study PRJEB41218, sample SAMN15661745) | gut metagenome | host: Homo sapiens | place: Canada: London | collected 2015-08-20/2019-03-30 | study: EMG produced TPA metagenomics assembly of...
ATGGGCAGCGACTTTGGCATGAAGCCGAGCTTTGAGCGCATGCATTGGATTATCGATCATGCTTTTGTTGATGGCGACGGTACGCTGAACTGCGGTTCCTCGGTATCCGACAGCTTTTTGATGCGCGCCTTCGAGCGCACCAACACACTCACGAATCCGCTGTACTGGACGCTTCAGGAGTTCATCTACGCCGACGGCGACACCATGCCCATTCGCTGGGCCGCGGCAGAAGAGAAGGCACACCGTGCCGAGTTCGACACGCTAGCGCGCCCGCTCATGTTTACCGGCGAGGCCATGTTCCCGTGGATGTTTGAGCAGATGCCCGAACTTAAGCCCTTCAAGCCGGCGATGGATCTGCTGATGGAAGACACCAGCTGGGACAAGATCTACGACCCGCAGCGACTGGCGTGCAACGAGGTGCCCCTGCAGGCCGCAGTGTATTTCGACGACATGTACGTCGATTCGGGCCTGCAGCTCGATACGCTCAGCCGCGTGGGCAACTCGCATGCCTGGGTGACCAACGAGTTCGAGCACGACGGCCTGCACGGCAGCGTGGTGTTCAAGCACCTCTTCGACGAAGCCCTCAACCGCGGAGACCTGCGCCAGATCTTCTAGCAAAGGAGTGTCCCAAAGTGCCGGCACATAAGGAACGTCCCCAAGTGCCGGAAAAGGAGAGGCAGCACTGCTGGCAAAACGAGCCGCAGCGCTGCCTCTCTTTATGCAAACACTATCAAGTTGTCCCTATGGATCGCGGGCTTCTCGGCCAGGTCTGCGAGCAGGCGGTTGCTGGCAATCTGGTCCTGGCGGCGGCCGGCGGCAAGCTCCAGCACGTCCGAATCGGCCTCGGCGATACCGCGGGCGACAACCATGCCGCTCGGGTCGCACACGTCGAGCACATCGCCCTCGGCAAACTGGCCATCGACCTCGCGAATACCCACCGCGAGCAGCGACGATCCGCGGCTGACCAGCGCCTTCGCGGCGCCGTCATCAACCGTCACCGAGCCGTGCGCCTTGTCGCCCAGTGCAATCCACAGCTTGCGGGGTGCAATGTCCAGGCGCTCCGCCGGCGGATCGAACAGCGTGCCCACGCTCTCGCCGCGGGCCAAACGCACGAGCGCATCGGGCTCCTCGCCCGAGCAAATCACGCTCTGAATGCCGGCCGTCATGAGAATGCGGCTTGCACGGATCTTGGTGATCATGCCGCCCGTGCCCACCGATGTGGAAGAATCGCCCGCCGAGGCGATGATCTTGGCGTCGATCTTATGCACGACCGGGACGAACTCGGCCGTGGGGTCCTCGTGCGGATTGGCGGTATAGAGGCCATCGATGTCCGAGAGCGTCACGCACAGATCGGCGGAAACCAGACAGCTCACAAGCGCCGCCAGCGTGTCGTTGTCGCCAAACTTGATCTCATCGACGGTGACGGTATCGTTCTCGTTGACGACCGGCACCACACCCAGCTCCACAAGGCGCAGCAGGGCGTCGCGCGCGTGCAGGTAGGACGTGCGGCGCGCCGTGTCGTGGCGCGTGAGCAGCACGAGCGAGGTGAGCAGGTCGCGCGCATGGAACTCCTCGTCATAGGCCGACGAGATGATGCACTGACCAGCCGAGGCGCAGGCCTGCAGGCTCGGCAGGTCACCGACCGGCTTACGGTCGAAGCCCAGCACGGGATAGCCGCAGGCAATGGCGCCCGAGCTCACCACGACCAGGCGCCAGCCAAGCTCGCGCAGCGCTGCGGCCTGATCGGCAAGCCCGCCGATAAAGGCGCGGTTGACCTTGCCGTCGGCGCCCACCACCGTAGACGAACCGATCTTTACCACCATCGTTTTATAAGAAGTCGTCATACGTCAAACCAATCAACTGTTCAGCGAACGGCCGAGCCGGCGGCCAGGGAAGCGTGACTCGCCCCTACCGCCCAAGGAATTAGTGAGCCCAGGGAAAGGCAGAGGCCGCGGCCATGTTCTTACGCACGAGCTCGTCGCGCACCTGAGCCAGGCCCTGCTCCATACCCACCACATAGGTCTGCGGGTACAGGAAGCGCTTGAAAGCTGCGTCCAGATGGTCGAGCGCCCAAGCACAGCGCTCGCGCGCGTCCTGGATGCTCTCACGCGGAGCCACCGCACTGCCGTCGCGCACGATCGGCACCAGCAGCTCGCGATACTCGAGTTCGGACACGTCGGTCACCAGGGCGGCATCATTCACGGCCACGAGGGTATTGCCGCGCGCGGCACCCTCCCCCGCCAGATGGTCCTCGTCGTAGATCATGTCGCAGACCGGGCCGCCAAAGCCGTCGTAATAACGGCGCACGCGTTGCACACCCGGGATCGTGCGCTTGTAGGGCTGCTCAGAGAGCTTGACCACCGGCGTCCATGGATCTGCCTCGCTCGCACGGCGGGCGGAAAGCTTGTACACGCCGCCCAGCGCCGGCTGGTCATAGCAGGTCGCAAGCTTGGTACCCACGCCAAAGCTGTCGATGGGCGCGCCCTGGTCGAGCAGCGACTGAATCGTGTACTCATCCAAATCGTTAGAAACCGAGATCCCCACATAGGGCAGGCCCTCGGCATCAAAACGGCTGCGCACATACTTGGAGAGCTTGGCGAGGTCGCCGGAGTCGATGCGAATGGCCGACAGGCGCTCGCCCACCGCTTCCATCTCCTTGGCAACCGTAATGGCATGTTCACAGCCCTCGCGCACGTCATAGGTGTCGATGAGCAGCGTACAGTTCTTGGGGCTCGACTTGGCAAAGGCGCGGAAGGCCTCGAGCTCGGAATCGAAGCTCATCACCCAGCTGTGCGCATGCGTGCCAAAGACGGGAATACCGTAGCGGCGGCCGGCGAGCACATTGGACGTAGAGGAGCAGCCGGCAACGTAGCTCGCGCGCGCGACGGCCAAGCCGCCATCGGGACCCTGAGCGCGGCGCAGGCCAAACTCGGCAACGGGACGGCCGTCCGCCGCCAGCACCACGCGCGCCGTCTTGGTGGCGACAAGCGTCTGGAACCCAACGATGTTGAGCAGCGCCGTCTCAAGCAGCTGGCACTCCAGCGCGGGGCCGGTGACGCGAACCATGGGCTCGCGCGGAAAGACGAGCTCGCCCTCGGGCACGGCGTCGATGTTTACATGCGCACGAAAATCGCGCAGGTAGTCGAGGAATCCAGGCTTGAACATCGCGCCGCCGGCCGGGGCCTGGAGCGAGGCGAGGTAGTCGATGTCCTCGGGCGTAAAGCGCAGATTCTCGACCAGCTCGGGCAGTTCGGCGGTGCCGCACATGACGGCATAGGCGCTGCCAAAAGGATGGTCGCGGTAAAACGCGGTAAAACAACCCTGCTCATTGGCCTTGCCGCTCTCCCACAGGCCCTGGGCCATAGTGAGCTCGTACAGATCGGTGAGCATTGCAATGTCGGTGGGATGCGAGATGTCGGTCAAAGCCATGGGGCGACCTTTCGGATGCGTTGTGCAGAGGTTGAGGGTTGGAAAAGGGCAGAGTGTTCGGGCATGGCACCCAGCGCGAATGGGCTAGAGCAGGCCCATGCTGGTCAGGATCGTGTAGCCCATAAAGATGACAAACGCAATGAGGGCAAGGACAATGATGATTTTTTGAGCCGGCGCCATGCCAGGGATCTCGTTCTCGCCCGTAGGCTCCTTGGAGGTAACCATGCGCTGGGCAAAGGTCATCTCGTCACGGCTCGGCTTGGGCTCGACGGACTTGGGACGAGCGACCTTTTTAGGCTGAGGTTTAGGTGCGGTGGGCGCGGGCTTCGCGGCGGCGGGCTTGGGCGCGGGGGCGACGTTCGCGGCGGCCTCCTCGGCCTTCGCACGCTCGGCACGCAGGGCGGCCAGCTCCTCACGCTCGCGACGAGCCTTTTCCTGCTCCTCGCGGCGGACCTTCTCGGCGCGGAGCTCTTCCAACTCGGCGCGCTCCTCGGCAGACAGTGGTTGGGACTCAAGCTCGGCCATAGTTCAGCCCTTTCTTTTAAAAAAAGCCGCCGACACAATGTCAGCGGCTTATCAAATCCAAGGGTGGAGACGAAGGGAGTCGAACCCTCGGCCTCTGCCATGCGACGGCAGCGCTCTCCCAACTGAGCTACGTCCCCAGGACAAGTTGATATTTTACCTACGGCTCGCCAACTGTCAACGCCCATTACCCAGTCTTTTTGGGACGGGGCTATTTTGACTACTTTTCGAGCAGGCAATCCTCTCGATGATTTTTTAATCCCCGTCCCAGAAAAATCATCCGCGTGCACGCTACTTTGCGCTGGTGAGGACGCCGGTGGTGTCAAACGCTGGGGTAAAGCTCTCATCTACCGCTCCGCCTTCTTGCCAAAACATCGTCGTAAAGCCCAGGTCGTCGGCATGGTCGAGCACCTGCTCGTACTCCTCGCGCGTCACGGCGCGCGCCAGGTCGCCGCCTTGTTCGCGCATGAGGGCATTGGGCGTGTACTGGTTCATGACCGAGATCGGCACGTCGCCCACCGTCTGCCACACCAGGTCCAACACGCGGCACGAATCGTCCGCATGCCCCGGCAGCACCAGATGACGCACGATTATGCCGCGCTTCATGAGCCCGTCCCCGTCTACCAGCTCTCCCCCGCGGCGCTCAATTTCGCGCGCCATCTGGGCCAGACCCGACACAGCCACGCGCGGGTAGTCCTTAATATGAGAGAGTGACTGCGCAAGCGCCGCATTGGCATACTTAAAGTCGGTAAGCCACACGTCGACCAAATCGCCGAGCGCCGCCACGGCACTCGCACGCTCATAACCGCTCGTGTTGTAGACGATTGGAATGACCAGTCCGCGCTCCCGAGCTGCGGCAATCGCGGCCGGCAGCAGGTGAGCATAATGCGTCGCCGTCACCAGATTGATGTTATTGGCACCTTGGTCCTGCAGCTCCAGCATAATCTCGACCAGGCGCTCGGGCGAAATCTCAAGCCCGAAATTGCCCGTCGAGATCTCGTGGTTCTGGCAATAGATACATTTGAGCGAGCAGCCGCTAAAGAAGATCGTGCCCGAACCGGCCTCGCCCGAGATAGGCGGCTCCTCCCACATATGAAGCGCCGCGCGGGCCACCTTGAGCGTGTCATCGGCACCGCATACGCCGTGCGCACCCTCGTCGCGCACCGCACCGCAACGGCGCGGACACAAATGGCAGGCGGGCGAAAAAAGTTCGGTCAACGGCGTCGGCATAAAAACATGCTCCAAAACAACGATTCAGCAGCTCAAACGTAAAGGGACCAACCGCACAGACGGCTCGAGCCCAAGGCGCCGTAATCGTCCGACACGATTTTTGTAATGTCAAGACTGGAATCGATAAAGTGCCGCTTTATGATGTAGGTATTCCGCCCCCCGCGGAGCAACTGGGTGAACCGTCGCGTTTATTTAGGGAGCCCACACAGTCGTACCTAGTACAGGTATCCTTCGTTGTTAAGGACGCTGGAACAGTCGATGAGGGCACCCACCTGTTTTAGGTGGGTTCATTTTCGTAACGTGGGGGGTGGTTTTCTTTTGCCGAAAATCGCCATTACAGTCCATATGGATCCCCACCGGCATCCCAACAGTCCATCGACAACATCCCAATATCTGGTAAGCGCGTGATTATCGCTGCGTGCAATTCCATGCACCCCCCTTGGTCGAGTATCATGGTTCGGCTATGCCCTTTGCGCTTAGCAACCTTTGACCTTTTCCTTCGACGCTTGGCGGTTTTTAGATTCATGGCTTCATCCCCGAGCTACATACCGTATCTATGCGTGGCAGCGGCGGCCTTTATCACGACCTTCCTCACGGTGCCCCTGGTCAAGCGCCTGGCAATTAAGCTCGACGCCGTCGACTATCCTTCTAAGCGCCGCATCAACACCAAGCCCATCCCGCGTTTGGGCGGAACGGCGGTGTTTTTGGGCCTGGTCGTTGCCTGTATTGTGCAAATCCTAGGCACCTGGTACCTGGGTTGGCCGCCCGTTTTGGTGCCCCACCCCCGTCTGCACATCAGCTACCCCATACTTGCGCTTTCTTTTACCGTCATCTTTGCGACCGGCGCTATCGACGACGTCTTCCAGCTCAAGCCCAAGCAAAAGCTAGCCGGACAGGTCCTCGCCGCGCTTATCGCCTGTATCGGCGGCCTGCGGATCGGCGTCATCGTCAACCCGTTTGCCCCCGGCGAGATCATGCTCGGATGGCTCGCCTACCCCATCACCGTGATCTATCTGGTGGCATTCACCAACATCATTAACCTCATCGACGGCCTCGACGGCTTGGCCACGGGCATCTGCGGCATCGCCTCGTTCACCATGTTTTCGATGGCCGTTCTCTCGGGCCGTATCGACGCCGCTGCGCTCTCCATTGCGCTCTTTGGCGCCTGTCTGGCCTTTTTGCGCTACAACTTCAACCCCGCAAGCATCTTCTTGGGCGACTCGGGGTCGTTGCTTCTGGGCTTTGCACTGGGCTCCATCTCGCTGCTCAACGTGAGCCGCACCGCCGCACTCACCTCGCTTATCATCCCGCTCATCGTTGCCGGCGTGCCCATCATCGACACGTTTAGCGCCATCGTGCGCCGCAAGCGCGCCCACATTAGCATCGGGCAGGCCGACAAGGGCCACATCCACCACCGCCTGATCCAAGAAGGCTACAACCAAAAACAGGCTGTACTGCTCATCTATGCCTGGTGCATCATGCTTTCGGCCGGCGCCGCCGCGATCAACCAGGTCGAGGTGCCCATGCGCGTGCTCATCTTTACCGTGCTCGCCATTGGCTCGGCGGCCTTTGCCAAGCATCTACATCTGTTTGAGCCCGTGCTGCGCCACCATTACAACAAGCGCACGCACGAGGACGAGCTCGTCACCCCCGACGATCCCGCCTTTAAGCAGGAGGAGCAGGCAGCCGAGGAACGTAAGGAAGAGCGCCACCACAAGCTCTAGGGTAAGCTGCCGAGGATGCGTCCAGACGCCGCCGGCCAAACGTGCAGCCACGCCGCGCCCATCGCACATGCCGCCGCTCTCCCGCCCCTCGCGTACTTACGCCCCGACCCTCCAATAAACGCGTTATCATCTTGACCCATGAACATACGTTAGGAGCAATCATGCCAAACGAGAACAGCTACGAAGTCGCGCTGCAAAAGAGCAACGCCATTCGCGAGGGCCTGGCCAAAACGCCCGAGAAGTTCACCATGCTCACCGGCGACCGCCCCACCGGCCGTCTGCACCTGGGTCACTACTTCGGCACCCTCAAGGGCCGTGTGGAGCTGCAGAACATGGGTGCCAAGACCAACGTACTCATCGCCGACTACCAGGTCATCACCGACCGCGACACGACCGAGCACATCCAGGACAACGTGTACAACATGGTCATGGACTACCTTGCCTGCGGCATCGACCCCGACAAGACCATGATCTACGCGCACTCCGCCGTGCCCGCCGCCAACCAGCTCATGCTGCCGTTCCTGTCGCTGGTCTCCGAGGCCGAGCTGGCGCGCAACCCCACGGTCAAGGCCGAGATGGAGGCCTCGGGCCACGAGCTCACCGGCCTTCTGCTCACCTACCCGGTGCACCAGGCCTGCGACATCCTGTTCTGCAAGGGCAATGTGGTGCCCGTCGGTCGCGACCAGCTGCCGCACATCGAGCTCACCCGCACCATCGCCCGCCGCTTTAACAACCGCTACGGCAAGGTGTTCCCCGAGGTCGACGCACTGCTGTCCGAGACCCCGCTGCTGCCGGGCCTGGACGGTCGCAAGATGAGCAAGAGCTACGGTAACGCCATCAACATCTCGATGACCGCCGAGGAGACGGCCAAGCGCATCAAGAAGAGCCAGACCGACTCCGAGCGCATGATCACGTTCGATCCCGAGAACCGCCCCGGCGTGTCCGGCCTGCTTTCAACCGCCGCCATTTGCACTGGCCGTTCCGAGGTCGAGATTGCCGAGGAGATTGGCATGGGCGGCTCCGGCCAGCTCAAGAAGTACGTGACCGAGGCCGTCAACGAGTACTTCGCGCCGATCCGCGAGCGTCGTCAGCGCTATGAGAACGATCTGGACTATGTGAAGGACGTGCTGCACGAGGGCAACCGTCGCGCCAACGAGATTGCCGAGCAGACCCTGGCCGAGGTTCAGGACGCCATGGGCATGGTGTACTAGATCGATCTGCTGGCTAGAACTTTCGATTGCTATAGGGCGGGCGCTACGGCGTCCGCCTTTTTTGGTGCCCGACCGGTTCGGCTCTGCCCATTGCACTCCCCCGACAAACAGGAACAGGCCCGCTGGCAGATAGTTGCCAGCGGGCCTGTTCCCGAAGTACACCGTTGAATCGCACAGAGGGGAGGAATGCGAATCAAACTCAACAGGGCAGGCTTTTTCATCGCCTATTGCCTGCTCCGTTGCTGAAAACAATATAGTTCACCGTGGTTTACTTTGCTGCGACAAACCGCGCCGCCATACCTTCTCCATAAGTTAACCTCGGTAAACCTGCCAAAACCACCACAAAGGGGATAGGCACCTTTGTGGTGGTTTAAGCCACGGCAGAGCCGCTAGAGCCCTGCAGGCCAGCGACAGGCGGCCAAGTCGACGTGCATGTCGTCCTTAAACGCCACACCCTCCCCTAGCAAAAGCTCACGTTGAGCATCGGGACCGCCAAAAGCAAAACCATCGCATATGCGGCCATCGGCAAACACCACGCGGTGACAGGGAATCTCGCCGGGGCGCGGATTGCCATGCAGGGCATACCCCACGTACCGCGCACTTCGTGGACGTCCAGCAAGCAGCGCCACCTGACCATACGTGGCGACCATCCCCTCGGGAATCTGCTCGACCACCTCGTACACCCGCTCAAAAAAGCCCTCAGACGCCATTGCTCGCTCCCTTCCACCCGGAATAGCATAAACCACCACAAAGGTGCCTGTCCCCTTTGTGATGGTTTTGGCAGGTGGGCTAGTTAACGGGCTGGAAGAAGGCTACGGCTACGGCGCCGGGGCCTACATGGGTGCCGATGGTGGCGCCGATGGTGTGAACGGGCAGTTCGCCCTCGGTGTGGCCAGCCCACAGTGCCGCGCTGTCCTCGATATACTTCTTGAGCACCGCATCCGAAAGGCCCGTATAGCCGAGCGCCAGCGGCATGGAAAAGTCGATGCCGCCCGCCTTTTCGACCTTCTGGTTGAGCAGGTTACGTCCGTTCTTGGAACCGCGCGCCTTGCCCAGCTGCACGATCAGACCGTCCTCGGCAGCCACCACGGGCTTTACGTTGAGCAGCGTACCCACGGCACCGGCCGCAGCAGACAGGCGACCGCCGCGCACCAGGTACTCCAGCGTCTCGAGCAGGCCGATGACGACCACGCGGTCGCGCACGGCCTCGACAGCCGCCGCAACCTGAGCCGCGCCCTGGCCCTCGTCCACCAGGCGCAGCGCATACTCGACCAGCACGCGCTCGCCCAAGGTCACGTTATTGCTGTCCACGACGAACATGTCGCCGCCCGGCGCCTCGGCAAGTGCGGTGCGGGCACTCTGGTTGGTGCCCGAGAGCTTGGCGCCCACGGTAATAATCACGGCCTCATCGCCGGCCTCACGCGCTTCGGCAATCGCCTGCGAAAAGGCGTACGGGTTGACCTGACCGGTCTTGGGCAGCTCATCGCGCTCCACAAGCATCTCGTAAAAGCGCTGGTGATCGATGTCGACGCCATCCATATACACATCGGTGCCAAAGGTGACGGACAGCGGCAGAACACGCAGAGCGGGGTGCTCCGCCGGCGACATATCGCTTGCGGAATCGGTAATAATGCGGACGGACATAACGAATCCTTTCTTGCGCAGGCCCCGCGCGGGGAATTTTGACAGCAATGCCCCGGCACGGCATACGCGCTCAAACGGGACGATGCAGTTTTTAATGGGAAGCAAATGCCTTGGCGGCCTTAGATCTCACGCAGGGTGTTGAGAATCGTACGCAGCGACGCATACATCTGCTCGCGCTGCTCCACACCCATAGCCTTACCGGTGGTGTCGAGCACCTCGCGAATGATGCGGTCCGCCTCGCTCATGCTCTCGCCGCCCAGAGCGGTCAGGCGCACCGGGGCACGATACTTAACGGCCGCATCACCCGAGTCGTCGACCTCGACGTAGCCGCCCTCCTCCAGATGCGCGAGCGTGCGCGAGACGGCGGCACGGGTCACGCCTGCCATGCGAGCCAGGTCAGCGCCAGTCAGGCCGTCCTTGCTGCGCTCAAGATAGTACAGGCACATAACGTCGGAGCCCTTGAGGCCCAGCCTTGCGCCCTCGGATGTCTTAATGCGCTGGATCTCCTTGTAGAGCCCGCTGATCAGTCCGACAAAGTCCTCGAAACGTGTCTCGTCGTTCTGCTGCATGGGAGACGACCGCCTTTCGCTTACATGATGCTAACGGGTAAACATCTTAGCCGCACGAGGCAACACCCATACCCAAATATCCCATTTGTTAACCCATCAACATAAAAACCACCACAAAGGGGACAGGCACCTTTGTAGTGGTTTTGACCGGCGAACATGATCCGCAGGCGTCGTTACAGTTCCACGCAGGGATTGTCGCGGGTCACAAGCGTCTTAACGACAACCGTCGCTCCCAGATAGCGCTCGAGCAACTCGGCGAGACGATCAACGGTAGCCTGGCAATCCCCCATCCGCTCGGGCTCCACGCACTCAATCGCCAGGAATGCATCGGCCGAATCGTCGGACAGCGCCGTGCGAACGCCATCGCGCCAGTTCCAGCAGCGGCATACGGCGCCCGCATCATCGATGTAGGCGAGCTCGCCGGGCAGCGTCGGGTCATCCGTTTCCTCGCCAAGTGGCAGGAACGCATCGCCGCCGTCAGTCACCTTCAAGCAAAGATCCCCCTCAATCGCATGCAGGTCCTCGCCGCCAACGGGCAGCGCGTAGGTCAGCGACACCGTGTTGTAGATGTCCACCGCGGGCGTAATGTGGCCCACCGGTTTGCCCTTGAGCACGCGCTTGAGCAGGTTCTCAATTGAGCAACGCGCGCCCTTTTTGGTCTTGAACAGCCGATAAGCCTCGCGCCATGCCTTGACCGGTGCGTTCTCGCTGATAGTATCGCTGGTCAGATGACGCTCCGCGTCGATATTGGCGCGGTCGAGCAACGCCGCAATCGCGTCCACGTCCTCTTGAGGAATCTGAGCCGCGGGCTTCATACCCTTTACGACCACAACACCGACAGCCGCCTGCGGAAATAGCTCCCAAAACGAATCCTCGGCAACGAAACTCTTCATGCGCTCTCCCTTCATCGTGCGCGCCCGAGCGAGGGCGCCTAAACAAAAAGCGCCCTTACGACGGCCACCTTCAAAGTCCTACGGTGCCGCCACAAGAGCGCTTACGCTGCCCCCATCCGGAGAAGGGGGCAATATGTCAGGCGTATTGTAACCCGAGTCATCCGCGCGAGTAAAACCACCACAAAGGTGCCTGTCCCCTTTATGGTGGTTTTGGGCCTGAAGCAACGCTAGTGTCGGAGTCCCAGCAGGCCGCGGCCGCGATGACGGGCGTCGGCGTGCACCTGAGCGTGCGGACCGGCGGCCTTCACGGACTCGGGCAGGTGCGAGTACTTCTTCTCGAAGTTCTCCTCGAACATCACGGCCAAGTTGTGCGCCGCCTCGTCGTAGCGCGCGGTGCTCTGCCAGTACTGGCGCGGCACCAGGATGCCGTCGAGCACGCCGTGGCACGTGGTGGGAATGTCGACGTTAAAGATATCGTCATGCACGAATTCGCTGTCCTCGATGGTACCGTCGAGGGCGCGGGCCACCAGGGCGCGCGTGTAGGCAAGCTCGATGCGATGGCCCACGCCGTAGCCGCCGCCAATCCAGCCGGTGTTGACCAGGTACACACGCGTGCGGCCGTCGGCGATGCGCTCACCGAGCATCTTGGCATAGACCATGGGGTCGAGCGGCATAAACGGCTCGCCAAACAGCGAAGAGAACGTGGGCGTGGGCTCGGTGACGCCGACCTCGGTGCCGGGGATCTTGGCCGTAAAGCCCGTCACGAAGTGGTACATGGCGGCATCGGCCGTCAGGCGTGAGATGGGCGGCAACACGCCAAAGGCGTCGCAGGTCAGGAACAGCACGACGCTTGGAGTGGTGCCCATGCCCTTGGTCCACGCGTTGGGAATGTGCTCCACAGGGTATGCCACGCGCGTGTTGTGCGTGATCGAGATGTCGTCGTAGTTGGGCTTGCGGTTCTCGTCGAGCACCACGTTTTCGCAGATCGCGCCAAAGCGGACAGCGTTGAAGATCTCGGGCTCGTGGAAGGCGTCCAGGCCCTCGCATTTGGCGTAGCAGCCACCCTCGATGTTAAAGATGCCCATGTCAGACCAGCCGTGCTCGTCGTCGCCGATCAGCAGGCGCGTGGGATTGGCCGAAAGCGTGGTCTTGCCGGTGCCGGACAGGCCAAAGAACACGGCGGTCTCGTGCGTGACGGGATCCATACTGGCCGAGCAGTGCATGGGCAGCACGTCGTCCTCGACGGGCAGCAGGTAATTCATGACGCTGAAAATGGACTTTTTGATCTCGCCGGAGTAGCCGGTGCCGGCGACCAGAATCACGCGCTCCTGGAAGTTAATGACCACGGCGGCGCTGGAGTTGAGGCCCTTGATGGCGGGATCGCACTGGTAGCCCGGCGCGGCGAGCACACAGAAGTCCGGCTCGCCGGTGCGTGCGATTTCACGGGCAAGCGGGCGGGCGAGCATCTGCTTAATAAAGAGCGCCTGGCTGGCACGCTCGCAGGCAACGAGCAGTCGACGCGTGTGGTTGCGGTCGGCGCCTGCCATGCCACGGGTGACGAACACGTCGCGCTCGTTGAGATAGTCGACGATGCCGGCCTTGATGGCCTCATAGCTCTCGACGGACAGCGGGCGGTTGACGGCGCCCCAGGCAATCTTGTCGTGGACATCGGGGGTGTCGACGATAAAGCGGTCATTGGGGGAACGGCCGGTACGCTCCCCCGTCTCGATCACCAGCGCGCCGTTGGATGCCATGCGGCCTTCTTCGCGGCGGATAGCGTGCTCGACGAGCTCCGCGGCGGGTAGATCGACCAGCAGACGGGGCTGATTCTCGGCGGGATCTTCGACCAGCGTAATACCAAAGTTGGACAAAACATCTGCAGGGGTAACACCAGGCATGGGGCCTCCTTTAAAAACGCGACACATGGACGCGGCGCGCACTTTACTCACGTAAAGCCCGTTGTACCCGATATGCAAAAACGTTTTTGCGGCAAGGGCGGCAAGCCCGCCCAACGGTCAAAAATCGCACGCAAGCGGCCTAGTCGTTAGGGACACTCTTGAACAGGCAACAACCAAGGAGCGACCCCGGATGCCGGCACTTAGGGACGTTCCCAAAGTGCCGGCACATAAGGAACGTCCCCAAATGCCGTCTACTGAATGGCGCCGCCGAAATTATCGAACAACCTGTTCAAAAACACGAACGAACACCGTCGCGTCTATACTAGAGCGCAGCAATAGAAAGGACTCCGCTTTGAGCATCACGCCCATCGATAGCATTCGCCGCGCCATCGCCCGCCGCAATGGCGTCGCCGACCCCACCGTATCGGACGGGGCGCACGGGCAGGGCGGACGCATCGAGAACGGCCTGTTCCCCGCATCGCACACCGCCGAGGAGCTCGCACGAATCCAAGAGCTAAGCCAGCGTAACGCCGGCGGTCCCGACAGCAGCCAGGCCACACGCCGTCGCCGCGAGCGCAATCGCCAGCCCGGCCCCATCCACCGCATGGTCAATGCCTGGTGGAACCGCCTGCTCGGAGCCGTCTACGGCGGCGGCTTCTCCACGCAAGAAGCCGAGTACGAAGATCACGCCACCCGTCGCGACTACCTTTGGAATACCCTGGGCACCGCCGTGTGGGGCATGGCGTTTCCGTTGCTCACCATCGTGTCCACACAGCTCGCGGGCGCCGAGGAGGCTGGCAAATTCTCCATCGCCTTTGTCACCGGCACGCTCATCATGATCGCGTGCAACTACGGCGTGCGCAATTTCCAGGTCTCGGACATCGACGAAAAGACGTCCTTTGCCTCTTACCAGCTCAACCGCTGGATCTGCGGAGCGCTCGCGCTGGCATGCGGCCTGGTATACAGCAGCGCCCGCGGCTACGATGCGCAGATGGCCACAATCGGCCTGGGCGTCTACCTGTATAAGGTGATCGACGGCATTGCCGACGTGTACGAGGGCCGCCTGCAGCAGGCCGACAAACTCTACCTGGCCGGCATGAGCCAAACGCTACGATCCGTCGGCGTCATCGCGGTCTTTAGCGTGGCACTGTTCCTCACGCGCAGCATGCCCATCGCCGCCATGGCCATGGGCATCGCCGCGATCGCCTCGCTCGTGCTGGTCACCGCGCCGCTTGCCCTGCTCGAGACCGAAAAATCGCGCCACGTGAGCCTGCGCGAGGTCGGCCACCTGTTTGTCCAGTGCGCCCCGCTCTTTGGTGCACTGTTCCTGTTCAACCTTATTGAGAGCATGCCCAAGTTTGTGATGGAAGGCACGCTGGCCTACAAGTATCAGCTGTACTTTAATGCCCTGTTTTTTCCGGCTCAGGCTATTCTGTTGAGCATTGGATTTGTCTATAAACCGCAGCTCCTGCGCTTGTCGAGCATTTGGGCTAATCCTCGCAAGCGTCGTCGCTTTAACCTGATTATTGTTGCCGTTATGGCGCTGATCGTGGTCATCACCGGCGTGTGCGCCGCATTTATGGCAGGTCCCGGTATTCCCCTCATGAGCTTTATGTACGGTCTCAGCTTTGAGCGCTACCGTACGCTGGCGCTGCTGATGGTCGTCGCCGGCGGCGTCACCGCGGCCATCGATTTTATCTACGCCATCATCACGGTATTGCGCCACGCTGGCGACGTCACCAAGATCTACCTGATCTGCTTCGCCGTAAGCGTGGTGCTGCCGGTGATCCTGATTAAGCTGCTGGGTCTGATGGGCGCTGTGGTGAGCTACCTAGCCATCATGGCCCTACTCCTGGTGCTGCTGATTATCGAGTACCGCCGCATCCGCCAACGCATAGAGAGGGACCGGAATCCGTACGGCGCCTAATTCGAATCAATTTGAAGAAAAGAAACGTCGATGTTTTGGCACCAACCTCTTGCGCCGTTATTCCCCGGGGCGAATATTAGCGTAGAACTCCGCCCCGTCGTCCAGGCGCAGGATGCCCACGCGGCCGAACTCGGACCCGGTGGCGGCGGCGCAGTCGATGTCGATGCGATCGGGCACACCGGCAGTGTCCTCGCCGCCCAAGCGCACGATCTGCCCGCGTCCCGATTCCTCATCGAGCCCCGCCAGACCACCGACCTCGCAATAGCGCCCAAGCGATACCGTGGGCGTGTGGCCGCTCACCACGACCGGGCCCTTGCCCTCGGCAGAAAGCAGCCCGGTCGGCACATCCCAATAGCCGTGACGAATCCATAGCAGGTCATCGGACGACTGCACCGCGAGCATCTGCTGCAGCAGCTCGCGATCGGCACCCACCGCTCCGACGCCATCGGCACAATCGACGCCATGCTCAAGCAAAAACGCGCGCGCCGCCTTCATCTCGATTCCAGCATGTACCAGCAGATACGGGCGCTCCTCGGTCTCGATCACCGCGTAGAGCGGCAGCGCGGCCATCCAACGCACGAGCTCCTCGTATGCCTCAAATTCCATGTCGTTGAGCTGCTCGCGCGTCGTCCAGCCACCGTTGATATCCCAGGTCTCGGCATCGAGCGGATCCTGACCAATGATGGCATCGAGCATGATCTGCTCGTGATTACCCTTGAGCACGTGGGCGTTGGGCAGCGAGCGCACGAGCTTAATAACGCCGACCGGATCGGGCCCGCGATCAATCATGTCGCCCAGCACGTACAGCGTGTCGTCGGACGTCAACGAGATCTTAGACAGGGCCTCGTCAAGCGCACGCACGTGCCCGTGAGCATCAGATGTCACATAGATCGCCATGGTACGCCTCTCCTTGCATTGCGGCCGAAGCCCGGCTCCGCAACTAAAACTTCAAGTTGAACTTAAACGTTACCCATTGTACTCCGTTGCAATAAAGCTGGAAAGGGTTTCCGAGCAGAGGCAAAGACGGCAGTCGTCTATGACGATATCGCGCACGCCCGCAATCCAACCCCATAAACCCACCATCTTTGGGTACAAATAACCGCAGGCAACTGACCGTGCCACGCCAACCACCCAGGAGCGGACACTATCCATGAACCAGATCCTTCTCTTTATCGGCCTCGTCATTATTCTGTGCCTGACCATCAAACCCGTCGGCAAAAAGCTTCCCTTCCCCACCCTGCTCATCTTTATCGCGCTGGGCATGCTGCTGGGCGTCAACGGCCCGGCGCACATCGACTTTAGCGACTATGCGTTCACCGAAACCGTCTGCAGCACGGCGCTGCTGTTCATCATGTTCTACGGCGGCTTTAACACCAACATCGACCGTGCCAAACCTGTCGCCGTGCCCGCGATACTGCTGAGCACGCTCGGCGTCATCGTCACCGCTGGCATCACCGGCGTGTTCGCGCACTTTATACTGGGCTTCGACTGGATCGGCGGTCTGCTGCTGGGCTCGGTCGTGGCGTCGACCGATGCGGCGAGCGTCTTTAGCGTGCTGCGCGAGCACAACCTGTCGCTGAGGGGCGGCACCGACTCGCTGCTCGAGGTCGAATCGGGCTCCAACGATCCCGTCGCCTACATGCTCACCGCCGTGCTCGCCACACTCGCGACCGGCGGCGACGTTGACATCCCCGTGCTGCTAGCCAAGCAAATCATTCTAGGCGTGGGCCTGGGCATTGTCATCGGCTGGGCATCGGGCCGTCTGATCGAGCGCGCGCATGCAACAGCCGAGGGCGCGCAGACCATCTTCTTGTTCGCCGTGGCCATCGTCGCCTACGCACTGCCGAGCTATCTGGGCGGCAACGGCTTTTTGGCCGTATACCTGGCAGGCATTGTGCTAGGCGCGAGCGACATCACCGGCAAAGTCGAGATGGCGCACTTCTTTGACACCCTCACCGAGATGGCCGAGATGACCATCTTCTTTTTGCTCGGCCTGCTCGTGACGCCCGCCCGCCTGCCGCAAATGCTGCTGCCGGGCCTGGCACTCATGGCGTTCATGCTCTTCGTGAGCCGCCCCATCGCCGTCGGCATGCTACTGGCGCCCTTTAAGACGAACCCCCGCCAGGTCGCGCTCGTAAGCTGGGCGGGCCTGCGTGGCGCGGCTTCGGTCGTCTTTAGCCTCTTTGCCGTGGTGTCCGGCGTTCCCGGTGGCCACGACCTATTTGACCTGGTGTTTGTGATTGCCGTGTCGAGCATTGTGGTGCAGGGCTCGCTGCTGCCGGCAGTGGCGAAGAAACTCGACATGATCGACGCGGAAGGCGACGTGCGCCGCACCTTTAACGACTACCGCGACGAGGACGGCATGTCGTTCGTCAAGCTCAAGGTGGGTGCGGGCCATCCGTTTGCCGGTCGCTCGCTCGCCGATATTGGCAGCGCGACGGACATGCTGGTGGTCCTGGTGCTGCGCGACGGTGCGCACCCGGTGCTGCCCAACGGCGATACCGTAATTGAAGAAGGCGACCTTCTGGTTATGGCCGCGCCGACGTTTGAAGAGCGTGCCGAGGTTACGCTGCGCGAGGTCACCGTGACACCCCACGGTCGTCTGGCCGGCCAGCGCCTGCGCGACGTGCCGCAAGGCAAGCACCCGTTTATTGTGGTGATGCTCAAGCGCGACGGCCAAACGATTATCCCCGACGGAAACACCCTCATATACGCCGGCGACGAAGCCGTCATCGCCACGCTCGCGTCGTAGTGACCAGGAAGTGGCTAATTTGCGACGAAGAGATCAAGCGCCTAGAGAACCTCATGCCTTCGCTCGCAGATTCGGATTTGCCTGAGGAGTAAAGCACCCCTCCCCCATGTAACCATCCTGTAAATCATAGCGGCGCACTCGGGTTTTGTTGTGATGCGGTCGCGCCTGGCGCTCCACTGTGCTAAAGTATCCCGAACGTTCAAACGACTACGAGGGAGACTAGAAGATGGCACGTGTGCACAACTTCTCAGCTGGCCCGGCCGCACTGCCTACAAGCGTGCTCGCCGAGATCGCCGACGAGATGATGGACTACCGCGGTTGCGGCATGTCCGTGCTCGAGATGAGCCATCGATCTAGCATGTACCAGCAGATCATCGACGACGCCGAGGCAACCCTGCGTCGCCTGCTAAGCATCCCCGACAACTACCGCGTCCTGTTTTTGCAGGGCGGCGCCACGCTGCAGTTTGCGGGCATCCCCATGAACCTCATGCGCCGCGGCCGCGCCGGCTACATCGTGACCGGCAACTTTGCCAACAAGGCATGCAAGGAGGCCGCCAAGTACGGCGAGGCCGTGCTGCTCGCGAGCTCCGAGAACACCAATTTCGACCGCATACCCACCATGGCCGACATCAACGCGCGCATTGCCACCGAGGCCGCAGGCGACGGACTCGACTACGTCTACATCTGCCAGAACAACACCATCTTTGGCACCATGTACCACGAGCTGCCCAACTGCGGCGACGTACCGCTGGTCGCTGATGTCTCGAGCTGCTTTCTGTCGCAGCCGCTCGACGTCGAACGCTACGGGCTCATTTACGCCGGCGCGCAGAAAAACGCCGGTGCCGCGGGCGTGACCGTGGTCATCGCGCGCGACGACCTTATCGCCGAAGGCCCCGCCTTTGCGCAGACGCCGCAGTACATGGACCTTAAGACCCAGGCCGCCAAGGGCTCCATGCTCAACACGCCCAACACCTTTGGCATCTACGTGTGCGGCAAGGTGTTCCGTTGGGTTGAGCAGACCGGCGGACTTGCCGCCATGGCCGAGCGCAACTGGACCAAGGCTAACCTACTCTACGACCTGCTCGAGCACAGCGAGCTGTTCCATGGCACCACACAGGCCGACAGCCGCTCCATCGCCAACGTCACCTTCCGTACCGGCGACGCCGACCTCGACGCCGCCTTTGTCGCAGGCGCGGCAGAGCACCAGATCCAAAACGTCAAGGGCCATCGCCTCGTCGGCGGCATGCGCGCCAGCGTGTACAACGCCGTCACCATGGAGGACGTGCGGGCGCTGGCCACGTACATGAAGGACTTCGAAGCGCAGCATAGTTTGAGTCCGCGATCTAACTAGCCCGCAACACGCGGGCCGACCAGCCACCTCAGACCACCCTGTTTAGATTAAAACCTGCTAAGGAGTTTTTCCATGCGCAAGATTAAGACCATCGACGACATCACTAAAGACGGCAAAGTCGAGTTTGGCGAGGGCTACGAGTTCGTGGGCACCGCCGAGGAGGCCGACGCGATCCTGATGCGCTCGACCGACCTGCACGGCTACGAGCTGCCCGAGGGCATCCGCGCCATCGCCCGCTGCGGTGCCGGCGTCAACAACATCCCCGTCGAGGAGTACGCCAAGAAGGGCGTTGTCGTCTTTAACTCCCCCGGCGCTAACAGCAACGCCGTTAAGGAGCTCGTCCTAGGCATGCTGGTGCTCTCGAGCCGCGGCGTGGTGCAATCGATGAACTGGGTGCGCGACAACGCCGACGACCCCGAGATTCAGGTCGATGCCGAGAAGGCCAAGAAGGCCTTTGTGGGCCGCGAGCTCAAGGGCAAGCGCATCGGCGTCATCGGCCTGGGCAACGTGGGCTCCAAGGTCGCCAACGCCTGCGTCGACCTGGGCATGGACGTTTACGGCTACGACCCGTTCATTTCCGTCGAGCACGCGTGGGTGCTGAGCCGCGAGGTGCAGCGTGTGGGCACGCTCGAGGATCTGTGCCGCGGCTGCGACTACCTCACCGTGCACGTGCCCAGCAAGGCCGACACCATCGGTATGATCAGCACCGAGCAGATTAACCTGCTGGCGCCCGACGCCGTGCTCATCAACTACGCGCGCGAGACCATCATTGACGAGGACGCCGTCGACGCCGCCCTGCGCGAGGGCAAGCTCAGCTGGTTTAGCTGCGACTTTGCCACGTCCAAGACCGTCAAGATGCCCAATACGTTTATCACCACGCATTCGGGCGCCGGCACCGGCGAGGCCGAGGCCAACTGCGCCGACATGGCCATCAGCGAGCTCAAGGATTACCTGGAAAACGGCAACATCGCGCACAGCGTCAACTACCCCGCCTGCAGCATGGGCAAGGCGCGCGCCGCAAGCCGTATTGCCTGCCTGCATGCCAACGTGCCCAACATGATCGGCCAGATCACGGCCATTCTCGCCAAGGACAACGCCAATGTGCAGCGCATGACCAACGAGTCCGCTGGCGAGAACGCCTACACCATGTTCGACACCGATGAGCACCTGGACGGCAGCACGATCGAGGCGCTCAAGCAGATTCCGTCGATGTATCGCGTGCGCGTGATTAAATAGCGCCGGTGCCAAGCCTGCCAGACAGACCACGAAGCCCATTCGCCCCCCGTTTTCACGAAACGGGGGCCGATTTTGTTGCTCCGGACGACTTTAAAATGATACCCAGAACAAGTTTTTTCAGATAATCGATAGTGAGGCTCAAGTCGCTAAGCACACCCGCTTTGATAAACAGCTTTATCAGGGACTTTAGTAGGTAAAAATCGATCTCTATGTGCCGAATGTAAGTTGACTGTCCATTTTCCGAAACAACTTATTCTAGATAGCATTTTTAAGGCCCCTCCAAGGCGAAATATAAGTCTTTTTGTGACCAAAACTCTAGTCCGCGCGACCGTTTTCCACCCGCGCGGCTACATTCCTGCCCAATCGATAAAAATCTCCTCACGAAGCCGCCGTTCGAGCTCCTGCTGTCGCGGCGTCTTGTCTTTCAGCGGCACATCGAGATAGGACATGATGAGCTCCATCACCACGCGGAAGGCATCGGAGTCGGCCAGCTGACCATAGGTCATCAGAATGACGGGATATCCCATCGCTTGCAGCGCCGTCGTTCGATCGGAGTCCGAAATCTTGGATTCAATGGATCCGTGAATGGCTTTACCTTGGCATTCAACCAGACACTCTCGACTGCCGTCCTTATTTGCCAGCAGGATATCGGCATAGCGCCTATCAAGCCCCGAAATCAGGCGGGCGCTGCGCGTCATACGAATCTCAACGTTATTGGTAAGGCGCAGCCCTTCGCCGCCGCGCAACCTCGTAAGGCCAAACAGTATCGAAGCCTGGACCTCAAGCGGCGATGCCGCCACCCCCGTAATGCATTTCGCGGCACGTGTGAACGATTTAGCGCCGCGGAGCCCCCGGATCTTATCGGCGAACTCTGTAAGTTCAGAGAACTCGATCAAGGGCGGTCGTTTCCACAGGTCCGTTGGATTCCCCGAGACATCCTTTACATTTTCCCAACCCAACCGTGCGTCACCCCACCGGTCCCCATATGCCTGCACAAGTGCCGACTTTACCTGAGGCGCAATCTTGCACACGGCAAAGGTGCCGCACATCTCATACATGCACATGATTAAACGCTCGTTTGAGACCGAGGAAGCCAGGGTCAGCAGGGTAAAGAGCGGGGACGCGACATCGAGGCCAAACTCTGTCTGTCGCATGGAATCAAACGGCCTCTCCCCGTTCCAAACATGCCTGACAATGCGATCGCCCTTACGTCCGCAGCTGCCCTGCGCCAACACGTGTAACGGGGTGCCCAGGAAATGCGTGACGAGCGGATGCTCACATAGGTGCTCCCTGCGCGGATCGTCTACAGAATCAGGCAGGTCCGGCATTATTGCCAAGACCTGTGGAGGTATCCGGTGATACCGAAAGGCAGATATGTCGCACAGCATGTCGTCCATGAAGGGTACGTACCCGCTGCGTCGCTTGTGAACCCGCTCGGACGGCAAACGCGCTGGCTCGGCCTGCGAACGGTAAATACTGCCACGCCCACGTCGCGGATCTCTCAGGAGGCTTACAATCGGTTTGGAAAGCAAACTGATTGTGAGGTTGCATATGGTTGATGAGGACTTTGCCTGGCGGCTTACGCAAGGACTCGTGCGGATCGACAGCTCAGACCCGGGCGCGTATGAGGATGAAATTGAGCGCTTCATTAAGAGGCTCATTGAGCAGCAGCTGGCACAACTTGATAGTTCTGCGCTCGATGCCGTGCAGATTGAGGAGCTCGAAGTGCTGCCCGGGCGCCGCAACCTTAAAGTCACCGTGCCGGGCCAAAGCGACGAGCCGCGGCTGGTCTATATCTGCCACATGGATACCGTCACCTTGGGCGATGGCTGGGACGCAGACATCGCACCGCTTGGGGCGGTTGTGCGCGACGATAAACTCCATGGCCGCGGTGCCTGCGATATGAAGGGTGGCCTGGCCTGCGCCATTGCCGCACTGGTCCATACGCTCGAGCGCGTGGCGGCGGATGGCGCGCTGCCACGCCGCGGCTTTTCGCTCATCTGCTCGGTCGACGAGGAAGACTTTATGCGCGGCTCCGAGGCGGCCATCAATGCCGGCTGGGTCGGCTCGCGCGAATGGGTGCTGGACACCGAGCCCACCGACGGGCAGATCCAGGTGGCGCACAAGGGGCGTACGTGGTTCGAGATTGAAATGGCTGGCGTGACGGCGCATGCGAGCCAGCCTTGGAAGGGCGCGGATGCCGTCGCCGCCATGGCCGAGGTCGTGTGTTCGCTTCGTCGCGCGTTTGCGGCGCTGCCCGCGCACGATGAGCTGGGGCCTTCGACCATCACGTTTGGCCAAATCGAGGGCGGATATCGCCCCTACGTCGTACCCGACCGCGCCAAAGTTTGGGTCGACATGCGCCTGACCCCGCCGACCGATACGGCCGCCGCAATCAATATGGTCGAGCATGTCATCGCCGTCGCCGAAGCCACCGTTCCCGGTTGCCATGGCAGCTACACCGTGACGGGCGACCGCCCCGCCATCGAGCGCAACCCGAACTCTCCCCTTCTAGCAGCGCTCAAGCGTGCCGCCGATGACGTAACGGACGCGGACACGACCGTCGGCTTCTTTACCGGCTACACCGATACCGCCGTCATTGCCGGCAAGACAGGCAACCGCAATTGTATGAGCTACGGCCCCGGCTCGTTGGCGCTCGCGCACAAGCCCAACGAGTATGTGTCCCATGCCGATATCGTTCGCTGCCAAAACGTGCTCATCGCGCTTGCCGATAACACGCTCTGGGACGCAAGCGGCCAAGTTGGGGCATAATAAGCCGCGAACAAACCGACTCGCGCGTTAGGACCGTCCATGAAAGCTCTTCCGTTTCCCTGCATCCGCCCGGCTCAGGACCGCGTGCTCGAGGCGCTGCCTGCGATGGACAGCATCCTGAGTGACAGCGGAGCCCTGCGCGGCGCGATTACCGATGGGCTTATGCTCAAAGATCCGGGCGCGGCGTATTACGTGTACGAATGCTCCGGAGAGCCGGGACGCGTGACGGGTGTCGTGGCGATCTGCCCGACGAGTGTACTTGCGGGCGACAAGGGCGATGCCAGCGCCGACGTGGCCGCCACCGCGCGCGCGATCGCCGAGCTCAAGGTGCAGCCGCGCCCCGTGTCGCTCGCCTACGAGGCGTCGCCCGTCATGGATATCATTTTGAGCGCTGCCAAAGAGGGCGCATCGCTCTACGCCGTCACCGATCCCGCGGGCGTCACACATCGCGTGTGGGAGGTCAAGCGCGAGGACGCCGTTGCCGCCATCCGTGCCATGCTCGATCAGGCGCCCGACCCGGTGTTCGCCGGTGACTCCGCCTATGTCGCCGCACTGGCTGGGGCATCGCAGATTCTGGCCGACGAGGCCCGCGCTGCCGGCACCTACTCTGGCAAAGAGCCGTTCAACTTTGCTGTAGCCGTGCTGTTCCCCGCCGCGCAGGTCAGCGGCAGCGCGCCGCAGGTTCCGACGGGTCTGCTCACTCACCAGGTCTCACGGTTCTAGCGAACTCAAACGCTAAGCTGGAAAACCCAGCATCCAAACAAACAAGGGGCGGAGATGCAGCAAACGCATGCACCTCCGCCCTTTTCGCATCAAACAATTACGCCGGTAAACCGGGCCGCAACGTCAGCGTTATCCACGCTGCGGACCTGCCGCCGCAACGAGCGGCTCTAGCCCCAGCTCGCGCGCGTAGTCTTCCTGCGTAAAGACTTCGACCAGTTCAAACGTATCGGCCGCATCGTCAAACGCAAAATGCAGCACTGAGCAGTTGCCCGGCACGCGTTCGCGCTCGTCGGCCGCCGCGCCCCGCACGTGGTCCAAAAACTCCTTGATAGCTGAGCCATGACTTACCGCGAGCACGCACGTATGGTCCGGACGCTGCATAAGATCGGTCAGCGTCGCCACCATGCGCGTGCGCACCTGGATCTGGCCCTCGCCGCCAAACTGCCGATAGAAGTCGCGCCACGGGCGCTCGGGCATAAGCATCACGCGCTCGGCCTCAAAGTCGCCAAAGAACCACTCACGCAGGCCGTCCAGGCGCTCGTACGCCAAGCCCGGCCACAAGTTGGCGATAGTCTGCTCGGTGCGATGAAGCGTAGAGGTGTAGGCATGATCGGGCTCAATGCCGCGCGCACGTAAAAACATGCCGGCGCGCGCCGCCTGGTCGCAACCCAACTGCGTAAGCGGCGAGTCACTCCACCCCTGAATGATACGCTTAAGGTTGAATATCGTCTGTCCATGACGGACCAGATACAGATCTTTATTCATAGGGGTCCTTTCGTTCGTTACCAACCCAAGAGCGAAAACGCCCCGTCGCAATAGCCAAAATGAAGCACGGCACCGTTGTCGGGTAGCTCTCCCCCGCCAGTCACATACTCAAGAAACTCCTGGCAGGCTGAGCCGTGGGAAACCGCCAGCACGCAGTCGTGCTGCGGCCGGGCCATAATACGGGACAGCGCCGCGACCATGCGCGACTGAAGCTGCACTTCCGACTCGCCGCCAAAGGCCACCGGATAATCGCCCCAGGGCTGCGGCGGCATCTCGCGATTTGATGTGCCCTCCAGCGAGCCAAAATGCCACTCACGCAGGTCATCGACCAGCTCAATGGAACGGCCCTCGCCAACGATAAGCTCGGCCGTATGCCGCGCCCGGCCCAACGGCGAGGAATACACATGATCAAAGGCCACGCCACGCGCCGCAAACGCCGTACGCGCCGTCAGCGCCTGCTCGCGCCCGCGCGCCGTAAGCGGCGAATCGTGCCAGCCCTGCAAAATGCTCTGCACATTGAGCTCAGTCTGCCCATGCCGCACCAAATACAGATCTGCCACACGCCCTCCCCTCGTACCACCACAAAGGGGACAGGCACCTTTGTGGTGGTTTACCGTCTGATCACGCCGCGGTGACGCTCAGCTACACCAGCACGTCGGCGAGCGAACGCTTGGGTACGTGGTGCACCTGTGCCTCGTCGCGCCAATAATTGATGGAGCCATCGGGGTTGGAATCGATCGCATCGATCACCTGTATCTCGGCCGGAACGCCAAAGGCCATGATCAGCTTGAGCTCATACTTGTCGTTATCGAGCCCCATGGCATCGATCGCATGGGGCGTAAAGGCCTTGAACATGCAGGCTGCCACCTCGGGCGTAGCGCTGCGGGCGGCGAGCATCATCGTCTGCGCGGCAATGCCCGTGTCGACCTCGGTAATGGGAGCGGCAGGCTTGCCCGGAACGGCGCGCTCAGCCAGAATCGCGATGTAGCCGGTCGGGCGCTCGCCCTCGGCAGGACCCGGCCAATCCTTGAGCGCACCGGCCCATGCAAGCTCGTCAAATACACGCGCGCAGTCCTCTGCACCGCTTACCACATGAAAACGCAGACGCTGAGCATTGGCACCGCAGGGAGCCAGGTGCGCCAGTTCCGCCAGCTCGAGCAAAAACTCGCGCGGCACGCGCATGGACTCGTCAAAGCGACGGCACGTACGGGCACGACGGACCAGCGCATCAAACGCTTCCAGACCGAGCTTTTCGCAGCCCTGCTTTGCCATCGATTCTGCGCTTACCGGCGCTGCGGGAACTGCTTCGTTCATAGGGACCCCCAATTCAAGCCAATTGTCTTTAGGAAAATCTAACCTAAAACGTAGGCAATAACGAACAGGGCTGCAATGTTCTACACCTGTTGAATAGAAAATCGCGACGTGGGGAACAACGGAAACAATTCGGGACCTTTGGGTTACGTTTCGCCCTCCCCGACCCATACGCCAGCGCCTTTAAGCGATACTGGTTGTAACGATCAAGGCTTACGCCGCACGGAAAGGAGACATTATGGGCATCTTTAAGAACGATGACCAAAAATCGAGCCAGTTTGGATTTGACGAGAAAAGCATGGCGGGCAAAGCCGTCAAGGCCGTACGCTGGATCTACGCCATCACGGGCGTCTTAGCACTCATTGCTGGTATCGCGCTGCTTTTTGCACCCGCCAAGTCCCTCGTCTTTTTGACGACCGTCCTGGGTTTTTACTTTGTAATCACTGCTGCCATCAGACTGTTCACTGCCATTTTTGAGCCGCTGCTGCCCACCGGCTGGCGCGTGACGAGCATCATCTCCAACCTACTCATTATCTTGGGCGGCGTCATAATCCTGCGCAACCAGGCCTTCTCGACCGCGACGCTCACCACGATGGTGGTTATCGTGGCCGGCTTTGGCTGGATTGTCGAAGGTGTCATGTCCATTCTGGAGTCCGAGCTTTCGTCCAACCGTGCCCTCGCCATCCTGAGCGGCGCACTTTCCATCATCGCCGGCATGTTCGTGTTTATCTATCCGCTGTGGTCGGCCAAGATGCTCGTTATCTTTAGCGGCGCCGCGCTGCTGGTGTTTGGCGTTACGCTGATTGTTCGCGCTATTCAATTTGGCAAACTGGTGCACTAGATGCCGCGAACGCTCTTTATTGATGCCGACGCCTGCCCGGTCACGCGCGAGTCGATTGATTGCGCGCGGCGGGCGGGCGTCGCCGTTGTTATCGCCGGCAACAGCACGCAAAACCTGGAACGGCACATTCGCCGCGACGACCCGCGTGATGCCGAGCACGCGCGACGCGGCTTTTGGGTCACGACGCTCGATGTGAGCGTGGGCGCCGACAGCGCCGACTTTGCCATTGTCGAACGCCTGCAGGCGGGCGACGTAGTCGTGACGCAGGACATTGGCTTGGCGAGCATGGTGCTCGGCCGCGATGCCGCCGCAATCGGTGTGCGCGGGCGCGTCTACGACAAGGCGACCATCGACATGCAACTGTTTATTCGCCACGAGGAAAAGAAGGTGCGCCGCGCCGGCGGACGCACTCGCGGACCGGCGGCATTTACCAGCGAAGACCGCGCTCGTTTTAAGCGAAACCTCACCGAGCTGCTGCGCTAACCAAGGTAGATTTTTGGGACATGTCCGGAAATCTGCTTTTTGCTTTGGGCGGTGTGAGCGCTCAAAATCCATGGCTCAACAAAAAACGGGCTTCAAAATGCCATGCGTCGCCGCATTGTGCAGGCGCCGAGCATGGCTATTTTGAAGCCCGTTTTGTTAGGCCCACTTAGAGGCCGAAGGCGGATAGGATGAGGCCCCAGCCCGCGCCGATGACATACATCATGATCAGAAACACAGCGTTTTCGCGGGCGCTGCGGTTGGTGCGGAACAGCACCAGGTAGCCCACGCCGGCGGAAATGAGCGTGCCGGCGAGCATCGGTGCCAGCTGCAGCGCGCCTTCCAGGTACAGTTGCGTGATGACGACGCTGGCCGAACAGTTGGGGATCAGGCCGACGAGTGCCGAGCCCAGGACCGCAAGCATCTCGTTGCCGCGCAGGAACTGCTCGATCGCCGACTCGCCAAAGGTCTCGAGCACGGCGACCAGAATCAGCGTCACCAGGAAAATGAATACCGACACCTGCACGGTATGCGAGATCGCGCTGCGGATGATCGACACGATGGGCGCGCCCTCGTGGGAGTGGCTGTGGTCGTGGTGGCGCTCGTGCTCGTCCGCGTGACCATGATCGTGGCTGTGGTCGTGCCCGTGCTCGTCCTCATCCTCGTCACAGCCGCAATGATCGCGTTCGCACAGCTCGTGGATGTGATCAGCACTTACGCCCGCCTCGGCCACTTCATCAATGATGTCGCCCCCGGTATGGTCGTCGTGCGCGCAGTTCACATGAGCCGGATTGGCAGCGGTCCCCAGCACGGTACGGCGAATCGCCGCATGCGCGCGGGCATTACGACGAAGGCCGCGGATAGCCGCATCCACGATAAAGCCCGTGACCAGCGCGATCAGCGCCTTCGAAGCCAGAAGCATCGCCATGGTCTGCACGGGAACTTGCTCGGCGAGCAACAGCGGCAGCATCTCATCGGAGGTCGAGAGAAACACCGCCACCAGGGTACCCAGCGTCGCGACGCGACCGGCGTACAGCGTGGCCGCCATTGCCGAAAAGCCGCACTGCGGCACCATGCCCAGCAACGAGCCAACCACGGGGCCCGCAGCGCCAGCGCGCTTGATGGCGCCGTTAACGCGGTCGCCCGCAACATGCTCGAGCGTCTCGAGCGCAAGGTACGTCACCAACAAAAACGGCACCAGCGAGAGCGTGTCTTTGCTGGCATCGAGCAGAATATCTATCAGTAAATCCATGACGGATGGAACCTTTCGTGTCTTTCGGCAGCATTGTAAAAGTCCTAGCGGTCAACTAGGGTATTGTAGTTGTCCCGGGCGCGGTGCCAATAGTTGCCCATGGTAAACTATCATCTCGCCACAACTCAGTAACCCCGAGCCGCGCGACGCGGCCCGTCCAAGGAGCAGCCTATGAACGTTTCGCAAGCACTCGAATACGAGCGCCAGCCGTTTATCCCCATGTTTATCTATGGCGATCACGGTGCCATGGAGTCCGAGCGCCAGAAGGGCGAAGAGGCCCTCAAGGTGCTCGAAACCGAGTACTTTACCGCTGAGGGCGACCCCGGCTTCGACTTTGCCACCGTGCGCGACCTGGCCGACCGCAACCGCGACCTGTGCGACCAGATCGGCGAGGCGCGTCTACGCAACGTGACGCCCGCGACGCTTTCGCGCGGTCTGTCCGATGCCGACACCTGCGCCGCCATCGGCAAGATGCAAAAGCGCACCGCCGCGTCCGTCATGCGCGAAATCCGCGGCGACCGCGACGCGCTCGGCGTGGCGTACGCCCGCAAGCCTATCCAGGGCACGGTGCTCGGCATCGACATCGAGACCACCGGCCGTGCACCCGAGCGCGGCTACATCATCAACGTCGGCTGGGAGATCATGGATCTCACCAGCGACGCCGTGCCGCATGACGCCGAGGCACACTACTGCGGCCTGCCCGATATCTACCGCGGCGAGGATGTGCCGCTGTCGAATATCCACCACATCACCTGGGACGACATCGACGGCAAAACGCCCTTCCGCGAGAACAAAGAGCTGCAAAAGCAGCTGCTCAAGCTTATGAAGAAGTACCCGTACATGGCGCATAACGCCGCGTTCGAGGACAGCTGGTTCAAGATCCACCTGGACGGCTACGCCGAGGCACGCCGCGCGGGTAAGATTATCGTCATCGACTCGCGCCAGATTTGCCGCAGCTTGGACGCCGACGTGCGCTCGCTCCCCCGCGAGTCCGCCCCCGCTGCGCTCGAGAACTGGGCGCGCCGCCGTGGAACCCTCGCCGCCGACGCCAACGAGCAGCATCTGGGCCTCGACGACACCGACCTCATGCTCCGCACGGTTCAGGCCGAGTTCAACCTCAAGAACCTGTTTGCCAAGTAGAAACGTCTACGACAAACTCCGGCGTAGATCACGAGCGGCCTCGCAGCGGGAAACCCCGCAGCGGGGCCGCCCTACGTTCCACAGATAGATCTGCCATCACAAATTCTGAACCCTCATTTTGAACGATTTCGGCCAATTCCCGACACGCAATTCGTTGTCGGATGGTGATGCATCGATATCAAATGTGCAGCAATTGAGTATTTCTATGCTATAGCCGAGCTGCGAAAACGTTTATTTATGGCATACCAACCCATAATTGCGTCAAGCTTTTGGACAGCATTTGGTTAGACCTCTAAAACGGCTTTTCCACTCAGCGCCATCAACACGGCATTAGCTGACACGATATATACCATGAGTATCGTATTGTCACATACCACTGCAAAAGCGGTCTACCAGGCCGCGCATTCGGTGTCTGCGAAAGGCATCGAGTCCTGTAACCCTGCCGCGATTTACGGATCATGTCCCACCGGAACGCTCCTTGACGCAGCCGCAGAATGGCTCACCAAACATGATGTTTCCCTCGACGCAAATGATTCCCTCGAGGTGATGGTGTTTGATCGCAGGAATGCGCGCTATGCAATGAACTGTCAATGCCACGTTTCTTCAAAACGATTCTCGAACTCACGCTTTATAGAGCTCAAAGATGGCATCTTCATTGTTGGCGTTGAGCTTTGCGCACTTCAGGCCGCCACCTATCTTCCTTTTCGCGGACTGGTGGAGTACTACTTTGAACTATGCGGCGCTTATTCCCTTGGAACCGACTCTTCCACCTCCTATACCGAGCGTTTCGCGCTCACCTCGACCGAGAGGTTAAAGCAGTTCTTTAATTCCATTACCAGATGCGACGGTTTGGCCCTTGCCCGAAAGGCGATCCAATGTGTACGCGACGGATGCCGGTCTCCCATGGAAACGGCATTTGTCATGATGCTAACGCTGCCCAAAAGCGAAGGAGGGCTTGGTATTAAGGGAATTGAGACCGATTACGAGGTGCAGGTTACCACTGCCGCAAAGAATCTCACGAGACGCAAAAAGTTCTTTATGGATGCGTATCTAAAGAAATCTCGCACAGACATTGAATACAACGGTTTTTATCATGACGCGGAAGAAGACCGCGCCATCGATGAGGAGCGCAAGAATGCACTTGCGTCCATGGGGTACGGAATCATCACCGTCAGCCGTTATTCCTTTATGCATGCCAGCGCTTTCGTTAGGGTCATGGAGGCGATCCAACGAAAAGAGGGCGTACGCCCCTCGCGTCTGCCAAAAGACTTTCAAATCATGCAAGAGGACCTGAGACAGTTTGTACTCAGAAGGTTTATAGAAGAGAAAAAGCGAATTCAGAAGCAGCTTCGCCAGGATTCCGAAGAGCGCCAACGAATCGACCTCGAAAAAGCAACACTCGAAGGCATCACGCTGGATGACCCGACAATTAATGAAGTTCCGGCAATCGATGACATGCAGACAGTCGAATCCGACAGCCCATCATTTGCCCAAACAAGCAGCCTCGCGCCCGAGGGCAGGATCTTCGGTGCCGGAAACTAGGCCGGCTAACAAGGTGGGTACCCTAGCGACGTGCAAAATTGCGAGTATTCAGCAGAGCCGGGTGTCTATCACCCTCGAGTGGATCCAAATGTGAAGCGAAATCACTCTTGCGTGAGAGCGTTAGGCAGCATTTGAGGAAGGACTCATCGGATTAACACCCTAAGATAACTCTTGAACTGCATTATATGGCCTGCAATAAATTACCAGACCCCCTATCGTTGCAGAATACTCCAATTTTTGCACGGCTCAGGGGCACCCACCCCGGCATCGGCTATCAAAACCGCTCAGTCCGGAATCTCGTCCACTATTCCCCATCATTTTGTGCAACGAATTACCTGAACGTCATTGACATATGAACATACACTCATATAATCGGAAGCAAGTTATATGAGCGCATGTTCATATGAAAGGATATTGCAATGAGCATCCGCGTTGATGAAACGAAACCCGACACCGAGGCCACCGAGCCCGTGATCCCCACCACCTGCTCACCCGAGGACCTTCCCGACGAGGAGCTTCTCTACGACCTCGCCGACCTGTTCAAGGTCTTCAGCGACACCACGCGCATCAAGATTCTCTATGCCCTCATGGGCCGCGAGCTCTGCGTGGCCGACATCGCCGAGGCGACCGCAACCTCGCAGTCGGCAGTATCGCACCAGCTGCGCACGCTCAAGCAGTCGCACCTGGTTAAATTCCGACGCGACGGGCGCAATATCCTCTACTCGCTCGCCGATGACCATGTCTACACCATGCTCAACCAGGGCATGAGCCACATCTGTGAATAGCAACCAACCACGGTACCAGCGCGGCCTGCACCCAAGCCGCAAATACGGGGAAAGGAATCCACCATGAAAAAGCAGTTTAAGCTCGACGAGATCGACTGCGCCAACTGCGCGCGCGAGCTTCAGGACGAGCTGGCCAAGCTCGAGGGCGTCAAGTCCGTTTCGGTCAACTATATGACCCAGAAGCTGACGCTCGAGGCCGATGACGCCGAGTTCGACGAGGTCCTCGACCGCGTTGTGGAGTTCACCGCCGACGCCGAGCCGGACTGCGAGATCATTCTCTAGCCAAGGTTTACGCCAACCCGCAAGACCGCGCTTGCCGCGGCCTTTGCTCGCGAAATTATATGAGCGAGTGTTCATACATTCAAATGGGAGGATACGAGTCATGGCCACCGCCGACCCCAAAAAGAAAAAGAAGAAGCGCAAGAAAAAAGAATCACTCGAGCATAAGCGCAACCGCATCCTGGTAGCACTGGGCATTTTTGCGGTGGTGTATGCCCTCGACGAACTCGGTGCCCTTACCGCCGCATTCGGTACCCCGGGTGACATCTACGCCAGCTTCGTGCTGTTCCTGGTGCCGTTCCTAATTGCCGGCTACGACGTGCTCCAGAAGGCGTTCAACAACATCCGCCGCGGCAAGGCCTTCGACGAGAGCTTCCTCATGGCCGTCGCGACCATCGGCGCGTTTGCCATGGTGCTCTTCCCCGATACCGACCCGCACATGGCCGAAGGCGCCGCCGTCATGCTGTTCTACCAGGTCGGCGAGCTGTTTCAGGCGTACGCCGTGGGCAAGAGCCGCAAGTCGATCAGTGCCATGATGGACATCGCGCCCGACTACGCTAACGTCGAGCAGCCCGACGGCACACTCGAGCAGGTCTTCCCCGATGACATCGCGGTCGGCACCGTGATCGTGGTCAAGCCCGGCGAGCGCGTGCCTATCGACGGCGTCATCGTCGAGGGCGAAACCCAGCTCGACACCGCCGCCCTTACCGGTGAGTCGGTCCCCCGCCCGGCCAAAACCGGAGACGATATCATCAGCGGCTGCATCAACATGACGGGGCTCATCCACGTGCGCACCACCAAGCCCTTTGGCGAGTCCACCGTCGCACGCGTCCTGGAGCTCGTGGAAAATGCCAGCGAAAAGAAGGCGCGCACTGAGAACTTTATCACGCGCTTCGCCCGCGTCTACACGCCCGCCGTCACCGGCGCTGCCGCGGTACTCGCGCTCGGCGGCGGCTTGGTCACCGGCGCCTGGTCCGACTGGATCCTGCGCGGCCTGACCTTCCTGGTCGTCAGCTGCCCGTGCGCGCTCGTGATTAGCGTCCCGCTCAGCTTCTTTGGCGGCATTGGCGGCGCATCCAAGCTGGGCGTCCTCATCAAGGGCTCCAACTACCTCGAGACGCTCGCCGATGTGGACACCGTCGTCTTTGACAAGACCGGCACGCTCACCAACGGCACGTTTTCGGTCGTGGCGGTACACCCCGAGGCTGGCTACACCGAGCAGTCGCTGCTTGAAGTCGCAGCTCTTGCGGAGTCGTTCTCCGATCACCCCATCGCGCAGTCCGTGCGTGTCACCTACCAGGGCGAGGTCGACCCCAAGCGCGTTAGCAACTCCGCCAACGACGCGGGCCACGGCGTGACGGCAACCATCGACGGCAAGCACGTCGTCGTTGGCAACGCAAAAATGCTCGCCGCGACCGGAGTCGAAGCGCCCGATTGCGAGGTCGTCGGTACGATCCTTCACGTGCTGGTCGATGGCATCTATGCCGGCCACATTGTAATTGCCGACACCATCAAGGCCGATGCCGAGCAGACGATCAGCGACCTGCACGCCGCCGGCGTCAAGCGCACCGTCATGCTCACGGGCGACCGCGAGGAGGTTGCGGCGTCTGTGGCCAAGCAACTCAGTCTCGACGAGTTCCACGCGCAGCTGCTGCCGGGCGATAAGGTCGAGCGTGTTGAGGCGTTGCTCGCGGCCGAAAGCGGCAAGGGCAAGCTCGCCTTTGTCGGCGACGGTATCAACGACGCACCTGTGCTTACGCGCGCCGATGTGGGCATTGCCATGGGCGCTATGGGTTCCGACGCCGCGATTGAGGCCGCCGACGTGGTGCTCATGGATGACAAGCCGTCCAACATTTCCCGCGCGATCCGCGTGGCGCGCAAGACCATGGCGATTGTTTGGCAGAACATCATCTTTGCGCTGGGCATTAAGCTGCTGATTCTAGTGCTGGCAGCACTCGGCATTGCCAACATGTGGCTTGCTGTGTTCGGCGACGTAGGCGTGGCGATCATCGCCATCCTGAACGCCATGCGCGCGATGGGTGTCAAGAACCTGTAGCGTTCGTGGGCTGTCCGGCCGGGACCGGGCTTGGTTTTGAAAACGTCCTCGCGCATGAGGCCCGTCTTTCCTGCTCCTGCGGAGCAACGGAAAGACGGGCCTCGCGCTGACGCTCCTATTTGGCAAGGTGTTTTTTAGAATCCATTTTGCGCTCGGCCTC
>ERZ1673749.663-NODE-663-length-34098-cov-5.336868_pt1 | contig 34098 bp, 51 predicted proteins | sample MGYA00580204_ERZ1673749 | MGnify/ENA primary metagenome ERZ1673749 (study PRJEB41218, sample SAMN15661745) | gut metagenome | host: Homo sapiens | place: Canada: London | collected 2015-08-20/2019-03-30 | study: EMG produced TPA metagenomics assembly of...
AACGTCGGTCTCCAAAACCGGATGTCAGGGGTTCAAGTCCTCTATCCCCTGCCACTAAAAGTAGTAAGCGAACACGCTTTTAATGTTGATAATTCAACGTTTACTTGTGTGTTGCTTGCTACTATTTTTTTTATTAAAGTTTGGATAACTTTTTTTTGATGTTTTCTATCCTTAAACAAGTTGTTTTTATTTATATAAAAATATTCTCTTACTTCATCAAGTGTGATGTGTTCTTTTTCAGTTATTTTTGATAGATTAAATTTGAGTTCTTGTTTTTGTTGTTCTAATGAGTTTACTTTTTCAATTATTTGATCACTTATTAATCCTTTTGCTATTGCTTTTGAGTATTGATCTATTTCTTTTGTTATTTCTTTTATTTTGTTTTCTAATACTTCTTTTTCATTGTTGTCTTCTGTAAAATCATTTATTGATTGGTATGTTGCTTGTATAAATTGTTCTATGTTATTTTTATAAAAGATTACATCTGTTAGAAATTCGCATATTTGTTTTTCTAATTTATCGGCGCGCTCCCAAGTGTTACAGTGTTTACACTTATAATAATAATATTTACGTCCACCTTTACCACGTCCAGATGATCCAATCATTTTATGAATTGTTCCATCTTCGCACTTGTGGTAAATAATTCCAGATAGGAGATAGTCGTAATCCGATTTTTTGCTTGATCTGATTTGTTTTACTTTCATAATTTCTTGCGCCTCTTCATATGTTTTTGCATCAATTATTGGGTCTATTACATTTTCGGCTATGAATTCTCTTTCTTTACCTAGATTTTTAACGTAATCACCCTTGTAAAGACGTCTTTTTAATATTGAATATATCATTGAGTTGTTTGTGAATTTGTTGCCCGCTTTTGTTCTGTATCCGTTTGTGTTTAGATATTTCATAATATCTGCGTATGTGTAATGTAATAGATACATTTCAAATATCTTTTGTACGCCTTTTGCTTCTTGTTCGTTTATCTTATATTGTCCATCTACTATATCGTATCCATAAGGTACGTTTCCACCTATGAATTTATAGCTACGCATGTTTTCGTCGATTCCTTTTTTTACTTCACGTGATAGGTTAGCGGAGTAGTATTCTGCCATACCTTCGAGGACTGATTCCATTATGATTGATTCAGGGGAGCCGTCGATGTTTTCTAATACGCTGAGTAGTTGTTTGCCATTCTTTTTAAGTTTTAATTTATAGCTTGCGCTATCATATCTATTTCTTGCAAATCTATCTAATTTGTGAACTATTACATAGTCGTATTCTTTATATCTGCTTTCTTTAATCAGTTTTAAAAACTGTGGGCGATTATCCGTTGTGGCGCTTTTTGCGTGGTCTTCGTATGTTTTTATTAGTTTGATGTTATTTTGTATGCAATACGCGTCTATTGCTCTTTTTTGTGCTTGTATTGATTCTTCTCTTTGTCCCGCGCTTGAGAATCTAACATAAGCCACTGCTGTTTTCATATTTTAACTCCTTTTTATGTTAATTAAAGAGCATACGTGATATAATAAGTTTGTGAATTGTGAGTATATTACGTATGCTCAGGTGCCTCTGTGTTATACACGGAGGCATTTTTATTTTTAAGTACATTTAGTGCTTAATTGTTGATGTGTAAAGTGGCAGCTAATTTGCCTAATATTTGTATGAGTTTTCTTCGTTTATATCATCAATTAATCTATCTAAGTTGTATTCAGTTGTTTCAAAATCTTCTAATACAGAATAAAAGATATCTTTTATTTGATCTATTCCAAATATTGAATAATCAAGGTGTTCTTTTATAAAATCAATTTCATTTGGATCAAAATATTCATAGTGATTTTTTATATCTGTTACTAAGTATTTATTTAATCTGATATATGGTAAATGTGTTCTTTTTAAATTGATATCCGAAATGATATCATCTAGTCCTGAAATTTCTATCGTTAGCATTTTTGTAGCAATTTTCACTATGTTTTTGTAATCTTTGTTTTCGGAGAATATCTTATGCAAACTTGATAGATTTAGCCAAGCTTGATTATATTTCTTGTAATCCATGTTTTTTTGAAGTTTATGAAGTAGAATGCAAAGAGAGATGATTTCTCCATTTACATTCGTATTTTCAAGTTTCAATTTTTCCCACATGCTTTTATATTCTAACGCATCTATCATAAAATCGTGGTTATGATAATAAATCCATGGTTTGTTATCTAATAAAAAGTTTTTGCCTAATTCAGACAAAACATATATATTTTTACCGTTAAAATTTACAGCTACATCATTATCAATAATACGTTGTATCAGTTCATCTTTATTGCCTGTTTGTTTTAAGTTGGAATCTTTTAAATACGCTTTTAATTCTGAAACTTTTAAAGTTTTTAGCGCATGTTCTTTACTACATTTTTCTAAATACATGTTGTCTATTAATTCTTGATGCACTTTTTTAGTGTTTTTAATTCCGTATTTATAGAAAAAATATTGCGGATATTGTGACGGATATTCTTTTCCGTTGCACCAGTTTAGTAAAACAACTTTAGAAATGTGATCCCATAAATTATCTTTTTTAGGATGTTCTTCTATTTTTGGTTCTATTTTGTTGGAATCTTTTTCTGTTTTAATATCTGAATCCTCAGATATTAAAACATTATCGTTTTTTGTTTCAGTTTCATCATTTAATCCAAATAGTTTTTTTAAAATGCTCATAATAACTCCTAACTTAGTGTTACATTGTACATGATAACTTTACCTATTATATTTACATTTTCATATTCAAGGTCATAAATAATATCGGTGTAAATTGGATTTGTTGATTCTGGTCTAAATATTATTCTGTTTTCGGCTTCGTCTTTATAATATCGCTTAACTGAATAATTGTAGTTGTTGTTAAATACAACAATATCACCATTTTTAATATCTAAATTACTATTAAATTCCAATATACCTATTAATGAGCCATCTGGTATGATTTTGTCCATACTATCGCCTATAATGTGCATGAATAATACGTCTTCATTGGCGTATTTACCTAACATAGAATCAGGAACTGATAAGCTTGAATAATTTTGTTTTCCATCAATAGTTAAAGGTTGCCCAGCGGAAGCTTTATCATCTATGTATCTATATGTTTTCATAACGTTAGCACGTCCAACAAATGTTACTTCGTTCTTTTTATGATTATCTATATCAACGTCAAATCCCATAAGCCACGCTGGAGATACATCTAACGCTTTAGATAGCATATAAATTTTATCTTGTTTAGCTTCGTATTTATTGTTTATCCAATCGCTTATTGACGATGCCCTTATTCCCGAAAGTTCGGATAATTCTTTTTGATTAATTTTTTTTATTTCCAATATTTCTTTTAATCTTTTTGGTAAACTTGAAATTTTATCGTTGTTCATAAGTCTCCTCCTAAATATATAATACAGTTTTCAGTATAAAAAAGCAAGAATATTTAAAAAAAAATACAGAAAACTGTTGACAAGAACGGAAAGCCGTATTATAATATAATTAACAAATCATTTGAAAAGGGGGTGAACTGTTGAAAATGACTGTGATATATGATTATTCAAAGCTACGAGGTTTAATAAAAGAATATTTCGGAACAATGAAAAACTTTGCAAATTATTTAGGCATTTCAGAGACAAGCTTAAACTTAAGGTTACAAAACAAACTTCCATTTAAGCAAGATGAAATCTATAAATCTTTAATTGGATTTAAGAAAAATGGAGAAGATCTAGACAAGATATTTTTTTGCAATCAAAATACGGAAAAGCGTATTTAATTAAAAGGAGAATGCACATGAATGAATTAAAAATATTTCAAAATAGCGAATTTGGAGAGATAAGAACAATTACCAAAAATAATGAAACATGGTTTGTGGCAATAGATGTATGCAACGCATTAGATTTAAAAAATCCTACAGTATCAGTTGGAAGATTAGATGAAGATGAGGTGACTAAGTTTAACTTAGGCGGCTTAAGTGGAGAATCTAATATCGTAAGTGAATATGGATTATACAATTTGATTTTAGCAAGTAGAAAAAAGGAAGCGAAAAAGTTTAAGAGATGGATTACTCATGAAGTTATACCAACAATTAGAAAACATGGAGCGTATATGACAAGTGAGGTTATCGAAAAGACTTTAAGTGATCCAGACTACCTCATAAGACTTGCTACTAATTTGAAGGAAGAAAAAGCAAAGAGGGCATTAGCAGAAGCACAAATCGAAAAAGATAAGCCGAAAGTATTATTCGCTGACAGTTGTGAAGTTGCTGAAAACTCAATACTGATAGGCGAGTTTGCTAAAAGATTAAAGCAAAACGGATTTGATATTGGGCAAAATAAGTTGTTTGAATGGTTAAGACAACACGATTATTTATGTAAGAGTGGTGAACGCAAAAACTTGCCAACACAATACTCAATGGAACGTGGATTGTTTGAAGTTAAAACTAGAATAATGAGTAATCCTAACGGAAGTGTTAGAACAACATCAACAACTAAGATTACGGGTAAAGGACAAATATACTTTACTAATAAATTTTTAGGAGCGTAGGTATGAACAAAGAAATACTAATAAATGACATAAATTTGAGTGAACAAGCTATTAAAGAGGTTAGTAAGCTTATTGCTATTAAGTTTATGGAAGATAGGGCAGAAAAAAGAAGAGAAGAGGTAAGAAGGGAGTTAGGTTATGGAAAAAAGAGTATCGGATTTTAATGATGAGGTTTGGGCAAAATTTAAGAGATCAAAAGATGTAAGTAAAAGAAGAAGTATTGGAAATTGTAAAAAAATTAAGAGAAAAAGAATTGAAAAAGTAGATAGACTTGATGATATGAGAACTGTTGGCAATTTATGTATTATGCTTTTGAAGTTTTTCGTACTTTTAAATATTTTGGTGATCACTTCAAGAATGCTTTAATTTATGAAAAAGAAATCGAGAGAATTCGTAGAAGGAGAAATTATTACAAAAAAGGATATACATCGTGCTTGGCTTAAAAGTATGGAGAAACGTGATGATGATGTGTTATTCAGGGCAAGACTTTTTAAAAAGATGGCAAAAAGAGGTGTAAAAAATGGCAGTAGGTAGAAAGGATTATTTCGAAAGAAAAGAATTAAGAGTTGAAAGATTAAGAGAAAAAGCAGACAAGATGAGATCTGAAAGCGTAGATGCTTTTAGAGACGCGAGAAAAATACAAGACAGTATTCCTATGGGTCAGCCAATTCTGATAGGACATTACTCAGAAAAGAGATCGAGACGAGATAGAGACAGAATTGATGCAAACATAAAAAAGAGCATAGAAAAACAAGAGCAAGCTGAATATTACGATGACAAGCTTGCAGCAGCTGAAAATAATAAAGTTATCAGCAGCGATAATCCACAAGCAATCGAGCTTTTAGAAGATAAGATATCAAAATTAAAGGCAAGACAGCAAAGGTACAAAGATATGAATAAGTATTACAGAAAGCACAAAACAATGGTAGGTTTTGAAGATTTAAGCGACGAGAAAGCAGCAGAAATCAACAAAAGAATTGATGAAGATTATAGTTTTAATAAAAAACCTGCACCTAGTTACATTCTTAGCAATTTAAACGCGATGATTAAGTCAGCAGAAAAAAGACTGGAACAGCTAAAAGAACTAGATGAAATGGAATATGAAGAAATGGAATTTGATAATTGCACAGTAATTTCAAATGACAAAACAAATCGTGTAGAAATGCATTTTGGATATAAGCCAGACGAAGATGTGAGATCGCTATTAAAAAGAAAAGGGTTCAAGTGGTCTAGAAATAACGAATGTTGGCAAAGATTGAGAAACAAAAACAGCTTGAATATAGCTATTAGTTTAGCTAAAGAAATAGATGAAATGTAGAGGAGTGAAAGAATGAAATTTAGAGCAACAATAGACTTTGATATTACAGATGAATGTCTAGAATACTTTTATGATAATTCAGTATATAAGCTAAAAGGAGAATTGGATGAGTATTTCAAGCACAGAATTGTGATTGATTTTCAAAAAAGCGAGGGTATGCAAGGGTATTATCGTGGTACAGATATTAAAGAAATATAAAAAAAGTGGCTGTATCTCACCACAAATACAGCCATCAATGAAACAATATCCTATTTAAGGATACTTAAATTATAGCTAAAATTAACAAAAATTACAAATATAAAAGGAGTGTATATATGGTAGTAGGACAAAAAGAAATGGTGTACACGTGTGGAGATGGAGCGAAGTTTTTTTCAAGAGAAGAAGCAAAAAGACACGAGGTACAACTTCAAGTTATGGAACTTATTAAAGACAGTGTATATGGGTACGAAAATAGTTTAGAAAAGGTTATAGAAGTGATTGTTGATAATTTTGATGAGATTGAAATGATTGTGAGGGACAAGTACTAATGAATTTATTTGAGTTAACTGAAAACTATGTAAAATTCTTTACTGAATTTGAAAATGCTGATGAAGTTACAGAAGAAATGCAAGAAATGGCTGATAATCTTAATGTTAAAATTGAGGAAAAGTGCGACAATTATGCGAAAATGATTAGAAATTTAGAAGCAGATGTTGAAGCTTTTAAAAACCAAGAAAAGATATTCAACGAAAAGAGAAAATCGGCAGAAAATAAAGTTAAATGGTTAAAGCAGAATTTACAAGCAAGCATGGAATTGCAAGATAGGAAAAAGGTTAAGACTGATTTATTTAGTTTTAATATTCAAAAGAACGCTCCAAGCCTTGAAATAAAGGACGAAAAGAACATAGACGATAGTTACTATGTAATAGAGCGTAAACTCAACAAGAGAGAGTTATTAAACGATATTAAAGAGGGTTTGATTGTTGATGGTGTTGAATTAAAACAAACAGAAAGTTTGAGGATAAGATAATGACAATTTATGAAAAACTATTAAATATTCAAACGGAATTAAAAGCTCCAAAGGGTCAAAGAAACAACTTCGGTAAGTATAATTATCGAAGTTGTGAGGATATTTTAGAAGCCGTAAAGCCGCTTTTAAAAAAAGAAAAATGTACGTTGATAATTAATGATGAGATCGAGCGAATCGAAAACAGATACTACATCAGAGCTGTAGTAACTTTGATTGATGTTGAGAGTGGCGAAAAGATAGGCACTAGCGCTTATGCAAGAGAAGAAGAAAGCAAAAAAGGAATGGACGGCTCACAAGTAACGGGTGCTAGTAGCTCATACGCACGTAAATATGCTTTAAATGGTTTATTTGCGATAGATGATACAAAAGATAGCGATGCGACTAATCAGCACGATAAAAAGCAAAATAACGGCGGTCAACAGTCGATTATCAAACAACAAATTGCTGAGATACTGAAAGTTAAAGGGATAAGTTTTGAAAAATTAACAGAAGTAATAAAGGTTAAATTTAAGAAACAAAAATTTGATGAATTAACGGCTAATGAACAACAAAAACTATTAGAAGAAGTGAGGGCATGGTAGATGAATAATGTAAATATACTTGGAAGATTGACAAGAGATGTTGATTTGAGGATGACAACTAGCAATTTAGCAATAGGAAGATTTAATGTTGCTGTAGATAGAAAATTAAGCAAAGAAAAAAGACAAGAAGCAGAAAAAAATAATCAACCTACGGCAGATTTTATCAGTTGTATCGCATTCGGAAGAACGGCTGAAAATATAGCAACTTATTTCAATAAAGGGCAAAGAATAGCTGTAACAGGTCATATTCAAACTGGATCATACGAAAAAGATGAGCAAAGAATTTATACAACTGATGTTGTTGTTGATAGTTTTGATTTTGTTGAATCAAATAGCAGCAGTAACACAAATAATAACCAAGGATACAGCAATCCAGCCGATTTGGGCATGTGCGGTCAAGAATCATTTGATAGTGATTTGCCGTTTTAGGTGATGTAAATGGCTTATGGATGGATTAGCATACACAGAAAAATACAAGATGATTGGGTATGGAATGATAAGCCTTTTTCAAGAGGTCAAGCTTGGATTGATTTGATAATGATGGTTAATCATGATGATAATACAATTATTTTCGATGGAAATCCAAAAACTATTACAAGAGGGACATGTATAACGTCAATGCAAAAATTGTGTGATAGGTGGGGATGGTCGAACACAAAGGTAAAAAAATTTTTAAAAAATTTACAAGAAGATGAAAAGATTTTGTTCAAAATAGCACCACGAAAAGCGACAGCTATAACCATTGTAAATTACGACAAATATCAAGGTGAGGACATCAGCAAAAACACAACAGAAACACAACAGAAACATAACAGAAACATAACAGAAACACAACAGAAACACATAAACAATAATGATAATAATGTAAATAATGTTAATAACGATAATAATAGCAGTGATGATATTTCAAATATGAATTTAGATGATCCAAAATTGTCGGAATTAATAAAGTTGTACGAGAATTGTGGATTCGGATTAATAACTCCGTATGCTGCTAAAGTGTTAAATGATTATATGAAAAGTTATAGTTTTCAATGGGTAAAAGAAGCGATACAGATTTCGGATCAAAATGGCATAAGAAATTTGGCTTATATTCGAGGTGTTTTAAATAAGAAAAAAGCAGGAACAGATAAGCCTAGAAATAATTATGGGAAGAAAGAAACATATTATAAACCTAAACAAGATGAACAAAAAGCAGCAGTAAATACAAATGCAATAGCTATGCAGAGGATGCAAGAGGAGTTTAAGAAGATGAGGGAAAATAATGAGAAGATATAGCAAGTATAATGCTAAAAAAATAACAATAGACGGACATAATTTTCCTAGTAAAAGAGAAGCGGAAAGATATTGTGAATTGAAGTTGTTTTTAAAAGCAGGATTAATTAGGAATCTAGTGTTACAACCTAGGTTCCTATTACAAGATGAATTCTTTGATAAAAACGAGGTAAAACATAAAAAGATTGAGTATGTGGCAGATTTTATGTATATTGACAAATGCGGAAAAACTATTGTAGAAGATGTTAAAGGTGTTTTAACTGATGTATATAAAATCAAGAAAAAGATGTTTTTAAAGATATATGATGATCAGTACGAATTTAGGGAGATAAGATGAAAGGTTGGCAAGATTACGAAATAAGGATATGTAAATCGCAGATTAGAAATCACAGTGGGGAGAGTTTTACGAAGGTCTGCGAGTTTATTAGTAATGTTTTGAGCAGGGATAAGTCTGCGGTTAGTAGATTTTTGAAAATGAATGATGAGCTTGTAGAGTTTAGAAGGCTGTACGATGTATTAACTTGGAATGAGAAACTTGAAAAGAGGCTGATGGAAGAAGCGGACACTGAAGTTGAAGAGGAGCTTGCAAATGGCGGATTGGTTAAGAAAGGTGATTTCAAGATTAACTATGATAAACAATCTAAAAGGACGTATGGTAAAAGCAGTATAAGTGATAAATTTGAGATTGGCAAGCGTTATTATGTATCGAATCGCTGCGGAGAAAGAAACAACAGTACTTACAGGATAGACAGTAATGCTACGCTAATCGATAAGACTGATAGAATGGCGGTATTTGATTTTAAAAAATATAAATCAACATTTTTGTGGAATTGTTATGGGATTGACTGGAAAGCTAAGGGATTAAAGTGATGAAGACTAAAGAATTTATAAAAAGAGTTGAGAAATTGGGATTTACCATAGAATATTACAAAAATCCGTTTTCTAACATCGAATCAAATTGTGACTATGATTTAATTACTATATCCGCTAATAATCAAGTTCTAGTTAAGATTTGGGCAAATTGTCAATACGCAATCAGTACGATATCGGACGGGCATTCTTGTTATTTGTATGGATATGATGTTGATGAATTATATAAAGTGTGTTTTGAATACGTAAAAATACCTGTCAAGGATAGGGAAGATAAAGAAAAGAAGTTTTATTTAAGACATAAATTTTTATGTGATAACGCAGGTCTGAGTTCGTTTGATGTGTATTTAAATCATAGATTCGAAGATGGTAGTTATTTTATATATGGTTCGGGGCAAAATAAATTTGTGAAGTCTCAATTTACCGTTAAAGATATTGAGGAAATCAAAGAAAAATTTAATACGGATTTAAGTGATTTTGAAATGGTAGAGGTGGAAGAATGAAGACTAAAGAATTTATAAAAAGAGTTGAGGAACTAGGATATCCACTTAGTAGTAGTTATTATTGTTGGAAAATAAGAAGTAAGAAAAACTCCCTAATTGCTGTAGTTAGTAAAGATGTTTTATATAAAATTTCTACAGACTCTGCTTATTGGGATGGTATTTCAGATGAAGATAAAAATAAACTCTTAGGTTTACTTATTGAATACTCAAAAACACCTATTGGAGATAGAGAGGAAGAAAAGAAATTTTTGATAAAACATAAGTATTTGGTTAGCAAAGCTATTTGTCAAGTAAATTTGGCAAAGAATAAGGAAAAAAATGTTTATAGAGTTATTAATTGCAAGGTTGATAACCTTGTTTATCAAGTGCAATTTACCCTTAACGAAATAGAAGAAATAAAACAAAAATTAAATACAGATTTAGCCGATTTTGAATTGGTAGAGGTAGAAGATGACGATTAAAGAAGTTGAAATACTACTCTTAGCATGCGAGGTTGATTTTAAAGAATTAGAACAGAATATTTTTAGAAATCAATCAGACGCTAAAGAAGATGACAATGCGGATATAAATGCAATGTTAATCAATAGAGTTAGGAAAAACATTAATTCAAGATTATACAAGATTGAAAACGGAAGATATAGATGAGCATATTAGAAATGATATTTTGGCTTTTTATCGGATGTTTAATAGGCAACGCTATTACAATAATTAAAAGAATAATGGAGGATAAATAATGAATTTTGAAGAATTAAAAACAAAAGTTGAAGAATGGGCAGATGACAAGGACTTGCTCCACAGCGAAAATGCCGATAAACAATTTATGAAATTTATGGAAGAAGTTTTTGAGTTTAAGACTGAGTTTGATTATTTATGTAGGATTGGTCAATCTTCAGAAGAGGTATATTCTGATTATGAGCAAATAGAAACTCAAGAAAACATGGAACTTGAAATGGGTGATATTTTTGTGACGCTAATTATTTTGTGTAATCAACTTGGTATTGATTGTATAGAGTGTTTGAATATGGCTTATGAGAAGATTTCGAAGAGAAAAGGAAAGACAATCGATGGGGCTTTTGTCAAAGAGGAAGACCTATAAACGATGACTAAAAAGGAGCTGCAACGAATCTATTTATTAGATTTGAAGATTAGTGCGGATATCAAGGAGTTAGAAAAGCTTAACTCCTTGAAGTATTCGATTAGATCACCTTCCGCTTTTGGAGAAAAGGTGCAATCAAGTGTAAGAAATGATAATGATTTGATTGAGAAAATTGTGGATTTGGAAAGCAAAATCAATAAAAATATTAGTGAGTTAATCAATCTGAGAGAGGATTATAAGAAAAAGATTAGCAGTGTGGATGGAGAATACGGCATTTTACTTAATTTGAGATATGTTCAATGTTTGAAATGGCATGAGATTGCTAAGATCATGCACCGAAGTGTTGAGATGATATACAAAATGCACGGAAAGGCGTTAAATATCATCAAGGATATGTAAATTGGACAGTAAATTACAGTAAATTACAGTATGAAGTATGATATATTAGTATTATAAGAATTGAGCAAAAATAATTTTTTGTTTAGTTTCATATCACTCCAATTAAATTTTATACATAAGAAGGTCGATACGCTGGTATCGGCTTTTTTATTGGAGTTAAAGAATTTAGGATTATCTAATTGTGGATAGTCCTTTTTTATTTGGAAAGCGAGGTGATGTGCTTTGAAGAAATTGACAATTAAACAGAAGAAGTTTGCTGATGAGTACATCATTAGCGGAAATGCTACACAAGCGGCCATTAAGGCGGGATATAGTGAAAAAACTTCTACAGTTATTGGTGCTGAAAACTTAACAAAACCTAATATAAAAGCTTACATAGACGAAAGAATGAAAGAACTTGACGAAGAATCAATCGCCAATCAAAAAGAGATACTACAATTGATTACAAAACATGCGAGAATGGAAACTGTTGAACATAATGTAACAAAAGATGGGCGAGTTGTTAAAACTCCAACATCTCCTTCTAATTCTCTTAAGGCTTTGGAGTTGTTAGGAAAGGTTAATCAAATGTTTACTGATAAAGTTGACCTAAACTCAACAGAAGGGATTAAGATTATCGATGATATCGGCTAGGTTATCAACGCTTGTGAATCCATGTTTTGTGGAGTTGCATAAAAAGATTAAGAATAAAGAGCATCTCAGGTATGTTCTGAAAGGTGGCCGTGGATCAGGTAAATCTTTTATGATTTCAATTGAGCTTATATTGGATTTGATTAAAAATCCTATATCCATATTATGTGTTCGTAAGGTCGGTAATACGCTTTATGAATCGGTTTATGAGCAGTTAAAAGAGGCAGTTGATGTATTAGGTGTAGGTGCTTATTTTAACTTCGGTAAAAGCCCTTTAAAGATTACTTATTTACCACGTGGTAACTCAATTATATTCAGAGGTGCTGATGATCCATCGAAAATCAAATCGTTAAAGGTTGCGAAGTTTCCAGTCGCGACTTTATGGATTGAGGAGCTTGCAGAGTTTAAGACAGAGGAAGAAGTATCCATGATTGAGAATTCTGTTCTTCGTGCTGAGCTTGGAGAAGGATTATCATATAAGCTTATTTATTCATACAATCCACCTAAGAGAAAACAATCGTGGGTAAATAAGAAGTTTGAATCGCAGTTTGTATCAAATTCAACTTACGTCCATCATTCGACGTATTTAGATAATCCATATATATCACAAGTATTTATAGATGAAGCTGAACACATTAAAGAAATACAGCCGTTGAAATACGATTGGGAATATATGGGAAAAGCCATCGGGTCAGGTGTTGTTCCTTTTGACAATTTGGTGTTTAGAGAGATATCAAGAGATGAAATCAACAACTTTGATAATATCCGTCAAGGGCTTGACTGGGGATATGCTACAGATCCATTAGCTATGATTAGATTACACTATGACAAGACAAGAAGAAGAGTATTTATATTTGATGAGTTATACGGAGTTAAGATTTCAAATAGAGAAGCAGCAGAGCTTATCAAGAAAAGACGTTTTGATGATACAAGAATAATAGCCGATAGTGCTGAGCCGAAGTCCATAGCAGAGGTTAAAAGCTATGGAATACAAATTGTAGGAGCGGATAAGAAACCAGGTTCTGTGGAGTTTGGTGAAAAATGGCTTGATGATTTGGAAGCTATAATTATTGATCCCAAAAGGTGCCCTAACACCGCCAAAGAATTTGAGAACATAGATTATCAAACTGACCGTTGGGGAGATACAATCGCAAGATTGGAAGATAAGGACAATCACAGTATTGATGCTACAAGATACGCATTGAGCGAAGATATGATTGAAAGAAAGATAAAATCCATAAGCAAATCAGCTTTTGGGTTATAACGAGGTGTTAAATGTTTAGAACTTTAAAAGAAGAACTCACACCACAAGATGTGGGAGAGTATATAAAAAGACATAAATCTAAAATTAATAGATATAAGAGATTACAGAGCTATTATTTAGGAGAGCATGACATATTACTAGATGGTGCCGCTGACAAAGATAAGGATAATAAATTAGTGCATCCATATCCGAAATATATTACTGATTTTAACGTCGGATTTTTTATGGGTCAATCCATAAAATACACAGCTACGGCACTAGACGAAGAAGAAGACGATAGATTCTTAGAAGAATATCAAAGAGTTTGTAATTACAACAATGAAGCAAAAGAAAACTTGAAACTTGCGAAGACTTGTTCAATCAAAGGAGAAGCGTATGAGATTTTGTGGATAGATTTAAACGGTAATATCAAGTTTAAAGCCATAGAACCTGATAGCGCTTTTTTAATTTACGATACGAGCATTGAGGATAGAGTTAAATTTGGAATTAGATATTATGTTTCAGAGGTTGACAAGAAAATTATTACTAATGCGTATGTTTATGATGATAAAGCTATGTATTTATACTCAGATGAGTCTAGTAATGGAGTTTTTAAACTTGAAGATGTAAAGCCACATCCATTCGGTGCGGTTCCACTAATTCATTTCAAAAATAACGAAGAATTGCAAGGAGACTTTGAGCAGATTATAACGCTGATTGATGCATATAACCGCGAGCAATCAAACACGCTTAATGATATGGATCAATTTTCGGATGCTTATTTAGCTTTAACAAACTACGCAGCAACTGACAAAGAAGATATCGAAGGAATGAAAAAAAGAAGAGTGTTATTACTTGATTCTGATGGTGATGCTAAGTGGATTACTAAGGATGTTAATGACACCTGGATTGAAAACTTTAAGTTGAGATTAAACAAAGACATTCATAAGTTTAGCTTCACTCCTGATTTTGCAGATGAAAGTTTCGGTACTAATTTACCTGGAATATCACTAAGACTTAAGTTATTAACGGCTGAGGAATTGAGAAATACTAAGGAAATGTACTTTAGAGAATCAATATCTAAGCGTATGGATCTCATTGCATCATATTTAAATATCATAAACGATAGTGAATTGATTAGAAGCCAAATCAAAATGCAGTTTTCAGACAGTTTGCCACAAAATGTATTGGAACTTACTCAAATAGTACAAAATTTAAGCAATGATGTATCAACTGAAACAAGACTTTCTTTATTACCTTTTATAGAAAATCCAGCAGATGAAATGGAAAAGAAAGAAAAAGAAGAACAAGAAAAAAGCGAAGAGGATTACTCAAAACTTGAATCAATGTTGAAATTTAAAAACAAAAATACTAATGAAAAAGTAGTTGAAGAAGATGAAGAGTAAGGATTACTGGGAAAAGAGATCTGCTGCGCAGCTGGTAGATTTGTTGAAGAATGCGGATAACAAGTTAAAAGAGCTTAAATTATCGTATGATAAAGCAATATTTAACATCAACACTTCGATTGAAAAATTGTACGGCAAGTTTGCTGAGGATAATAGAATATCAGTAAATGAAGCTATGAAGATTATTAAGGGCGATGAATACCGCGAATGGAGAATGAGTATGCAAGAATACCTCAAACGAATTGAACGCGGGGAAGAGCCGTTACAATTAGAATTAGACGTATTAGCAATGCGTAGCAGGATTAATCGCCTTGAGTGCTTACAAGCTGAAATAATAGCTAATGCGACGATTTTAGCACAAGATGAGGATAAGACGGCTACTGAACATTTAACAGATGCACTTGAAAGCAGTTATAACAACACTATGTATGAGTTTTACAAAGACAAAGACCCTGCGGTGCTTGATCTTATGAACAGACACAAAGTTGCTATATCGAAAGATTCTGTAAAAGAAATACTTCAAATTCCGTGGAGTGGAGCTAATTACTCAACTAGGATTTGGAAAAGACAATTCAACATCGCTAATGAGGTAAAAGAAATGGTAATGCGTAACATCCTGGAAGGTAAAAGCATTGCTAACATAACAAGAGAAGTTACCAAGAAATACGGAGCAGAATACAAAAACGCTTTGAAGACTTTAATTCATACTGAAACTGCTTTTGTTAAAAGTCAGGCTGATAAAGAGGTCTATAAAAAATTAGATGTTAAAGAATACGAATTTATGGCGACTTTGGATAAAAGAACATCGGAGATTTGTAGAAAGCTAGACGGAAAGCATTTCAAGGTTGATGAAGCGATGCCAGGTGAGAATTATCCGCCGATGCATCCAAGGTGCAGGAGTACGACTATTAGGTATAAGCCAGAGAAATACGACACGCATACAAGAATTGCAAGGGATAAAGATGGCAAGAACATAAAGGTTCCGCTTGGTATGAAGTATGATGAATGGAAAAAATGGGTAGATTCTGATTACAAAGAAAATGCTTACGAAGCACTGACACAAAACGAAAAAAGAGCAATAATCAGTTATAAATCTTCTGAAAGTTACAAAATCAATGAAAAGTTGTATAATAATAGTAAGCTTACTAATCATGATAAAAAACTCATAAGAAATCTTGACTCAGCATTAAATAAAATGCCTAATTATGAGGGTGATTTAGTTAGAGATTTATATTTTGCGGATAATAAGGCTTTGAATGAGTTTGTGAGCACTCATAAAGTGGGGAATACTATAAGTTATAAAGCTTACACATCTACCACAAAAGCAGATTCATATAACGATATGGCAAACGTAAAAATATATATAAAGAATTCAAAAATGGGTAAAGATATATCAAGTATAGGACTTGATGAAGAAGAAGTTTTATATAAAAGAAATAGCGAGTTTTTAGTAAACTCTATAAGAAAATCTACAAATTCTATCGAAATTATTCTTGAGGAGTTATCAAATGAGTAAAAGAGAATTAACTGAAAAAGAAAAGCATGAGTTATTAACAAATAGATTTACAGCACCTTTTAAAGCTGAAGTAACGGGGCATAGAGAATTAACCGAAAAACAGAAAAAAGAAGCTGAAGAGTTTTGGAAAACAATAGACGAAAGAAAAAGGAAAAATAAGGATAAGCACAAATAACTAGATGATGTTAGATGTGCTTTTTTAATGCAATAATCGTGAATTAATCGCGTGAAAATCACATAAAACAAGTAAATATCAACAACTAATCGTGCGTTAATCGTGCGATTTTTTATTTGGAGTATTACTCAAGAGGTGAAGAGGGTTGTTTGCTAAACAACTAGGGCAGTAATGCTGCGTAGGTTCGATTCCTACATGCTCCGCCACAGTCATGGACACGACTTTAAAAGGTCTTATTTTATTGCTCAGAAAAGAGCGGAAAGGATGATAAAAGATGAAAGAAACTTCAAGGGAAGAAATTAACTTAAAGGGTCTGATTCCGATGAATTTGCAGTTGTTTGCAGACGAAGAAACAGAACAACAGGAAACACAAGAAAGCGAACAACAAGAGGAAAAAGTAACATACACACAAGAAGAATTTGATAAACAACTTCAATCAGAGGCAGATAAGAGAGTTACTGAAGCACTTAAGACAGCTAAGGCAAAATGGGAATCCGACTACAAGGATAAGTTAAAAAAAGAAAAAGATGAAGCTGCTAGATTAGCGAAGATGAGTGCTGAGGATAGGGCAAAAGAGGAGTTTGAAAAGCAAAAACAAGACTTTGAAACAGAAAGAAAGCAGTTCGAACGTGACAGATTGGAGTTACAAGTTAAGAAAAACTTGAATGAACAAGGGCTAAATGAAAGTTTTTCAAGCTTTTTAATCGGCGAAGACGCTGATAGCTCACTTGCAAATATCAAGTCTTTTAAAGGTGCATGGGACAAGGCTTTATCTGAAGCAGTAAAGGAAAAACTAAAGGGAGAGCCACCAAAGGCAAGTCCTGGACAATCAGAAACACAAGATGTGTTCGAAAGATTAAAAGAAAAATACAAATAAAAGGAGAAAAAAACAATGGCTATTAAGATTTATACAAGTCAATATGCTGGCTTATTTCAAGAAGTTTTCAAGAAAAAGCAACATTTCTTAAGAACGTTCGGTGGAAATGTGCAAGCGAAAGACGGAATCACTGAAAATGAAACATTTTTAAAATTAAAAGTATCAGATACGGACGTAACAATCCAACAATACAACACTGGAGCAAACGTGGCATTTGGTACTGGAACATCAAATTCTAATAGATTTGGCGAAAGAAAAGAAATCAAATCAATTGATAAGACTGTACCTTACGAAGCGCCACTTGCAATTCACGAAGGTATCGATAGATTTACTGTAAATGACAACGCTGAACAAGTTGTATCAGAAAGAAGTGCATTACATGCGGAAGCTTGGACAGAAGAATTAAATAAGTTGATGAGCAAGGCATTGTCTGATAATGCATCAAAAACACTTACTGGAGATTTAACAGAAGATGGTATTTCTAAATTATTCGCGGATGCACACAAAGAATTTATCAATAATCACGTATCAAGAGATATTCAATGGGTAGCTTACGTAAATTCAGACGTTTACAACTTATTAGTTGAACACAAATTGATGACTACTGCTAAACATTCAGATACTAACATTGATAACGGCACTGTAAACAAATTCAAAGGTTTTGTAATCGAAGAATTAGCGGATAGCTACTTCCAAAAAGGCGAACAAGTTGTATTTGCAGCTGATAATGTCGGTGTTGTTGGTGTTGGTATCGAAGTTTACAGAGTTGTGGACAGCTTAGACTTCGCAGGTGTTGCAATTCAAGCTGCTGCTAAATACGGAAAATACATTCCTGAGAAGAACCAAAAAGCAATTTTAAAAGCAAAATTAAAAGCATCTACAGCTACCGCTTAGCAGGCGATGACTATGGATAAGAAACAAAAGGCTAGATTCCTTATGCGCGATGAGGTCAATGAAGCGGTTAGCGATGATTTGCTTGACTTCAATTTTGACCTTATCGAAGCAGAGGTGCTTAGCTATTGCAACAGGATAGATTTCCCAACTGGTCTTATGCTCATAGTAATAAAAATGGTGGCTGAATACACACAAGCAAACTACTACAAGGACAAAGTCGCTAAAGACATAGCAGAAGGAAAGATTGGCAAAGTGTCAAGCGTTACGCGTGGCGATACGACTATTTCATACGGCGATAATGCAAGAGTTACCGAGCTTGGATCACCTTCGTTTGCAAACATAGACGAATTTTTGGGAAACTACGCTGATCATATAGTCAAGTACAGAAAGATTAGATCACTATGACAAATCCTATTTTCGAAAATGAGGCTAAAATCTTAGCTCAAACATACTATCACACAGCAAAAGTTTTGAGAGCTGGACATACAATTGACGAGCTAGGATTTGACAGCTTTAAGGATGAGGTTGTGTACGAAAAAATACAATGCGCAGTCTCTTTTAGTTCTGGATCAACGGAAAATATATCAGACACTACTCAAGCAATTCAGTATATAGCAATTTTATTTGCAAGACCTGAGATTGACATAAAACCAGGCGACTGGATAATCGCTGATGTATTGGGTAATACGTATGAATTTAGAGCAGGAGAGGGCGTTGTGTATCAATCTCATATCGAAGTACCACTTATGAGGAAAGGTGACGCGTAATGGCTATCAGAGTGGATATAAAAGGGCTAGATGATTCGTTGAAGAAGCTGAAAGATTTGCCACACATATTTGATGAAGAATTATCGAAAGCGATGAACGATGAGGGCTTGGATTGGCGAGACGATGTAAGAGCAAACACTCCAGTTGATACAGGAGATTTGCGAAGGTCGTGGGTATTCGCAGGTGTTGAAAAAAGTGGATTCATTTTTGAAATGGATTTGTCAAACAACTTGGAATACGCTGATTACGTTGAATACGGACATAGACAAGAGCCAGGAAGATTTGTTCCTGCTATCGGTAAAAGATTAAAAGCAAACTACGTCAGTGGATACTACATGCTAAGAGACGGCACAAACAGACTTGAAGAATCACTGCCAAAATCACTTGAAGAAGCTATTGCGATTGCGAGGTCGAGATTAAATGATTAGCGTAAAAGATGTATTTGTTGCTATTAATGATACGTTGAGAGCTTTATTCCCTGGCGCGAAAGTGTACAAGGAAAGAATAAAAAAGCTTGATACTCCGTCATTAAGTGTGGAATTGGTGAGCATATCAACTCCGCAACATAGCAAGCATATTATAAACAAAAAAATAGACTTGGATATCATTTATTTTGCGAAAAAAAATGAAGTTGGAGAGGCGCTTGAAGTTTGTGACAAACTGATGAGCGCTTTTTCTATGGGAATGTATGTCAGAGACTACACGAAAGATAAGCAAATTTACGATAAAAGATACATTCACTGTTTACAGGCACCTGAATATAAGCTTGTAGACCAAGATTTGCATTTCTTGGTTAAGTTTGAGTTCGCGGACGAATTCAATCCAAGCTATTTGAATGACAGAAAAAAAATAAAATATCTAAACAAAGATACACCAGGAATTAAGATTGATGAGATTCGAGATTTGCTTTTAAAGCAAGGAGAAAAAATAAGTGAAAATCAATCTTTTAGCGTGGATGTTGGCTTTGAAGATGAAGAACAACTACAAGCCTACGAACAACAAGGCTTGAAATACATGGATAAATTATCCATAAATTACAAATTATAGGAGGAAAGAATGGGAACAATGGGATTACCAAAAATCAAAATAACTTTTGAATCCATGGGGCTTACTGCCATCCAAAGAAGCGAAAGAGGAATTGTATTGCTTTTGATAAAAGGTAGCAAAGCTGATGAGCAAGGATCATACAAATTCACTAGTCTTTTTGATTTACCTGAAGGAAAAACACTTAGTGCTGATGTTTTAAAATACATCAAATTAGCGTTCGAAGCTGGACCTAGAAAAGTACTTGTTGAAGTGTACGGAGAAAAAAATCCGCTTAAAGACGTAACAAACAAACTAAAACTTGTTAAATTCAACTATTATGCAGCACCAAACGCTACGGAGGAGGATATCAAAGCTATCCAAACATGGCATAAAAAAGAAACAGAAGAAAAGGACAGAACGATTAAATACGTTGCTTTTAACTTCGCAGCAGATAGCGAAACTGTAATCAACTGGGCTGTACCAAGCGTAACTTACGATGGACAAAAATACACTGGACAAGAATTTACAGCGTTGATTGCTGCACAACTTGCAGCATTGCCACTTACAAGATCATTCACTTACTTCTCTTGGCCGCTACTTACAGATGCAGAATTACCTTTTGCAGAAGATGAGGACAAAGCAGTCAATGAAGGAAAGTTATTCTTAACGTTTGATGGCGAGGATTACAAAATTGCGAGAGGTGTCAACTCTTTTGTTAAGACTACAGACAAAAAGGGCGAGGATTTTTCAAAAATATAAATTGTTGAAGCTATGCATTTGTTTAAGGACGATATCAGAGTTACTTGGAATAACATCTATGTAGGAAAATTCCTTAACACTTATGCAAATAAGCAACAATTTATAGCTTTAATCAACAGAGTGTATTTTGCAGAATTGAAAAATTCAGTTCTTGAAGACACTGACAAAAATAGAGTGGATATAGACTTCGAAGCATGTTATAGATATGCAATTAAACGCGGTGCCAAGGTTGATGAAATGACAGATCAACAAATCAAGGAATTTAACACTGGAGCTAACGTGTTCTTGAATGGCAGAATTTCAATCTTGGATGCAATGGAAGATTTATATATCAACTTCTGGAACGAATAAAAGGAGGATTAAATGTCAGATTTAAGTCAAAACAGAGGATATAGAAGAATCGCTGGTGCTTGGGGAAATCTCCATATTGACGGAGAATTGATTTTCGAAGTTGAAAACTTCAACGCAGAAATCGAAGCACAAAGAGGCGATGTATATGTAAATAATAACTTAGACAGTAAAATTACTGGGCTTGCAGGTAGTGGCTCATTTACTATCAAACACGTGTACACAAGAGGTATTAAAAAATATTTGGATGTGTTGAAAGAAGGCCGTGATCCACGATTTGTAGCATCTGTAGCATTAGAAGACCCTGATGCAGTTGGAGGACAAATTGAACGTGTCAACATTGGTAATTGCTGGATTACTAAATTGCCTTTATCAAATTTCGACAAATCCGAAGTTGTTGAAAAAGAGTATGAGTTTGGTTTTACTCCAAATGACGTGGATATCGCTGAAGGAATTTATTAGGAGATTAAAGATGGCTTTAAATGCGAAAGAATTAATTAAAAAAAGAGATCTCATTAATCAAAAAAAGAACAAAGAAATTGAAATAGAAGTGCCTGACACAGGCACTTTTCTTTTCAGACTTCCGACATTGGAAGACTACGAGGATTCGGAAGCTTATGCAAAAAGCAGAAAAAAACAAATATTGGCTAACAATTATTTGATACACGCTTGTTGCATTGAGCCGAATTTGAGAGATGAGGAGTTGTTGAAAGAGTTTGAGTGCAAAGAGCCTGTTGAAATCGTGGATAAAATATTCATGATTGGCGAGATTACAAGTATTGCTGATACTTTAGTTAAAAAAGCAGGATTCGACAAGGATAACATCGAGGTTGTGGATAAGATAAAAAACTAATGTTGGGTAACGATGCAGAAATGCAAATCGTTGCCTATATGTTAGACAAAGGACACACTTTTGATTATATCTTTGGCTTGGACACTTACGAGCAATTACTTGTATTAGGTGCAATTGATGCACATTACGAGATGGAGGCTAAAAAATGGCAATTAGAGAGAAAGTAGTCCTTGTCGACGAGTACTCACAAAAAGCAAAAAGGATAGAAAGTTCAACTTCCGCGATGGGCGAAGCTATGAAGAAGATTAAAGGGACAGCAGCCGCAATGGGTTCTGCCCTCAAATCTGCTTTTGATAGAAGCTACAAGGTCAATATCAATGAAATTGGCTCAGAGGAAATTAGAGGCAAGGTTAACAATCTTCAAAAAAGCTTAAATTCAATCAGTAAAGGCACATACAAACTTGACGTAACAGCGAAAATGTCGAAGTTGGAAAAGCTAAAAAGTAATATTGAATCGATAAAATCTAAATTTAGTGGAGAAATAAACAAAAAAACTCCAAATTTGGTAATGGATTATAGTTCAATTGAAAATTACAAAAAAATAATAGATGATGTTAAAAAATCAACTAACTTTAAATCAAAGATGAATTTGAGTGCAAACACTAGTTCGCTGAATAACGCTAGAAAAGTTGTCGATGATTTGAAGAAATCAACTAACTTCAAATCTAAAATGGATTTAAATGCTAACATAAATCCTTTAAAAAATGCTAAGAAGTTAGTAGATAACTTGAAAAGAGATACTAACTTCAAATCTAAAATGGATTTAAATGCTAATGCCAAATCTATCATAAAAGTTAAGAAAATTGTTGATGATTTAAAAAAATCAGTGAATTTCAAATCAAAAATAAATATACTTGCAAATATTTCTAGTGTTATAAAAGCAAGTAGAACTATTAGTAATCTTAAAAGCAAGTTTGATGGATTGAAATCAAAAACGATTAAATTCAGAGCTGATGTAAGCGCATTGAAAAACGCACGAAAAGAAGCTAAAAGCTTATCGAAACAATTAACAGCTTTTACTGGTAAAAAGCACAAAGTTAGAGTTGATTTCGAAAAATCATCAAATCTTATGAAGTTCTTTGGTGGCGGTTTTAAAGAGAAAATATCGGCTATCGGTGGTGGATTCAAGAATGTATTTAGCAGTATCGGAAACAAATTCAGTTCGTTTGGATCAAGTTTTAGAAGAAATCAAAGCAACGATTCGGGCGGTGGATTTGGTGGCGCAAGCATCATGAAATCCATAATCGGCGGTAATTTGATTACAAGCGCTATTACTAAGGGATTGAACGCTTTATCAAACGTCGCTAAATCTACGATTGGCGCAGGCTTTAACAGACTTACAAGCATTGAATCTGCCAAAGCTAGATTACGAGGTTTTGGATACGACAATAAAAAAGTCAATCAAGTCACAAAGGCTGCTACAAACGCCGTAACCGGAACTCAATACTCAATGGGAGATGCAATGACGGCTTCGTCAGGTGCTATAGCTGCTGGAATTAAACCTGGAGAGCTTGAAGGATACTTGAAGGAAGTAGGAAACGCAGCCGCTGCGACTGGTTCAGACTTCAACGAAGTTGCAAGTATTATGAACAAGGTTAAAACAACTGGACACTTACAAGCAGACGAAATGAGGCAGTTATCGGATAGAGGACTTCCTGTGTTGGCTAAATTAGCAGAAAACGCAGGAGTATCTGTAGATGAGATGAGCAAGAGGATATCAAAAGGTAATGTATCATTTGATGAGTTCAGAAACGCAGTTAAAAAGGCATCTGGTACTGCTGCTGAGGAAGTATCAAAAACTTGGGGCGGTGCTAAGGATAACTTCAAATCGGCATTATCAAAACTTGGTGCTGGTCTTTTAGGTGGAAACGACAAAGAAGACGGAGAACAAGGCGGTTTATTCGGTTTGATGACACCTGGACTTCTTAAAGTCAATAAGTTACTTAACGATTTAGTGCCAACTTTTAAAAATGCTGGAGATAAGATAAAAGATTTTGTGACTAACGGATTTGAGACTTTAAAAAGTGCATTCGGCAAGGTTAGCGAGTTTTTGGCGCCAGTATTCGAAAAGATGAAAGGTGCATTCGACCAAGTATCAAGTAAGATTGCTGAGGTTTGGGGACCACTTAAAGAAAAATTCACAACTGTTTTTGATAAATTATCGGAAGCATTCGCGCCACTTAAGGATGCGCTGGGTTCGTTGTTTGGCGATATGGTAGAAGGCGAGGGAAACGCATTGACAACTGCTATTGACTTGGCAGCACAAGGTTTAACAGCTTTTGCAGACATCATTGTGGCAGCAAGTCCTTACATTCAATCTGCCGTTGAGTGGATAGCAGCTAATGTAATTCCTGTAATTTCAGACATAATAAGTTGGGTTACTGGAACTTTGATTCCAACTGTTAGCGATGCTATGAGTACGATAATCCAAACAGTAATGCCGGTAATACAGGCTATCGTAGATTTTATAGGTGGTGTAATTATACCGATATTACAAGCGTTAGGAGATTTGATAGTTGGTGCTGTAACTACCGCATTCAACGTGGTAAAAGACGTTGTGCAATGGACTGCTGATAAATTCAACGAATTAATCGGTGCTATAGGTTCTGCGATAAAAGCATTCTTCGATATTCCTGGGAAGATTGCTAGTGCTTTGGGCGGTATCGGTGGAAAAATAGCAGGATTATTCGGCGGTGGAAAGAAAGGCAATGCGACTGGTACTGAGTACTTCCAAGGTGGGCTTACAAGAGTAAACGAACGTGGCGAGGAAATGATTCAACTTGCGCGCGGTGACAAGATATATCCATCGGGAAAGACGGACAGAATCATCAGAAATGAAGTCAAGAACAATAGTTCTAGTAACGTTGATAGGTCAGTTGATAGTAGTTCTATTGTGATTAACGTTAACGGAGCTAACATGACAAACAAAGACGTTGGACGTGTTATATCCGATGAATTAAAGAGATTGGGGGTAGTTGTATGACGATGCAGCAATTAGTGCTAAGTTTTGAGAATAGGTCGGAAGTTTTAGAACTTCCGTGGCCTCTTCAAGAACATAGCTTGGGAAATCCTCATAATACCTATACTTTTAACACTATAAATACTGGAGAGGTGCTTGCAATTGGACGAAAGAAATTGAAGGAATTAACTATAACATCAACATTCCCATCCAAACAGTATCCTTTTTTATTGTCTAAAAAATTCCCTGAACCTAATGCGTGTATACAAAAAATAGAGAAGTGGAGATTGTCGGGTAAACCAATCAGAGTAGCGATTATGGACACTGATATCAACTTGGCGATGGCTATTGAATCTTTTGAGTACGGACACGCTGATGGCGATGCGTCAGGCGATGTCGTATTCACATTGAGTTTGAGAGAGTACTCATATTTGAATGTTGAAAGGTCAAAAAAGGCTACAAAATCAAGACAACTAAAATCAAGACCAACGGAGAAAAAGAAGAGTGTATCAAGCTATGTGGTTAAAAAAGGCGATACACTTTGGGATTTAGCGGACAGAAACTTAGGTTCTGGAAGAAGATGGAGAGAGATTGCAAAACTTAACGGAATCAAAAATCCTAGAAGATTACAAATCGGAACGAAGTTGAAGATTCCACAAAGGAGCAAGAAATGATAACGATAAAAATGATTGCTACCGATTCGAACGGAACATCAACGGATATCTCAAAGTATGTTGGCGATGTTGAAGTGTCGGGTTCAATTAAGGAATCGACACGAACGCTAACTTTTAAAGCATTGCGTGCCGATGTGGATAAGTCTTTTGAAGCGTATAATCTTAATCTTGGCGATAGAATAAATTGTACTGAGATATTCGAAGAAGGTGGAAGCAAAAAGTTCTTTGAAGGTGTTGTGTGGTCGAAGTCGACGAAGGATAATGACGTAGCTATCGATGTTACTTGCTATGATAAGTCAATCTATCTGAACAAGAACGAGCCGAAAACACAAGCATTTGCGAAAAAGTCCGCGGACTATGTGGCAAGGAATGTTATTGGATCACTTGGATTGAGCGTTGGTGAATTAGCTAAAACTGGGAAATACTCTTATAACCTAAGAGGATTAACTGGATACGATGCTATTATGGCAGCGTACACAAAAGATAGTGAGAAGACTGGAAAGAAATACAAGCTTGTTGATATCGACGGAAAAATTAATGTTTACGAAGCAGGAAAAGAACATCCGATTATTCTTGAAGAGCTTAACGAAGCGAAGGTTGGGAAGCTATTAGATACATCATACAAAGAAAGCTTGGATGAGCTTGTAAACGAGGTTAAAGCGATTGAGGATAAGAAGAAAGATAAGAAGAAAAAAGCAAGCATAGATGCAAAGAGCCAACAGAGATTCGGGAAGATACAAAAAGTGTTGAAAGGCGATTCAACTGGTGTTTCAGGGCTTATGAAAGGCGCTAAACAAGAAATTGATGTAACTTGTATCGGCGACTGGGATATGGTAGCTGGAAAATCAATCGAATTGAAATCGTCGATAATAAGCGGAAAATTCTACATTGAATCTGATAGCCACAAGCTTGACGATGCTGTTCATACTGTGGATTTGAAGCTTACAAGTGAGTTGGAAATGGACAAGAAAGGAGAAAGCAGCAAGAAGTAATGGACGGAATGATGAGAGATATAAAAGATTTAAAGGGTAAAAAAGATGCTACGGAAATCGGCATTGTGACAAGTATTAAGCCTTTTGCTTTTAGTATTAATGATGTTGAATACTCTTCAAAAGATTTCACGATTTATTTACCTGCTGTGGATAGAATCAAGCAAACTGACGAAATCAAAGTTGAGACGCAAGACGATAATCCACATTTAACGCATACGACAAACCAAGGTAAGGCTTTTGTGGATATCGGAGATTTGGAGCTTGAACCTGATCAGTACGAAAAAAGATTTCTAGTTGGAGATTTAATCGATGTTACTGATCGTGGCGATTCTTTTATTGTCCATGGACGACTAATAAAAATAGGTGAGGAAAAAGAGTTGCACTCACCAACACATAGGGGGTAAATATGGCTATATTACCAGTGTCTATGAGTTACGTTGAAAGCGTGGACGAAGATGAAGAAATATTAGAGCGTGAAGGCTTTTGCGAATATGCTTATGATTTCGAGAATAACGAGCTAAAGACAAAAGATGGAAAGCATTATTACGTATACGGCAACGAAGCTATGAAGATATGGATATATAAGGCGATGATTACTAATAGATTCAGACATAGTGCGTATACGGATAAATTTGGAACTGAAATCTATAGTTTAATTGGCGAAGTTATTTCATCGAAATTCAAGGAATCAGAAATTAGAAGGTACATCACTGAGGCTGTAATGGTGCATCCGTTTATGGTGTCTATCAATAAGATTGACATGACAAGCTTAAAAAGTGGATTAAACGTGGATGTATACTACACAACGGTATTCAGTGATGAGATTGTGAGGGTATCATGCCAAGTGCAAATAGAATAAGATTAGAAGATATTAATTGGCTTGAAATAGCCAAAAGAATGAAGGACGATTTAAAAAATCCCCCAAACAAAGTCGAGGGCTCTTTTGCAAGCGACAATATACAAGCTGTAGCGAAAGAGATAGAAAAGCTATATGGATATATCGATTGGCTAATTGATATGCATTTTGCCGAAACTGCTACAGATGAGTTTTTGGATGCAAAAGGTAAAGAGGTAGGTGTTTTCAGAAAAAAAGAAACAAGAGCAACTGGGATTGCAAGATTTTATGGAAAATCTAATACATTTATTCCTGGTGGTTTTGTTGTAAGTACGAATGGAAACGACTACTATACTACAAAAATGGCATACATCGGGAAAGATGGATATGTTGACATTGAAATTGCATCCAATAAAAAAGGAGAAGGAACAAATGCTCCCGAAAATAGCGAGTTTACTTTTAATCGACTAAATGGATTAGAAAGAGTAACAAACACAAAAGCAATCAGTGGTGGGGCTAATCTGGAAAGCGATAAGAGTTTAAGAGAAAGAATATTGCTCAAAATGCGCTACCCTGGAACAAGCGGAAATAAATATCATTACATGCACTGGGCGATGGAAGTGGATGGCGTAGGTCGTGTAAGGGTATTTCCATTATGGAAAGGACCAGGCACTGTAAAGGTATCAATCCTGGATAGTATGCAAAGACCTGCCACCAAAGAGCTTATACAAGCTGTACAAGAACACATAGATCACGGTGGAGAAAGACAAGGAGAAGCACTTGCGCCAATCGGAGCATTACTCACTGTGTCAACGGCCAGTGTTAAAAAACTAAATATAGCAGCAAAAATAGACTTAGATGCATCGACTTCGAAAAATAAATCAATGGTTGTGGATGAGTTTAAAACTTTATTGCAAGCGTATATAGATGCTGAGATATCTTACAAGAAAAACAGACTTACTGTAGCTAAAGTTATCGACATTCTATACTCAATAGAACCTGTAGCGGATATTACTGAATTAACAGTTAATGGTTCTGCTGATACGTTAGAAGTTACGGATGAGGAAATATTTGCTGTTGGTAAGGTGGTTATCTCATGAGAGGCGATAGATTCAAAAGAAGACTTCCTAAATTTATAGGAAACATCTCAGACATGGATGATACTTTTTATGCTGAAGATAAAGAGTTTTACAGAATCGATGGCGAAATGGATGATTTCTTGTACGGGTTGACAGCAAGTCTGTTAAAAAAAACTAAGAATCCAAATAAATATCTTACGAAATTCGAAAAAGATTATGGACTTGAATCAATCGGAGATATTGATTCAAGGATTAGAAAAGTACTTCTTAAAATTGGCGCGAAAAAAGTAACCACAAAAGAGGTAGTTCTTGAAATCTGTGATTCGTTTGATTTGCCAGGTGTATATATTCAGAAATACAAGGATTACGCGTTTTTGTTGGAATTGTATATCAAAGGTGGCGATGTTGATTTAGGAAAGCTACATGAAGCGTTAAGAGAAGTTGTCCCTGCGCATTTAAAGGATAGAGTAAATGTTAATTTCTTGCGAGATTTGAAGTTTCAAACAATGCAAGGAGACGATAGATACAAAATATGGTTGTGTGGAGAGCATCCGTGTGGAGATATTCCATATCCTCACGTTATAGGACAACTTGAAGAAGTTACAATTAGAGCTAATACTGGACAATTCGATAGCAGAAATTACTATGGATATTCAGGAAGTGGATTCAGATCTGGTGAGCTTAGAGACAAAAATGAGGGTACAATTTATATTCAAAACTTCGATAAGGCTGATGTGTTTGAGTTTGGAGGAGACAATAAATGATAAGCGATTATTTGATTGAACAAATAACGAAAGAGACAAAGGACAAGATAAAAACTGCTGAAATTGTACTGAATGACGAGGTTAAAGAGGTACAAATACTACGTAAAGATGTAGAAAAGAATTTACTAAAAGTTTACGTAAACACGGCGGATGGAAAGGGAACAATTACAGACATTCGATTAAAAGACGATAGAGGAAACATATTGCTATCAAAACCTTGTGAAAGGTTAAAGACAAGCGGATATGCGATTGTGTCGTCTTTTTATATAAGGTTTGTAGAAGAAGAGATGAAAGACCCAGTAAGTGTATTCAATGTTAGGGGGATAGAGTATGAAGAAGAATAGTTTTAGTTTGCCTGCGTACTATGAGTTAATTCAATCGGGAAACTATGACAGTGAGGAAATTATCCAACAACTAAGTATGGAAAGAATTGACCTTGTAGGTTGGCAAGACCACATCGCAGAAACTGCTGATGTAAGAGCTGAAATCGATGTTGGAAAGGACAAAGACGGCAATCCGTTAATTCAGCACATAAGACATGATGGATTTGTGTTTACAGAAGGAACACCTGTAAATGCTGAACATTTAGGACTTATGGAATGGAACGACCTTATCAATGCTTTAAAAATTCAACAAATGACGGATGTTATAAGGTCATTACAAGTGCAAGTTGCAACACTTATAGGACAAAACAATAACAACATGCCTTACAATTCATTTGTTGCGAGTGCCAAAAACATTGATAGTGATTTGGTAATACTTGAAGGATGGTATGACGAAATTAATGGAAGAGGTGTATTAGCATGAGAGTAGTTTATAAAAAGTACACATTAAAGGAATCATGGAGCAGTGGGGATGGTTATGTTCTAGATAGTATTGACACAAATCCTGTTGAAGAAAATCCGAATTGGCAAAAATTTAAATCGTATAGCTTTAATAATCAGACTGGAGAAATTAAAATTCTTCAAAAAATCGAGAGTTTGTATGGAGTTAATCAGTTCTATCAACTAAGATATATCAATGATAAAAGTATAGAAACAACTAGGGCGTTTGATGTCTTTACTTATGATGGATATACAGCTAAATATATAAAGACCGTGTATGCAAAACAAAATAATACCATTTATTCAAAGGGAAATTACGTTGGTGAAGTTATAGCTGAAGATGGAACATATCCTGTAAACGGAGAATTTGATGGATATTGGTATGTGTGGAGTGGAAAAGAAAATACTGCTCCAACTATATCAGGATCACACACTTATCTTGGTATTGTAAAACAAGACTTTGATATCACTTATATGGTACAAGATTCTGACGGAGACGATGTAAACGTAGAAATAAGAGCAGATAATAAAATAATACAATATCCGATGTGGACACCTTCTAATTCTAATCAAAAATTAAGGATAAAACTTAATGAATACAATCTAGGGGACCACACAATAACGATTACTGCTACTGATTCATCTAATGCATCTAGTACAAGAACCTATTATTTCACAAAATCGAATACGGCACCTACAATTAGTGGCTCAAACGTAAATATGGGCGCTTTATACAAGGATTTTGATGTTGATTATATAGTTCAAGATGCAGACGGAGACGACGTAAAGGTATCTATTTTAGTTGATGGATACATTAAGCAAAGTGCAACTCCTACAAGTTTAGGAATCAGAAAATACTTCCACGTTGATATGAATCAGTACAGCCTAGGAAGACACAGGATTGAAATAGTTGTAGAAGACGGATTCGGCGCCGAATCAACAAGAACTATTACTTTTGAAAAGGTAAATTCCGCACCTATAATTAGCGGACGTGATGAAAACTTAGGAGCTAAAAACACAAGTTTTTCGTATACCTATAGCGTATCAGACAACGAAAGAGACAGTGTAAGAGTAGTTGAAAGACTTAACGGAAACACTATAAGAACATTGACAAATGCTAGTTTGAATACTGAGTTTTCAATCAATATCACTTCCGAAAAAATAAAAAAACTGGACATCAACAAAGTAAATACTATTGAAATTGAAGCATCTGATGGTAATGCTACAACTTTTAGACGTGTCACTTTTACTAGAAACAATATGCCGCCTATAATTAGTGGAAAAGATGTTGATTTAGGGGAAAAGGACAAGTCTTTGAGTTATTCATATTCTGCAACTGATCCTGAAAGAGATAAGATATTCGCTACAGTATATTTGGATGACAAGGTGTTAATTGCAAGAAAATCAATAATTGATGGTGCTAGTCAGAATATAAAAATTGATGGACTAGAATTTTTGAAGATTGCTAAAGGCAAGCATAGAATAGAAATTGTTGTTGAGGATGATAAGGGATTTAAATCTACAAGAACTGTAAGATTTACAAGAACAATAGCAAGATTAGTGATGGAACTTGGCAACAAAGGGATTGACACTGGATCAACATTGGCAAAAAGAGTGCTTGTATCAACTGTGGGAATTTATGTTGCAAAAGGAGCTATAGCTAAGTATGAAGTATGCAACAACGCTTTTGATAGTAATCCAACTTGGGAAAATGCGACTACTATGGTAAATGCTGGAAAGGCTTTTAATTTCCAAAACAAATCAAAAACAGCTGCAAAAGCTGGGATAAATATTAGAGTTAGTATAGAAAAAGGCGAAAGTAAAATGGCAAGCTATATAAGCAGTATAGGAGGAAGCTTTGATTAAGATATACAATCCAAAACCACTTGAAGAAATCCAAGAACTAAGGGATAAGGGGCTATATAATGCTCCTTTTAGTGTCCTTGAAGCTATGGGAAAAGTGGAGATAAAAACAAACAATGAAGAAGTTGAAGAAAAGTTGAACGAAGCGTATATGTCACAAGTAGAATCAATCGCGGAAATTTACGAAGAAATAAACGCTGCAAAGGAACAACTCAAAAAAGGACAAGAACAACTTAAAAAGGACCAAGAACAAATCAAACAAAGTCAAGTTGAAATGATTACAGAGCTTTATGAAAGTATGGGAGGTATGTAATGAAAAAAGGAAGTATATTTGCAAGATGCTACGTAAAGATGATTATTTGGGGTAAAAGGACAATTGATGATGTAAAACCTCAGGAATTGAGAGACGAAGTTGTAGAATTGTTGAAAGCTCAAGGATTAGGTCCTGACGGCAAACCACTCAAAGAGGAACCTAAAGAAGATACCACACCAAAAGAGGACACAAAACCAGTAGATAGCGAGAATCCAAAAGAAGAAACAGACAAAGGGGATAAATAATGGCTATTGGTGTTAAATCAGGGAGAAGTATGTTCCAGAGAGGAACAAAAGCCGAATGGGAGAATAGTAAACTTATTCTCCTTGACGGTGAATTAGCGGTTGAATCGGATACGTCGAAGATAAAAATTGGTGATGGCAAGAGTAAATACATCGACCTTCCGTATATTGAAATAGGTAATATTCGCGTATCTGATTTATCGGAGGAAGATATCAAAAAGGTTACTGGACCAAAGGGAGAAAAGGGAGATCCTATGACTTTTGAGGATTTGAACCCTGAACAAAAAAAAGAACTCAAAGGGGAAAAAGGAGATCGTGGTCCACAAGGTATTCAAGGATTAACGGGTAAAACTGGTGCAACAGGACCCCAAGGACCTATCGGGAAAACTGGTCCTGTTGGTCCTAAAGGTGCGACTGGTGATAGAGGTCCTACTGGTCCAAAAGGTGCGGATGGTGTTGTAACATTCGAATCACTTAGCAAGGCGCAAAAGGACAGCTTGAAAGGAGATGTTGGTCCACGAGGTCCAAGAGGCTATACTGGTGCTAAAGGAGAGCAAGGACCAATTGGACCACAAGGAGCGCAAGGTCTACAAGGGATACAAGGAAAAGATGGGCAACCTGGTCCAAAAGGAGATACAGGACAAAAAGGAGATACTGGGCAAAGAGGACCACAAGGAGTTAAAGGGGACAAGGGAGATCCCGGGAAAGGCATCATAGATGTAAGAAGTGGTACCGAATTTAAATTGTGGACTGGAACACAAAGCCAATATGACAGTATTTATTACAAAAACAGTAACACAATTTACTTTATAACGGAGTAGAAAATGATAAGTAAAAGACCAAAATCGGTTGGAAATAAGAATATTTTAAAGGTAATGAAAGGTATTGATGTTGTTTGGGAAAGCAAAAAATGGGTTTTAATAAAAAGTGGAACAAGCCCAATTTCTTATGAGGACGATTGGTCGTTCAAAGTTAAAGCTGATGAAAAGATAAAAATTGTACCAATGGAAAGATTAACTCTTAACCTTGATATTTATGAGGGAGAAACAATGGTTGACAGCAAGACTATAACTTATGATGAAATCATAGAAAGAAATAATTCTTTTGAAGTTAAAGTGTTGTCTGTATATGCTAGAAGACAAAATGTAGCAATATATTTATATAAATAAAAGAGCGTAAAACGTTGAAAAATAGACATTTACTAGGGGAGGCAGCATGGATGATATAAACAACAGGGTAACAAAGCTTGAGAGTGTCGTTGATACTCACGATGATAACATAAGAGAAATGTGCATAAAAATTGAAGAAATAGAAAAAAACTATGACACTATTGACAGAAGGCTTATTGTGGTTGAGCAAAACATTAGTAATATCAATACAAATACCATTGAGATTAAAAGCGATTTAAGGGATTTGGTAAGAAAGCGTGAAGAAGACCACTACATCAAGCCAATTCAAAAATC
>ERZ1673749.669-NODE-669-length-33771-cov-23.236564_pt1 | contig 33771 bp, 29 predicted proteins | sample MGYA00580204_ERZ1673749 | MGnify/ENA primary metagenome ERZ1673749 (study PRJEB41218, sample SAMN15661745) | gut metagenome | host: Homo sapiens | place: Canada: London | collected 2015-08-20/2019-03-30 | study: EMG produced TPA metagenomics assembly of...
TGCCGATGAGTTTCCTAAGGAAGATGACCGCTACCTGAATAGTGGCAAGAGAAAGGTTGCGCTCTGATTTGAGGTAGAAGTCCAGCCCCTCGATAAAACCATAGTCAAGCGATGAGTAGCGAATATCCTCCAGCCCTAAGCGTTCACGCAAATAAGCCTCAATGAGTTGTGTGGCATAGATGTAGTTGGCAAAGGTCGGCTTGGCTACCGTTATTCCTACGCAAGGACGCTTTTCCTCTATGAAAAGTCGTGCTTCCTCCATAAGAAAACCTTTGGGCTTGTCCTCTTCCATGAGTTCACGCTTCAGCAACTCAGCGGTAATATAGCCACGTTGCCAGACTAATTCTTGATACTTCGCTTTGGCTTGTTCCTCTTTGGTTTGCAAGTAGCGGTTGATTTCCTTTGTTTCTTCACCTGTACCCTTGCACCGTCCCTTATGGCTGTCCCAAAGTTCAGGAGCAATCTCCTTGCCCGTGCTGTATTGTACTTGTTCTCCGTCTATGGTGATGCGCCCCATAATTGGGCAGCTGCCGTTCTTTTTCTCTTTTGAGCGATTGATATAAAAGAGTGTCTTGAATGTGCTTCGTGCCATAATGTCAAAGTTTTAAGGTGAATGTATCTTGTATTCGCCGCTGTATCGCTTGCATATCCCGATGGATTCTTTCGGAGGAAACCGCTGCATATACCTGTGTTGTTCTCAGGTTGGTGTGTCCGAGCATACGGCTCACCGTTTCGATAGGAACGCCTGCCGAGAGCGTGATAAGCGAAGCAAAGGTATGGCGAGCCATATGAAAGGTTAGCGGAGTTTCCATGCCGATGTTTCGTTGTATGTAGTGCATACCATTGAGGATAATGTCGGTAGTTGGAACGTCAAAGACAAAGCCTGCCCTTATCCCTCTATAACGATTCATGATAGTCAGCGCAGGGGGAAGCACCTGTACACGATACGGGGTCTTGGTCTTCATGCGTCTGCCCTTGATGCAGAGTTTGCCTTCTTCAGTGACGATATTCTCCTCCCGAAGATTGCGGACATCTGAGATTGCCAGACCTGTGAAGCAGGAAAAGACAAAGAGATCACGGACAATGCGGTAGTTCTCCCACTCAATCTCCAAGTCGATGATGTGCTCAAGTTCTTCCTTCGTAATGCTTCTCGGTTCGCCTTTTGGTCGCTCGTAACTGTAGCCCAAGAACGGATAGAAGTCCAGCACACCTTTCTTCACCGCCATGCGGACGATGGTCTGCAAAGTAGACAAGGTACTCGATATGCTACTGCGTTTCAGCTTTCGGTCAATGGTGAGATAATACTCGAAGCCATCGATAAATGCTTTGTCCAGCTGTGAGAGTGGAATATCACTTACCTTGTGCTTCTTCCGCACATACTCACGGAGCAGGGAGAGTTGGTAGGTACGGAGTTTGAACGTCTTTAAGGCTCGATCGATGCCTATGCGCTCCTTAGTCTGTGTGAGATACTCCCCGAAACTCTCCAAGAGCAGGGCTTGGCGGTGGACTTGCCCCTGATAGGCATCCCTCACATCGGTGGCGGTAAAAGTTTCTTCCCTTTCATAGAGTTCGTGAAAGCGTGCGTGGATGAGTGCGGTGCATTCACCGAGTTTCTGATTGACGGACACCGCCATTGCACTCTTGCCGATGAGCCTTTGCTTGCGGCTGTCCCAAAGAGCGAGCGGAGTCTTACACTTGGTGGAGAAGCCCGAATGGGTTCTGCCAACGGAGATGCGCCCGATGACAGGCACAAGTCCTTTCTTGTCGGTTCGTTTCGCCTGAACGAAGAACGATACTTTCAGTTTGTTTTCCTTCATTTTTCTGTCGTTTTTTCTAAATTTCCTTTGCTTGCAAAGGTACAAATGAACAAGTCTTCCTAAGCGATGCAGAAAAATGAAAGATGAGGAATAAAAACCTATGACACAATTGTTTACCTTCAATTCGTAACCCCTTTTTGCTTTTTCCCTGATGGGTTACGATTTGGTAACGGAACTCCTGCCGTTTGATGCTTCCTTTCGCCTAACTCGATAATGGAATAAAAATGCTAAATGATACTATTTCAAATAGTTACATTCCTTACATTTCCCTCTGTTTCCCTTCATTCTTAATGACTGATTATGCCCGCAAGATGAGCTTAGATTTACGCATGATTGATGAAAATGGGTACTCAGACCATATCGACAACAAGGCAAGCCATTGTGCGAAACTCTTGAATGACTATTATCAGAAGTACGATGCACAGAAAGGTACGCAGTTCGTTTTCTCTGATTTGGGGACTTACAAGCCCGGCGGAGACTTCAATATCTATTCGGAAATCAAGAGAAAATTGGTAGAGGACTATCATATCCCGTCCTACGAGATACGTTTTATTCAGGAGTGCAAGAACGAGAAAGCCAAGAAAGCAATGGTCGATGCCATGAACCGTGGCGACATTCGCATTATCTTCGGTTCTACCTCTATGTTGGGAACTGGAGTCAATGCCCAGCAACGGGCTGTGGCTATCCATCATTTGGACACGCCTTGGCGACCGTCAGACCTTGAGCAACGCAACGGGCGTGCCATCCGTAAAGGAAACCTTGTTGCCAAGGAGTTTGCGAACAACAAGGTCGATGTGATTATCTATGCCGTAGAGCGTTCCTTGGACAGCTACAAGTTCAACCTGCTGCACAATAAGCAGCTGTTCATCAATCAGCTGAAGACGAATACGCTTGGCAGTCGTACCATTGATGAGGGGTCGATGGACGAGGACAGCGGTATGAACTTTTCAGAATACGTAGCAGTGCTTTCGGGCAATACCGACCTTTTGGAAAAAGCAAGACTTGACAAGAAGATTACCACCTTGGAATCCGAGCGCAAGAACTTTCTCCGTGAGCGTGATGCCGCAACGGGCAAGCTGGCAGAGATTGAGAGTTCCGTGTCCTTCCATTTCGACAAGATTAAGGAAGCTAAAGCTGACTTGGCTTGCTTTGAGCAGCGTGTGGAACGGGACAAGGAGGGACTGCCCGTCAATAAACTGACAATCAAAGGTGTAGAGGACAGCGCCGACATAAAGGTCATCGCCGCCCGTCTGCATGAGATAGAGGAAAAGGCTCGTACCAAGAGCGAGTACAATAAGATTGGTGAGGTTTACGGCTTTTCCATCATGGTCAAGACGGAGAGCACTTCCAAAGACTTGTTCGATTGCTCGGTGAACCGCTTCTTTGTCAAGGGACAGGAAAGCATCTACTATACCTATAATAACGGTAAGTTAGCGGCAGACCCGAAACTTGCCTGTGAGAACTTCGTAAATGCCTTGGAGCGTATCCCTAAGGTGGTAGAGTCGCATGAGAAGGAAATGGCAAAGGTTGTTGCAAATAAAGAAGTTTATACTAATATTGCTAACAGTTCTTGGAAGAAAGAGGACGAGCTTCGCTCACTTAAAAGTGAAGCTGCGGAGCTGGACAGAAAGATCGCACTTACACTTGCTCCACCAGAGGAGAAAAAAGAAGATGTGCAACAAGTTGGCATAGAAGAGGATTTACAACCACCCATAACTGCTTATGAAAGACAGACGAAACTATCATCAACAACTTCAACCTCAACTATCCCTGACAATCCTCTGTCTGCCCAAAATGAAAATCAGCAAAATATCATAGACCAAAAGGACATGACGAGTAATACCATTGTGGCCAAACCCAAATGGAGAATGTAGTGTTGGGTAGGCCAGGTCTGCAAATGAGGAGGCATATGCCCTGATTTGCAGACTTGAATATGTGTTATTGAGCGCTCATTTTTTCAATATGCACCTTCTCCAAGGATTTCAGTATTATAGCAAATGATGACTTTATTACTTCCGGGGAAGGTATCGGTCGATAAGCAATCAAAGACAAGTTCTTTTCGTATATGGGAGACAAAGACGCCCATAGCGCATCAAAGTCTGTCATCAACGGAGATGCACTTAAATTTTCCAATTCACCCCATCCTTTCGGTTCGGCAAAAGCCTGACGGTCATGCCTTATAAGACTCTCCACATCACTTGCAAACGCTTTGTCAAGAACATAATCCCGAAGTTGCCCAATCGATAATAAGGCATCCAAATCATAGAAATGGCGTATTTTAGCCGATAAGGCGGTGAGTGGGCTATCGCTCATTGAAAAGCGGATGAGAGAAACGGTTTTCTCACACAATGTTTGTTTAAGCGACAATACGTTCAATTCAAATGGGTCAAGGTGGTATTCTGTGATAAAATCATCCATACCCTGACTCTTCAGAAATGTAGTTACAAAGGGTTCTATCACCCGTTTTTCATTTGGGAACGGATTGGCAAATGCACTAATTTCCACAATTATACGGGCAGGAATTGGATTTGTACTTGCGTCCAGTTCTATTTTGGCGTCATAGTGGAATGCCTGTTTCCTATATTTCGAGCCTTTGGATATGTCTGGAAATTCTTTATCTTCCACCAAACCTGCTGTTACCTCTTTCATGAGATGCGACAGGAGCGTTTTGACTTGGTTGCCGCTCATTTGCTCGCTGATGACAGCGAAATCGACATCCTCTGAAAATCGGTTGATGAGTTGATATGCCTTAGACAACGAAGTTCCACCCTTAAACACTATTTGCGGAGCATAGGCACTCATTGATAACAAACGGAGTACCGTTGATATGTAATAGTCTTTCTCTATCAGTTGGACAGGGATGCCCAAAGCATCTGAAGTTGCATGAACTAGGTCCGCAAACAGCTCAGGATCTAAATGTAATTCTTTCATTCTATGTTCCATTGATTGGAAATTGATTTTGATGAGAGTCCAATCCTAAATCGCGTCAGTGGACTCAATGTGCGATGCAGTTCTGCAGCCAAAGGCTCCTCGTCGAGCATAGAGCCTAATAAGGCTCGCGTAAGCGGAGAATATCTCATAGCAAGCTCTACCAAGAGTTTTTTCCTCTTTTGGCTATATCTATTCACTTTGGTTTTAAGGAGTGAATACGATTTGTCAATAGCCGTATCGGGTATTTTTTTTATCCACTTTAAGCAATCCAATAATCGTAATAGCTCTATATTTTCCCGGGTAATCATATTTTTCTGCAAAACGAATCGTATGGCATATATCCCTCGTCTTCGTCTTCGGCCAGGGAAGTTCGTTCCAATTTCAAGCGTAGTTGACTGTTGTGTTGTCAATCCCAATAAGTTAAAGGCATAAAGACCTGTCAAATAACCAATCGGAATGTCGTTCTTGTAGAGCAAATCCTTGAACCGTTCTTCCAACGCCGGACCGACAATACCAAACTTCGTTTGCTTGGGCTTGTAATAAACACCCGGACTCAACCGCTCTATCGCTCCTTCTTGAACAAGCCGTCCCAAGGCAACTACGGCTGCATTCTGTTCTGTACGCGAAAGTTTCAAATCTTCCATACGAAAGACTTTACCTTCCTCAAATCCCCAAACCCTTTTCCTTATTGTCTTACTTGTCATACTTGCCCTTGTTTGGTGCAAAGGTACTCTTTTTGTTGTGTAAATGCAAGTATTTACACAACAAAAAGAGAGGAGAAGCCTATCCAAAACACCTACCATTCCTCTTGTTTTCGTACCAATTCATCTATCTCCTCACGTAAAAACAACAAACGTCCATTGGCTTTGAGATAATGAATTTTCCCTGTTCAACCCCATTTATAGATGTTTTTTTGTTCCACTTTGAGTATCTTGGACACATCTATGATATCCAAATATTCGGGTTTCAATGGAGGATGAATGGCAGTATCTATTTCTTGTTCCCGCAGGACAAGCAGACGGTCGAGTTTGCCCTCGACATTCATGAGTTTATCGAACAGGCGTCTCTATTTCATCTTCCCAGACATGGAAAAAATGTTTTGCACTTGTTGAGTTTACTTCTTCATCATCGGTCCAGTCGTCTACTCCAACTTCCATCCTCGGGTTCTCACTTGGAGAAGTTGCTGCCAGTACAGGTTCGCCCATTTCAAAAATCGTAATTTTTGGTGCTATATATTTCTTCTTTATCTGATTATTTATTTCTATCTTTTTTGTTTCCATCTTTTTACATTTTAAGAATTAAAATTTAAATACAGGACGTATAAAACAGCCTCCCAGTGCAGTACGGTGCCATTGTAAGTATTGCTTACCCTTAATATCATATAACCACAAAAATGATGAGTTTGAATTCTCGGAAACATTAATCCAATAACGGGATGGTTGCCAATCGTAATACGGTGGTAGGTATCCTATAAAACAATCATGATAAACCTCGTCTTCACCATACCGTTCTGTTGATTCCATAAAATCATTAAGTTTTCCATAGTCCCACGGCTGGGTTGAATAATGTGGTTCATTACTATATTTAGTACCGCCAAAAGCATCAAATATTAAATCAAAGTCTTTGAATCTTGGCACATACCATTGGGTCCAAGATGGCGCTACTTTCTGATATTCAGAAAGGTATGTGTCTACTTTCTCCAATTCCTCTATTAAAAACAAGTTAGTCCTGTCTGGGCTTTTTAGATTTCGCAAAGATATGGCAAGTCCATGTTTGCTATAAGGTGCAGGGCCGTTACCATTATCACTTATATATGCAATCATGGCAACGGGTTTCTCACCTGCATTGTCTGCTTCTTCACAAGTGGAGAAAATATTGCCAGCATCGGATATCACCCAACCAAGTTTAGGCTCTTGGAGTGTTGTATTTTGGTCTGGGTAGCCAATAAAGTCATCTGTAATGGTAATCGTGTATTTGTATCTTTTTCCTGCTTTCAAATCAGCTTTGAAAGGAAAATAAGTAATGCCATAACTATTGTAGTCGCCAACAACATATTGACCTGTGCTATGGTCATAAATTTTACATTTCACCCATACATAGGAATAAACGTTTTGTGCGTCATTCTCAACAATAGCCTTATTAATGTCTGCAATTCTAACGCCTGACTTGGGATTCCACGGTTGATGATTCAATGGAACTAAAAAAATGTCTTTGCTGGCATTAAGATATGATTTGTCTGCTTTTTCAAAGTTTTCTATATCAAATGAATATTCGCCAAGACCTAAATAATCCCTTGCCATGCGTGTTTGAACCGCCCCATTTCCCAACATTGTAAACTCTGCTTCATGATACACACCCTTTAAGCCGATTTGCTTGATGTCCATGATTTCAAGTTTGTTTGACATATTGGAAATTCCAAACTTGATTTGTGAAAGGAGGTGATGGAATTGTAATTTTACGGTACCATGATTTGCTTGTTTATATTCATCTGATTCGAAAGCTGCCATATAATCCTCGTTTCCCCCCGAATATACACCAAGGCTTACCTCGTGGTTGCTCCATACATCTATTTCCAGTCTGCTTCCAAAATTATTGGGAGAGTTGACCGCAACAAAATGCAGGGATTCATTTTCTAACCATCTCTTTCTCTTATTCTCGTCTTTATATGAGAAAATGCCATTACCTTGATTGACTATTTCTACATTATCCATATATGGTTCTTCTTCTCCTGGGTCGTCAAGGAACGCATACACATAAAAGTTTTTCAACTTCTTGACATAGTTTTGAGAGTCAAACGCTGTACGCGTATGAGTTTGATTGTTCTCTGCAACAGAAAAGTTGATAAAGTCAGAAGGAGATGCTACATTGGATGCAACTTGTTCTTCATCAGAACAAGACACCACCCCCAAAAGGATAAAGACTAATAACACCACAGCAGGTGAATTTGATAATTTTCGTAATTTCATAAGTTTCTTTTTTTTTGCTATTGAATTGTTATAACGATTAAAGTTTGATTGAGTGAAAGGGAAAGATTGTTCTTCTTCATTCCTCCCGTTTTCGTACCATTTCATCTATCTCCTTACGTAAAAACAACAAACGTCCATTAGCCTTGAGATAGGGAATTTTCCCTGCCCACACCCAGTTGTAGATGGTCTTTTGTTCCACTTTGAGTATCTTGGACACATCTATGATATCCAAGTATTCGGGTTTCAATGGTGGATGGACCGTCGTATCGACGGATTGCTCTTGCAGGACAAGCAGACGGTCGAGTTTGTCCTCGACATTCATGAGCTTATCGAACAGGCGTTTTTGCCAAGTGTCTTCTGCATTATAGTTTATGTACGGCATAATTCTCCTTTTTGATAGTTGCCATTGATATCCTGTGCCAAGATATGCTGTTCTTTCATGTAGGCGATGTACTTCTTTGCGGTTCTATCCTTTATTTCCATTTCTCGCATCAGAACATCACAAAGTTCCTGATAGGTGAGCTTGAAAGAATTTCGGAAAGCTTCTCTTATAACGCCAACGAGTTCATCGGTCTTGCGCTTTTCCTTGTCCTCCTTGGACTTCTCACCACGATAGACGTGCATATCCTCCGCCTTGTCCCATCCGAAAAGCATCATCGGTACGTCCAACGGGCTTCCGTCACGGACTTTCAGAGCTTTCACCACCGAGTATTCAGGATTATCATCTTTCTCTATGGAGAGAATGCCTGCCGCCTTGCGTTGAAGTTCGGAGCCAATATGCCCACGGAGTTTGATACCATTTGGCACGAAGTGCAGCACGCAGATGATGCAGGTGTTGTAAATCCCTGCCAGACGGTAAAGCTCATCCACGATGGCAATGCTTTCCGTTTCATCGTTGGCGGAACGTATCAAGTCAGCTATGCCGTCAATCACCACAAGGTGGATGCCCCCATGTCTGTGATGGAACAGGTCCATACTTTCACGGATAAGTTTCAACCGGTCTTTACGGGAGAGCGAAGCAAGATACAGAGAATGATAATACTCAGGTACTGTTGCCTGTGAAGCTCGACGGAGTGTCTTGCCTAAATTCTTGTGGAGTTGAGCCTCTGACTGTTCTGTGTCATAGTGCAGGACTGCCAAGCCTTTGGGATTGGCGGTAATCTCCAAGCCCAAGGTTTTCTCTATTGGCAGTTGTTCTACTCCCAATGTTCCAGCAAGAATGGCTCCGACATAGTTACTCTTGCCCGTACCCTCTCCTCCGGTGATGCAGAATAGATTGTCTTGTGTTCCCAATGGGACACCATTCACAGCCACCACCGATTTGGAAATGTCAGGAGGGTTTTCGTAGTCTATTTCACAGGAACGTAACATCATCATGGTTTGGCTGTATAGGTCTGTAAACATTTTGGCAAGTAAATCCTTCAGTTCCGTTGCTCCATTTCCTAAAGCAAAGAAATCAGAAATATCCTTTTCCGTCTTGGTTCCACTAAGTGGAAGTGTAAGATTCAACACTTTGAATTCTACAAAATGTTCAGCCTGTTTATGCGCCTCTCGTACACCTGTTTCATCCGCATCATACAAGAGTATGATATGCCGAAAGCGAAGTTGAAGGCTCTCAATGATACTTGTCGGTATTTGTGCCGTTTCACTGTTGAAGCAAATCGCATTGAAGCCGTGTGCATACAATGAGAGCACGTCCTTCTCTCCACCTGTAATGAAAAGGATATCGCCTTTGGTGGGAATCTGCTCCATACCGAAGCAATAGGTGACAGGCATTCTTCCACCATAGAGGAAGCGGATTTTCGGACTGTGTGGTCGGTATATCTTTACATAGCCGTTTCCGATATAGGCAAATATCGGTTCTGTCGGTGAACTGTGAAGTTCAAACTTCTTGCCCTCGGCAGATACGCTCTCATACCGCTTAAGACTCCGTACCCGAAAAAGCCGGAGTGTATCTTCATGGATACCATAATGCGCCCAATAGTTCAGCAGTCCATCGTCAAATGTCTGTATCTCGAAACTATATGGTCGTTCTTCCGTCCGCTTGGTCTTTTCGACCGTAGGACTGGAGGTTATAGGATTTTTATATGACGGTGTGATATGCTTGTTATGCTTTTCGGCATCACATAAAGAATACAATCCAAGTTCTTGTACGATGATTTCCAAAACCTCGGGAAAATTCGTTTTCAGATTCAAACTACGTAACGTTGCCACAAACCAGAAGCAATCCCCTGAATAGGTGGTATCGCCATGATCATAGAATTTATAAGAAGAAGTTTTCCTATCATAGTAGATATGACAGGAAGCCCGTTTGTCGTCATAAAAGGGGCTACGGAAGTTTCGGTGAAGATTCACCTCAAAACCAAGGAAATGGGAAAATACATTCAAACCTCCTTGGGTAAGCAAAAGAATCTGTTCTTTTTCTATCATAGTTGTCTGTTTTTAGGGTTAAGACATGAACTCATGATAAGATTGTCCTTGAAACGGTTGAGCCGACCAAGAACCTCGTCATTCCTCATACCGGAAACACGGAGGCGGTTGCATTTCGTGGCAATCACGATAGACTTGAAAAAATAACGCACATCACCACCCTCGGTGTAGCGATACCGCACCAACTGCTTCTTGCGCCAACGGTAAAGGGTGGACTCTGAAACATTCAGAGTCTCAATAAGGTCTTTGGTGGTCATCTCCAGCTCATCATCTATATCTTGGATAAGACGGGAGGTGCGCTCGACATACTGCTCAATTCGGTTGAGCCTGTCTATCAGTTCCTGATAGGCTTGGCTTTCTACTGCTATTATTTCCATCAGCCTTTATAATTTGGTTTGTAAGATAATGTGCTGCGGTCCCAATTCCTTAGCGAGATCCATTATCTTTCCATAAGTCTCTTCGTCAAACACGTCTATGCCCAGTCGGATAAATGGGGGAGGTATTTCTCTTCGTCTCCTTGCAATGGATGCAAGCAGATCGCCCTCATCCATTTCCAAAACTTTGGCATAGCTACAAATTTGTACTATACTCATGGATACAGCTCCTGTTTCCCTTCTTGAGATGGTACTTGAGCTAACTTTCAGTTTTTCAGCGATATACTCCTGTGAGTATCCTTCATGCTCTCGCTTTTCCTTTAGGGTTTTGTGCAACTGTTTCATATGTATAAAGTTACAAAGACACCTAAATTTGAGCAACTCGCCACATTCAAATGTTTGCATCCCATGCAAGGAAGCTTGCATTAGGTGCAGATAAATATTTTGGCAGTGTCAGCATGGAATACCTTTTCCAACTCCTAATAGATTAAAACGAAAAAATACTTTATTATCATTCCGAAATCGGCAAAAAAAGATAATTATTATGAAAGCCAGTGCACGGTGCAAGACCCTTTATATATAAGGGCTTGCACCGTGCACTGGAAAATGTAGCAGAAAAGTTTCTAAATATTTATGACACAAAGATTTGGAGATATAAACAAAAAAATCTAACTTTGTACACAGAAAATGAGAGTAAGCGTGCTTTCGACAGATAGTCAGAATAGCGGTCATAAACCAGTCAGTTTGCTGCTACATTTCTGCTACAGGAACTATCTGAACGAAAAGGTAAACAATTAGCATTCAGCGATTAGGATATACTGTGGATTAGCCCAGGCTGGTCCACACTAAAAGAATCAAGGAGTTGCAGCAATGCAACTCCTTTTTGTTTGCCCATAGTAGAAATGCCCATCATGAGAATCGCATAATTAACATCAAACTGTCTTTTTATTATAGATATTAAAACATTATACTTACCCACAGTTACTTGAAGGTATCGACTCTGACAACGCACTGTTTCCCTAAAGGTTGAAAGCCATAGCATCGTGTTCTGAAAAAAGAAGGGTAAGACTTCTGCAACGGATTGTTTTTTTTGAGAAACCAAATGGAAACGGGACACATTGCTAATAGCCTAAATACAGGAACAGCAATCGACAACAAATCATTATCAAAATTTCCGTATCCAAGATTTCAATAGGCTGTCCAGGGCTTTCTTTTTTATATCGCTAATCTACATTTTACAGAATATTACTGACAGAAATTCAAAAAAATTAAAATATAAAAAATAGAATGTCAATATGAGTATAATACTGTTAATGAATAGAAGAATAAAAGAAAAATGAAATAAAAGTTGTTAAATTATTAATGTTTTTTGGTACAAACGCTTGTATTTATCCTCATTTATTAGGATATTTGTAGCGCTTAGTGTGAAAAACAATTAATCATACACAATAGTTTAAAATTCGTATTATACGCAGTTTTTCTAATATTTATTGAAGATTTTTGAATTAATTAAATGTATTATTATTCTATAAAAACTAAAACAAAATGAGATTAAAAAAGACAATCTTTCCTCTTTTACTTGGAGGAATCCTCCTTTCTGTACTTTCTTGTGCAAAAGAAGACGAATTTGAGTTGCCGACGTTGGTTCTTTCAGAAACCAGTGTAGCGTTTGACAGAGGTGCCGGTGAACGAAACATCAGTGTCAATACGAATCAAGAACATTGGACCGCTGCCTCACCACAGGAAGGCGACTGGCTGACATTGATTCAGGATGGAGATATGCTAAAACTGAAAGTAGCTGAAAACAAAATGGGTAACCAACGCATGGGGCACGTCATCGTGAATGCGAATGGGGCTACGGGAAAGATTGACGTTACTCAGAGTGCGGCGGATGTATCGCTCGAAGTCATGCCCGAGGTTGTCTATCTTCCTCAAACTGGAGGCGAGAAGGTGGTTGATATCTCAACCAATTCTGCTATCTATGACATCACTACCAGTGAGGAAGTTGATTGGTTGAAAATACATAAGTTTTCCGAAGAAATAAAATTGGTGGCAGAATGCAACAACACCGATCAGACACGCATGGTGAAACTCTATGCCAAGAGTGGCGACCAAATGCGTGAAATCGTTGTTTCACAGGCAGGTATTCAGCGTTATCTCCTTCCCATCAATCCGGGAATGCCACAGGATGTTCATAAGATTATGGACTATGAATTGGGACGTGGAAGCTATCTTCGCGAATATCAGCAAGCTATGCCGGGTTTCGGTATTGAAGAAACCTATACCTTCATCACTCCTTCCCCCATATTTACGTTAATACAATATTGCAGTCCGGACGGTGTAACATCATCGCAAATTATCAATATTGGTGATGGCATGGTTGCCGTAGATGCTGTCAAGGACAAGGCTTTTGAAAAATTCCTCACCAATAATGGCTATACACGCAGCAATTCGGAATCGGATAGAGAATACTTCAATGAAAAAGAACTTTTATCACTGAAGGTCTTTGTTTCTGAGAAACCGGGTGGAGAGGGCGTAAATCTTACTTATACACCTGTGATAAAACAAGTTAAAGAACTTAAGACTTTCGACAAATTACCTTACTATCCGTTCGAACTCTTGCAGGTTGCCAATGTAAAAGTGCCAGAAGTAGAGGCTTTTGAAAAGAAAGCCGGAAGCAAAGAAGAAGAACGTAGCTATAATGAATTCAAGAAGACTGAAGTTTCACAAATCCAATATATTCTTAATGCAAGCCAACAACCAGCCTATAGCCGCATTCATATTTTCTTCACTACCGGCGAAGATGGAAAGGCTGATGAGAAGCTCGGTAGTGTGCAGATTGGAGCCCTCCTGTTCAAGAACACCGACCTCGGTGTATGGAAATATGGAAAAAAATGGCTTGTTACAAATGAACTTAAGAAAAAGCTTGGCGAAGAAGGATTTTCATTCCTACGCACAACCAATAATACGCATTTCTTTGGACGTCAACGAGACCATTTGCTCATTGCAGTTACTTGTGTAGTCGATAACAATGTTCCGGTGCTTGCATTGCTGTACAATTACGATAATACCGTTTTTGGTGCTGGCAGTAAAGTTGTCAAGGCGCAAGACAAGATGATAAGCAATTTCAATAAAGCTAAGAAAATGCTAAAGTATTAGTCTATCACATTAAACTCTAATTTAGTATTATTCAATATGCAAATTAAACAATTATATCATTTGTTGCGCCTCTCCGCCTTTTGTTTGGTAATGGCAATGGTGGCGAATTGTGCAGACAGTGTTGATTTTGAACAACCACAACTTGATGTCTCCGAACAAGCTCTGACATTCAACACACAGGGAGAGGAGAAAACAATTATGGTGAATACAAACTGCAAGGAGTGGATTGCTATTTCTCCGAAGCAGTGGATACATTTGACTCCTAATGGCAACGAACTCATCGTGAAAGTTGATGCGAATGTTACCGGAATGGAACGAAACAGTTATATCCTTATCGACGGCGGCTTGGCAGTGAAAAAAATAACTATCAGCCAAAGTGCTGACAATCAGTCTTTGGGTGTTTCCGGAGGTGAAGTCGTATTGCCACAGGTGGGAGGCACCACATCGGTAAACGTGAATACTGGTGATATACCCTATGAGCTGATACAGGCAGAAAGTACGGATTGGTTGCAGATTGTCAAAAAGAAACATTCCTTGAAATTTATCTCAAAGCCTAATTATGACACAAAAGAGCGAACAGTCAAACTGAAAATTTCTATAGGAGGGAAAAATACTGACGTAGTCGTAAAGCAGCCGGGAGTATGCGCCTTTGTATTGGCATGTAATCCGGGCATACCTTTCAGCCTTTATAAAATGATGAATTTTGAGCACCAACGCGGCAGCCTCTTTGCCGAATATGGTCCTCCAGATCCTTCATTTAATTTATACGAAGAAACATACGTGTTTAGAACTCCCTCCCCTCTATTTAAAGAAGTCTTCTATGTGCATGACACGGAGACTTTCATGCCAACACGTATTTTTACACGCTCATTGGTAAAAGAAGGTGTAGATGCTGTGCGTTCTCAGGAGTTTCAAGACTTTGTCAAGGCGAATGGCTATGTCAGAGATACGAAAGACCCTAACCATTATATTAACGAACAGGAACTAATGACAATGGATGTGGATATTATGGAAAGCAACAATAGCGTTGTTCTTTTCTTCTGGCAAATGCACATTCAGGATCGTGACTATGAGACGTTTAAGAGCCTCGAGTTAGGTCCACTTCACTTGCTCAATAAAGCTGACAAAAAACTCAGTGCAATAGATAAATATGAAAAATCGCAGAACAGTGAAGAAATAGCTCGGCAAGTTTCCAAGAATAGAGAGATAGAGGCTGTAGCTTACAAGACCACCGATCCATTGCTGATAACGCGAACCTACTTTTTGTTTACACGTGGCGGAGACTTCCCGGCACCGAAAGAAATGGTGGGAAGCGTGGAACAGTATAGTTTGAGTTACAGTAATCCAAATCTTGGAATTTGGAGACAAGGTAAGGAATGGTTCGTTACTCGCGAATTTGACAAACTACTTACTTCCAACAATTTTGAATTTATTGGATACAACGGCAAGCACCATGTCTATGCACGCCGTTCCGACTGTCTGACATTGGCTATTTCTGGTGATAAGTTCGCTGATATAAATGCAGGACAGCCCGTCATGCAAATAAGCGTTCTTTACAAGCCGGATGTTTTTGCAGGGAGCAAAACTACCATGGTATCCAAAGTGGAAAGAATGCTCAAGAAAGAAAATCGAAGAAAACTACAATAAAAGAAATGAAAAAATCAATTATATATCTATGTACATGCGCTGTCGTGGGAATGATGTTTGCCACATCGTGTCAGGACAACTTCAATTTGGAAGCACCCAATTCCGGCACACGCAATGTTACGATTAACAAGGATATCTTTGCAGTAAAAGGCTGCATCAATATCAAATTAAGTCCGGGAGAGAACTATGAGCTGGCAAGTTCATCAGACGGGAAAGTGGAAATGCAGAGTGTACCCTCGGCAATGGCTTCCGCAATGAAATTCTCGGGAGCTTACAGGATGGAAAGAGTTTTCAAACCGGCAGGCAAATACGAGGCACGTACCGTTGCCACAGGTCTTGATCGCTGGTACACCGTATATTTTGATGAGAGTAAAGACGTTGGGGCTGTTCTTCAACAATTCAACAAAGTTAAGGGAGTTGAGTATGTTGAGCGCATCCTACCCATCGCTCATCCCGAAGTAACAGTCAAGTCAGTGAGAAATATTGAAACCACAGCCAAGACAACCAGTGCTAAGGGGAAATTCAACGACCCGCTGCTGCCCCAGCAATGGCATTATTACAACGATGGTTCAGTGAGTGCTACCGCTGTTCCGGGGGCTGACTGTAACGTCAAGCCTGTATGGGAAAAATATACAACAGGAACAAAAAATGTAATCGTTGCCGTAGTCGATGGTGGTATAGACGTAACCCACGAAGACTTGGTGGGAAACCTCTATGTGAATGAACTGGAAAAAAACGGAAAGCCTAACTTCGATGACGATGGTAATGGTTTCATTGATGATGTTTACGGCTACAACTTTGTTGAGGGCGATAATGTCGTTGGTGGCACGATAGAGCCTGATGACGAATCACACGGTACGCACGTTGCGGGAACTATTGCTGCACGCAACAACAACGGTAAAGGAGTCGCTGGTATTGCTGGTGGCGATGGAACTCCAGGTAGTGGAGTAAGGGTCATGAGTTGTCAGATTTTCAGAAAAAAGAATGAGCAGGGCGATGCGGCAGCAGCTATTAAGTACGCCGCCGACAACGGTGCTGTCATCTGTCAGAACTCATGGGGCTATCCCTCAGCTTCCGAAGTCACAGAAATGCCTAAGCTTTTGCAGGAAGCCATCGATTATTTCATTAAATATGCCGGTTGTGACGAAACTGGAAAGCAGAGATCCGATTCACCAATGAAGGGAGGAGTGGTCATTTTTGCCGCCGGTAACGAGAATAAGGAGTTTTCGGCTTACCCTGCTTGCTACGCTCCGACGATTTCTGTTTCAGCGATGGCATGGGACTTCAAGAGAGCCAGCTACAGTAATTATGGAAAATGGGTAACCATCATGGCTCCAGGTGGCGACCAAGAGACCTACGGAACAGAAGGAGGTGTTTTAAGTACCGTCTCTATGGCGAAGAATCCAAAGGGTTATGCATTTCTTCAAGGAACCTCAATGGCTTGCCCACACGTTTCAGGTATTGCTGCGCTTGTCGCGTCTTATTTTGGAAAACAGGGATTTACCAATGATGATCTTAAATCGCGTCTTGTCTCTGCATACCGCCCATTCAACATCGATGAAATGAATCCGATGTACAAAGGAAAGTTGGGAAAGGGATATATTGATGCTGAGGCTGCATTTGAATCTGACACCAAGATAGCCCCCGATAAGGTTGAGAAACTAAACCTTATCCCTGACTTCGTGGAAATCCGTGCAGAATGGAGCGTTGCTAAAGATGAGGATAAGACAGCCTCTTTCTACAGACTCTACATCAGTCCTAACGAACTCACGAAAGAGAATCTCAAGAACAAGACCTATCGAGAAATCAACGGTATTGGACATAAGCTGGGAGAGACACTGAAGTTCAACTTTGACAATCTACAGGACAACAAGGAATACCACATTGCCATTGTTGCCATCGACCGTTGGGGCAACATCTCGGAGCCTATCATTAAGAAGTGCAAGACAAAACTCAATCATACTCCTGAGGCAACGGGATTTCCCGAAGACGTTATCGAATTGAGCAACAACGAAAGAAAGACTTTCAGCTTCAACGTTGCTGATCCTGACGGACACAACTGGGACTTGAAGACTGCCGGCGATACAAAAGGCGTTTCATACACCATCAACAAATCAACGGTGAATATCACCATCGTCCCCGTTCTCGCAGCCGGCAACTATACTTGCAAATTCATTATCTCCGACGATCTTGGTGCTAAATTGGAAAAGAATCTCAGATTCTGCATTTTCAAATATATGCCACCGAAACTCGAAAAGCCATTCGACAATTTTATTATCGGACTCGATGAGGGCGTTGTGAACATTCCGTTGAAGGGGCATTATTCGGGCAGTGCCAACAAGGAACTGACCTACACGGTTAGTGCATCGAACAATAAGATTGCATCAGCCGGAATAAGCAACAACAACATTCAAATCAAGGCTTTGGCAAAAGGCACGACCCGTATCAGCGTACTCGCTTCCGACGGTAGGCAAAACTCATCGGAAGGCTCGTTCCAGCTTCGTGTCGTTGAGAGAAAGTCCGCTCCGGTCTATGCCGTCTATCCTATTCCGGTGAAAAGAGATATCAACGCTCTGCTCAACCCGGAGGTTAGCCAAGCAGAATTCATCATCTCATCAACCGTAGGTGAACGAGTGATGAAAGCCAATGTAAAACCCGACAGCAAGCATGTTGCCACACTGAATCTCGCCAGCTTGCGCTCCGGCACCTACAAGCTGACAGTGCATACAAACAAGGGTGATTTCAGCAAAATGTTCATTAAACGATAAATTCAACAGACATGAATTCAAAACACATGATAATCATAGCTTGTGCAGCACTTTTCGGTGCTACACAAGCGAAAGCCCAAGGACAATCCCTACCAATTCTAACGGCAAACCCTGATTCCAAAACAGCGAGCATGGGCAATGTTTCGGTTGCAAGCGATGGAATGTACCTTTACAATACTCCCTCGGCGTTCTTCAACACTGATAAAAGGTTTACAGCCGACGCCTCAGCCTCGTTGTATGAAAAAGAAGATGGCGCACAAGGATTATTCGGTTTGTACACAGCCACAATAGGTTACAAACTTTTTAAGCGGCACTCAGTATTTGGAGGTTTCAGGTATGCCGGCGGACTAAAATTCAACGGATACGACATGATGGGCGAACCAACCAAGGAATATAAACCCTATGATTGGACTATTGATTTGGGCTACTCTTACATGATAGGCAATGGGTTGGCTGCTTATGCTACCGGAGCTTTTATCTTCAGCCATCTTTCTAAGAATGCCTACGGCGGTGCTTTTTCGGTGGGACTATCCTATACTAAAGATAACCTCACAATGGCGAAAAGACCAGCCAACGTTATGATTGACGCCAAGGTGGAAGCTATAGGTCCTGACCTTGACTACGGTAATGGGCACAAAAGCTCAATGCCCACTCATGTTTCATTAGGAGGAAAAATGGAAGTTGATGTAACCGACATACACAAAGTAAGTGCAGCGTTGGCCACACGCTATTTCTTCCGACCCACAGACGCCAAAGTTTTCATGTTGGGTGGCGGCGTTGAATACACCTACAACAACTTGTTGTCAGTAAGAGCAGGTTATGAGTATGGCGATCACGACCTCAGTCATTTCACAATGGGCGCGGGAGTCAAATACCACAGCTTTCGCATCAATGGTGCTTATATGCTGAAAACCGGAGATGGTGGAAAAAGCTACTGCACCATTGGACTTGGATATGATTTCTAACAAAACAATTTATTCACAATCTAAAAATCAAATTATGAAAAAAGCATTATTCTCTATTTGTACATTGGCAATAAGTATTGCTGCTACAGCTCAGATTGTAACCGAGCCGGAAGGGAAGAAAATCGACAATATGTATCGCTATAGCGAATCTTGGGTGCGAGGATGGGTAAATTCAGAACCCGGTGTTTACGAAGGTTTGGTCTCGCAAATCATAGAAGGTAAGGATGGATGCCTTTATGTTTACAACCCACTCTCAGGTCTCGAAAGCAATTCTTGGATGAAACTTGACAAGACAGGAGAAGGAAAATATAAAGCTGTCTTCCCACAAAAATTCTATAAAGACAAGAGCGGTGGAGATGATGATTCGGAAAGAGGAACCGATAGAGTATTCACACTCAATCGTTTGGTCAATAAAGGTGATAATCAATATGAGGTGGTTGCACCGGATAAGAACTACATCGAGTTTTCATGGGATGGCTCGAAGCTTCAAATGGAAGGTATGGGCACCAAACAAGAAATATTGGGCATGGTGGATAATTCCGGCGTTTGGGATAGATTCTATGGCGATTGGAATATTACCATCAGCACGCTTGCATACAAGTTGCTGACCCCTCCCACAACAGGTGTGAAGAAACAATATACGTTCACGTGCGCCGAAGAAAGTTCACCACGTGTTATTGATGCAATTGCAGAAGGAAACGACCTGTATCTAAAGGGCATTTCAAAAAATCCGGCATTGGTAGACGCATGGGTAAAGATTACGTTAAATGGTAATAAGGCAACCTTGCTGACAAATCAGTATATGGGAACATCTGCCAAGGGTGATTTTGGCAAGTATTCAGGCGACCAAATGAAATATCATATTTTTGCTGCTGCTTTCAAAGATGCAACAACGATGGCCGATAGAATTGATTTTACAGTAGATACTGAAACGCAAAAACTTACCACCGGCAATCTGCTTAAGATGTTTTTGGGTCTGAGCAGTGAGACTAATAATCCATCGGATGATTATGAGGTATTTGGAAACATGACATTGACTCCATTCGTTCAAAAAGCCGCAAAGCCGGAGACACCAAAACTGTTCTATTGCAATGCTACGCCGAGTTACGATTACTCAACAACAACTACTATATTGGCTTTCTATGTAAACAATGCGGATGTAAATGGCAACTACCTCAGCCCGGACAAAATGTATTACAATGTTTATGTCAACGACAGTAAAGATCCCTTTAAGTTTATAAAGAGCGAGTACTTCTACATTGACGATGATATGACAAACATTCCTTTCAACTACCAAGACAAAAAGAATGATGACATCAAGTCGGATGGCAATCTACGCATCCTGCACTTCTATGATCCGGACATCACCAAGCTCTCACTGGTTATGGTCTATGATGATGGAGAAAATGTATTTAAGAGTGAGCCATTAGTTGTGCAACCAACCTCTGCCGGCATCGAAAGCACAAAATCGGACGAGCCTTGCAAGATGGAAGTTTACTCTGTTAACGGATATAAATTGAAGAAACTTCAAAAGGGATTGAACATCATAAAATATTCTGATGGAACAATGAAGAAAATATACGTTAAATGATTTTTAACCACTATAAAACAATAATGAGAGTGTACTTTCCGCCTACGAAATAATGACTTAATTGCAAAGATGGAAAGTTAATTGAAAGGCTGGATTCCAAGCGAGGAGTTCAGCCTTTAACTTAAATTATCCTTCGACCCCATTCCACTATTCAATATTGACGGCATCAATTTCCGTGCATTTTTATCGCAAGCAAAAACGTATTGCAGAAGGTGAGCTTTCACTGTGTCAAAGGTCATCTATTATCACTCAAAAGGTGAGCTTTCACAAGACGATATCTATACTGACGAAACTTTGCAACTCGGTTGCAAAAGATTCTCAGTAACTTTGCTGACAGAAACAACAAATAAAAATGGATATGAAAAGAAAACTGACAAGAATCGTTCTCACAGGAGCATTGCTTCTGGCTGCATGGCTGATTGACGAACGCACAGATTTGCCCATGTGGCAGACACTGATGCTCTACATTATCCCCTACTTCGTCATAGGCTACGACGTGATGGCGGAATCCATCGAAGGCATTATGGAGGGTAATCCCTTCGACGAGAATTTCCTGATGAGCGTCGCCACCATCGGAGCGCTGCTCATTGGTTTCCTGCCCGATGCCGAACCTCAATTCGTCGAAGGTGTGAGCATTATGATTTTCTTCCAACTCGGCGAAATGTTTGAGCACTATGCCGAGGACAAAAGTCGAAAATCGATTTCCGAACTCATGGACATCCGCCCCGATACGGCAACTGTGGAGCGCAATGGGACAACTCTCGACACCGCTCCAGACGATGTTCAGGTAGGCGAGACCATCGTTATCAGACCAGGTGAGAGGATTCCGCTCGACGGAAACATCACCGACGGAAGCTCAAGTCTCAACACCGTGGCACTGACGGGCGAGAGTGCGCCACGCGACGTCACGGTAGGCGATGAGGTCTTCTCTGGCAGCATCAACATTTCGGGACTGCTCAAGGTAAGAGTGGTGAAACCTTTCAGCGAATCCACAGCCTCAAAGATTATCAACCTCGTCGAGAATGCAGCCGGAAACAAGTCGAAGAGCGAGTCGTTCATCCGCCGCTTCGCAAGAATCTACACCCCGATCGTAGTCATGGCTGCAATATTGGTAGCCTTTGTCCCACCCCTTTTCCAACCAGACTACAGCTCGGCACTTTCAACATGGCTCTACCGAGCCCTCACCTTTCTCGTCGTGAGTTGTCCTTGCGCATTCGTCATATCCATTCCGCTCACATTCTTCTGCGGAATAGGTGGGGCAGGACATGAAGGTATTCTCATCAAGGGCGGCAACTACATGGAGGGACTGGCCAAGATAGGCACAATGGTATTCGACAAGACGGGAACGCTGACACACGGAGTATTCGAGGTCAAGGCCGTACACCCCAACGAACTCACTGAGAAGGAGTTGCTTCATATGGCCGCACATGTCGAACGGTTCTCCACCCACCCCATTGCCGCAGCGCTGCGCAATGCCTATCGTGACGAGAATGACGACTGTAAGATAGAAAACATTACCGAGCTGGCAGGACAAGGCATCAGAGCCAAGGTCAACGGAAGAACCGTCTGCGTGGGTAACGAGGCCATGATGGTGGCCATCGGGACGATGCCGACATCATGTCAACAATGCCACGAACTCAAGGGTACTACCATTCACGTGGCCATTGACGGGAGATACGCTGGGCACATCGTCATCGCCGACAAAGTAAAAGACGACGCTAAAGAAGCCATCGCCGCATTGAAGCAACTCGGAGTGAGGAAGACGGTGATGCTCACAGGCGACCGCAAGGAAGTAGGTGAGCACGTGGCAAATGAATTGGGCATCGACATTTGCCACTCTGAGCTTCTCCCAGCCGACAAGGTGGGGCATGTAGAACAGTTGTTGGGTGAAAAGACCGACGGGCAGTCGTTAGCATTCGTGGGCGATGGCATTAACGACGCACCCGTATTGACCCGCGCCGACATTGGAATCGCCATGGGTGGACTGGGAAGCGACGCAGCAATAGAGGCTGCAGATGTAGTGCTGATGGACGACAGCCCATCGAAGATTGCCAAAGCCATGAGAATCTCGCGACGAACCATCAGCATCGCCATGCAGAATGCCGTGTTCGCCATTGGTGTCAAAGTGGCTATTCTCCTGCTTTCCACTATCGGCCTGGCAACTATGAGTATGGCAGTATTTGCCGATGTAGGAGTCATGGTGCTCACCGTGTTCAACGCCATGCGGGCATTGAAGGGGAAAGCTGATTGAATCGCCTGTTCCACAGGCATGGACAATCGATAAAAGGACGAACAAAATACCTTTATGACTGCGTAGAGGATGTGAGAGAGCCTTGCCATTTATTGGATTTATTTAAATCTTATTACCACTGGAATGGCATTCTCTCTCACGAATAAACCGTAATTTTGTAGTCCAAAGCCATCCTTATGTCTGAAAAGAATCTATTGATTGTTTTACTCGTGCTCTGCAACTTCCAGGCAAACGCCCAGCAAGTATTGGTCTGCGACGGTGCGACCCGCTTTCCCCTGCGAGACGTGGAGACTCTTGCCGACGACAAGCCCGTAGGCAAAACAGATTACTTAGGACATATTGTGCTGCCTGAAAACTTCAGCACAGCAACGTTTCGGCGAAGGGGTTTCCATAATGAGAAGCTCAAACGCGAGGAAGTTCTCAGAGACACCGTATTCCTTTTCCCAGCCGAGCACTACCTCGACGAGGTCATAGTAACTGCAAAACAAATTGTTGACGGGAATGCACTCCTGAAAAGAATGCCCAAGAGGGATATACTGGAGAAAGCGCCTCCACATCCCATCAACGAGTTCGACTTAGGAATGATGCTCGACAGACGAAGAAGGCGAGACAAAGAACACGTCGAAAAGCTAAGAAAGATTTTCAAGAAGTTGGACGGAACTGACGTGGAAGACCCGATTTTGAGGGCCTACAATGAAACCAAGAGGGAACAAGAGAAGGAAAAGCAAAGAAAAAGTGCAAAGTAAACGATGACTTTGCACTTTTTGTTTCATGGACAATCAATCCGAATATATTTAAACTCCTATCGGTCATCAGAGCCTGTCCTGTTGTTATTTGTTTACTGAGCAGTCTGTTTGTCGTAATGATAAAGACACAGCAAGCTGAGGAGAGGGACGATGGCTAAGAAGCTGCCGACAAGCGTATGAAGTCAGCCGAGAAATTATATTGTCAACCTCGCATTGTGAAAATGTGCCTTATTGACCGATCTGAGCTATAGGCAAATCAAGCCTGCACTTCGGTCTCCGCATTATGAGGCTTGCTATTCTTGTGCTTAACCTTGAACTTCTCAAAACCTTCGCCGAACACTCCCATCACCTGACTTTGCGTAACGAAAGCATGGGGATCAATGTCGTCTATCATCCGGTAGAGCAAACCCGCCTCACGCCGGCGCGTAACGACAATCACAACCTTCGTACTCTTGCCACTGTAATAGCCCTTCGCGTCGATAATCGTACAACCACGATGCGGGGGAGTGGAGGAAATCATGTCGCAAATTTCCTGATAACGCTCGGAGATGATAAGGAACTGCACAGAACGACGTCCAGCATTGACAACCTGATCCAGCACTAAGGCTGTAATTATCAGACAAACATAACCGTAAATCACTTGATCCCAGCTTCGAAGAACAAGGTAACTGAGTGTCACGATGGTCATATCGACAAGGATAATCACACGTCCGAGAGAAATGTCACGGTACTTGTTCACAATGGCCGCTACGATATCGGAACCGCCTGAGCTGCCATTGTACGACAAACAGAAACCCAACCCCAAGCCACAGAAGATGGCCCCGATGAGAGCAGTCATGAACGGCTGGTCGTGAAGTATAGTAGGATTGGGCACAAACTGGCGAATCAGACCTGTTACCAGCGTCAGAACAATCACGCCATAGATAGTCTTGATACAAAACCGCAGTCCGAGTGTTTTCAGGGCAGCCGTCAAAAGCACTGCATTCATGACGAAGTAGGTAACATAGACCGGTGTTCCCGTTCCCCAATAGATGATGGAAGACAATCCGGCCACTCCGCCATTGCCAATGTGGTTGGGCAGAAGGAAGATGGTCCAGCCGATACCATAGAACAAACACCCAAGGGCAATCATGACATAATCGAGAATTTCCCTGTAAAGAACTTTTCTTGAAATCTTTATCTCCATAACAACGTTTTGTTAATTAGGCTGCAAATTTAGACATTAAATTGATAACAACCATCTTTTTTGCTATAAATTTTCAGATTGTAACTAATCTTTAACCATCATGAAAATACTTTGGTATAAGAGTATTACGACGAAACACATCGAAGACTTGCATCTTTTTGAATGCGTTTTGACATCTTTTTATCTCAAAGATAGAACCGTTTTCCGGAAAAAAGCAATCGGACGGACATAAAAAAGCTTAGAGCTTTTTTGAAGAAAAGTTAAGAACTTCTTTTAATAGCATTAGAAGCAAGCAGTTACTGATTCAAAAACTTACCCTCCATACGTTTGAAACGTACGGTAAAACAGGCGACAAACCGCCGTTTAGCGTTTATTCCCCTCTGCCGATTCTGTCGCTTGGCGAGAAACCGGTGTGAGCAATTTCTGATATTTCGGTTTATCGTTGAGCAACTGTACCGCCGCTTTCCATTGTTTATCAAACTGTAGGCTGTTCTCAATTGAGCCCCGTTGGAAATAATAGGACGACACCAAATCGGAAGTAAGTACCTGTTTCAGCGTCTGTTTGTTATAGTCCAAATCCTTTGAAAGGTTGTGGTTCAGTTTCTTGTCAAGGGCATCAAACTCTGCCTTAGCATCATCATAGTAACCTTCGAACTTGGCCAGTTTCACCAAGTTCTCCATGTATTTCTTGCTCTCACGGTCGTATTTGAAACCACTGTCCAGCACTGCTTGCTTGAAGCTCTCATAATCGTCATCGGAGATAATGAAAGTCTTGGCGGGGGCAATCGTCGGATGATTTTTGATGTACTGCAACTCCCAATTAAGCATCACTTCCGTAGAGTCTCTGCCAACGGAGGCGAGATAATAGGCAATATTGGGCAACGAATCAGGCAAGATTTCAATATCGGGCTTAATTCCACCACCATCTCTGACTTCACGCCCATTGGCCGTGTGGAAGAGGTGAGTGAGCGAATCAGGAACATGCTCTATGTACCCACCGTTGTTATGTTTGTAGTTGATGGCCTGTATGCAACGTCCGCTCGGAATATAATACTTGCTGGTCGTCAGTTTCAGATTGCCATTATAAGGTAAGTTCATTGGCGCCTGAACCAATCCCTTCCCATACGTGCGCGTTCCGAGAATTACGGCACGGTCGAGGTCCTGCAGACTGCCACTGGTAATCTCACTGGCGCTGGCAGTCTCTCTGTTGACGAGTACTACAATCGGCATAACAGTGTCAATAGGCTCAACAGCGGTTTTGTATTCCTTGTTGGCACGTTCGAGTTTACCAACAGTTTTCACCAATGTCAGTCCTTTCGGCACAAACATATTGACGATATCTATCGCCTCCTGTAAACTTCCGCCACCATTATTCCGAAGATCGAATACAAGCGAGGTCATGCCAGCACGCTTCATCTCAAGGAAAGCACGGCGGACTTCTTTCGCACAATCAGTCGTAAACGAGTTTAGGTTGAGATAGCCTATGCCATTTTCCTGCAATCCGTAATAAGGGACTGACGGCAGCTGAATGGCCTTACGTGTTATCTTGAAACTCATAGTCTTTCCAGTGGTTGGACGTTTGACCTTCAGTATAAAACGGGTGCCGGCATCGCCACGAAGGTGCTCGCTGACATAGGTCACAGGCTTGCCTGCCATGGTGGAATCGTCGATAGAGAGGATGATATCGCCTTTCCGCAATCCAACCTCAGCAGCTGGCATCTTCTCGTAGGGTTCGTCGATGACCACATTCTGCAGCGCCATGTTGTAACGGACAATCGCTCCAATGCCAGCATATTTGCCCGAAATCATCATGTTCAGGTCTTTCACCTTTTCCTCTGGATAATAAATCGTGTAAGGGTCGAGCGAACGGAGCATAGCATTGATTCCAGTTCCGACAACCTCGTCTGCATCAAGCGTGTCAACATACATCATTTCGAGGTACTTGTAGATGGCTGAGAAGGTTTCAAGATTCTTTGCCACCTTGAAGTTATGGTCTTTGGAGGCTGTGCCCTGTGCCATGACGGTAGAACAGAAGGCCAACAGCCACAATGCGAATGCCAGGAATATCTTTTTCTTCATAATTCAGAATATAATGAATACTGTCTCATCTGCCACATCCACCCGACGCAAAGTTGAGAATCGGCAGCGAATACGGTGTTGCAAAAATACACTATTATAATGGAATAATAAATAGATAGTCTCGAAAATTACAAAAAATTAGAGAAAGGTCACAACAATAGCCTTGCCTTCCAATGTGTATCCACCATCTATCAACACCGAGTCGTGCTTCCCCACACGCTGTCCGTCAACGACGATCTCATCGATGGCAAACAACAAGGTGCGCGTCTGTTCGTTGTCGGCATGAGCTCGCTCAACGACTCTGACCTCTACTTGCTGATCTGCCCGGAAGATGACATTGAAGTCAATCGCCCCCTTCGAGTTCTCCGAGCGCACGGCCTCATCACCTGAAAAGAGGAAAGGCTCTAACGGCGAAAGCTCGTATTTTCTTTCATCTCTAAAAAGCGTAAGACGGCCCTCCACGGGGAGGATGTATCGTTTATAACCGCTGAAGTCAGAGAAATCGCTCGAAGTGAGATCGATGACAGCCGATGAAATTCTGACATCGAAATTACGATCGGAAAGACTGCTTCCCTCCGGTGTTATATATAGTTCGCGCGTAATTCCACCTTTCCAAGTGTTGGTCTTATAATCAGCCTGATGAATGATTTTCATATTGTTTGTCTGTTTTGAACGTTCGTTAATACTACTAAGCTACTGCAAACTTACAAAAAATAAATGACAACGAGGCTGTACTGACCATTGAAGTTTAACAATTATCAGTGTCAGTTCAATAAGTATCCAGCAATCTGCATTCCTTATCCGACCGAAAGAATGTATATCATTGCGTCCCATAGCGTCCTAAATATTTTTTCGAAAACTCAAGAAACATCGCATAAATCATAAGACTTGACGTGTTTTCTTTCTATTCATATAGGGCGTACATCGCCAATTCGTATTCAGGTGGTGATAAACAGACGCCTGATAATGAACATTCTACCTAACCAGCACCATGAAATTATATTACAAAAAACTGTATTGGGGACGTACTTTGTAAACCATTGATAATCAAAATGATATTAATTGCGATCTAAAAGCTTATCTTTTACATTCCAATTCATGACCTATTGCAGCGCAAAAGGTAAGCTTTTAGAAAGTGAGGGCTAAGCTTTTGGGGGATGAATGAAGACAATTTTAGGACACTATTGTCCAATATCACATCAATTTTAGTGTTTCTCTAATTTTTTTTCCAAAAAGTTTGGATAATAAAAAAAAACGCTGTATCTTTGCACTCGCTTAAACAAAAAAGCATACCTGCTTCAGTAGCTCAGTTGGTTAGAGCACCTGACTGTTAATCAGGGGGTCGTTGGTTCAAGCCCATCCTGGAGCGCACAGACGGAAGTCCTTATCATAAGGACTTCCGTCTTTTTTCATAGACTTGCAACACAGGGCAGTTTCAGTACCAAAGTGTCGAAACCCAGTTGAGAATTGCGATGGAACCAAAGTTTCAGACATCAGCCAATTAGTCTCCAACCCACCAGTCTGTCCATGATTTTCGCCACGGACAATTAGTCCAAATATCAACATTATTGGCAAATTATTTTTTCTTTTGCCAATAATTGCTTATTTTTGCATTAAATAAAACAAAAAAAACATGCAGGAAACGTGTCATTATTCAGTCCTAATTCATGAACAGGCAAGGAAGTATGGAGCCAAGCCAGTATTGACTTTCCGTAACTTTGGCAGCCTAAAATGGAAGACAGTGTCCTGGAATCAGTTCTCATTGCGCGTGAAACAAGTGTCGAACGCACTGTTGAACCTTGGCCTGAAGCCACAAGAGAAGATTGCCGTGTTCGCACAGAACAGCATTCAATATCTATACACAGACTTTGGAGCTTATGGTGTGAGGGTTATTACCATTCCTTTCTATGCCACCAGCTCGGAACAGCAAATACAATACATGATTCAAGATGCCGGAGTTCGCTACCTGTTTGTAGGCGAACAAGAGCAGTACGACAAGACTCACCGCATCTTTGCGCTCTGTCCGACATTGGAGCGCATCATTATCTTTGACCCAAGCGTGCGTATCAGCACACACGACCCACACGCACTGTTCTTCGAAGACTTCCTGAAGCTGGGCGAGGGCTTCCCCCGACAGTCTGAAGTAGAGAAGATAAGTGCGGAAGCCACAGAAGAGGACATCTGCAACATTCTCTACACCAGTGGCACAACGGGCGAGAGCAAGGGTGTCATTCTCACCCACGGCATGTACAAAGCAGCAATGGAGGCCAACGGTTTGTGCGTCCCCGTGACGGATAAAGACCGCGTAATCAACTTCCTACCTTTCGCACACATATTCGAAAAAGCATGGGCCTACCTGATTTTGACATTCGGCGGAGAGCTGATTATCAACACCTATCCGAAGGAAATTCAGGAAAGTATGCGTGAGACGCATCCCACTTGCATGGCTTCTGTACCCCGCTTCTGGGAGAAAGTTTACATTGCCGTCAAGGAAAAAATAGAGAAATCGAGCGTTATCCAACGAAAGGTTTTCGAACATGCTCTGTCCGTGGGGCGAAAGCGGAACATCACTTACCTGAGCCGAGGCAAACGTGTTCCCATTCATTTGGAAATGGAATACCAACTGGTGAACAAGACCATTCTAAGCCTTGTCAGGAAACAGCTGGGGCTCGAGAATGCCAATCTGTTCCCAACGGCAGGCGCATTTGTGCCGCCAGAGGTCGAAGAGTTTGTTCACAGCATAGGGTTGAACATGCTTGTGGGGTACGGTCTGACTGAAAGCCTTGCCACAGTGAGTTGCGACCACAAGGACAAGCCCTACACAGTGGGCTCGGTAGGGCGACCGATTCACAACATAGAGATAAAGATAGGCGAAGATGACGAGATACTGCTGAAAGGCCCAACAATCACACCGGGTTACTTCCAACGCGAGCACATCAACAACACAGCTTTCGATAAAGACGGATTCTTCCACACTGGAGATGCTGGCTATCTGAAAGACGGAGAGCTATTCCTAAAGGAAAGAATCAAAGACCTATTCAAGACGTCAAACGGTAAATACATTGCGCCTCAGATGGTCGAAGGCATGCTACTGGTCGATAAATTCATTGACCAAGCTGTCGTGATTGCCGATCAGCGAAAATATGTATCAGCATTGCTCGTTCCTGAATTTAGAGTTCTGGAAGAATGGGCCAAAGACAACGGCATCGCATTCGAAAACCGCGAAGACCTTTGCGACAACATCTGCGTTCAAAAGATGTACAAGGAGCGCATCGACACGCTTCAACAACGATTGGCGTCTTACGAACAGATTAAGACGTTCACCTTGCTGGCTCATCATTTCTCAATGGAGTCAGGAGAACTTACCAACACACTGAAGCTGAAACGCTCTGTCATCAACAAGAATTTCAAAGACATCATCGACAAGATGTACGAGGATTAAAGGGCTATTGACCAAGAATTAAAAACAAAAGAAGTGATTACAGCCGACCAACTGAAAGACGTGACAGAGCGAGTTGAAGCTCTGCATCGCTATCTGAACATAGATAAAAGAAAGATTGAGTTCGAAGAGGAACAGCTCCGCACACAGGCGCCCGACTTTTGGGAGGATGCCGAACGTGCGCAGGAGCAGATGAAAAAGGTGAAAGGCATAGAGAAATGGCTGAAAGGCTATGAGAATGTGCGCACGCAGAGCGACGAGCTGCAACTGGCTTTCGACTTCTACAAGGACGAGCTGGTCACCGAAGAGGAAGTGGATGCTGCCTATACGAAGGTGGTGGCAGCCATTGAGGACCTTGAACTCATGAATATGCTCCGCCAGGAGGAAGACCCGATGGAGTGTGTGATGAAAATCAATTCAGGCGCTGGTGGCACTGAGAGTCAGGATTGGGCATCGATGCTCATGCGTATGTATATGCGTTATGGAGAGGCGCACGGCTACCGTGTTACCATCTCCGATATTCAGGACGGCGATGAAGCCGGCATCAAGAGCGTGACGATGAAATTCGAGGGCGGCGAATATGCCTACGGGTTCCTCAAAAGCGAGAACGGCGTCCACCGATTAGTGCGTGTCAGCCCATTCAACGCACAGGGCAAGCGCATGACGAGCTTTGCCAGCGTGTTCGTTTCTCCACTCATCGACGACTCAATAGAGGTATATGTCGATCCGGCACGCGTTAGCTGGGACACCTTCCGCTCAGGAGGCGCCGGCGGACAGAACGTGAACAAGGTGGAGTCGGGTGTGCGTCTGCGCTATCAATACGAAGACCCCGACACTGGAGAGCATGAAGAAATACTCATCGAGAATACCGAAACACGCGACCAACCCAAGAACCGCGCCAAGGCTATGCAGCTCTTGAAATCGCAACTCTACGACCGTGCCATGAAAAAGAAGATGGAAGCACAGGCGAAAGTTGAGGCCTCGAAGAAGAAAATTGAATGGGGAAGCCAGATTCGCAGCTATGTGTTTGACGACCGCCGCGTGAAAGACCACAGAACCAATTATCAGACATCTGATGTCGATGGAGTGATGGACGGAAAAATCGACGGTTTCATCAAAGCCTACCTGATGGAATTCCCTGTAGAGGAATAACAATCGTCTCATCTTATCACAGAAAAGACAAAAGCATTTTTAAGCTGAATAAATACATATATAATCAATTCAACTATGAGCGATAAAAGAAAATTGTATCAGAAGCAACGCGAAGCACGACAGGAAAAGCAGGCAAAGAACGTTATCAAGTGGATTATCATCACGCTGTTAATACTCGGATTGGCGTATGCTGCCTACTCTATCTACCTTTATAGCTAATGAGCGGAGTCGAGATTGAAAGGAAATTTTTAGTCCACAAGTCAGCAGATTGGAAAAAATCTGCACACACCTCGCACCATATTCAGCAGGGATATTTCGCTGCCGTCAATACGGTGCGCATCCGTATTCAGGACGACAAAGCCTTCCTGACCATCAAAGGGCCGTCGCGAAACGGCGGACTGTCGCGCTACGAGTTTGAAAAAGAAATCACACAAGAAGAGGCCAAGCATCTTTTACGGCTTTGCGAGCCAGGCATCATCGACAAACGACGCTACCTTATCGAACATGAAGGACACACTTTTGAGGTCGATGAGTTCTATGGCGACAACGATGGGCTGGTGATGGCCGAAGTAGAATTGAACAGCGAGGAAGAAGCCTTCGAAAAACCAGACTTCATCGGCATGGAGGTCACGGGTGACCGCAGATTCTACAACTCGCAGATGCGGCGCAATCCATTCAAGATCTGGCGCGATACTTTGCCACAAGAATACCGATAACAAAGGCTATTGCTGCTCCGATGGTATCGGCAAGAAAATCCAACCACTCACCACTGCGATTTCCTCCAGTACAATAGGCTTGCAGAATTTCGATGAGTCCACCCATCAACGAAGGCATGAGAAACACCCATAATGCAAGTTTCTTTGCACCCGAATAGCCGTAAGCGTTAAAATATTCCAACGCTATGCAGACACCCAAGCACAGATAAAGAATGATATGCGTCCATTTATCAATGAGACTGATATTCTGAAGAGGAGTGTCGGGAACATTGATGAAGCAGAGAACAAATATCGCAATGATGATGTTGGTGGTGAAAGGAAATTTACGAAGTACTCTCATCGGACTGAATTTATTTTGTAAGTACATTGCAAAGATAAGAAACATTTTGCAATTCCCGAACCTAAGATTTGATAATCTGACCCCGAACACTAAAATACCATGAATTTAAGAGAGTTTTTCTATTTACAAAAGTCAGACAGAAAAGTAGTAATCTTTCTCCTGACACTGGCTGCTGCTGCCATCTCTATCGTCTATCTCTTGGGAGATAAAAACACACGGACCATTGGAGATTCTGAAAACGAGACTTCAATCCTTGGCCTTGACAACACGACGAAATACGGAAAACCGAAAGAAAACGGTTATTACGAATTGAGGGACGGAAGAAGAGTGGAGCTCTTCCCTTTTGATCCGAACACCGCCGACAGCACACAATTGAGCCGACTGGGACTTGCCCCCTACCAAATTCGCAACATCTACAAATACAGGGCAAAAGGAGGTGTTTACCGATCGCCACAAGATTTCGCCCGCCTCTATGGACTCACACGCAAACAATACCGAGCCTTGGAGCCGTATATTATGATAGGCGATGACTATCAGCCCGCCTTCACAATGGAATCAGTGAGAGCCTACCACGAGAACAAGATCGCCGAAAGGCAGCGGGTACACGACGCCTACGAGGCTTATAAGGCACAAGATGCCTACAAGCCCTATAAGGAGTACGATCGCGACACCATTCGCTATCCGCTGAAAATCAAAGTCGGCGAATACATTAATCTTGCCACTGCCGACACCACGATGCTGAAAAAGATACCGGGTATAGGGTCAGGATGGGCACGGGCCATCGTAAGCTACGGACAGCGCCTTGGCGGTTACGTATCTGTGGGACAGTTGAAAGAGATTGAGGGCTTTCCTAAGGAATCGCTCCCATTCTTCAAGGTGGTTCATCCACAAACGCAAAAGATGAATCTGAACAAGCTTTCGGTTGCACAGATGCGCCGTCACCCTTATATCAACTTTTATCAGGCAAGGGCAATCTATGACTACCGTAGGCTGAAAGGTAAGATTACCAGTCTCACCCAACTGCGACTCCACAAAGACTTTCCACCAGAAGCCATCGAACGACTGGGTCCTTACGTTACATTCTAACGATGGCGATGTTTATCTCTAAGTAAGCCATCATATAATTCTAATCCTCCGAAACATTCCATCTCACTTAAACGTAAGCATCCAATATTAGCCGTCTTTCACACTAACAAATAACCCTTATATGTCTG
>ERZ1673749.685-NODE-685-length-33299-cov-16.093310_pt1 | contig 33299 bp, 31 predicted proteins | sample MGYA00580204_ERZ1673749 | MGnify/ENA primary metagenome ERZ1673749 (study PRJEB41218, sample SAMN15661745) | gut metagenome | host: Homo sapiens | place: Canada: London | collected 2015-08-20/2019-03-30 | study: EMG produced TPA metagenomics assembly of...
GTGTGAATTCTTCAAATACGTTTTATAATTTTGCACTTGCTGGTTGACTCTGCGGCAATATGACGGGTGTGTTGGTCAGATACTTTTCCATCGAATTGCCCATTTGGTTGGCAATTTCTTTGTTACCTTTGTAGTCTGCTTTTGTAATGGTTCGCTCCAACCGGTAGCCGGTATTGGTTTTATCCAACACGACGTAACGAGTAGAAGTGGTTACGCCAAACTCTTTGTTGCCAGCCCCCATAGGCAATTCCATTTTTATATTACTAACTGTTTGATAAACAGTTGTGTCTCCTTTGTTAAAGTTAGCCTTGATTGTCGTTTGCGCCTCTGTCGTGACTGCTATACCTATAGCAAGAATTGAAAAAAGAATAGTTTTCATATAGTTGAAATTTATGTTATTAATATTTCTCTTGTTTTTCTATGATTCAAATTAGAGTTCTCGACATCAAAAATACGACTATTACTTGATAATGCCAAATAAATAGTGTGAAAAAGAAACCCGTGAGCAAAAACTTTACTCACGGGTTCCTTAATTTATACTTGGGGATTTAATATGCACGTGCTATTAAAACCCTATATTTCGCTGGTTTACCACTTACCATATCGACACCCTCTGTTTGCTCAAACATAAAGGGTACGCATCGAATAGTAGCCTGTGTTTCTTCCTTGATTTTATCTTCAGTCTCAGTTGTGCCATCCCAATGGCAGAGGAAGAAGCCCCCATCTTTGACTTTTGCCTTAAACTCTTCATAGTCGTCACACTCATAAATGTGTGCGTTGCGAAAGTCAACAGCTTTTTTATAGATATTCTTCTGAATTTCATCAAGAAGATTTCTCACATAATCAACAATCCCGTCAAAGCTAACACTTTCTTTTTCAAGAGTGTCACGACGCATTACTTCTATGGTATTGTTCTCCAGGTCACGACCACCCATTGCAAGGCGTACAGGAATACCTTTTAGCTCATAGTCAGCAAATTTGAACCCAGGACGCTTGTTGTCCGCATCGTCAAATTTAACGGAGATTCCAAGATTACGCAACTGCTCGATAACTGGTTGTAACTTGTCAGAGATTGCTTTCAACTGTTCATCACCTTTGAAAATTGGAACAATGACAACCTGAATAGGTGCAATCTTCGGAGGGAGCACAAGACCGTTATCATCAGAATGTGTCATAATGAGTGCGCCAACAAGACGAGTACTTACACCCCATGAAGTCGCCCAGACATATTCTGGTTTGTTTTCTTTGTTCAAGAAAGTTACATCAAATGATTTGGCAAAGTTCTGACCTAAGAAATGAGATGTCCCACTCTGGAGGGCCTTTCCATCCTGCATCATTGCCTCAATTGTATAGGTGTCCAATGCCCCAGCAAATCGTTCGGTTTCACTCTTTACACCTTGAATCACAGGTATTGCCAGCCACTGTTCGGCAAAGTCTGCATAGACTTTAAGCATACGCTTTGTTTCTTCTTCTGCCTCCTTGCGTGTGGCGTGGGCGGTATGGCCTTCCTGCCAAAGGAACTCTGAGGTTCTAAGGAAAGGGCGGGTTCTCATTTCCCATCTCATCACGTTGCACCACTGATTGCACATCAATGGTAAATCGCGATATGAGTGAATCCAATTCCTATACGTATTCCAAATAATAGTTTCACTTGTTGGACGAATAATCAATTCTTCTTCCAACTTGGCTGATGGATCAACTTCAACAGCATTTCCTTCTTCATTGGAGCGGAGACGATAGTGGGTAACTACAGCGCATTCTTTGGCAAAGCCTTTCACATGTTCTGCTTCGCGCGAGAGAAAGCTCTTTGGAATGAGTAATGGGAAATAGGCATTTTGCACACCTGTTTCTTTAAACATTTTATCAAGTTGAACTTGCATCTTTTCCCAGATTGCATAGCCGTATGGTTTAATGACCATACATCCTCTGACGGCCGATTGTTCTGCTAAATCAGCCTTGATGACCAAGTCGTTGTACCACTGAGAGTAATTATCGGCTCTCTTGGTAAGATCTTTGAGTTCTTTCGCCATAAATATTTTATTTTATACTTTTCAACAATAAAAATAGGGATTTCCTTATTCAAATTAGGTATTTTCCCTTAAAAAACAGAGTCTATTAGCTTAACTTTGTGCAAAATTACAAAAAAATGTTGGCAAATGCCGCATTGTAATCCATTTTGTTATATCTTTGTGAAAGATGACATAAGGAAAAGGGTAGGGAAGGGCGAGAACATTCTCAAAACACATTGTAGGAAACAACAATTTAATGGTACATTGATTAGTAATAAATAAAGAATAAGATAATAAAAAATCAACAATATTCTGCTTTAAAATTTAGTAAGAAATAGATTTTTAACAATCAATTTTTAATAATATAATATTTAAGGTTATGAAGAGTTTAAAAACAATTGCAGCAGGTTTATGTGTGTTGACACTTGTGTCAAGTTGCGCTACAAAACAAGGGACAGGAAGTTTGATAGGTGCTGGCGGTGGTGCGGTCCTTGGTGGAATCGCAGGTAATATAATTGGGAAAAATACTAAAGGTACGATGATAGGTGCAGCTATCGGCGCTGCCATTGGTACCGGTGCTGGCACTCTTATTGGTCGTCACATGGATAAAGTAGCACGTGAGACAGCTGCCCAAGTTCAAAATGCCAAGGTTGAAAAAGTGACAGATGCAAATGGTTTGGACTGTGTTAAGGTTACTTTTGATTCTGGTATTCTTTTTCCATTGAATAGCTCTACACTGAATTCTGCTTCCAAGAAAGAATTAGCTGATTTTGCAAAAGTTATGCAAAACAATGATGATTGCGATGTTGCAATTCAGGGTTACACTGATGCTTCTGGAAATGACGGAATCAATATTCCTTTATCAGAAAAGCGTGCTCAAGCAGTTTCTTCCTATCTACGTTCACAGGGCGTTTCTTCCTCACAGATACGTACAGTTGAAGGCTTAGGAAGTTCAAATCCTATTGAGAATAAGACCATTAGCGAAAAGAACCGCAGAGTTGAAGTTTATATGTATGCATCAACGGAAATGATTAGTGCAGCGCACAAGGGCACTTTGAAGTAAATAAAAATAATTTCCACAAATAATCGAGTAGGGGGTAAACACTAATCATAGGTGGCTATCTCCTACTTTCGTGTTAATAGACATTTATCTATGACAAGTCAGACGCAACAGTAGTGTTCCTTAAAAGTGTGTAATTCATCTTTCCTTTCTCTGTACTTCCACTGTTATTTTATTCTTTTCTTTCCAGTTTTTGAATTGATATATTCTCCTTTCATATGTTGTCTTTGTTTCCTCCATCGCCACGGCTGCCAGGAGGAAGATGACAGACTTCTCTGATGGCATGGATGTTCTCATTTGGATGGTTCTCCTGTACTTCCTGTTGCGCCTTTAGGACAGTACCGACGCAACTTGCTATGAGATATTTCTCCGCTTCCCGACAAACATCAGCATCCGCAAGTGTAAACCTTCTTGTAGTTGCGGTATTAATTCACGACAGGAGTCATTGTCAGCAAGTTAGCAACTTTGCTGACATAATCGATCCTTCTCAACATCTTACAGATCACCTCAACACTCGATATAGAAATCGCTTCCGCTTTTTCTCAGTAATGACTTTGCGTATAAAAGTGCCTCGTCTTTCATGGGTTCATTAGAAGGCGGTGTACTGCTTGTTGTTTGAGTTCTTTTTTGCTCCCTTGTATTTCTCCAGTCGTTTGCGCAAGGTACGGTTCTCCGCCAGCAACTTTTCCACATTACGGCGCAAGTTGTCATTCTCCGTATGCATCGCATCCATGGCCTCCTGTTTTGATGCCTTCTCAGAAGTCAGTCTTTTAAACGCTTGCAATATATCCTTAACTTGCTCATTTATAAGTACAAAGATACGAATGATATTTGATATATGAAAGTAAAGAACGTGTTTTTTATTGATAATCATAGCCTTACCATACTGTTGATAACCGTGGCCTGGCCTATGGTCAAATTAGTGCTAAGACAAAATTAGTCATTTCAAATATTGCTGAATAGTTACCCAGGATATTTCTTTTCCGTTAATAAATCACAATTTTATAAATCTTCATACTAAGATATTAATCTAAATATAAATTTCGTATTATCTTTGTATTATATATTAAGTATAAACAAATTATGTAAATATCTACAAACAGCCAGCAATTGATTAGAAATCAATAGGATGCTGAAAACCAATTAATGAGATTAGATTATTTCCAATATTTACCATATCAATAAATTCTTTTACTGATAAAATGTTTTATGACAAAAATTGATAGCCAAAAAAGAATCGTCCGAAACATGATTTCACTTTATTCAAGGCATAAAACTGGAACTTACAAACTAAATGGTAGTTATAAAGAATTGGCAGAATATTGTGAACGACGCCTTGACCACTGTTATTGGGGGAATAAAAAACCATCTTGTAAAAATTGTTCAATACATTGCTATAATAAAGCCAAGCGAGAAGAAATAAAAAAAATAATGAAATGGGCGGGGCCAAGAATGATTATTTATCATCCCATTCAAGCAATCAGACACCTATTTAACATATAATCACAAATTAATTTTCAATTAATAATATGATTAAGAAAAAGACAATTACTGAGAGTCTATTTTCATTCTCCTTAAGTGTTTTGACTTTTATTTCATGTGGATCTATCCCTAAGTCTGAGAATATGGATTTAAACGTATCAAAATTTGAAGAATATATCAATAAAAACGATGTACAGTTGGTTGATGTAAGAACACCTGAGGAATATGTCGAAGGACATTTAGCAAAATCAGTCAATATTAACGTGCTGGATTTAAAATTTGAAGAGAAGGCATTGAGTTTGTTGGATAAAAACAAAACAGTAGCAGTCTATTGTCGTTCTGGGAAACGCTCTGCTGCCGCATCAACTAAACTTAATATGGCAGGTTTTAAAACTATAAACCTTCTTGGTGGCATTATTTCGTGGGGCCAAGCCACTAAACCTATGGTAAAATAATTTTATAATGTTTTGCTTACTAATTTAAATACTCTTTTTCTATTTATCATAATCATGATTATTTACAAAAATAGTATATTTGCTCAAACTTTAATATAATTCTTATGTCATTACAATCAATTTTAGGCCGTGTCTATTCTAAAAAGGCTTTATTCATTACTATTAGTATTATTCTTAGTACTGTATTATTCGTTTGTGCTTGTGTGCATCTTCACAAGGTTAATGAACTTTCTCTTAAAACTGATTATCATAATCCTGTACTCGTTATCTTAGTAACCTTATGAACGAATTACGTAACTTACAACGTTGTGAACATCCAAACCGTATAATTAACCCCTATACTCACGAGGTTATGTACGTACCTTGTCGCACTTGTAATAGCTGTTTAAATCAAAGGTCTAACCATTGGAAAAAACGTGTTAATGATGAGTGTACAAAGTATCGTTATGTAATGTTTTTTACGCTTACATATTCTAATGATAATTTACCGTTGTTTTTACCTTTTTCTAATGATGATGGTACAGTAGATTGGTATTCCAATCGTGATGGTTCTAAGTTTAATGAAAATGATAAATTACAAGATTCTGAAATATATCCTATACGTGTTCAAAATTCCAATATTGTAGGTATTCCGTATGTATCTAAATACGATATAGTTTGTTTTGTTAAGCGTTTCCGATCTCATATACATTATTTTTTTAAAAAACATAATATTACAGAAAATGAAAAGATTCGTTACTTCATCTGTTCCGAGTATGGACCTCGGACACTACGTCCGCATTATCATGGTTTGTTTTTCTTCGATTCCGAAACTATCTGCCGAGAGTTCAGTACGTTCATACGTAAAGCTTGGTCGTATGGTAATCAAGACTACAGCCTTGTCAACTCATCAGCCCCCTCGTATGTGGCGAAATACATTAACGGCTATACTCGTTTGCCTAAAGTTCTACTCACTGAATATTCGAAGCCGTTCCACCTCTCAAGTAAAAACCCTTGTATCGGATATTGCAAGGATGATGAGAAAGAGGTATTTAAAAACTTCAATAATGGATCTTATGGATATAATAAATTTGACAAAGATTCCCAACAATTTTATTTTGTTGCACCTCCCAGTTATGTTGAAAATCGATACTTCCCGAAATGTCGAGGATTTAGCTCTTTATCTTATTTTGAAAAATTACGAATATACTCTTATGCGTATGACCTTACAAAAGACCAACAAATAGACCGGTCTTTTGTTGGAAAGCTTGTATCTTCTCAATTTGAATCAGGTGTTGATCGTCATGCAACTTTTGCCTGTTTAAAGTATTGTTTGTTGTTTGGTATTACTCCCGTTGATTATGTTCGTAATCTTGAATTATATTATAGTTCTAAGGAATTGTACCAACTTGGACTACATTATACCTATCAACAACGGTATATTGATGATTATCATTTGCCAATTTCTAATCTCTTAAGTTTTGATTTAACCAGTTATGAACGTTTACCCTATTACAAGCATGATTTTAATACCTCACCTCTTCGAGATATTTTTTTATCTTATGGTGTTAATTCTCGTATTCTCTATGATTCTGACGGTATTATTGTACCCGAATATGTTGAAAGTCTTAAGCAAGAAAATACAGACTTTTACCGTAAAAATGTTTTATTTAATCAAAAAGTTCATACAGATTCACTTAAATCTAAAACGTTAAATGAATCTATTAACCCTTTAATATTCACTAATTTAATTTAATTGTTATGGGTGTTTTTAAAATTCCAACTCCGAATCCTACCTTACCAAAAAATGGATTTGATTTATCTTCCCGTCGTGTGTTCTCTGCTCCAGCTGGTGCGCTTCTACCTGTTGGCTGTTGGGAAACTAATCCTAATGAGCATTTTCAAATAAGTGTTCAAGATCTTGTTAGAACTCAACCTCTGAATACTGCTGCTTATACTCGATGCAAAGAATATTATCATTTTTTCTTTGTACCTTACAAATCTTTGTGGCGCTTCTCTGATCAGTTCTTCACAGGTGTTTCAAATGGTGATTCTGCTTTCACTGTTCCAATTTTTAAGTCTGCAAATCAGCCTATTGATTATAATGATAAATTTAACTGGACTCCTAAAACTTTGCCTCATTTTAATTTCGGTAAATTACTTAAACGTTTTTATGAAGGTCAAAGAAAAGATGCCCTCGGTTATTCCTTTAGCAATGGTGCTTTTAGGCTTCTAAATCTGCTTGAGTATGGTGTAACTTGTGATGGTGAAGCTGTCGATAATTCTGTGTTTGGTTCTTCAAGTGGTTCTATAAAATATATTAAAAATCCTACTGATAATAAAGGACTTAATTGTACTCCTAATCCTTTCAGACTATTTGCTTATCAAAGAATTTATAACGATTTCTATCGTAATCAAATCTGGGAAAAATCTGATGTTATTTCTTTTAACTGTGATTATGCCCAAGATGATGAACATCTAGATTTAACACTTGATACCCTTGAATCTGCATGTACCTTACGTTACCGACAATGGCCTAAAGATTGGTTAACAAGTTCAGTTCCTTCCCCTAATTATAATGAAGGTATTTTTAATTTGCCTTTTTATTTAGGTAACAAAGGTATTTCTGTTATTCGTGATTCTAACGGAGATGGTGTTTTTTTTGATAATAAAACTGATTTACCTTCTCTTGATGGTGTTACTCCCCTTGATCGTTCTAATAATTTATCCGTTAGTGATATTCGAGCTGCCTTTGCCCTTGATAAGATGTTGGAAGTAACTCGACGTGCTAATGGTCTTGATTATAGTAGTCAGATAGCTGCTCATTTCGGTTTTAAAGTTCCTGAATCCCGTCGCCATTGTGCACAATTCATCGGTGGTTTCGATAATCAAGTAGTTGTTGATGAGGTAACTGCTACTGCTAACGGTACTGTATCTGCTGGTTCTTCTTCTTCCTCTTCTGTTGTTGGTCAAGTCTTTGGTAAAGGTATTGGTTCAATGAATTCTAATACTATATCTTTTGATACTAAAGAACATGGATTAATAATGTGTATTTATTCAGTTGTTCCACAAGTTGACTATAATAGTTTTTATATGTCTAATTTTAATCGAAAACTTACACGTGAGCAGTTTTATCAACCTGAATTTCAAGACCTTGGTTATACTCCTTTAAATGGTTTTGATATGGTTATGGTTTCGGGTGATCCATCTAATACTTTCGATAATAATAGTATTCTTGGTTTTGTTCCTCGATATCAAGAATATAAATGTGGTCGTGATATTGTATTTGGTGAATTTATGTCCTCTAAATCCTTATCCGCTTGGACAACTCCACGTACTGATTTTTTCAGGACTAAAGCTAAGTCAGTTTCTTTAACTCCTGCTGATCTTATGATTGATCCAAAAGTTTTAGATTCTGTTTTTTCTGTCGCTTATGATGGTCACCCTAAATTCGACCAATTTCTTGTTAATTCATTTTTTAATATTAAAGCTGTTAGACCTATGTCTGTAACCGGTCTTAGTTTAATTTAATTTATTGTTTATGAAATCATTTAATGATATTCGATCCTCTGTCTTATATGGCAATCAAAGTTGCATCGTTTCTATTAATATTTATCCTACTTCTGTTAATTCAATTCCTACTGGTGAATCAATTGTTGATGATTCCCTTGTTTCTCTTATGTCTCCTGTTAATCCTCTTACTGGATTTCGTGATGATACATTAACTCGCCTCATGTCTCCTAATACACCAATTAAAGAGCGTGAGTTTATTCTCAATAATCTTGCACATCTTAAAGGTTATGATTCACCAGCATCATTAACTGTACAGGATATTTTGGAAGTACTTCCATCTCGTTACATTCAAGATCCTGTTGAAATCTCTCGATATGAAGAGTATATTAAATCAATGCTAGATGAATTGAAGCAACCTAAAGATGATGTTGTACCTCCTACTTCTGAATCTGATGATTCTTCTTCTGATCCTGTTCCTAATAGTTCTGAATCTTCGGATTCTTAGTTTTTTTCATTTTTTATTTCCCCTACTCTTTAATGAGTAGGGTTTTTATCTTAAAATTATATGTTATGTTAGATATTATTGATTTTATACTTAGCTTTATTCATTCAGTATTTACTTATCATTCTGATTGTCAGCAAGCTATTGTTCCCGCTGTTGCTGCTGCCTTAATTGGTGGTGGTGCATCTGTTCTTGGTAGTATATTTGGAGGTGTTTCTCGTAATAAAGCCCAGCAAGATGCAAATCGTACAAATTTACAAATTGCACGTGAGACTAATCTGCAAAATTGGAATATGATGACATACCAAAATCAATGGAATGAGGCTCAAAATGCAAAGATGTTAGCTTATAATACTCCATCTGAACAGATGAAACGTTATGATCAAGCCGGTATTAATCCCTATTTGGCTGCCTCTCAAATTGTTCCAGGTAACCAACAATCTGCTTTGACCTCTGCCCAAGCCCCAGCAATGCAAGCTGCACAGGTGCAACCAGTCACCGGTATGGCTGATGCTATTCAAAATTCTATATCCTCTGCTGCTGATAGTATGCTAAAGATTGCCCAAGCACGTGATATTAATATGGATTCCGAGTTAAAGCGCCTTGCTTTTGACTCTGATCTCGAAGGACGAAAATTTCGCAACAAAAGTGATCAATATGATTATCTGCTTAAAAAACAAGGTTATGACTTTAATTTTGAAATGCAACCACTTGATAAGATGTTAAAACAAATGTCTATCAATCAAGTATCTGCTCAAACTAAGAATGTTGAACAACAAACTAAATTACTTGAAGTTCAAACTAAACTTGCTGATTTTGATCTTGGCTTCAAAAATAAACATGCTGAGGAACAGTTTAAAGCAGAATTAGCAAATATCATTTCTCAAACTAATCTAAATGATGAATCTGCTAAAAATATTATGTATGATCGCACTGTATTTAAACCAAAACAATTAACTTTGCAAAAGGAACGTAATAACATTGATTGGATGAACGCTGGTACAAATCGAATGAATGCACATACAAATAGGATGAATGCAGTATCTAATCGCATATCTGCTAACGCTTCTATGTTTAATGCTCGTACTGGACGCATGGATGCTTATACGCATTCTGCCCAAGTTGCTCAAGGTATTATTGAAAGTGCTGAACGTACTACTGGTATTAAGTTAGATAATAAACAAAAAGGTAAGCTAATACCTTTTATTGTTGGTTCTGCTAAAGAAGATTATAATACTAAACGTAATTCTAATTATTGGGAAAATCAAATTTACAATGATCGAATATCAAATAAATTTTCTTCTTTTGGTTGGGGTTTATATGATTCAGGTCGTAAATTTATGTCTGATTACTCACCATTTAAATTTAGATAATATGAATGAAAAAGACAAATTATTAAAATTAATTCGTTATCTTATTATTGGATCTGTTCTATTTTTCTTTTTGACGGTTATAATGATGACTTGTTCTGTAACTCGTTGATTTACTTAGCACTTACTTAATTGTGAGTGCTTTTTTTAACTGCGTCTGCGCCATTACAGGGGTACAGGGGCGGTTAGCCCCGTAACGATTAGTACAAAAAAGTATCTCGCAGAGAGATACGACAAAGGCAATGAGGAACGAAATTGCCCCTATAAACTCTTTATTTCTCTGATAACATTCTTAATCAGTTTTCAAGAATTGCAAAACTTTAACTTTTATTAGTTTTGTGCCTCCCCTCTTGACTATATAAACAAAAACTGACAGAAAATTTTATATTATAATTTATGTTAAATATTTGTTTATCTTAATCAGGGTTATAAAGTAGCAAGTTAAATTTTCATGTTAGCTGTATGCACATAATCTAGGCTTTTGGGGGAGGGATTTTCTGATAAATCCAAAATATCAGACAATTGGTACTTGCAGACGTGTTGCCTTTACGCAGTTAGTAATATATTATCATCCTCACATCGGAAACGTGCGCAAGAAGAGGATAATGCGTGAGTCGTAAGGGACGTTGGGGGTTGTATCATTTAACTGAACCCTATTGGTCACATTATTTACTTATTTACTAACTTTATATCACAGTTTCGTTTCAGAGAATATTCCTAAACTCTATGTACTTTTTAAATAACCAAGAATGGCTCTCCACCAATCCACTGACTAAATAGGACATTATAATCAGTGTACAAATGACCAAAATGATAAACAAAAAACTCAAACTAAAAAAGAGTAATAAATCACCATCCTTATAAGTAGCCTGAAATTTTTTAATACTCTTACCAAGATTGGATAACCAAGATAACGGTTGTTCTGTTGGATTTGAAACGTCAATCGAAAATTCTTGAGAACCGAAAGATTTTTGATTGAGTGGCGATCCTTCTTCATCGATATCCGAACTAAGAACTTTTGTGTTTACTACTGGTAGATGTAACTCTCGAACAGAAATGGCAGAAGACTCCACAAGAGGAATTACGGTTCTTGCTTTAGTTCGAAAAAATTTAGGGCTGTTCAACTGACAAGGCACTATCTCCCCGCAATATGGACAACGTATTTTTTTTAGTCCATACTCATTTGTTTCCGTCAAAAAGACATTACCGCAATGTTTGCATTTTATACTGTATTTCATTGAAATGCAAAATTAAAAAAAAATGGTTTGATTACCGCTATTAATTGGAAAAAAATGAAAATTTTATGGTTAAAAGTTTGTTTTACCTCTTCTATTAAACAAAATAATCGCAAATGTGGAATTAAAGACACAAAAATTAGATTATGTGCAAGAAAATACATAACTTTGTGCCGCTTTAAATTATACTTATGGACTGGTTAATAAATTTATTTACGACTCAGGACGGTGTTGCTCATATCGTCTTACTCTATTCTTTAGTAATTGCAATAGGTGTTTACCTTGGTAAATTAAAAATTGGAGGTATATCACTTGGAGTTACGTTTATTCTTTTTGTTGGTATTCTTGCAGGCCACATAGGCTTTACAGGACCAATCCCCACCCTAACCTTTTTACAAGATTTCGGACTTATCCTGTTTGTTTTCATGATAGGTTTGCAAGTTGGTCCCGGATTCTTTGAAAGTTTCGGTAAAGGTGGTATCAAGTTGAACATGCTTTCATGCGTAGCTATAGCTTTGAATATAATTGTTATGTTCGCATGCTATTATATTTTCTTTGACACAAATAATCAAACGAATTTACCGATGATGGTCGGTACCATGTATGGCGCAGTAACTAACACCCCTGGTCTTGGTGCTGCAAAAGAAGCTTTGTCAAGCGTATTCCCCAACGGGACAGACTTTGATATCGCTTCGGGATATGCCTGTGCATACCCACTTGGCGTGATTGGTATTATTGGAGCCACAATAGCCGTAAGATACATTTGTAAGATTGACCTGAATGAGGAAAACGAAAAGTTAAATAGTGAGGAAGCTGAAAATCCACATGCCAAGCCCCATCCAATGTACTTAAAAGTTGATAATGCATATCTTGCAGGAAGAACGTTGGAGGAAATTTCAAGTTTCTTAAAAGGTGAAATAGTTTGTACCCGAATTATGCATAATGGAGTTGTCTCGCTCCCTAAACGTGATACAGTCTTTGAGTTAGGCGACGAAATCCTTGTTGTCTGCGCAGAAGCCGATGTACCAGCCATCACTGCTTTTATCGGACCACAGATTGATGCCAACTGGCATGAGGAAGATCAAAAGCAGCCAATGGTAAGCCGTAGAATTGTTGTCACCAATAGTTCCATGAACGGAAAAACCTTGGGCAAGATGCACTTTAGCTCTGTTTACGGTGTCAACATCACTCGGATAAGTCGCCAGGGTATGGATCTCTTCGCATCAAGAAACCACCATTTTCACGTAGGAGATAAAATTATGGTAGTAGGTCCAGAAGAAAACGTTGAGCGTGTCGCCGACATGATGGGTAACTCCCAGAAGCGACTCAATGCACCAAACATCGCCACAATCTTTGTTGGAATAGTTGTCGGAATCTTGTTCGGAAGCTTGCCTTTGACCATTCCTGGAATGCCAGTACCACTAAAATTAGGTCTTGCTGGAGGTCCATTGATTATAGCAATTCTCCTGGGAAGATTTGGTTATAGAATGCACTTGGTAACCTATACAACTACTTCGGCAAACATGATGCTCCGTGAGTTTGGATTAGCATTGTTCCTGGCATCGGTTGGCATTAAGGCCGGCAATGGCTTCTGGGAAACCGTTGTTCAAGGTGATGGACTTAAATATGTTTACACTGGCTTTTTAATCACCATCATACCGATTCTCATTGTAGGTACTATCGCACGATTGAAATACAAGTTCAATTACTTCACTATTATGGGAATGCTAGCTGGTACTTATACAGACCCACCAGCCTTAGCTTACGCAAACTCTGTTTGTAATGGCGAAGCTCCCGCTATTGGCTACTCAACGGTTTATCCTTTAAGCATGTTCTTGAGAATTTTGGTGGCCCAGCTGATCATATTATTCTGTTGTGGATAGGATGTAATGATTCTCTATCACATAACAATAACTCCCTGAAAATTAATTTTAATTTTCAGGGAGTTATTGTTTGTAGGCGCGGTATTGTATGGAAAAATAACCAATATCGGCTCGGAATCCAAAATCGTCAATTGAACGCAAACAATCTTTTAAATGTAAGCATCCTATATTAGCTGTCCTTCATAATCAATAATCAATAGTCCGTTAAATTGTAAGCTCCCCAATATTTAGCATCAAAAATGAAACACAATACGAGCTGTTCATTATTAATTCAACGCTTCAATTTCAGAAAAGCTCATCTATAACAAAATGAAAGCTGACCTTTTGCAGACTCAATGGCTACAAAACAGTCAGCAAAACCTCACCTTTTGGAAACCTTTTGTTATCATACTGAAAATAAACACATTACAAGATAAGATACTGTCCCAAAAAGTATAGCCATTCGGTAAGTATGGTTCGAGAAGAGCCTGAGCATGACATTAAATAAAAAAGTATAAATGGAGATATTTAGTTTCTATACTGACGGCAGCATAAAAAGTGACGGAATATTATAAAAATAGAACGTATAAAACTAATCTTATTGTAGTATGAAACAGTTTACTTTACATTCTCAAAAAATAGCTATCTCATTCTTTTCGTTATCTTTCCGTCTGGAGTTAATTTTACTTCTATCAGATAGTTAGATGATGCATCTGGAATGCCTATATTCACATCAAAAAACAGCGCATTCTTATCTGCATGATTGAACTCAAATTTACGTAAAATGCTATTATTTAGAAATTTACTTCCGATCAAAGACTCAAACTCTTGCTTTCGGAATTGATGAGAATAGACCAGCTTTCCACCAGTTGATACGTTTAGTTCAGCAACATTATCCAAATACACATTATCAACACCTATTCCCAAATCACTGAATGTTGATTTGATGATTCTATCGGAAGATGTAGAAACAGAAATACGACAATCATAATATCCGGCATCAGTTTTGACAATTGTGTCTGATTTTTGTTTCTGAAACGTATTCACGGCGTAAACATGATAGTCAAAGTCTGATTTCAACAGTTTATTGTCTGATTTTACCAGCTTAACTTCATCGCCGTTTTCATTTACGAACTTTAATAGATAATCGGCTTGTTTGGTAATTTTATATGTGTAAATATCGGCACATTTTAGATACAAAGAGTCGTTATATATCCAAAATTTAGCTGGCATACTGGCTGAGTCAGGATAAAAAATACTGTCACCTTTTACTAAAAGTGCGGCAATTCCCTCACTATCGGTCCATATACCCTGCAACATTTTTTTTGCTTCCTTGTCTTCCCTAACAATAAGAGCCTCTTTATCTTTAGTGTTACAACTACAGATAGAAAGCAAAATTCCCAAAACAATGTGCCAATGTTTCATATCAAAAATATATCAGAAACAGTTTTTTATTAAAATAGGATGGCTTCTTTGAATGAATGTGCCCGTTTTTTATCTTTTTCTGATAATAGAATGTCTCTAAAATCAATTGGCCATTTGATTCCGATAGTTTCATCATCCCACCTGATACTAGCCTCACTTTGTGGGGCATATACGTTATCAACTTTATATGTGAATATCGCCTCGTCCGACAACACTAAAAAGCCGTGGGCAAAACCCCGTGGAATGAAAAGTTGTTTTTTATTCTCCTCAGTTAATTCCACCATTACATATTTTCCACACGTAGGCGAATCCTTTCTAAGGTCAACCGCAACATCCACTACCCTACCTTTAATGACACGGACCAACTTCGCTTGTGAAGTTTCTCCTTTCTGATAGTGAAGTCCACGCAATACGCCGTAACTTGATTTCGATTCGTTATCTTGGATAAACTCAACATGATGTCCTACTTGTTCATCAAATTCTTTTTGTTTCCAAGCCTCAAAGAAGTAACCACGCTGATCATTAAACACTTTAGGTTTCAATATCAATACACCTTCAATTTCCGTGTTTTTATATTCCATTTACCCTTAAATTAGTTATCATGGCAAAGTTATAAAATAATCTTGAATCAAAAAAATGATTATGGGCAATTTATTGAAATGATATACTTTTATCATTTTTGTCTTGGTATTTAGGATGAAATTTGTTAAATTTGCAAACATGATGAGAATCAACCGCCATATAGAAATCCTATTATTGGACAATGACTGTGTTATTGTTCCAGGTCTTGGTGGTTTCGTTGCACATAATATTGAAGCCTATTACGATGGTAATGATGCTCTCTTTCTTCCCCCATGCAGAACTATAGGCTTTAACCCCGCTTTGAAGATTAATGACTCTTTGTTGGCACAATCTTTTGTTGAGGCTTATGATATTGGTTATCCAGAGGCAATGCAACAAATTGAGGATGAGGTTGATAAGATTCTTTATCAAATTGAGGAATACGGCCAATATGAATTTTACGATCTTGGTGTGCTTAGTAGAAATCTTGACAATACGCTGATTTTTGAGCCTGTAAATAGTGGCATTCTGACTCCAAGATATTATGGACTGAGCAGTTATGAACTATGTGCACTAAATCAGCAAGAGAAAAAGCCCTTATCGACACCCAAACATAAAACTCCTATAGCTTCGGTCAACAAGCCCAAACTTGTTTATGTTGAAACTATACAAGGTACACAAGAGAAACATATCAGCATCAGCATAAAAGCATTGAGAGACGTATCTTTAGCTGCGGCTTTCTTGCTTTTCATATTCATTGTAGGATTCACAAGTAAAAATCGAAATGGCATATTGGGGCAACAAACTGTCAAAAGTGGGATATTATGTGATATGATTAGTGGTGAAAAGCAGCTAAAACCTCTTGTTCCTGGCAAAAAGAAAGAGAATACAATAAGGAAAGCAACACCCCAACTGCCGATCCACTATTGGTCATTGGTTTTAGCAAGCCATGTGAAAGAGAAAAACGGCTTATCGTTTGTTGAAGATCTCCACAAGAAAGGATTCTCCAAAGCCCATATATACTATGATAAGGAAAGTATCAAGATACTCTATGGCTCTTATGAATCAGCACAAAAGGCGATAGACGAACTAAATTCTTTGAGGTCATATTCAGAATTTAGACAATCATGGGTTTTTGAGGTTGTTAAGAAGTAATTATGAAACGTGTCAAATGTCCCAAATGTGATAATTTTATCATGTTTGATGAAACCAAATATAAGTCTGGCCAACGCTTGGTATTTGAATGTAGTCAATGTGGCAAACAATTTGGAATACGAATTGGCGTTTCTAAATTAAGGAAAACCCAGAAGGAAGAAAACTCCACTACACCTCAGGATGTCGCCGAAAACCGATATGGTTGGTTGCAGGTTATTGAGAATGTTTTTCATTACAATCAAGCGATTCCACTTCAGTTAGGTGAGAATGTCATTGGACGCTACATGAAGGGAAATGTCATCAATTGTCCAATAGAGACAGTTGATCCAAGTATTGATATGACACATTGCTCTATCAGTGTAATGAAAGACAAATATGGCAAGTTAAAATACATACTGAAAGACGGTCCGTCATACACTGGTACTTTTGTGCAAAATGAGATTTTGGGAAATGCAGAGAGACGAATAATTCACGACGGTACATTATTTACCATTGGTGCAACAAGCATTATACTACATACGCCTGAAAACGAGGATTGACACTTTTATTGGGATTACAATAATCGATAATAGCCTGCCTTCAAGCACCTTGTGTTTTGTCTATGTATGTGATTTCAGAGACGGTTTGGTAAAGGGTAATAATCAAAGTTTAATTTTCTTTTTCTTACCTATACTCTCATTACTCATTCTATCAACAGCAGTTACAATATACGTATATTTTGTATCACCATCCTTATAATTGAGTTTGAGAATATTATCTGAAGTAATTGCTACAATCTTTGAAACGTCGTTCGTATCAATATGATCATCGGGAGCAAATCCATAAATCACGTACTTGTAGGCTTGATCTTTCCAATCCTTAGCCTTAGGCGCTTTCCATGTAAGATAATACCCATCTGCATACCATTTAGCCTTCACGGAACGTGGCTTTTTGGGGGCTTTGTCGTCAATAAATGACATAAGCGGTTGCAGAGCGGGGTAACGCCAATAATTAGTGCGAAGCACGGCTGCATAATTGCCAGGATTATCAACTACCGATGCTGCATACCACAGAACTGTGCCTTGAACATTCTCTGATTGCTGATGCAGACGATGTTTAGCTGGCAATTGATGAGATTTCGGATTTTGAGGATCAGCGTTCTTTACAGTCCTAAGAACATCTTCACCAATATATAAAGGACGATTGCTCGCATAGCGATTCCACCAATGTATGAGTTCCTTATAATCAGCAGCCTTATTACCAATTTCCCAATAGATTTGTGGAACGCAATAGTCCACCCATCCATTGTTTACCCATTTCAAGACATCAGCATATAAGTCATCATAATTTTGCAGACCAGATGTCTTACTTCCAATATTTGGTGCATTCTTGGCATTTCGATATATACCAAAAGGCGACACTCCAAATTTCACCCATGGCTTGATACGATGAATTGTCTCAGATAACTTTTTGATGAATCTATCAACATTATCTCTGCGCCAATCCTGGATATTGCCAAATCCCCCTCCATACAAGCTAAATTCCCTGACATCGGGAATCTTCTTCCCTGCTACAGGATAAGGATAAAAATAATCATCGATATGGAAGCCGTCAATATCATACCGCTGCAAAATATCTTCAGCTATCTTGCAAATATAATCGCTGTTCTCTGATAGTCCCGGATTGAGAATATAGAGTCCATCGTATGCAAAAACTCTTTCAGGATGTTGGTTCGCAACATGATTTTTCGTCAATTCGTTGGTCGTCTTTGTCTTAGCACGGTAGGGATTAATCCAAGCATGAAGTTCCATACCACGCTTATGGCATTGGTCTATCATCCATTGAAGTGGATCCCAATATGGAGTTGGAGCAACTCCTTGACGTCCAGTAAGAAACTTGCTCCATGGCTCATACTTACTTGGATAGAGGGCATCGCACTCAGCACGCACTTGAAATATAATGGCATTCACTCCAATTTTCTGAAGTTCGTCTAACTGCCTTGTTAGTGTCTTTTGCATTTGTTTTGTTCCAATGCCTTGGAATTGCCCATTAACACATTGAATCCAAGCTCCTCTAAATTCTCTTTTAGGAGGATTGACCGAAAATGCATAATTGCCAAAACAGAGTTCAAAAACCACGACAAGCATTAATACTCTGTAAGATATTGATTTAATCATGTTCTTTTGGTGAATTTCTATTATATGTGTATCGTCTTAAGTGTTTTTTCTGAAATATTGACGATGGAATTTTCTCGCAGCCTTCAGAGCTTCATTTAATTTGACCGCTGAAAGAACTTTCAACATCTTTAGGTGGTATTCTTTTTCTATCCGTTTCATCTGTATATGCAAGTCATCGCATCTGATGATAGTATTTCTCGCAACGGTATTGTTGGTAGGTTTAGATTTCTGATACTGGCGTATTTGTTTGTGCAATACTCGTTGCTTGGACTGCATCGCATCGTACAGGGATAGAAAACGGGCAGCCTCTTGTTCAGATAAATTGGCTGAAATAATAATATACTGGTGTAATTCAGCTTTAAACTTTTCTGGATCAAACTTTTCGCGTGCTGTAAGATTAACAGCACAAGTAAAAAGCAATATAATCAGATAAAATATTTTTTTCATCATACAATGTATTAAAGATAAACACATTAATTATCAGAAAGACAAGCATATATATCTTCTTCGTCTATCATCATGTAATCAACAGCCTCATCTATATCTTCAGCTGTGAGTTTTTCATTAGTTGATGTTTCTTTCTCAAAGCTGGTTTCATTCACATCCGAAAAAACACTTGTATTTCCCAAGAATACCCTATAAGTCAGAACTGCAAGAAATACAAATCCGATGATGGAGGCTGCCATTAGAAGTGGTTTTAATCTGCGTATCAATTTTATATTTTTCTTATGAGTCTGTTCGACATTACCAGCATCTATAGAAATATGCTCCATAATCCGTTCTGAAAGATTATCAAAATAACCATCAGAAACCTTAAATGGCCTCTTGTTCCCATAGTCAGAAAGTAACTGTTTCTCCAAATCCATAACTAATATTCCTTATTTTGTACTACGAATATGACGTTGAATGCCTGTGAAAGTTTAATTGCGGTTCGAATCTTATTGATGTTTCCTTATATAATCAGATATTTTTTGAACGGCTATATGATAAGATGCTTTTAAAGCACCTTCGCTCGTACCTAATATATCATGAATCTCTGAATATTTCTTCTCGTCATAATAACGAAGTAAAAACACTGTTCTCTGAACATCAGGCAAAGTGGTTATAGCTTCTTGTAAAAGAGCTTGCCCCCTGTCACCATCAAAGTAATCATCAGCTATCAGCCTACCAGCAATACCCATCCCCTTGTCGGTACTTACTGTAGAGTTGTTTTTTTGATGTCGAATAAAATCCAAGGACTCATTAATAGCTATACGATAGAGCCATGTTGACAATTTTGATTTGCCTTGAAAGTCACCGATGTTTTTCCACGCTTTCATAAAAGTATTTTGCAAAACGTCATCTGCGTCATCATGCGACAAGACAAAGCTACGTATCTTCCAATATAGGGGCTTACTATATTGATTGACCAACAAAGAAAAAGCCTTTTGTTGTGTTCTAGAGTCTGCGAATAATTCGAGAAAATCAGGAACTTCTGTATTAGACACGACAAAAAAGAATGATAACGGCTACCTTATCGAATAACAATCTTGCGGGTTACTTTTCCAACCTTAACAATATAGCAACCTTTTGGAAGGTTTAGGTTATAGCGTTTATCTGCCCCGTCAACCTTTACACTCATAACACGAACACCCGTCACGTTGTAGATATACATCGTCTCGTCATTCGCACCCTCTACTCGTAGCACTGATCCATAAACAGAAATCGAAATACCTTGAAAGTTTTGATCGATAAGTTCAATAGCTGTATAAGCTCGCACCGTAGTCGGCAGAACGAAACTAAGAGTTATTAGAGCTATAAGTAAGGTAAATATCTTTTTTGTCATACACAACTCATGCTTATTTATGCAAAGATAGTATTATTATTCTAAAAAGCCATAACAAGACTCAAAGCAATGGAAAATTTAAGATAAATTAAGGCATAGTGCATGATAGCGATAACTATTCAGCAATAGACATAAGCCATCTCCCATCCAACAATGATAGGATGGCGCTGATGATATTTATTTGTGATTGTTGGCTTCTACATGCAGTTTCTGAGATGGAATGTATCGCAAAAAAAGCATCGGCTCCACCGTCAGATGTAAATGTTCCAGAAATTTTCTACCTTATCTTTAGTTTTCTGATTACCCTTTCGCTAGCATTGTTGTCAGATGGTATTTTTCGATTCTTCAGGAATTTGATAATGTAATCCCTGCATTTGAAGAACCCTTTCAGCCATGCCCTCTCTCATTGATGCCATCACAGAAGTCAGTCTTTTACACACTTGTGATATGTCCGTAACTTCTCATTCATAAGTACAAAATTTCTCGTGAACAATATTGCTGAATAGCTAAATAGGATCGGAAGGAATGTTAAAAACAGTAAAACAGTAAAATATTTTCATGGATAATGAGTATCTTTGCTCATGGGGAGTTTCGGTTTGTTACCGTTTCATGCAGCATGGCGGTAATTAATCCCTACCCTTCCTATTTTTTAGATATTCATCTAAAAATAAATTGCTTATAAGAGATAATTAAAAATATTGGAACTGCGTGAGAATAAACAATGACATAGCGACACTTAAACTTGTCACCCCCATTCCGATGGGAAAGTTATTGTTTCTTTATGCCTTTACACAAAACAACCAATACAGAGAAAACATGAGAAAATCATCAAGAATCCTCTCCGTGATAGTGGGCTGCATTATCGCGATGGGCGCACAAGCACAAACACCGGCTGACTCTGATACCATTCGGGTGCAGCAAATCGACGAAGTGGTGGTTACCCATCAAAGACAATTGGTGAAGAACGACATCGACAAGCTCACCTACGACGTGCAACACGATGAGAGCGCGAAGAGCAAGACGATACTGGAAATTCTGAAGAAAGTGCCGTTGGTAACAGTGGACGGTCAGGACAACATCAAGGTACAAGGTTCTTCCTCGTTCAAAATCTATCGCAACGGGCATCCCGATCCAAGTCTTGCGGGTTCCAACGCCAAGGACATTCTGAAGTCTATTCCCGCTTCGAGCATCAAGAAGATAGAAGTCATCACCGATCCGGGAGCGAAATATGATGCAGAAGGCACCACTTCTATCCTCAACATCGTAACCCTTTCCGACAGAAGGTTGCAGGGAGTGGCAGGCTCGCTTCAAGCCAATGCCAATTCGCGTGGCTCCGTGGGTACGGGAGGTTTCATCACCACGCAAGTGGGAAAGCTCATTCTCACCGCGAACTACAACTATAGGTATCAAGCTGCGAAAGAAGTGGATGCCGAGACCGAAGTTTACAAAAAGTATTTGCAATCGGGAGAGTACTCCTATTCACGTGGGAAGAACAAACAACCCGTAAATATCCATTACGGAAATATAGACGGAAGTTACGACATTGATTCTCTCAACCTGCTCAGTTTCTCGTTCGGGGGGATGTATTACACGGTAAACCTCAACGGAATATCCTCTGAAGAGCGTTACGATGCCCACGACAACCTACTTTACAAGTACAAAGAGCTATTCACCATGCCGGGCTATTCGTTTTACAATCTAAACGGAAGAGCCGACTATCAGCACAAAACCAAGCGAGAGGGAGAGGTGTTCACGCTGTCCTATATGTTGGCAACTACGCGGCGTCACGACACAACCCGGAGCGATTTTGCCGAGACACAGAACTTCCCCATCGATTACAAAGGCTACGAAAGGCAAAATCGTGAACGATTCGTGGAGCACACCGTGCAATTAGATTATGTCCGTCCGCTTGCCAAACTCCACACCATGGAGATGGGGTTGAAGTACATCAACCGCAGCAACAAAAGCGATTCGCGAATGGATTATTTTGGTAAGGAACGGAACATGATTAGCTTGTTCAATCACGACACGCAGGTTGCGGCAGCCTATCTCTCTTATTTATTCCACAGCGAGCGATGGTCGGCACGTGCAGGACTCCGTTATGAATACAGCTATCTGAAGGCATCCTATCCCAATGGCAGCGCGGAAGGCTTCCATCGGAATCTCAATGACTGGGTGCCCTCTGCGAGCGTGCAATATAAAATCACCGATTCGCAGTCGTTAAAACTAAGCTACGGCATGCAAATTCGACGTCCGGGCATCACTTATCTCAATCCCGCCGTATTCAAGACGCCAACCAGCATCACCTATGGTAATGTTCACTTGAACAGTAGTAAAAGCCATAGCATATCGCTTGCCTATAGTTTCATGAGTCCGAAAGTTACCTTCTCGTTCTATCCTTCCTATACTTTCGGCAACAACTGGATAACCACTTTGCGGTTTGTCAATGACGGAATCGTTGCGTACACCTATGCCAACGATATGAAATACCGTGCCTTTAAGATTTCGGGCTATATACAGTGGCATCCCTTTGCCGGAACGAATCTGAATCTGAATGGAAACATCACGAATGAGAAGAAGTCCATCCCTGCTCCCAATCTCAGCCTGAGCGCATGGGGAGGTGAGGCTTTTCTTAGCTTGCAGCAACAGTTGCCTTGGAAACTCACGATGAATGTCGATGGGGGTGGCAGGTTCGGGCGCAACATTGATAATGTTTATGGATACGGAGGTCGATGGTATTACTATTCTTTCTCGCTTACACGCTCTTTCCTGAAAGATAAGTTGAACGTTTCGGTCTTTACCTCGATGCCGTTTACGAACCATGACCACATGAAGAGTAGCATCGTGCAAGGCGATTACATCGGTTATGACAACTGGGAACAGAAGTCGCGTAACTTTGGAATCCGACTATCGTGGAGGTTTGGAAAGCTAAAAGCTTCCGTGAAGAAAGCCGACAAAACGATACAGAACAATGATGTCGTGGGAGGCATCGGCAAATGACATGCTGAAGGGAGAGAACGGAGCGACAACCACAGCCGCTCCGTTTTTTACGGTTATTGTGAATGGTTATTCTTTCTTGTTGAATGATTGAAAACGCCTAATGGTTTTCTTTCTGCTTCACACCATGAAATTATATTACAAAAACTTTGTTGGGATATAATTTGTAATGTATTGATAATCAGTATAATAATAATTGCTATTTAAAAGCTTAGCTTTCGCATTACGTTTCATGACCTTTTGCCCTGCAAAAAGTAAGCTTTTGAAAAGCACTCTGTAAGTTTCTGATTATAAATTAGTTTCATTCAGATATTTTCTCTTATTCTCAACATGTTTTTTACCTGATTGATCCTGTGCGGAACTGGTTGGATGACAGTCGGGTTTCAATCTTATCGCACAGAACCACAATCCAGACAGCCAAGACGAATGGGGCAGTGAGCGTGGTAAAGCCCAAGCACAGACCCACAAACTGAAACAAGCACGAGAGCAATATTGCTGCGAAAGCCTTGAGAAACCTCCATGATGCCGTGGGAACAACATCGGTAATCGCCACAAATGCTAAAACGGCATTGTAGCCCATCAAGCCATCGTTCATCACGCTCGTCTCTATGAATGGACAGACCGCCAATAATGACGATAGCAAGCATGCCAAGGCTGCTCTTCCTCCCATGCGAAAGGAGTTCACCGCGATAGCTGTCAAGAACAAAAAGCCCGTTATCATGGTGTTGCCTTGTAACATGATTTGTCCGAACCCCAAAGAAAAAGCCTTTAAGGGATGAAAAGTCGTTTCTGCAACGTAGGCGATATCATCCGTCATACGCAAATTCGGAACAGCAGCAGTCATAAGTAACAATAACCATGTAATCAGTACAAAAGGAGCCGTAAGCACGGGTAGCAGCTTTTGTTTTCCACTAATATGCACCACCCATGTCGATAAGGCGGATGCAATGATTAACAATAGTATCGACCAAACATTTATTGAAAGAAAGCAGGGAACGGCAATCCCTACCAACGTTCCGTTAAATCCGAATAACCCTTTGTCTATTTCGGTATCATCATAGTTCAATCCTGTCGCGGTGAGTGTGCTAACGATGGTTCCCATCAGTGCGCCTATGCACATGAAAGGGGAATTGAAAGCTATTCCCAATAGCATCAATGCCCCAGAGAGAGCATTGTTCAGAAAAACAACTTGTCCTACGCCCCGAAGGAAAACCTTAAATATGTTGTATTGATTCATGTTTGTTGTGGTGATTTGATGTGCAAATATATTAAATTAGTGGCAATTTACGTGCAATCGGTCGGATTAGTCCCATTCGTTTTATATTTTTAACGATAGATGGATGCGATAGGCTTCAGACCGCTTTTCCTCCGTAATGACTTTATGTTTCGAAGTGCCTCTTTCATTGGTGATTTAGAAGGCGGTGTAGTGCTGTTGTTTGAGTTCTTCTTTAGTCTATCGTATTTCTCCAGTCGTTTGCGCAATATACGATTCTCCGCCTGCAATTTTTCCACATTGCGGCACAAGTTTACATTCTCCATATGCATCGCATCCATGCCCTCACGCATTGATGCCTTCTCAGAAGTCTGTCTTTTCAACACTTGCGAAATGTCCGTAACTTACTCATTCTTAAGCATGAAGATACGAAAATCATCTGATATATGCAAGTAAAAAAGTGTGCGCTTTATTGATAATCAGGGATTTATTATATTGCGGATTAACGTGGCCTAGTCGATTGGTAGGTTAGTGCTGAGACAGAATTTAACATGAACAATATTGTTGGATAGTTACGCGAAAGCGCACTTTTTAATCATCATTAGAAACCTTGATAATCATCCCTTCGTTGGTAAGAAAACTGTTTGGAAATATAGATTTTGCTTCATCGAGAAGTATTTCTTCTGTAGGATATCTTGAGGAATAGTGCCCCAAAAGTAATTTCCTTACTTTGGCATCTTTCGCTACTTTAGCAGCTTCTTGCGAGGTGCTATGGTAATAAAGTTTGGCCCTTTCTTTAGAGTCGTTTGCATATGTACTTTCATGGTATAAAACGGTAACTCCACTGATCATCTCATGAAGATTGGGCATGTATCTCGTATCTGAACAATATGCGTAGCTTCTAGGTTTCTCGGCAGGAAAAGTAAGTTTTTCATTTGGTATAACTTCCCCCTCATCCGTTGTCCAAGAAGCACCTGCTTTTATGTTGTTAATCTGGCTGATGGGAATTTTATAAAAGTCGATTAAGTCGCGTTTGATGTGAGGAGCCAATGGCTTCTCCCGGAAAAGAAATCCGCAACACTGAATGCGATGTGATAACGGGATCGTCTCAATCGTCAAGCTCCTATCTTCGTAAACTATCTTATTCTTATTTGTCTGTATCGGATGAAATACTACTTCATAATCAAGGTTGTTACAGAAAAGATTAACCGATTCATTAAAGTATTCCTCAAACATTGAAGGCGCATATATATGCAACGGATTAGTGCGGCCTGTCATTCCGAAAGTAGAAATCATTCCTAACAAACCAAAACAATGGTCGCCATGCAAATGTGAGATAAAGACTGCTTGTATTTTGGAAAAATGAAGTTTAGAGCGCCTTATTTGAATCTGTGTGCCTTCACCACAATCCACCATGAACAACTTCCCATGTATTTCAACTATTTGACACGAAGCGTTATGGCGAAGAGTGGGCAAAGCACTTCCACATCCTAAAATATGAATATTAAAAGTTTCCAATACTATTTCTTACGACTGAAAACAAAAATTCCTTCATTATTCTCTAATGACATCGAGTTTGACCCTAATTCAAGAACATCAAAGGTGTCTTTAGATAAAACAAGTCTTCCATTAAATATTTTCCAAGATGTCCAAGGATTTCTTTCTGATTCCATATTCGATACAATGGTACCACCTTCCTTGATGTCAAAATCCCTATCAAGACTTGTCCAATTTCCGAGCAATGAGGTTAAATTAATTGCGCTTCTTAAAAATAAGTCACCATATTGCCTATAGCCTATCACGGCAAACTTGTCACCACAGAGTTTTCCCCCTCTTACAACTTCTGTTGTATCGTCAGGGTTTTCAATATACTCTATTGTATCCCCAGCATCTGTTACTAATAAGAGCGAGTTCATTCCTCCCTCTATCATTGTTCCATAAACGGTAGAATCGCCTGCATTCAGCGAATCTGCGGTTATTGTATTTTTCTCTAAAATGGGTTTAGTTTTTTGTTCCTTACAACCAATGATGCAGAGAACTATAATTATTGTAAAAAATAAAAATGGTGTTTTTTTCATAATTTTACCTTTTGTATGTTATTTGAACTCCTGAAGTTTAGCTTCGTTCCATAGTTTATCCATCTCTTTTAAGCTCATGTTTACTAATTCTTTACCACGCTTAATGGATTGCTGTTCTATATAGTTAAAACGGGAAATAAACTTCTGATTTGTGAGCTCAAGGGCATTATCTGGATTAAGTTTATAAAGGCGAGAGGCATTAATAACAGAGAAGAGGAAATCACCTAATTCCATAGTGGATTTTTCTTCATCTCCCTTTGATAGCTCTGCCTTCAATTCGTTTAACTCCTCTTCAACTTTCAACCACACGTCCTCTTTTTTCTGCCAATCAAATCCGACATTTCTTGCTTTGTCTTGAATACGATAGGCTTTAATCAGACTTGGCAGCGAATCGGGAACTCCAGAAAGAACGGTCTTATTGCCATCGCGTTCACGCCGTTTTCTTTGTTCCCAAGTTGTTTCTACTTGGGACGAAGTCTGGGGAGAGGTTTCTTCATTGGCTGCCAATTTCCCTGACGAAGATAGAGTTTCATCTTTGTAAACGACTCGCCCTTGTGGATTTATGGTCATATTTTTGTTCTCAACATGCCAACCCTTCCAATCAATGAAGTCATGTCTGTACATCAACTTATCTGATTGTGAATTACAAACATCTGCAATATCAAAATCATTCGTCTCGCTACCAAGCAACGCATAAAAGATCACATGTTCAAGAACATCACCTAGTTCTTTGCAAATGTTTTTACTGTCGTTCTTCAAAAGCGCATCTGCCAACTCAAAGGCTTCTTCAATGGTGTTAGGTCGCAAACTTTCGTTTGTTTGTTTTCTGTCCCAAGGACACTCCTTGCGCAGTCTCTCTTGTATATCCAATAAACGGCTAAATGCAGCCATCTTTTCTTCCTTAGTATGCAATCTTATATATTTTTAAAGTTAAAAGAGGTACTCAGTACCACTTTATTATGCAAAGATACATTTTTCAAGCGATTTTTTCGTAATTTTGCATCGTTTTTAATGATAATAAAGAAATAATAATATAGAATCAATGGAATTAGCAAGTAAGTACGATCCACAAATGGTGGAATCCAAATGGTATCAGTATTGGCTCGACAAACAGTTGTTTAGTTCTAAACCCGATGGGCGTGAACCATATACGGTGGTAATCCCCCCACCCAATGTAACTGGAGTGTTGCACATGGGACACATGCTCAACAATACCATTCAGGATATTCTTGTCCGCCATGCGCGCATGGAAGGAAAAAATGCATGCTGGGTACCGGGAACAGACCATGCAAGTATCGCTACTGAGGCTAAGGTTGTAAATAAATTGGCGGCAGAAGGCATCCATAAAACTGATCTTTCGCGTGATGCTTTTCTTGAACATGCATGGGATTGGACACACGAACACGGAGGAATCATTTTAAAGCAGTTGCGCAAACTCGGCTGTTCTTGTGATTGGGATCGCACGGCATTCACGATGGATGAACAACGCAGTGAAAGTGTAATAAAGGTCTTCTGCGATCTTTATGAAAAAGGATTGATTTACAGAGGGGCTCGGATGGTGAATTGGGATCCGAGCGCCAAGACAGCTTTATCCGATGAAGAAGTAATCTACAAGGAAGAACATTCAAAACTCTATCATCTCAAATATTACGTTTCCCCCGATGATCAGGCAAAAGTTGAACGCAAATCGGATGAGAATGTAATGCACAAAGACGAAAAGGGCTACTATGCTGTGGTTGCTACCACGCGTCCGGAAACCATTATGGGTGATACCGCCATGTGTATCAATCCTGACGATTTAAAAAACACCTGGCTTAAGGGATTGCACGTTATCGTCCCGATAGTTGGACGTTGCATACCGGTTGTTGAAGATTCGTATGTAGATATACAATTTGGTACAGGTTGTTTGAAAGTTACTCCTGCCCATGATATTAATGACCATGCTTTGGGTTTGAAGCATGGGCTTGAAACAATTGATATATTCAATGATGACGGTACGCTTTCGGAGGCAGCAGGGCTTTATGTAGGACAAGACCGAATGGATGTACGCAAGCAGATATCCATTGATCTTAATGATGCTGGATTGATGGAGAAAATAGAGGATTATGATAATAAGGTTGGATATTCAGAGCGAACCCATGTACCGATTGAGCCAAAACTATCAACACAATGGTTCCTGAAAATGCAGCATTTTGCTGATATTGCACTCGATCCCGTGATGAATGATGATATAGAGTTCTATCCCAAGAAATATAAAAACACCTATCGGCATTGGTTGGAAAATATCAAAGATTGGTGTATCAGTCGCCAGTTATGGTGGGGACACCGTATTCCAGCATACTATTTCAAGGATGTTGATGGCAAGAATGCAACTGTAGTTGCCAAAACTTCAGAAGAAGCCCTCAAACTTGCAAAGGCGATAAATCCAGCTGTTACGGCAACAGATTTGGAACAGGAGAGCGATTGTCTTGATACTTGGTTCTCCAGTTGGCTATGGCCAATCTCTGTTTTCAATGGTATTAATGATCCGGAGAACGAAGAAATAAAATACTACTATCCGACAAGCGATCTTGTAACAGGACCGGATATTATTTTCTTTTGGGTAGCACGCATGATTATGGCTGGTTATGAATACCGTAACAAATTCCCATTTAAGCATGTTTATTTCACAGGTATTGTACGCGATAAACTTGGAAGGAAGATGAGCAAGAGCCTAGGAAATTCTCCCGATCCATTGGAGCTTATAGATAAATATGGAGCTGATGGTGTGCGTATGGGCATGATGCTTTCTGCTCCGGCGGGCAACGATATTCTATTCGATGAAAGTCTGTGTGAACAAGGACGTAACTTTAACAACAAGATATGGAATGCTTTCCGACTTATACGGGGTTGGAAGATAGAGGATATCGCTCAGCCTGAAGCCAACATGATTGCTATAGCATGGTTTGAGGCTAAGTTGAAAGAAGTGAATGCGGAAATGGAAGAACAGTTTAAGAGCTATCGAATTTCCGAAGCTCTGATGACAGTTTACAAACTTTTCTGGGACGAGTTCTCCAGCTGGTATTTAGAGATGATAAAGCCAGAGTATGGGAAACCTATTGACCGGCAGACTTATGTAGCTACACTTCGCTTCTTTGAAACTCTCCTTAAGATGTTGCACCCATTCATGCCGTTTATCTCTGAAGAATTATGGCAGCATCTGTACGATAGAAAAGATGGAGAAAGCATAATGCTTGAGCAGCTACATCTTGGACAATTAACCAAAGATGATCAAAATCTCATTGCTAAAATAGAATGCGTTAAGCAGATAGTGGCTGGTATTCGTACGGTTCGCAATCAGAAAAACATTACACCAAAAATCGCATTGAGACTGGAAGTTGTTGCTCAAAACAATTTTGAACAATATAACAGCGTTATCATTAAAATGGCGAACATCGAAAACATCAGTGTTGTAAAGGAAAAGAGTCCAGATGCATCCGGATTCATGGTTGGGACAGATGGTTTTGCTGTACCGCTTGGAAGTCTGATTGATGTTAAGGCGGAGATAGAAAAACTTGAGAAAGAACTTAAACATCTTGAGGGATTTCTAAAAGGCATTAAGGCAAAACTTTCTAATGAGAATTTTGTAGCTCACGCTCCAGAAGCAGTTATAGCCAAAGAACGCAAGAAACAAAGTGATTCGGAAGAGAAAATAGCAACTATAAAAGCTAATATTGACGAGCTTCGTAAGAAGTAAAGAGTTAGTAATGTATATTTTACTGATGAATGATCATTCATCAGTAAATCCGAAACAATTAAATTACAGAATATTACAAAGAAACAACTTGAAAAAATAGCTGTCCAGATGAAAAGAATACTCTTTGTTATATTTACTTTGTTATCATTATTTTCATGCGGGAATAAGAACGACATTGAAATTGATGAGGAGTTGTTGGATGCAGATAAAACTATCTTAATGTATCTGCCTTGGACTGGCCAGACAACGTTGAATAGCAAAGGGCAACCAATAAATGCAGGTTTATATTCCGCATTCAATAAGAATATCCGAGGTATTGAAAAATCTATTGAAACATTTGGTTCAAGTCAAAAGACACGTACCTTTGTCCTTATAGCTGATAAACCTTCCTCTGTATATCTGTACGAAATCACCTTTGAAAAAGGGAAATGTAAAAGAGACACTTTGGAACATTACGTAAATATGCCAACCAACGGGAAAAGCCTCACAGAGTATATTAGAAAAGTAAAACGTCTTTCCCCCACCCCTTTATTCTCAATGATTATGGGGGCACATGGTTCTGGATGGTTGCCCAAAAATAAAGCACGGCACAAAACTCGTAGTATTGGAGGAATAACAACTGCTTTTCAATTTGACATTGCAGAAATAGCTAAAGCGATAACAGACAATGGGATTAAACTACAATTTCTATGTTTCGATGACTGTTATATGGCAAATATAGAAGTTGCCTATGAGTTAAGGAATGCCACGAATTATCTGATTGCTTCGACAAGCGAAATCATGGATAGTGGAATTCCTTATGAAAAGGTTTACCGCTACATGGCATCCCAGCAGCCCGACTACAAATCTATAACAAATGGATTTTTGGAATTCTATTCAGGAACTAATCCTTATCCGTATGGAAGTCTTTCTGTAATGGACTGCAACTATATGAATGAAATCGTAGATCTTATGAAGAAATTCAATAATTCTGGTGTTGCAGCTCCCAATGACATGGAAGTTTCTCCACAAGACCCCTATGAGCCTAACAGACATATTTATTATGATTTCGGTGACTATCTACACAAATACAACAACCATATAAGAGAACAGGGCATGGACAGTATAAAATACGCTGACATAATTTCAAACTTTATTCCTTGCAAAGTGAAGACAAAAGAGCTCTTCACGATGTACTATGATCCGTACTTGGGAAATCCATATACGGTTGATTCCTATAGCGGTACAACTATAAGTGACCCATCAATAAGTCCAGATGTAATTACTAATAAATTAAACACTGGATGGTGGAAAGCAACTCATTAGAGACTTCATGGCAATTAAAGTTATAAGCTGAAACAGGCTTCTGGAAAAATTCTGTTCAGATAGTGTAATTTCAACTGTGTCAGACACAGTTGCAAAAACTAACATCTATTGCTCATTTAATTTAAAATTGTTCTGACGTATTGCACTATTTCTCACCAGAAAATTGCTTTATTCTCTGTTCTTCTGATAATTGACAAACGAGCAATTCATCATCTTTAATTGCAACAATGTAGCCATTAAGCCCTTGCACTACAACTTTTTTAGCATCTTTTGCATGGACAATACAATTCTTACTGTCAAATACCTGAACATTATTCCCTATAATTGCGTTGCCATATAAATCATGATTCGATTGTAGATGTAATGCCCCCCATGTTCCGAGATCACTCCAACCAAAATCGGCTGGACACACAAAAATCTCTTCAGTTTTTTCCATTATCGCATAATCAACAGAAATACTTTCACACTCTGGATACATTTCATCAATAGCTTTCTGCTCATCGTCGGTTCCTAAACAACTATATACTCGCTCAAAAATACGAGCTATTCCAGGTTGATAGATTCGGAAAGCATTGATAATTGTTGAAACATTCCAAATGAAAATACCCGCATTCCAGAAAAAAGTATTTTGACTGATATATTTCTCTGCTGTTTCAACATCAGGCTTCTCACGAAACTGGTCCACGCGAAAAATTTCTTTATTTCTTGCAGATGGCGCTGTTAAATCAGCTTGAATATAACCATACCCAGTTTCTGGTCTATTAGGTTTCATGCCTAATGTAACAATAGCATCTGTTTCTGAAGTAAAATTGAGACAATTTTTAATAACTCTTCTGAACTCAGCTGGGTCGGTTACAATATGATCGCTGGGAGTAACTACAATATTTGCCTTTGAATCCGTCTTCTTGATTCTCCAGCTTACATATGCAATACAAGGAGCTGTGTTACGACGACATGGCTCACTTAGAATATTACCCAAAGGTATTTCTGGTAGCTGTTCATGAACGAGATCAACATACTTCTTGTTTGTAACCACCCAAACATTCTCAGGGTTGATGATTCCTTTAAAACGTTCGTATGTCAATTGCAGTAATGATTTTCCTACTCCCAGAACATCGATGAATTGTTTAGGACGTTCCACAGTACTCATTGGCCAAAATCGGCTGCCCACACCTCCAGCCATTATTACCAAGTGATTGTTTAAGTGCATCATGTATTTGTCTTTCTATTATTCTTTTTGTGCAAATATACAAAAAAATAATAATAAGGTGCTTATGTTTCTCCTTTTATTGTTTTATCTTTAACAAAATAGTATCTAATTGGTAAAACGTGAATTCAACAAGCAAGTGCAAATTTACTTAATTTGTTCGTAAAAGCACTC